>OCTA010004701.1_pt1 | contig 11951 bp, 12 predicted proteins | sample 1538991 | NCBI WGS metagenome assembly OCTA01 (sample SAMEA3539302, study PRJEB22396) | soil metagenome | biome: tundra; feature: field; material: soil | place: USA | collected 2010-05 | depth 0.15 m | reverse complement strand
GACCACCGAGATCTACACTCTTTCCCTACACGACGCTCTTCCGATCTTCCATCCGTATCTCGCGCCAATCGGATGCTATAGCGCTCTGACTTGATCACCCGCTTGCCGTCCGGCATGATCTTTACCGTGCGTGTGTACTTTAACGCCGAGAAGGGTTGGCCTGTCACAGCGAGAGCGCTCGTTGTGTCCGGATTACTTGCTGCGGCAACCGGCTGATCGCTTTGCTCCACCGCACTCTGTGCCTTGCAGGTCACCAGCCCAAAAACCAACATCGCACACACTATCTTCATCGACTGTGGCATTGCATCTCCTCGATTTCACAGCTTAGCAGGATAAGCATCATTCCCTATGCCAACCAATGATGCGCTGCAGATTGTTAAATAGATAGACGTCTGGCATTGAATTTTGCTCAGACACACTTTACCATCGATTTGTTGACTTCTGCTGCCAGATATAAGCGCCGGATGAAAAATAGACCATGTGTCGCTGCTGTATTGGCATCACGCAGCGAAGTAAAAATAGACCACCGGCGGATGGGGCACCCTGCATTGAGAAGGGATAAATACGCTGTGGATTCAAACGAACCCAATCCCGCCCGCGCCATCACCACCATCGGCACTCGCGAGGTCTATCGCAACCACTGGATGCTGCTGCGCGAGGACGAGATTCTGCGCTCCAACGGCCAGCGGGGCGTCTACGGCGTGGTGGAGAAGGAGGACGCGGCGATCATCCTGCCCATCGACCAGGGGCGCGTCTGGCTGGTGGAGCAGTTCCGCTACACCATCGGCGAGCGGGCTCTGGAGCTGCCGCAGGGCGGCTGGGAGATGGAAGTCGAAGATCCCGAAGAGCTGGCGCGCGGCGAACTTAAAGAGGAGACCGGCCTGGTGGCCGCGCGAATGACCTGCCTGGGATGGCTGTGGATTGCTTACGGCTTCACGCGGCAGAAGCAGCACGTGTATCTCGCTACCGGGCTGACCGAGAGTGAGAAGGCCCCTGACGCCGAGGAGCACGACCTCGTCGTCCGTTCCTTCACGATTGCCGAGTTCGAGGAGATGATGCTCAACGGCGCGATTCGCGACAACAGCACGCTGTCGGCGTGGGGGTTGTATCTGCTGTGGAAGGCAAGACAAGAGTGAGGCGGCAGGCTGGTTCGATGGACTCGGCCCGGCGCACAGAGCCTCCTACCAAACTACCTTGTAGATGTTGCCCTTGTTGTCTACCGCTACGCTAAATCTCTTGTCAACCTCCTTGTTCAGCACTTCTTCATACATTTCAACTTGCAGAACGGTTCCCTGATCTCCGGTAAAGACCCCCTGCCAAATCTTCTTGCCCATAATACGGGCAACGTAATATCCCTGTCCGTAGACAGCATCCCAGGCGAAGGCCAAATTGGACTGCGGCGGGTATCCGGCTGGGTCGCCCAACGCCTTGGCTACTGGAGCAGATGCTGTCACTTCGGGAGTAATGAGTTTTCCCTGGAGTTTTTCCCCATGGGCAAGAGTCCAAGTGATCGACCCTGAGGAAGTCTTTAAATTCCCGATTGAAAACATCGGGTTTCTGCTCTTGCCGGAAAATACCGGCGGTGGTGTCTGCGATGCCAGTGGACCTGATACAGGGTAAAGCTTTTGTCCGAACGAGGGAATGCATACCGCAATCAGGCAAACGCTCAACAGCGCAAGAACAAATTTCGTTTTCATGGGGTATCCTCTGTCCGTTAGAAACCGGAATACAACAAAAAGTTTCTGTGCCGGTCTGAGTTTTATCCGCGCTCGTCCATCGGGATGTACGGAGCGGGATACGGCGGGCCGATGTACTCGGCGCGGGGACGGATGAGGCGGTTGTCGTCGAGCTGCTCGATGATGTGGGCGGCCCAGCCGGCGATGCGGCTGATGGCGAAGATGGGCGTATATAGGTCGATGTCGATGCCCAGCGTCGCGTAGGTGGAGGCCGAGTAAAAGTCCACATTGGCGTTGAGTTTTTTATCGGCGTTGATATAAAGCTCGATGGCGCGGGAGTACTCGAACCACTTGGGAATGCCGGCGTCCTTGCCGAGCTGCTCGCTCATCTTGCGCAGGTGGGTGGCGCGGGGGTCCTCGGTCTTGTAGACGCGATGGCCGAAGCCGGAGATCTTCTGCCGTGCGGCCAGCATATTCTTCACGTATTCAACCGGATCGGCGCCGGCCTTGTCGATCTCGTAGAGCATGCGCATCACGCCCTCGTTGGCGCCGCCGTGCAGTGGCCCCTTGAGCGCGCCGATGGCGCCAGTGACGGCCGAGTGAACGTCGGCCAGCGTGGCGGCGATAACGCGGGCGGCAAAGGTGGAGGCGTTCAACTCGTGCTCGGCATGCAGCACCAGCGCCAGGTCCAGCGTCCGGGTCGCCGTTTCCGAGGGTTTGACGCCGTTCAGCATCCACAGGAAGTTGGCGGCGTGGCTGACGGTGCGGTCCGGGGGCACTATCTCCTTGCCTTTGCGGATGCGGTCGTAGATGGCCACGATCATGGCCATCTGCGCGGTCAGGTTATAGCTTTTGCGGACGTTGGCGTCGTGGGAGCAATCCTTCTCGTCCGCGTCGTAGAAGCTGAGTGCGGAGACGGCGGTGCGCAGCACCTCCATGGGCGTCGCGGAGGTGGGGAAGGCTCGCAGCATCTTGATGATGCGCTCATCGAGGGCGCGCGCCAGCGTCAGCCGGGACTGGAACTCGCGCAGGGCCAACTCATTGGGAAGAATGCCGTTCCACAGCAGGTAGGTGGTCTCCTCGAAGGTCGAATGCACGGCCAACTCGTGAATATCGATTCCCCGATAGGACAACACGCCCGCATCTCCGTCGATCCAGCAGATCCCGGAGTTGGCCGCGACAATTCCTTCCAGACCCTTTCCTGCGCCACCAGTGGTCGGCATAGCCCTCGATCTCCCCCTAGCAATTTAGCGATATTTTCCAGACGATTGGGGTGGCTGTCCTGGCCTCCAAAAAGCCCGGCGACTGAATGTGCCGTATAGATGTTTATAACGCAGTGATTCGCTGGTTGTCACGAAGCGTGGTACGGCAGCGGGGTGGAAGCGGCTCTAAAGGCTCTTTTTGGGTGTGCTATGTATAAAGAAGGCCATCTTTTTCCACACGGGGGGATATTTTCTATATTCTGTAGATTCCCCAGGGACGCAGGGAGCGAGGGCTTCGTCATCGGGCATTCCGGACGGAATCCGGCAGAGACGGGAATTCCGGAAGAGTTTTTTTAGAGCGGCGTCTAATCCGGAAAGGAAGACGACCTACACGAGAAGCGGTCCGCACAACGGGCCGTCACAGAGAGGCAGCAAAGATGAGTGAACTTGACGATACCCCGCGCAGCTATTCGGGCGCACTGCTGGCGGCCATCGCCATCGCCCTGCTGATCGGGATTGGCAGCTTGATCTGGAACTACAACCAGAGCGGCACCCTGGCGAACCAGCAGAAAGAGATCGACGCGGCCAATGATCAGAACAAGAAGCTGGCCGCGGAGCTGCGCGAAACCGACGCCCACCTCAAGGTGGCAACCGAGGAGCTGGGCAACTCGCTGGGGCTGACGCAGAAGCAGATGGACGAGCGCGCCCAGGAGATCATTCGCCGCGAGGAGCGCAACGAGGCTGATGCGGCGCGGCTGGCCAGCGCGCAAAAGCAGACCGCGCAGGCTGTGACCGCCGTCTCCAACGATGTGTCCAGCGTGAAGACCGACGTGGGCGGGGTGAAAACCGATCTGGGCAAGACGCAGAGCGACCTGGCCACCACCATCAGCCAGTTGACGTCGATGAAGGGGGATTTGAACGGCCACAGCAGCTTGATCGCCCGCAATCAGGAAGAGCTGGAACTGCTCAAGCACAAGGGCGACCGGAACTACTACGAGTTCACCCTCACCAAGGGCCAAAAGAAACCCGTGGGCACAGTGAGCCTGGAGTTGAAGAAGGCCGACGCCAAGAAGAGCCGTTTCACGCTGGTGGTCTACTCCGACGACAAACAGTACGAGAAGAAGGATCGCAACCTGAACGAGCCGCTCCAGTTCTACAGCGGCAAGGATGGGCTTCTCTTCGAGATTGTGGTCAACTCTGTGGGCGCAAAGAATGGCCAGATCTCCGGATATCTGACAACGCCGAAGAATGCGCCGGTTCCGGCTACTGTTCCATAACCGCGGTTTGGGGCGCGAGCACCAGGTCTTGCTGGTACTGGATCGAGAAGGTGAAGTTCAGGCCGGACTTCGACCCCGGGTCGCTGTGATTTGGGTCCGGCAGCCAGTCCTTGCGCGCGTCCCACTGCTGCTTGGTCAGCCGAAAGACCCAGAAAGCGGTCCCATCCACGCTCTGCCCCGGATCGAGGACCGTATGGGGCGCGAGCGGCTTACCGTGCGAGGCGTCCAGCTTGGGATAGGCGAGAAATGCCTCCTCGAACTGCGCCACGCTTCCCGCGGAGACGGAAAGAGGAACACCGTCCGCCAGCCTGACATTGGCCAGCACATTCTGCAAGATGAGCGGAACATTGCTTTGGTTATGTAACTTCACATGGGCAAAGAGCAGCACCTGGTCGAAGCTCTCCGGGGACTTGGCATCGCCGTTGGCGTCGATCCCCGAGGTCTTGCCATGCTCGGGATAAGCCCACACCTGAACAATCTCGCCGCTGGCCACCGGCGGCTTGTGGCTGGCCAGCACTGCGATGGCGACGACGACGGTGACCAGCACGGCCGCGATGACACCCGCCCGGACTAAGTGGCTGCTGCCCTTGGTGAACTCTTCGCCAAGAGCGGCGTCATCAATCTCTTCCTGGGATTCCTGATGGAGTAAGCTCATCGCGCCCTTATCTTATCTCGGCTGACGCAAAAAGGGCCAAGCATTTCGCATTTTTTCCGGGAACGGTCCGGGATTTGCAGCGGATGCTTCGATAACGCTACTGCAAAGAGAGGCGTGGCGCGAACTTGTATCTCTTATAGAGCAACCCTGAATACGGGGCCTCCGAATTCAGCGTTCCATTCTGAAACGTATAGAAAACAAAATATTTAAGTAATGTGACGCCTTCTGTGACATGGGCCACGAAAATGGGCACACTCAAGCGTACCACCGGGCGGCGGTCTTGCGCTTACGCCTGGTCTTCAACGCCTCTATGCTGTGCTGGGGACAGAGTCCCGTAGCCGGACAACCGCATCCGCCTGGGCGCCTTTCTGCCCCTGAACGATGTCGAACTCAACGTCATCGCCCTCTTTCAGCGTTTTGTACCCGTCCAACTGAATCGATGAGTAGTGAACGAATACATCCGGCCCGTCTTCACGCCCAATGAATCCGTAGCCCTTGGCGTTGTTGAACCACTTGACCTTCCCTTTGTATTGAGCCACAGGTCCCTGCCTTCCTTACATCCTGTGAGTTACGGCGAACAGCGTACTGGGGAACGCCCACCGATATGTATTTTGACTCAAAAATCCGCCATCGGTTACAAATTTTTTAGGCAGCCCCCGTGCATAATGAGACAGAGCCGGCGGAGGAGCGCCGGCCCTGTCTGGAGAGAATGGTTTGAAGCGGGGCTACAGATCCCTCCGCTACTTACCGTGCTTGCCAGCCATCTTTTGCGCGAACAAGAGCACGCTGGTCAGCGTCTTGCCGTCTTGAATCGCGCCCTTTTCGATCAGCTTGACCACCTGGGAGAGTTTGACCAGTCGAAACTCGATCCGCTCGTCTTCCTCCGGATGGGCGTCACCCGCTACCAGGCCCTCGGCCACGAAGACCTTCATCGACTCGCCCACAAAGCCGGGGCTGGGATAGTACTCGACCAGCGGCTTCCACTTCTTTGCCCGGTAGCCGGTTTCCTCCTCCAACTCCCGTTGCGCGCCCAGCAGGGCGTCCTCGCCCGGCTCCAGCTTGCCGGCCGGTAGCTCCCACAGGAATCGGCCGGCGGCATGGCGATACTGCCGCTCGATCACGACCCATGGATTTTTCTTGCTTTTCGTGTTGTCGATGGCCAGGATGACCACGCTGCCGTTGTGGCGGACGATATCGCGTACTTCCTCACTGCCGCCCGGCTCAATCAGCCGGTCGCGCAGCACACGGAAGAGCGGCCCCTCGAAGACTACTTCGGAACTGAGCACCTCTGCCTTTTGCTCCGCGACCACCTTGGGGGCCTTCGTCGCCTTGGCTTTTGCGGCCTTTGCTCCTTTGGGTTTTGCGGCCTTTTTTGCCTTGGGCTTGGCGGCCTTTGCCATTTTAGGTTTGGCAGTTTTTGCGGCCTTGGGCTTGGCAGCCTTTGTTTTCTTGGGTTTCACGGTCTTGGGTTTGGCAGCTTTTGCTTTCTTAGGTTTCACTGCCGTTGCAATCTCGGGCGCCGCAGCTTCTGCGGTCCTGGGCTCGGCGGCTTTCACGGCTTTCTTCGTCTTGGGCATCTCTTCTCTCTCCTTGAAGCGCGTTCCTGCGCAATTCAGAATAGAGTATACGCACACCAAGGCCCGCGCGCAGCACCAGAATCGCCACGCATGCATCGATTTACACTGGCGTAACATCCTTAACAGTAGCTGAATCTCATCTTTGCCCGCGCGCCCGAGGTTCGCTTTCAGATTTAAGATCGTATAGAGAGTAAGTCATTGAACGCAGAGCGCCATCCCATCAGTGTCGTATCGGGGCTGCACCGGCTCTTTCTGGAGTACTGCTCCGGCACGGCGGCGGCGCGGGCGTTTTACGCCCCGCTGCCGCCGGGAACGGACGCGCCGGGTAGCTGGCAGGCGCGCCCGGACCTGCCCGCGCACTGGCCGGAGCTGCTCGGGCTGCTGTCCGCGCAGAATACTGGATCAACACAGGCGGCGGCGCTCGATGCTCTCAGCTGCGGCGCGGGAGTCGTAGTCACCGGCCAGCAGGTGGGCCTCTTCGGCGGCCCGCTCTTCACGCCCTTCAAGGCGGCTACCGCGCTGGCCCGCGCGCGCGAGGCGACGGCAGCGGGCCGGCCGCACGCCGCCGTCTTCTGGCTGGCCACCGAAGACCATGACTTTGCCGAGATCAACCACGTCGTCTTTCCGGCGCGCCGCGAATTGCGCAGGCTGGAGTATGCGGCGGCTCCCGAGGCCCCGCAGCCGGTGGGCGGCCTGGTGCAGGACGACTCGATTAAGCCGCTGGTCGATCAGGCGTACGAACTGCTCGGAGCTTCCGACGCGATGGAGGCGTTGGCCGCGGCCTACCAGCCGGGACGCACCTTCGCCCAGGCCTTTGCGGAGTTTTATTCCCGGGTCTTCGCTGCGCAGGGGCTGCTGGTGCTGGATGCAAGCAGCCGCGCCTTTCACCGCATCGGCTCTCCAGTCCTGCGCGCGGCTCTGGAACGCGCCGACGAGCTGCACGCCGCGCTCGTGGAGCGCAATCGATCGCTCGAAGCGGCCGGCTATCATGCGCAGGTAGCCGTCGGAGAGCATTCGAGCCTGTTGTTCCTCATCGATCAAAGCAGCGGCGCGCGCCTTGCGCTGAAGCGGCTGGCCCCCAGCGCGGCCGAGCCTGTGGGATTGTGGCAGGCGGGGCGGCAGAGCTTTTCCACGGCGGAACTGCTTGGCATTCTCGACGCCGAGCCGGAGCGCATCTCGCCCTCGGCGCTGCTGCGGCCCGTCTTCCAGGATTTCCTGCTCTCGACTTCGAAAATCATCGGCGGACCGGCGGAGATCGCCTACTTTGCCCAGTCCTCCGTGCTCTACCAACGCATTCTGGGCCGGGTGACGCCGGCGCTGCCGCGCTTTTCGGCGACGCTGATTGAGCCGGCCATTGGCGACCTACTGCGCCAGCACAACCTCACGCTGGAGCAGGTCATTGCGGAGAGCCCGGCCTCGCTGGCGCAACTGCTGGCTGCCCGCGCGATTCCAGCAGCGGGAAAACGAAATCTTGCGACGGCGGAGCTGGCGCTGGACGCCGAGTTGATCCCGCTGCTCGACTGGATGCATTCGCTCGATGCGGGCCTGGGCCAGTCGGGCGATACCGCGGCCGGCAAGATCCGCTACCAGATGAGCCGCTTGCGGACGCTGGCGGCCAACTTCCAGTTGCAACGCGAAGCCTCGCTCGCACGCCACGCCGAGGCCATCAGCCAGGCGCTCTATCCCGGCGGCGTCTTGCAGGAGCGGCTGCACGGCGCGGCCTACTACTTTGCCCGCTATGGCTTTGGGCTGGCGGAAGAGCTGACCGCGCAAGCAGCAAACTGCAGCCCAGGCCATGCGGCGATCTGGCTATAGCGGTTCTCCAATTGCTGTACTCCGTAACCACGCCGCAGAGTGGCTTTTCCTCAAGAAAAAGCCACCTTCGATAGAACCGGTAAGGACATATGTATTGGAGAACCGCTCTATAATCCTCTCCAGCGGATTGAGGTTCATCATGAGACAGTTTCTTGGGATTTGTGTTTTCAGTTTGCTGGCTTGCACGGTGGCGCTGGCGCAAAAGCAGCCCTGCGCGACAGTCGGCGACAACAATGCTTTTCTGGGCGTTCAGACCATCCGCCTGTGGCCGGGTGACGCGCCTGAGGCCAAGGGCAAAGCCTGCGAGGACACGCCCACGCTGACCATCTTCGAGCCGCAGAGGGGCCACGAGAACGGCTCCGCCGTGGTGGTGCTGCCGGGCGGCGCTTATCTTCATCTGGCCGCCAACCTGGAGGGCCGCCAGGTGGCCGACTGGTTCACCGCGCGCGGCTTTCGCGCCTTCGTTCTGAGCTACCGGCTCAGCTCGAACGGCTACCTGCTGCCGGTGCCGCTGATTGATGCGCGGCGCGCCGTGCAACTGGTGCGGGCGCGGGCCGCGGACTACCATATCGCTCCCAACCGCATTGTAATCATCGGCTTCTCGGCCGGCGGCCACCTGGCGGCGCTGGCGGGCACGCAGTTCATTCCCGGCAAACACGACGCCGACGATCCCATTGAGAGAGTCTCCAGCCGACCGGACTATCTGGTGCTGGGCTACCCCTGGATCGGCGCCATCAGCAGCGATACCAGCCACCTGAGCTACTGCAAGCTCTTCAACGTGATGGACACTTGCGAGGCGCTGCGGGCCGCGTACTCGCCGGACCTTTTTGTCACCAAGGAGACGCCGCCCACCTTCTGGTTCCACACCTTCAACGACCAGACGGTTCCGGTGGAGCAGGGGCTGCGCTTTTATGAGGCGCTGGTCAAGGCCGGGGTGCCCGCCGAGGCGCACATCTTCGCGAACGGCCCCCATGGGACGGGGCTGGGCAAAGGCGATGCGGCTCTGGACCAATGGCCCAACCTGCTGGAGATCTGGCTGCGCGCGCAAGGGCTGCTGACCGCGGAGCCGGCGGCCGCCGCGGGCAAGCCGTAGCGAGTCAGCATTCCCTCAGGGGCTGGAGCCCGCGCTGATTGAAAGCAGAGAAAAAATGCCCGAAAAGTAAGAGGCGGGCTGCCAGCCCCAGGAGTGGACGTACTTCCTGAAGCCTACAGCCCGCTGGACCCTGGACCGGGTCTTAGGTGATACCTTAAGTCTAGGCTTGTTTTGGATGAAAGCAAGTTCTTTTTTGGATAATTCTTCCCAGAAGTGACAACCGTCACGGGAGTCCCAGAATTGGGGCCGTTTTCGTTGACTTGAGGGTCCGCTCCTGTTACAAAAAAGTGTTCCACCTTAGACAAACGGAGCACACGGACCGCCAGAACAATCCGTACAACCTGGACGAATCGGACCACATGCAATTGATTTTTCAACAACTCGGGACGCTTTTTCTAGGCGCCGTGCCTACGATGCTGCTTTTTATCGTGCTGGTACTGGCTTACCAGTTCCTGGTGCAGGAGCCGCTGACCAAAACCCTTCAAGCCCGCCGCGACCGCACCGAGGGCGCCATCGAAGCCGCGCAACAGGCCTTAGTCCAGGCTGAAGCCCGGGCGGTCGAGTACGCCGAGAAGCTGCGCCAGGCGCGCGGCGAGGTTTTCAAGCTGCGCGAGGCGCGCATCAAGCAATGGAATGCCGAGCGCGACGCGGCGCTGGACGTGGCCCGCAAGGCTGCCGCGCTCAAGGTGAGCCAGGCCAAGGCGGCGCTCGATGCCGAGGCCGCGCTGGCACGGGCTGACCTTCAGGCCTCCGCCGGGGATTTGGCTCGCCAGGTCGTGCGCGCCGTTCTGCCCGTGGCCGCCGGGGGTTCCCGTTGAAAGATTTTATGCCGCAAAGAAAGTTCATGGCAAGGACGAATCGAAATCTGTGGTTTCCCGCCCTTTTCGCCAAGAACGCGAAAAGGATGGGGCACGGGCCTTTATACGGGGCTTTGCCGGTTCTGTTTTTTACGGCGCTTGTTGTTGGCTTGACGGCAATGCCCTTGCGGCTCGCGGCCCAGGAATCGGCGCCGGCGGTCCAGCCAGCGCAAGCCTCGGCGCCAAGCGAAGTCGTCAAGTCGCAGGAGGAGAAGAACGACGTCTTCCGGCTGGAAGGCCCGGTGGTGAAGTGGACGGCCCGGACGTTTCATTGGAGTGTGGAGACGACGGCCAACCTCTTCGAGTTCCTGAATTTCGGGATCGTTGTGCTGCTGATCGGCGTTCCTCTGGTCAAGTTTGTGCCCAAGCTGCTGCACACGCGCGGCGAGAAGGTGCGCACTGACATCGATGCAGGCCGCAAGGCGACCGCGCAGGCCAACCTGAGGCTCGGCGCCATTGAAGCCAAGCTCTCCGGCCTGGACGGGGAGATTGCCCAGATTCGCGCCCAGGTGGAAGAGGAAAGCAAGCAGGACGAAGCGCGCATCAAGTCCACGATTGGCGAAGAAAGCGCGCGCATCGTGGCCGTTGCCGAGCAGGAGATTGAAGCCTCCGCCGCCCAGGCCCGCCGCTCGCTGCGCCACTTTGCCGCCGATCTGGCCATCGACCAGGCTGTGCATCAACTGGCGATTACGCCGGAGACGGATCGGGCATTGATTGCCGAGTTTTTGGGCGACGCGAACATGAGCCCGGCCAAGGGAGGGCAGAAGTAGATGGCAGCCTTTGTTGCGCGTTACGCCCGCGCCTTTGCCGACGTGGTCACCCAGGAGAAGCTGGACCCAGCGGTGCTGGACCGGCAGTTCAACGACTTTCTGGCTACATGGGATGAGAGCGCCGAGTTGCGCGAACTTTTTGTAAACCCAGCCGTTGCCGCGCCGCAGAAGGTAGCGATTCTGGACAAGATGAACGAGCGGCTCGGGCTTTGGAAGGTGCAGCGCAATTTGCTGGCACTGCTCATCAATAACGACCGCATCGCCGAGGTGCGCGAGGTCATTGCGGCCTGGCGCGTGGAGATGCAGGAGCGACAGGGCATTCGTTCCGTGGAGATTGCGACCGCCCGCGAACTCAGCGAACAGGACCGCGCTGAACTGGTGGCCGGCGTCAGCAAGCTGGCCGGCGCGCAAATTCAGGCAACGTTCAAGTTGGACTCTTCCATCCTCGGCGGAACAGTGGTGCGCATTGGCTCCACGGTGTACGACGGTTCGGTCCGCGGACGGCTGGAGCGGTTGAAGGAAGCGCTGATTAGCTCCTAGCTATTAGCTTCTAGCCACTAGCTCATTCTTGCCTGGTTTGGCGATTCGGGTTGTTATGAAGCGCAAGGAGCAGTGAAGACAGGCTAGAAGCTAGGAGCTAGAGGCTAGTAATCAGGAATCAGGAATTAAGAACAGGAACAGAAATGGCTCAGATCAAGGCAGACGAGATTACGCAACTTCTTCGCGAGCAGATCGCGAACTACGACTCCAAGGTCCAGGTGGACGAAGTCGGAACCATCACATCGCTGGGCGACGGCATTGCGCGCCTGCATGGACTGGACAAGGTGATGGCCGGCGAGTTGCTCAGCTTCCCGCACGGCATTGCCGGACTGGCCCTGAGCCTGGAAGAAGATTCGGTGGGCGCGGTAATTCTTGGCGACTACACCGAGTTGAGCGAAGGCGACGAGGTGAAGCGCACGGGCACGATTTTGAGCGTGCCGGTGGGCGAGGGCATGATCGGCCGCGTGGTGAACGCGCTGGGCCAGCCCA
>OCTA010004699.1_pt1 | contig 11951 bp, 13 predicted proteins | sample 1538991 | NCBI WGS metagenome assembly OCTA01 (sample SAMEA3539302, study PRJEB22396) | soil metagenome | biome: tundra; feature: field; material: soil | place: USA | collected 2010-05 | depth 0.15 m | reverse complement strand
CTCTGCCCACCCCTACCCGGACGGTGACACAACCCACGGATGCGTCAGTAGGTTCCCTTTTCGATGCAGCGCCCGAGAGGGCGGCTGAACCCGAGGCGCCTGCATGGACGTCGCGACCCGCGCCGATACGCTGGAACCTTCTCGTCGACAATCTCCGCAGGCACATCGCTGCCGTTCGCGTCGGCTTGGGCCAGGTCGAGCATCCTCGACAAGCGCTTGGCCGAGGTAGGACCCTCGTCCGCCAAGTCGCACAGATCGTCCGAGAGGGCCGGGCTCCGCGCGTGTCGTTCAATCGGCCGGTCGGCAAGCACCATCGACTGATGCTCGTGCATGCGGACCTCGATCGGGCCAAGACGGCAGCCCATGCGCATCACGCGACCGTGAACGACGTGGTGCTCTGCGCGATGGCGGGCGGCGCGCGTGCGATGCTGGCGGCCCGCGGGGAGCTTCGGCGCGACCTCGTTCTGAAGGTCTCCGTTGCCGCATCTGTTCGTGCATTGACGAACGAGAAGCAGACGGGCAATCTCGCCGGCATCATCGTCGTGCCGGTGCCGGTCGGTGAACCAGACCCATTCCGACGGTTAGAACAGATCGCCAGGGCGACAGCCGGACGCAAGCGACTCCCTCCGTACCAGCCCGCCGGCCGCTTGATGCAGCGGTGGATGGTGCACGTCATGAATCGACAGCGGCTGGTCAACCTGCTCGAGAGCAACCTTCCCGGCCCGTCAGCGCCCATGTACTTCGCTGGCGCGAAGATCCTTAAGGTGTTCCAGATCGGCGTCGTGCAAGGAAACCTGGCGTTGACCGTCGGGGTGCTCTCCTACGCCGGGCAGCTCAACGTCGACATCGTTGGTGACATCGACGCCGTTCCAGGCCTCGCGGTGTTTGCGAATGGCCTAACCGACGAACTCGAGCGATTGGGCGCCAGATCCCCCGCACAAGCAATCGCAGGATGAAGAGGCTTCCAGGCCGGATCGAAGCCGTTAACACCAAGACCTCACCGGTTCTCCGGACCAGTCGCGCGGATATCGCTGCTGCTCACCGGCTAAGCGGAAGTTTCCGCGCTCCGGCAAGCCGGCGATCCCTGCCGTCCTAATGCCTCCGAGCCGGGTCGCTCTTTGGAAGCACGTCGCACGCCCAGTCGGAGCGTTTCCAGTCTGGGATGGGTGTTTCGCGGTCTGCGCGTGGCACGAATCGCGATCGTTCGACGAGCGTCATCCGGTGGATGTATCGCGGGCAGTTCGGGAACACTTGAGTTGCGCGCACCCGGACGATGAGCTGCGCGCCGGGATACTGGTCGATCAGCTCGTCGCGTTGGTCGATGGTCGCGATGCCGTTGAGTCTCAGTCGTGACGGTCGCGCGGTGACGAAGTCGATGAACAGCATTGCGACGTGCGGGTTCTGGAGCAGGTTGCCCATTGACAGGTACATCCCGTTGCCGTCGTAGTTTGGGAACGCGACTGTGCGTTCGTTGAGCACCCGAACGAAGCCGGGATCTCCTCCCTTGTACGAGCATTGGGGCCGGCCGGCCGCATCGGCGGTGGCGAGGAAGAACATGTCCATCCGCTCGATGAAGGCGCGACCGTCGGCCTCGATGATGGGTCGAGAGAGGAACTTCTCGTCGAGGCGGTCGGCGAGCCGCCGCGTGTCGAAGCGGTCCTGCAGGCTGCGGGAGCCGTCGTGGTAGGGGGAGCTCATTCCGCTCGCTCGTTCAGGTCGCCCATCTCGTGCGCGAGGACATCCTCGCGGCTGTAGTGCCCGACCGAGTCAAACCAGCGCTTGGCGTGGAGGCCGACGCGCAGATCGCACTCGGCCTCGACGATTCCCTCCTCGTCATACAAAGGTCCGGCGATGACCTCGCCCGATGACGGTTCGATCACCGCCGCACCGCCGCGTCCGAACACCTCCTTATCCGGGGGAAGCGACACCGGGAAGTCGTCAGGGAACGCGGCGGCCGGGATGAATTGAGGTACCGAAACGACGAACGCGCCGGATTCAATTGCGATGTGACGCATCGACGCCAGCCACGCGTCGCTGTCGTCGGCGGTCGGCGCGACCCAGATCTGCGGCCCGCCGCGGTACACCTGGTAGCGCGCCAGTGGCATCCGGTTCTCCCAACAGATCAGCCCACCGACTCGAGCACCGGCGGCGCTCACGACCGCCATATCGTCGCCGGCGCCGATCCCGTGGAAGAGGCGCTCGTGCTGCGTCGGCATCAGCTTGCGATGACGCGCGAGCAAGCCCGACGGTCCCAAGTAGATCACCGTGTTGTGGAGCGTTCCTGGTCGCTTTGACTCTCGCTCGTTGACACCCAGGACGCAGAACAGCTCGCGCTCGCGACAAACCGCCACGATACGATCCAGCGCGGCCCAGGGACATCGACCGAGTTAGCCCACAAGCGCTCCCACAGCCCGTCCCAGCCGCCGAAACCCGACGCGCCGCGCGCCCACGCGTTCGACGGGTACAGGGGGATGAAGCACTCGGGCAGCACCACGAGCTGCGCCCCTCGATCGGCGGCTTTGTGCAGCAGCCGAACGGCCTTGTCCACGCAGCCGTCGGCATTGAGAATCACAGGCGTCGCTTGAATCGCTGCAACACGTATGGTTGGAAACATCGTCATGCCCACTCCATCGGCTTATAGCCGCTCGTCGTCGGCGCCGAGACGATCATCACCGAGCACGGCTCTGAGGCGTCGTTGCGCACGGTACGGCGGCAGTCAGGATCAACCCGCGCGAACGTACCGGGCGGCGCTGGGTGTTCCTCGGACTCGATGACCAACGTAGGCGAGCCGGAGACAACGAAGAACAGCTCCTCCTGGTCGCGTTCTGTCTCATCGTGCTCGGGGATCGACTCGCCCGGCAGAATATCTACGAGGTTGGTGCCGAACGCCTGGCAGTCGAGCGAGCGCCGCACCAGCGTCCAGTTGCCATTCCGCTCGAGCTCCCGGCGATACGCGATGACGTAGCCATTTCCTCGCTGCATCGCTGTCTCCTTCCCTAACCCGCGTGGCTTCAGCTCGCCTTGGCGTAGTTGCTCGCCCCGTACCAGTCGACGACCACCACAGGCTCGTCGCCCACGACCCACGCGTCGTGTCCGCTGGGGAGCGAGGTGATATCGCCGGGCTTGGCGATCATCTCGGTGCCGTCGTCCATCCGGATTGCGAGCTGGCCGCTCACGTGGTATTGGAAGTGCGGCGCCTCGCAGCTGTCGGTCCCAGCGATCGGCTGGACGTCATTGGACCAACGCCAACCCGGCTGGAAAGTCATTCTGCCCACCTCGGCACCGCCGATCAAGAGGATCTCAGCCTTGCCGTTGGGAAACTCGCGCGTCTCGTTGGGGTGTCCGAAGCTCTTGTGTTCGGTCTCGTGTCTCATGTGGCCTCCTTTGTCGTTGAATTGCTTGTGGTACGGGGCGGTGGTCATGGCGCCCTCCTTGTTGGTGACTGCGTTCAGATCATTCGAACCGCCTTTGTGAACCGCCGGCGCCGCGCGGAGCTCGGGGTGGCTCGGGTCATCCGCGACCGAGTCACTACAGGCGGCTTCGGCCGGTCGTCGACCTCGAGGCGGAATACGTCGGGTCGGTTGTAGTGTCCGGCGGCGTCGAACAGTCGCTTGCGCGCGCCAAGCGTGTCCAGGTCGAGCCAGATCTGGGGGCTCTGCGCGTAGAGGTGAACGCGCGCCAGAGGCATGTAGTTCTCCCAGCAGATCAAGCTCGCCAGGCGTCCGACGGGCGTGCCGAACACCCGCAGGTCGGAGCCATCGCCCATTCCCCATACCAGCCGCTCGCCCTGAGTCGGCATCAGCTTCCGATGGCGCCCGAGCAGCGAGCCGTCCGAGCCGAACGTCAGAACGGTGTTGTAGATCGTGCCGCCGTGCCGCTCACGCTCGTTGACGCCGACCACCAACACCACGCCGGCGGACCGGGCCGCCTCCGCAAACCGATCGCACCCCGACCCCGGAACCATCACGCTCTCGCCCATCAGAAGCGCGTACCACTCCGCGTCGCCTGAGACCCGCAGCGCGTCGACCCACACCGGCGGCCCCGGCACAAACGCCTCCGGGAACGCGACCAGCTGCGCTCCCTCCCTGGCTGCCCTCTCCGTCAGCTCATCGACCAGATCGAACGTCGCCTCGCGATCGAGCAACACCGGGCAATCCTGAATTGCGGCGACACGTAGGTTCACCGTCCACCCCCCGTGATCGTGACCTGGCAGGGTGCGCTCAGGTGCCGTCGTCCCTGTCGCCAGGTCAGCGTCAGCGTGTACGGCGCCGGGCCGAGCGGACGGATTGCTGTTAGCGCGCGCAACCGGTCGAGATCGAATGTTGCGCTGAACATGGCGCTCATGGCCCGCTCGTTTCCTCGGTCGTGTCTGACATGCGCCGCCAATGCTCGCTACCGACCGTCCGCACAGCGTCAAACGAGCGTCAAACGGTGCGGCGGTACGTCTTTGATGTCGCAGGCGCGCGCCTGTAGGGGCGCTCGAGGTCGAGCTAAACGGGCGCTGATCGAGTCGCCAGCGTCGCAGTGCGCGTGCGGGGAGTTCGTACGTCGCGCTCGCCCTGACGACGGGAGCCGTAGAAGCGCAAATGCCGAGGATCGAGCTCGTCGCGACCAAGTTGGACGACGGTCGGGAGCGGCCACCGGGGAAGCCCGGCCCGCGACACAATGCCAGCATGTCTGAGCTGCCCAGCTTCGCCGAGCTGGCGACTGCGCCGCAGACGCCCTTGGACTTGCTGGCGCTCGCGCTCGCAGCGGAATTTCGAGACGTCGACGCCGTCGGGGCGATCGCAACGCTGGCCGTTCTGGGCGCGGAGCTCCCGTGCGAAGCCGAACGCACTAACGGGACCCCCGGACGAGCTGGCGCGCGCGTGCGCTCAGCTGTTGGGCGTCTCACACGGGTTGGCGGGCAATCAAGAGCACTACGACCACCCCGACAACTCGATGTTCGACGTAGTGATCTCGAGGCGTCGCGGCCTACCGATTCTCATATTCGTGGTGTACATCGAAGTTGCTCGCGGAGCCGGAATCCCGCTCGCCGGCGCCGGATTGCCGGGCCACTTCGTAGTCGCCCACTTCGCAACCGATCTGCCTGACACCCTCCAAGCGAAATTCCGAGCCCTACGCGCGCGGCTCAACTGACTGCTCACCCACCGCGACGCGCCTTGTGTCGTCGCCTGCTTGGCCGCTGCTGGGGAGCGGCCGACGCCGCGCTCGCGTCTGGTCATTCGCAAGCGGATGGCGGGTCGCTCGGCCGGAGTCGGGCTTGATGCGGTCGTAGTCGCGCGGGCGCTTATGATGGCGCACGTGATCGGCGCGATCGCGAGCCGCCACAGCACCGCGAGGGATGGTGTGCGGCTGGCTGGTTGACGCGGATGTGGCGGTTTGAGAGGAGATTTGATGCCCGGACTTTCGGGACGTTTCAGCACATTGGTTAAGGCGAAGGTTTCGGCGGTGCTGGATCGCGCCGAGGATCCGGCGGAGACGCTGGACTACAGCTATGAGAAGCAACTCGAGCTGCTGCAGAGCGCTAAGAGCGGTCTTGCCGACGTCGTGACCTCGAAGAAGCGCCTGCAGATGCAGGAGGGGAGCTTGCGAGAGCAGGCCGCAAAGCTGGACGGACAGGCGCGCCAGGCGCTCGCTGCGGGCAATGAGGATCTCTCGCGTGCGGCGCTGCAGCGCAAGCAGGCGATCGAGGACGAGCTCGGCTCGCTTGACCAGCAGGTCTCAGAGCTCGAGCGCCAGCAGGATCAGTTGACCGAGAGCGAGAAGAAGCTGCAGATCAAGATCGAGGCGTTTAGGACCAAGAAGGAGGTGATCAAGGCGCAGTACTCGGCGGCTGACGCGCAGGTGCAGATCTCCGAGGCGGCGACCGGCGTGGGCGAGCAGATGGCCGATGTCGGCCTGGCGATGCAACGCGCGATGGACAAGACCGAGAACATGAAGGCGCGCGCCGACGCGGTGGGCGAGCTCGAGCAGGCGGGTACGTTTGAGGATCTCACCCAACTGGACGGCGGGGAGAACGATCTCGATCGCCAGCTGGCGCAGGTCACCGACGCCAGCCAGGTTGACTCCGCGCTTGAGAAAATGAAGGCCGAGCTCGCCTCCAGCGCAACGCCGCAGCAGCTACCACCCGCCGGCGAGAAGGAGGCGGGGTCGTGATCGTGCGTATCACCACCGAGGGCCAGTACCGCCTAGCCGAGGACCAGCTACCCCGGCTGCACGAACTCGACGGCGCGGTCATCGCGGCGGCCGAGTCAGGAGACCCGGAGCGGTTTGAGCAGCGGTTCGCGGAGCTGCTGGAGTGCGTGCGCACCGGCGAACTGCTCGGCGACGAGCATCTCGGACCTTCAGACGCGATCCTCCCCCCGCCCGACGTCTCGCTCGCGGAGGCCACCCGCGAGTTCAACACCGAGGGCCTCATCCCGAGCTAGGGCTGAGCTCGGCTCTCCACGCGATCACGATTAGCGCCTATGGCCTTGAGATGCGCTCGCCGGATCAGCGTCGACTACCGCATCGTCTTGCGGCGTTACTCAGCTCGAAGGGCGCCGCTCGCGGGTGTGTAGATGGTCTCGTGGCCGTCGTCCCAGCGGATGCGATAGCGAGGCGAGGGATCGCCGCGGAGCACTTCCTCAACGACACCCGAGCGTGGCCGGCGGTCCGTTGACTCGGACTCGGCTACGACGCGCTTGCCGACTTCAAAGGCCATGGTACTCCCCCATCTTTCGTGCTAGCCGCATGCGCGCGGATCGACGTGCCTTGCGCTGATCTCGCCAGAACCCGATCGCCAGCCATTCAGGCGAAACTACCGCGAGCCGGTCGACGACGCCCATAGAAGTAGTGCAACCGGCCCCGCAGTCGCAACCAGTGACTCCGCTCCCTGCCTCGCGGCTCTTTCGCGCCGTCGGTGGCATTCGGGCTGAAGCTGAGGATGCTGGCCGCAGGGCCGACTCACTCGTTGACACTACTCCTATCAAGGCGCCCGTGTGAGCAGCCCGCGAACGTTAACGTCCGAAAGCTCCGATTCACGATTCGCTGGGACCCGCAACCGCGACGGCGGCTGCTCCCGCGTCGAGGTCGCGACTGCTGTGCCATCTCGCCTAGAAGGTCACGTTCTGGGGCTTGGCTCGCCCGAGGTCCCGAGCCTCCCGACGCATGGGCGTCTGAAGACTCGGGCCTACACACCGGGCGGTCTCAGTCGCTTGGCTAGCGAGGAAAATGCTCGTGTACGGGGAACTCGTAAATCTCCGGTGCACCCGCAGCCCCGATGCTGGCCATTGCGGGTCCGATGCGTTCGTCCGCGAAGCGGTCGAAATGCGCGCGCGACTCCCAGAAGTCGAGCACGCCCCAGCCGCCGTCTACCGGACCGGACGCGTGAAAGACGAGTCCGTCCGGGGGATTGCCGTCAGGGTCGATCGCGGCATTGAGCCGGTCGATCTGCTCGGCCGTCCCGCCGGCGAGCTTGAGTCGGATTCCTACAGCCATCGCTCCTCCTTGATTTGACCAGGCGACTGTAGTCAACGGCGGACCGGCGCTCCCGAATAACTTTGGCGAAGCCCTGCCCGCGCTCCGGTCTCCTTCGCGCGAATCCCGACGCCCAACCATGGTCTCGAGCGCGCTACGCGCAGCACTCGCCCGGAATTGATCGCAGGAGAAGTCTTCCGCCGGTCAAATCAAGCCGGGCAACGTGACTCCTCTGGAACGCACGCGGAAGCGTCGCAGCTCGCCGGCCGGCAGCGGTTGAGAAGCGCTTGTGCATCGTGATACCTCGGAGGCCGTTAGACCGGTCAACCCGTATTGATCGGAGAACAGGTCAGCCGCAGGTCGTGGAAGACCGCCGCCCGATCGCCGACGTAAAGAAGCAGCGGTAGTTCCCCGGCGTTTTCTGCGGCATCGAACGGATGCGCGGTCCTGCTCAAGCGAGTAAGCCAGCACTAGACCTCCAATCGAATCAAAGAGGACTCGCTGCAGAGACCAATAGCGTTGGGTGCGAGGAGGTTACTAAGATGACCGCTATCTTGTTCATCGTAGCTTTGCTGGTGTTCGATTTGCTCGTTCTACGTCGTATGGGCAGCCCATATGGATGAAACCATTCCGCATCACCTCCGGCGTGACACTACGGATGCGTCACGCCGGAGGGGCGATGGTTGAGTCACGGACTATGCTCGTGGCTCGCGACAGGTGAAGGGCGGCTGGGGCGAGGGTTGGCAACGCTTTATGTATGCCTAACCCGCCCAGAGCGGTCTTGGTCGTCATAGTGAAACCGAACGGGTAACGAACTGAAACCGAATGGGTAACGAACGCGAACCACCGACCCGAGCACCAACCGGCGGCGCCCAAAGGGCGTGTAGCCGGGGGCGTCCAACGGCCGTGTAGCCATTGCCCGGGCCACGCGGTGAATGAGGCTCGGCGTCCCGTCCAAGACCCACCCACGCGCCTGCTCGGGGTACGGCCAAGATAAGCCCAAAAGGTGTATTAGCCGCGTCGTGATGCTCGCCGCAAACTGCGGCTTGGCCTTATCGCAGTCGTATGCGAGCAGGGTAGCCTCGGCCGCGTGAACGGCGCCATCGCCTCGTTGATCGCCAACGGTTCGCTCGGCCTCGAGTTCTCGTGGCGCGTGGATCTGCGGGCCTGACCGGGGGTTTGGGGCGATGGCGTCGATTGAGCGCACGGCGTACCCGCGGTTTCGGCGCCTCGTGACGGCCCGCGAACTCGCCTCCCTGAGCCCGACAGAGGACGAGGTGGCGTGGGCCAGTACACACGCTCGTTCCGACGAGCACTTGCTGACGCTGGGGCTCTCGCTGACGTGCTTCCAGCGGCTGGGGTACTTCCCGAGGTCCGGTGAAATCCCTAGGGAGGTCGTCGAGCATGTCCGGCGCTGCCTGGCGCTGCGGGAGGGAACGGCCCCTTCGCGCGGAGCTGAGACCGCGAAGTTGCAGCCGCGGTTGGTGCGGGAGCGTCTCGGCGTGATCCATGATCCGGAGCGGGCACGGGCTGTCGCGTCGGCTGCGATCCGATTCGCGGCAGAGGTCAAGAACGACCCGCCGGACTTGATCAATGTTGCTCTGGAGATGCTCGTCAAGGAATCTCTCGAGCTGCCGGCATTCTCGACGCTTGACGAGATCGTGTCGAGGATCCGTGGCGAGGTGAACACGGGCATGTTCGAGCGGATCGACGGTCGGATTGGGCTCCCTGACCGGGTGCGCCTTGAGACCTTGCTGGAGGTCATCGGTCAGGGCGCAAAAACTCCGTACAACCGCTTGAAGCAGCCAGCCGGGCGAGCGTCATGGTCTGGGTTTCGGGAGCAGGTGGAGCATCTTCGATGGGTCGATTCGCTCGGCGATACCGGGGCGTGGCTGGAGGGGATCGCGGAGGCGAAGATCGCCGACTTCGCCGGGGAGGCGATGGCCGCCGACGCGGCGGTGATGCGCGATGTCGCGCCGCTGAAGCGGATGGCGCTTGTGGCGTGCATGGTCCACGTCGCGAGGACGCGCGCGCGTGATGATCTGGCGGAGATGTTCTGCAAGCGGATGGCGTCGGTCACGAAGCTCGCGAAAGCTGAGCTTGCCGAGATCCGCGAGCGCGAGGCGGAGATCAGTGAGCGGCTGATCATCAGCTACCGCAGCGTGCTCGGCTGTCTCGACCCGCGCAGCGCCGAGACAGCCGACGCGGCCGCGGCGGTGCGGCGGGCGCGCCGGATCGTCGAGGACGCCGGCGGGTTCGAGGCGAAGCTTGCCGAGATCGAGGCGGTGTCGGCGCATCACGCGAACAACTACATGCCGTTGGTCGCCAAGCACCGTCGGCGGGACCGGGCGACGATGTTCGCGTTCACGAGGGTGGTCGAACTGGAGGCGACGAGCGCTGACCGCAGCGTGCTGGACGCCGTCGAGCACGCGGTGGCACACGCGCACCTGGCCCGAGCCTTCATCCCCGACCATCGCGACGGCGTCCGGGTTGACTTGTCGTTCGCATCGGAGCAGTGGCAGCGGATCGTCATCGATCGTGGCCATCCGGGACAGTTGCATCGTCGCCACTTCGAAGCGTGCGTCTTCACGTACCTCGCGAGCGAGTTGCGGACCGGGGATATCGCCGTGCGCGGGTCGCAGGCGTACGCGAACTGGGCCGAGCAGCTCCTCCCATGGTCGGACTGCGAAGAGCTGCTTGGCGAGTTCCGCGCCGAGACCGGCCTGCCCAACACCGCCCGAGCGTTCACCGACCAACTGCGGACGAAGCTCGCAGATCAGGCCGCTGCCGTCGACGCCGAATACCCGGAGAACACTGATCTCGTGATCGACCCAGCGACCGGCGTGCCGTCGATCAAGCGCCGCCGCGCAAGCGAGCCGGCGGAGGGGGCGCTGGCCCTGGAGGAGGCTCTCAAGGAGCGGATGCCGGAGCGGACGCTGCTCAAGATCCTCGCGCGCACCGCGTACTGGCTTGAGTGGTGGCGGCGGTTCGGGCCCGCGTCCGGCTCGGATCCAAAGCTCGCCGATCCGCTGCTGCGCTACGTGCTGACGACGTTCACCTACGGCGCCACTCTCGGTCCGGCGCAGGCCGCGCGGCATATCAGTGGCGTGTCCGCGCACGAGCTCGGCGCGACCGCCGCCCGGCACTTCACGACCGGGAAGCTGAACCTCGCGAGCGCGGATGTCGTGAACGCCTATCTGCTGCTCGACTTGGTGAAGGCGTGGGGTGACGGCACGAGCGTCGCGGCGGACGGGACGCAGGTCGACACGCTGATCGACAACCTCCTGGCCGAGTCGCACATCCGCTACGGCGGGTACGGCGGGATCGCCTACCACCACATCGCCGACAACTACATCGCGCTGTTCAGCCACTTCATCCCGTGCGGCGTCTGGGAAGCCGTCTACATCATCGAAGGGCTCCTGAAGAACCTCTCCGAGGCAGAGCCGGACACGATCCACGCCGACACCCAAGGCCAGAGCTATCCCGTCCACGCGCTCGCGCACCTGTTCGGGTTCGAGCTGCTGACCCGGATCCGCAACTGGAAGGACCTCACGTTCTACCGCGGCTCAGCGGACTGTCCGCTATGCGCACATCGACGAGCTGTTCGGGGCTCCCGGGGAGAACACGATCAACTGGCAGCTGATCGAGACGCACTGGGTCGACCTGATGCAGGTCATCCTCTCGATCCGCGCGGGCCGGCTGTCCTCAACCCTGCTGCTACGCCGGTTGGGGACCGAGTCGCGGAAGAACAACATCTACAAGGCGTTCCGCGAGCTTGGTCGCGTGATCCGCACGATCACCCTCTTGCGGTTCATCTCCGAGCCCGAGCTGCGCGAAGAGATCACCGCCGCGACGAACAAGGTCGAGTCCTACAACGACTTCTCCGCCTGGCTGCGATTCGGGCACGACACGATCGAGCGCAACGACCCAGCCGAGCAGGAGAAGATCATCAAGTTCAACACGCTGCTCTCCAACTGCGTGATCTTCCACACCGCCCTGGACATGACCACCGTCCTGCGCCAACTCGCCGCGGAGGGCTGGGAGATCACCCCAGCCGCCGTGGCTGGGCTCTCGCCGTACATCCGAGAGCGAATCAAACGCTTCGGCGAGTACGCCACCGACGGTCTCATCGACCCGCCCGACGCATTCGACCCGCACCTCGATCTGCTCCCCCCGACGGCCGCCCAGGCAGCATGACGCCGCTCGATCCCGGCTTCCGCTTCGCGATTCGAGAGCAGCAGCGACCGATTCCTGCCGGACGACTTCTGCTCCCGTCGGGAGTCCGACGGCGGTCGCCTGCTGTGCGTGAGGCTTCTCCTTGCACGCGATAGCGGGGGCGAACCTTGCCGGCGTCGCTGGCGCCGATCGGGCGGTTCATGCCTGTGCAGTGCATAGGAGCAGCAGGAGCCGTGGGCGAGTTCCGGTTTTCGTTCCACGCGGTCCCGAGCCTGACGAGCGGGCAGTTCTCAGCCGTGTCGTGTACGCCTGAG
>OCTA010004698.1_pt1 | contig 11954 bp, 9 predicted proteins | sample 1538991 | NCBI WGS metagenome assembly OCTA01 (sample SAMEA3539302, study PRJEB22396) | soil metagenome | biome: tundra; feature: field; material: soil | place: USA | collected 2010-05 | depth 0.15 m | reverse complement strand
ATGATCACCTGCCACCTGGGCAACGGTTGCTCGCTGGCGGCCATCCGCGACGGCGTAAGCATCGACACCACCATGGGGTTCACGCCGCTCGAAGGCCTCATGATGGGCACGCGTTCGGGCACCATCGACCCCGGCATCGTCATTCACCTGGTGCGCCATCTTGGGCTTAGCGCCGAAGAACTGGATCGCGTGCTGAACAAGGAGTCCGGACTGCGCGGCGTCTCCGGGGTCTCTGGCGACATGCGCGCCGTCCTGGCGGCCATCGATCGCGGCGATGCGCGCGCGCAACTGGCGTTCGACGTCTACATGCACCGTTTATGCTCGGAAATAGGCGCCATGCTCGCCAGCCTCGGCGGCCTCGACGTGCTGGTCTTCACCGCTGGAGTCGGCGAGAACTCCCCGCAGGTGCGCGCCCAGACCGTCGCGGCTTTTGCGTTCCTGGGCATAAAGCTCGACGCCGCGAAGAACGCCCAGTCCCCGGCGGATGCGGACATCGCCGCGCCGGACTCGGCCGTGCGGGTGCTCGTCGTGCACACGCAAGAGGAGTGGGAGATCGCGCGCGAGTCTTTCCGGGTGGTCTGACATTTCCATATCAGTCCGAACCCAGAGGCCGTTAACTAGAATACGAAGCGCCTGCAGCGGCCGGCGGTACTCTCTCTGCATGTTCGAGCGGCCGGAGGGCGCGGACTCCAGCAGCAGCCTCTCTTTGAAGAACAGATCCGGGCGCTGTTTCGGCATGTCGATGAACCCTTCGCCCGTTCCTCTTGGATAGCTCGAAACGTGGCGCGCAACCTCTCGCGCACAGGTTCCGCGGCCGCGCCTGGCTTCAATTGCACCAACGTCCGGAGCCAGAACTTGTTGGCACTGGCGAGGGTGCGGGGATTCCTCATCGCCATGGGAACGAAGATGTCGGTCACCGTGCCAGTTTCGATGCCGGTGAACGGCGCCTGGGCCACGCCGACGATCTCGTAGATCTCGTCATCCATCCGGAGCGTGCGCCCAGCCGCCTTCGGATCCTGTGCGAAGCGGTGGGTCCAGTAATCTTGCGACAGTACCGCGTATGGATGTGCGCCCGGAGTGAGGTCGTCGTTTTCGGTAAGCAGCCGTCCTAGCGCCGTACGTCGCGGCTCTCTTCGCTGTAGCGGAGCGCGGAGCCCAAAAGATCTGCGCACTTCAGCGGGGGTCGCGCCCGTGCTCGACCGCTTCTACGATGTGCGACTGGACTTCTTCGTCGATCTCGCGGTTCAAACCATCGCCGCGAAACACGTTTGTAAGGCGCAACCACAGCGACATATCAAACCGTCCTTTATTCCGCCCGCAGCATGGCGGCTGGATCGATGCGCACGGCGTGGAACACCGCCGGCAGCGCGGCCAGCAATGCCGCCGCCAGAATTGTGATTGACGGAAGCGCCAGCATAGCCGGGTCGCCGGCCTTCACCTGATAGAGCAGCGCCTCGATGTATCGCACCGACATCATGCCCAGCGCGACGCCGGCGAGCGCTCCCACCAGCACCATGGTGAAGACTTCCACGGTCACCAGCCGCGCAATGTTGCCGGCTTGCGCGCCGATGGCCATGCGGATGCCGATTTCCCGCCGCCGCTGCAGCACGGAATAGTCGAGCACGCCATACAGGCCGACAGCCGCGAGCAACAGTGCGACCCCCGCGAAGAACAGGCCGAGCATCGCCAGCAGCCGTTCGCGCAGGGTTTGCGCGCGGACCAAATCCGCTTGCGCCCGGATGTTGCTGACGCGGAACTCAGGCCGTGCTCGCGGCACTTCGCGGCGCAAGATGGATGCCAGCGCGAGCGGGTTCGCATTGGACGTGCGCACCATGAAAGTGGCGCCGCGGATCGGCTCCAGCGCGCCGTGTTCGTCGATCCGGTGAATCGGCACATAAACCGCGGGCAAGATGGGCTCGCGCACGCTGCTATAGGGAGCATCGCGCACCACGCCCACGACCTTGGAGGTACGCTCGCCGTCCTTCGCGATCGACTGTCCAATGGCCTTTTCGCCCTTGAAGAACTGCTTGGCGAATGTTTCGTTGACGATCGCGACGTCCGGCGATGTATCGCTTGGGCGGAAGTCTCTGCCGTCGATAAAAGGAATCTTCATGGTGTCTATCCAACCGGGCGAGACGGCCAGGAAATAGGCCAGAATCGGGCCAGGGGGCGCGCCATTGACGGAAACGAAGCCGTTCCAGGCGCTCCGGTCGAGCAGCGCCCACCCGGCGAGAGCGACGCTCTGGACGCCTGGCACCGTGCGCAGATGGCTGGCGACCTGGTCCCAGAAGACGGGGGGCTCATCGCGCTGCGCTACCGTGTTCAGTATGAGCAGCCGATCGGCGACAAAGCCGATGGGCCGGTTGGATAGCCGTTCAAATGTGGCCGCAAACAGCCCCGCCACGAACAACACCAGAAAACAGAAGGCCACCTGCGCCGCGATCAGGGCATGCATCATGCGGCGCCGCGTGTGCGGATCCTCTCCGCCTTTGAGCGCGCTCACGGGCTTGACCGCCGAAGCGCGCAGCGCGGGCGCCAGACCGAACAACAGCATCACACCCAGGGTCAGGGCCAGGCCGAACCCCATGACCCGCCAGTCCGCCGGGAGATTTAAGCGCGCCGGATTGCCGGGTGGATTGATCATGCCGACGACAAACGGCGCGGACCACCATGCAAACATCCCGCCCAGCGCGGCTGCGAGCAAAGCGAGAATGGCGCTCTCCACCAGGACCAGTTGCACCAGTCGCCAGCGTCCGGCGCCGATCGAGACGCGCAGCGCCATCTCGCGGGCCCGCGATGCGGCTTGGGCCGTCATGAGGTTGGCGACGTTGGCGCACGCAATCAGCAGCACCAGCGCCACCAGCACACCCAGCGCTATGAGCGAACGGCGGTACTCGTTCTGCAGATTGGAGGCGCCAGAGGCCGCGGGCTGCAGCACCAGCGTTTGGTCCAGGAATTTTTCAATGTCTTGTTTGCTCATGCCGGTGAAGCCCTTCGCGCGTTCCTCTTCGAAGGCGTGCGAGGTTGCATCTAGTTTCGCGCGCACCGGCCCGGCGGCCACGCCCGGTTTCAGCAGGGCCAACGTGCGGTGCCAAGTCCAATCGTCATGGACGGCCCCGGGATGCATCATGGCGGGCGCGAATACGTCGGTCACGGTACCCGTCTCCGTGCCCGTGAAGGGCGCCGGGCCGACGCCGACGATCTCGTAGAGGTCGTCGCCCATGCGAAATGTGCGCCCGATGACCTTCGGGTCCTGGCCGAAGCGGCGCTTCCAATAGTCGTAAGAGAGCACGGCGTACGGATGCGCGTGCGGCTTCAGATCGTCGTCTTCAGTGAGCAGCCGTCCCAGGGCGGGCCGGAGACCGAACGTGCCGAACATCCAGCCCGAGACGTATTGCACGCAGGCCTTCTCCATCTCCCGATGCGACTTGTAGGTCAGATCCATGCGGTCGGCATAGGAGACCGCCATCAACTCGGCTTGATCTTTCACGGCGGCGCGCATCAGGCGGAACGATGGATACGCCCAACCGTCGAAGGATTGGGTCTTGCCATCGAAGAATGCTTCGCGAGAGAGAGCGTAGAGCCGCTCCGGCGCGGCTACCGGTAAAGGCCGCAGCAGCAGGGCGTCGATGAGGCGGAATGCCCCTGTGCACGCGCCGATCGCCAGCGCCAGCGACAGGATCGCCGCGGCGGAGGTCGCCTTCCTCTTCATAAGCTGGCGCCAGCCGAAGATAGCATCCGCGCGGAGTGAATCGAGCCACGGGATTAGCCGGACGTCGCGGCTCTCTTCGCTGTACCGGAGCGCGGAGCCGAACGCCCTGCGGGCCTCGGCGGGGTCGCGGCCTTGCGCGACCGCTTCTTCGACGTGCGACTGAACTTCTTCGTCGATTTCGCGGCTCAACTGGCCGCCGCGAATTACGTTTGCAATGCGTGACCACAACGACATATCAAGCTGTCCTCAGAACGCGATTTACGGCCGAAGTCACCGCCTGCCAACGGGACTGTTCGACGTCGAGCTGCTTCTTGCCCGCTGCCGTCACTTCATAGATGCGCGCGCGCCGGCCCGTGTCTTTCATGATCCATTGGGCGCGAATCCAGCCGGCTTCCTCCATGCGGTGCAGGGCCGGATAAAGCGAACCTTCCTCGGCGCGGAGCACGTCGCCGGACCAATCCTGGATGGCGGACATGATGGCGTAGCCGTGGAGGCGCGGCCGCCGCGAGAGAATCTTCAAGACGAGCAGATCGAGCGATCCCTGGAGAGAGTCGGTTTTAGGCATACTCAGACTTCATAGTATACAGACGTCTGAGTGTGTGAGGGGTTAGGGAGAATCTGCGCGTCCGGCGCTTCGCTCGGCCGCGGGGTTGTGTTTGGGACAGGCCAGGAGGCCTGTCCTACCGGGCGATCAAAGCCCAAGCTGTTGGATTTAAAGAGGGCGGCGGGTCGCGGGGGCAGGTGGCTAACGGCTATCGATAGTGGCGGGGGCGCAGAAGACCGGATGGGCCCGAAGGAACCGGCGTTTGGGTAGCTTCGACGGGCTGCGGCTGGGCCGGGATTGCCGCTCCAGAGAGTCGAAGTAGCTGGTCCTCAGGGATGCGATCTGCTCCGGGCTGGCGCCAGCTTGGGTGAGCGCGGCTTCGATACGGCCCGGCAATCGGGCTTTGACCGGGACGCCTTCATCGATGCCGCCCGCCATGAGCCACTCGGTTACGTCGGCCTGAAAGGCGTCGTCGGACAAGAGATCCCAGAGCGATTCTTCTCGTGGCGCGAGGCCAAGTTGACTGCGGTTTCGGAGGAGTTCGGCGCTGGCGAGGCGGAGATCCTCCCGAATCGGGCGGGCGGAAGCGAGGGCTTCCTGCAAGCCGTCTTCCGGTTCGAGTTGGCCTGCAGGCGTTTCTCGCGGCGCGCGAAGATCGCGTCAGTGCGAAGATTCGCGGCCAGGCTGATGAGGTAACTCAGAATCGGCGCTAAGACAGCTTCCGTGACCACGGACAGCGCATTTGACGAAGCTTCCATTTTGCTTTCCCGGCTACGAGCCAATATAGCTCAGATGCCCGAGTCCGTTTCAGAGCCGGGCAAGGAAACGTCCATAATGTAAGGAGCATGAGCAACATAGCGGTGAGCACAGTAACCAGCAAAGGCCGGGTCACTATCCCGAAGGACGTTCGCGATTGCTTGCGGTTTGGACCGGCCGCCGAGTGGAATTTCGAGTCGACAGGCTGGGTCACTCAAAGGCATTATTCGAAGCCGGCGAAAGACTCCAGTGTCGATCACGGAGATGAATCAGCCCATTGCTCGCGGCTGGTCGGGGACGTAGAGTGCGGCATGTCCAAGATGGGGGTCGCGCGCGGAAGAGGGCGTCCGCCCCACTTTCATATCAACGCCGGGTCCAATCCACCTGCTCGATGCGGCCGATCACGAACATATAGAAGAACGCTCCCGCCAGCACGAAGCCGGTAGCCACGGCGAAGGCCCAGAAAAACTGGCCGGTGCGCGCCACTACCAAACCGGTTAGCGCCGGGGCCGCCACTCCGGCGAGGTTGCCGAAGCCGTTTTGCACGGCGGTCCATTTGCCGGCGGCGGGCGGGCCGGCCAGCGTCTGGATAAGTGCCCAATGGTTGGAACTCCACATTCCGAAAAAGATGCACGCGAGGAACAGCAGGGCCATGGATAGGTTCTTGCTATCCACCATCGCCACCGGCAGGATGACGGTGGACAACGTCAGGCCGCCGACGGTGAATGTCTTGCGCACGCGCGTGGGGGTGGCGCCGGCGGCGATCCAATGGTCGGAGAGCCACCCGCACAGCACCGAGGAAAGTCCGATCGACAGAAACGCCAGCGCGCTCATGTTGGCCATATGGTCCTTGGAGAAGTTGCGTTCCTTCACCATATAGGAGGGGAGCCAGGTGAGCAGAAAATACCAATAGTAGTTACCGCAAAACAATCCACCGAAAGAGCCCCAGGCAGAGCGTTGCCCGAGGATATGCAGAACGCCAGGCGGCGGGTGCGCGGCGTGCGTGGTTATGATGCCTTTTCCGCGCGGCATCCACTTCAGCCAGGGTATGAGCCAAATCAGGCTGGCGGCGCCCAGGACTATGAAAAAAGGCCGCCATCCGAAACGCGCCATAAGCAGGCCGCCTACCAGCATTCCAAGAGCCGGACCGAATTTCGAGCCAGCGTCAATCAGACCATTGGCGAGACCGCGATGATGTTCCGGAAAATGCGTCGCGAAGGTCTTCGAGTAGCAGGGGTACGCCGCCGATTCGCCTATCCCGAGCAGCAATCGCAAAGCGAACAGGACGGCGAAACCACTGGCCAGGCCTGTGGCGGCGGTAGCCACAGACCACACGAAGAATGCGATGGCGTAAACCCAACTCACATCCAGGCGGTCGAGAACGAATCCAACGATGCCGAGCAACTGGAACAACGCGTAGGTCGCAAAGAATGCGGAAAGCAGGTAGCCTTGCCGCGCGGGGTCCAAACTCAGTCCTTTCGGAGGCGGCAAAGCTACGGCGATCGAGAGATTGCTGCGATCGATGTAGTTAATGAAGATAGAAAGGACCAGCAGCATGAGAGCGGCCCATTGCGCCTGTGACAACTTAGTGCGGACGGCGGGGCTTGGCAAGGACATAGGATTAGTTGGTGGGTTTATCGCGCGGCGGCGCAACCGTGGCGAAGTCTTTCTTGACCCGCTCGACATATTGGTCGAGAAGCTCGGCGACGCGCTCACGGCGCGCCGACTTCACGATCATCCCCACGTGATACGGGCGCTCGATGCGCCACACGATCTCCGGATCGTTATACGCCGAGATGTCCGGATGCTCCTGCCTGGCGAGCGATACCAGCAGCGCGGCGTAATCGCCGGCGGGCGGCGGAGGGGCATAGGGCAGCTTGCCGCCGGCGATTTCCACTTTGGCCCACTCGCCCCACAAATTCAGACCCGTGGCCGCTTCCACGAGCTCCGCGATATGCGCTCCGCCAACGCGCGCCGAAGTTTCCAGGAAATACAGAACGCCGTCGTGGCCCTTGATGAACTCGGTGTGGGAGACGCCGCGCACGAGGCCCATGGCCGCCAACACCCGTTGGTTCCCAGCCAGCAGCGCCTGCGCATCGGCGGAGCCACGCTCCAGCAAGTGCGTGGTGAAGATGCCGCCGCGTTGCGAGACATCCAGCGGCGGATAGCCATACTGGCTGGCCACGGCGAAGAGGATTTGGTCCTGGTAGACGATGGAATCCACGTGGCAGACGTCGCCCGGAACGAAGCGCTCCACCAGAAAGAACGACCGCCGATCGGCGAGTAACCGGTCTGCGGCGCGCAGCTCGTCGCGCGAGTCGACCACCTGGATGCCGATGGCTCCCGCCATTCCGCGCGGCTTCAGCACCCACGGCGGGGGAACGCGCGCCGTAAACTCTGCGACCTTCGCATCGTTGAGCAGGTGCACGAATTCGGGCACGCGCAGGCCTGCCTCCATGGCCTGCATGCGCATGGCGAGCTTGTCGCGAAAATAGCGCGTGGTGGTCTCGCCCATGCCCGGAATGCGCAGGTGCTCGCGCAGCCCGGCGGCCATTTCCAGGTCGAAATCGTCGAGCGCCACTACGCGGTCGATGGCCTCGGTGCGCGCCAGGTGACTGATGGCGAGCAGCGTATCGTTGCGATTCCAGGTTTTGTCCTGGTCCGGCATGTAAAAGATGTCGTCGATGCTTTCGCGCGGCCACTGCGCGGTGTCCCGCAGGCTCAGCGATGTGATCAGGAAGACGCGGGCCCCCTGCCGCTTGGCTTCGCGCATGAAGTCGTGGCCCTTCTCGTAACTGGCCAGGCAGAGGAAAGTCAGCGGGTCCATGGCAGCATGGCGTTCTGCTGGGAAGCGACGATCAACACCATGCAGCCGTTTACCGTGTGGCTGTCCCGATGGGTGGTGGAGGCCATGGCACACTGGTAGTCGCCGGAACAGAGGACCAGATCGCCAAAATGCAATTCGCCCTCCAGAACGTAGCAATGTTCGACGTCGGCATGCGAGTGGGGCGGGTATTTGGCGCCTGGTTCCATGCGCACCAGCAGGGCCACGTTGCCGGCCGGAGACTCTTCATAAAGGCGCTTGGCGACGACGCCGGGAACCAGGGTATGCCAGGCTCCCTCGCCCGCGCGCACGACCTGAATGCCGGGCGGCGGCTCGGGTTGTTGAATGCGGGCCAGCAGCTTCTCGCGCAAATCCGGCGGGGCGGCCACGGCTTCAGGGGCAAATAGCAGCCAGGCCGCGGCTTCGCGAAACGCCCGCGCTTCTTCGGCGCAGACGCCGCAGCTTTTCACGTGTTCCTGGAACTCCGCCTCTTCGCCCGGAAGGAGGGCGCCGGCGGCGAACAGGCTGGCCAATTCGCGGACCTCGTCGTTGGCGGTTTGATGTTCTGTCATGCCAGGGGCCCAAGCTGCGAGCGTAATTTCATCATACCCGTTCGGATGCGGGTTTTGACTGTGCCCAGCGGTTGGCCCAGCCGCGCGGCCAGCTCCGAATGGCTGTAGCCGTACCAATAGGCCAGTTCGATGGCCTCGCGTTGTTCGGGCGCTAGCGTCTTCAGCGCGGCGTGCACTTCCCGCCCAACAGCCGGCTGCACGGGCGCTTGCACGGCGGCGGGAGCGCCGAGGACCGCCAGGGGCTCTTCACGCCGACTGCGATTCGCGTCCGAGCGGAGCCTGTCAATCGCGCGGCTGCGCGCCATGGTCATCAGCCAGGCGACCGCCGAACCGCGCCGCTCATCGAAGTTCGAAGCGTTGCGCCAGGCCTGAGTGTAAATGTCCAATGTCACCTCTTCGGCGTCGGCCGGGTTACCGAGGATGCGCAAAGCCATGCCGTAGATCAGGCTGTTCGTGGCGTCGTACAGGGACGCCAGCGCGGCCTGATCGCCGGCCGCGATGCGGCGCACGTGGCCGGTCCAAGTACTCTGCAGCTCCGTTCGTGGAGCACCTGTTGGCTCGAAGGCTGGCATGGCGGAAGGCAAGAGAGGCAGTATAGCAGGTGCTACGGGTGTATAAAAGACTAAGGGAGGCTGACTGTGATTCGTGTACTTTCTTTTCTGCTGGCTGGAGCTCTGCTGCAGGCCGGCACTCCGCTGTTTCGACCCACCACCGAGCGTGGCGCTACGGGTTGGACGGCCGAGCGCGGGGGGCTGGCGGTGGACGCCTCCGTATCGCACGAGGGTAGCAAATCGCTGCGCGTGGAGCCGGGCAGTTCGCCGGACGCGTGCGTACGCTCCGCGCCCGTTTCCCTGCGCATCGGCAAGAGCTACGAGGTGAGCGGCTGGGTGCGCACCGAAGACGTGCAAGTGCGCGACCTGGACCGATCGCCCATCGCTATCGGCGCAACGCTAACGATGGCCTCCATGCCGTTCGACGTACACTCAGCCTCGCTGGGCGGCACGCGGCAGTGGACGCACCTGGCGCTGCGCTTCGTGGCCAGCCGTGCGGAGGATCGCATTCTGCTGACGGTGGGCAATGGCGGCACGTTTACGGGCAAGGCGTGGTTCTCGGGCGTCACGCTGGATGAAGCCTCGGCCGCCGGCACCCCGCCCGCTGCCACAGTCAGCACATTCGGTCCGGCGTACCGCTATCCTTCGGCCGGCTGGATCTACTTGCATATCGAAGGCCAGCCTTACGAGCGCGGCTACCAGCACGGCCATTTGATGGCGCGCGAGATTCCGGAGTATCTGGAGCGTTGCGCCGCGGAGCTCGGGGCCAAGGCTGAAGCGGAGAGCTGGGAGCAACTCCGCACCACGGTCAACGCGCTTTTCCTGCGCGGTTTCGACCGCGAAATCCTGGAAGAAATGAAGGGCATCGCCGAGGGCGCTTCCGATGCCGGCGCGAAGTGGCTCGGGCGGCGCATCGACCTGGTGGATATCGCGGTCGCCAACACCACTGTGGAACTCGGCGAATTGCGCGGCGCGATGCCGATGACTCCCACAGGATTGGAAGGGCTGCACCTGGATGCGCCGTCGTACTTCGACCGCAAGCGCGACTCGGCGATGGGCCATTGCAGCGCCTTCGCGGCCACCGGCCCGGCCACGCGCGACGGCAAGATGGCGATCGGCCATGTCACTTGGTGGCCGCTCACGCTGGCCGAGCAGACCAACGTGATGCTGGACATACAGCCTGCCAAGGGCCACCGCATCATCATGCAAAGCTATCCCGGCGGGATCGAGAGCGGCACCGATTGGTATCAGAACGACGCGGGCGTTGTTCTCACCGAGACCACCATTCGCCAGTCGCCATTCAACATCGAGGGTACACCAGTGGCGTTCCGCGCGCGCGAGGCGATCCAGTATGGCGGCAACGTGGATGAAGTGGTGGAGCGGCTGGGGACCCGCAACAACGGCCTCTATACCAACGAGTGGCTGATCGGCGACGGCAAGAACAACGAGATCGCGATGTACGAGCTGGGCACCGGCCGCACCAAACTGTGGCGCAGTTCGAAGAATGAATGGTTCGGCGGAACGGAAGGGTTCTATTGGGGCGACAACAACGCCAAGGATCTGAAGGTACGGCTGGAGTACGTTCCCGATCCGCAAGGCGAGCCCGAGTTCGTGCCCTATACCCCATACACGCGCGATACGGCGTGGCAGGATCTCTACCACAAATATCGCGGGCAGATCGACGAGCAGTTCGGATTCCTGGCATTCCGCACGGCGCCGCTGGTGAGCGCCTCCACCATGGATGCGAAGGTCGCCACGGCGGACATGGCGCAGAACCTGATGGTGTGGGCGGCGATCGGCAAACCCAATCAGCGCGAATGGGAGGCCGGGGCGCGCGGACGGAACAGCTACGCGAAGAACGACGGACTGTTTCCATCTGGCTATCATCTGTTCCGCGGCGAAGCTTCGGAGGGATTGCACGCCGCGATTCAGGCCAACGAGAAGGCGCGGTTGGCTACGGCGGCCGTGGAGCACAAGACGGACAGCTCGGCGCACGGGAAGGCGTTTGATAAGGATCGCCTTTGGAAGGGATGGATTCTGCCGGCGAGCGATGCGGACGTATGGTTCGTGGCGGGCGCGGCGGAGTATTATAGCGATCTGACGTCGGACGATCCGGAGCTGGAGATGAATGCGCGGCGGGCCGCGTACCGGCGCTTGCAGATCGCGGCAGCTCCTGAGGAGCGTCATTGGTTGGAAACGGTGAAAGGCGAGTTATTCCTGGATGCGCTACGGCGGCGTATGGGTGACGACGCCTTCCTGAAACTCATGCGCGATTACTTCGCGGCGAATACTACGAAGACTGTGACTGCGCAATCTTTCCTTCAGCAGGCGGGCCTGGACCAGGCGGGCGCGACATTTGCCGTTGAGGCGGGCGACGGGGCCGTGTACAAGACGACCGACATATGGGACCGGCTTCACTCGGCGATATTGGTTTACGGCACCGTGCGCGAAGCGGGCGCCAACCGGTATGCTGCCGAACAACTGCAGAAGCGATTCCTGGACGCGTATGAAAGCGCCGTGCCGATCCGCAAGGATTTCGAGGCGACGGACGAAGACCTGCGGCAGCGGGACGTGATCTTCGTGGGGCGTCCGGAGGCGAATTCGGCGCTGGCCGGGTGGAGCGAGCGCCTGGGTCTCGACTACAGCGAAAACGTATTCCGGCTCGACGGCGACGTGCATGCATCCGAACGCGATGCGCTGCTACTTGCGGGGAAGAATCCTCTGGATCAAAGTCACATGGTTCTGGTCGTGGCGGGCAATGACGCGCTACGTACGGTGAAGCTGGCAACCAGCGTGTGGGATTGGAAGACCGGCGAATATGAGTTAGTGGAGGATGGGAAGGCGTTAGCGGGGTTTGTGGGGAAGGCTGTGCGAGATCCGCGTTAAGATGGATGAGCACCCACACCCGCTATGCAACAATACGACCTGCTCGTCATCGGCTCCGGCCCCGCCGGACAGCGTGCGGCCATACAGGGCGCCAAATCCGGGAAACGCG
>OCTA010004697.1_pt1 | contig 11956 bp, 2 predicted proteins | sample 1538991 | NCBI WGS metagenome assembly OCTA01 (sample SAMEA3539302, study PRJEB22396) | soil metagenome | biome: tundra; feature: field; material: soil | place: USA | collected 2010-05 | depth 0.15 m | reverse complement strand
CCCAGCTTCTCTCGCGGCTGTACAAACCGAGGCGGAGGATAGAAACCAGGTGGTGAAGATGCTGGGTGTCGCGGGAAGGCAGTTGCGAGAGAAGCTGGGCGAGCCACGGGCCTCGTTGCGGGAATTCAACAAACCCCTGGAAGACGCCACCTCCTCGTCGGTGGAGGCGTTGCAAGCGCTTAGCCAAATCAAGCCTACGGACCACCAGGAATGCGTAATCCATGCGAAACGCGCCGTGGAACTGGACCTCAACTTTGCTGCCGCGTATGGGACATTGGGAACGTGTTATTTCAATCTTGGTCAGAACAGTCTGGCAAGGCAGAATCTCACGAGAGATTACGAATTGCGTGACCGGGAAAACCGCGAACAGCGTTTGGTGACCGAAGTGGGGTACTACCATTATGTTACGGGTGAGCTCGACAAGTTAATGCAAAGCCTCACCACGTGGGGCCAGACCTACCCAGCGGCCCGGGCTGAAGCACGAACCGAGCTCGGGAGCCTACTGATCCACCGGGGTCAGTGGGAGAAGGCTGCGGCCGAGGATCAGGAAGCGCTACGTTTGGCCCCGGGCGAGTCTGACCCTCCTAACGACCTCATGCTTGCCGACATGGCGCTGAACCGGTTGCAGGAAGCCCGAAATGTATTCGACGAGGCACGAGCGCGCAACCTCGACGGATTACATCTGCGGTTGCAGCGGTATCGGTTGGCTTTTCTGTTGGGTGACCGGGCCCAGATGGAGGAGCAGGTAGCATGGGCGATGGGTAAACCTAAGGTTGAAAACTGGATGCTGTGGGCAGAGTCGGATAGCGCGACTTATTATGGCCGCGTCCGCAAGGCGCGGGAGTTCTTGCGCCGGGCCGTGCAATCGGCATTGAAAGACGATGCCCCGGACACGGCGGCAGGATGGCAGGCCTTCCATGCCTGGGCGGAAGCTGAAATCGGGAATTCAGGGCGGGCACAGGAGATGGCAGCGGAGAGCTTAGGGCTGAGCGCTGGACGAGAAGTCGGATCTACAGCGGGGTTGGCCCTGGCGCGTGCCGGAGATACCGCACAGGCGCAGAAGATGGCGGAAAAGCTCAATCAGGAGTTTCCCCTGGATACGTTAATGCAGAATTGCTCGCTGCCAGCCATTCGGGCGGCGATTGAGCTGGAGAAAAACAACCCTGCTAAAGCGATCGAGAGCCTGAAGACTGCGACTCCATGCGAACTCGGCAACGACCTTACTGGTGGGAAGCTGGTCCCAGTTTATCTGCGCGGAGAAGCGTATCTGAAAGCCGGACAAGCGAAGGAGGCGGCGGCGGAGTTCCAGAAGATTATTGACCATCCCGGCATCGTGCTGAACTATGTTCACGGCGCCCTGGCGCGCTTGCAGCTTGGGCGCGCGCAGGTGATGATGGGCGACAAGGACGCCGCGCGCAAGTCGTATCAGGGCTTCCTCACGCTGTGGAAAGACGCCGATCCCGATACTCCCATCTACAAGCAAGCCAAGGCGGAATACGCAAGGCTGCGGTGAAAGAAAGTGGATAGTGGGTGGTGGTTAGTGGATAGAAAAGCAGGTCCCTCCACTCGGACTGAAGTCCTCGGTCGGGATGACAATACGACGGCAAGTCGTCTTTCTACGCCCGAACTGTGGATGGCGTTGGGAACATCTGGGTCGGCAACGATGGAAGGCAAAGCCGTCAGTAAACTCACCAACTTCGACTCCGATCTAATCTTTCCTACGATGTCTCCTCTGACAATCACTTGTGATCGTGCGCGGCACCTTCGCAATGCACATGGCCCTCATCAAGATCGCTAACTAGGGGAGGCCACGGGGCAACCGTCTCGGCCGCAATATAAGGATGGGCACGTCAGCCGCGTCAATCCTTCGAGCTAAGCCAGTGGGTCTATCGGCCCCTGTCGAGCGCCATCACAGTGGACGCCGGGGCCAAGGCGCCTCCGCTGGTCAGATCCGTCGCCCTTTTGCCAGGCGCGGAATTGCGGGACAGATCGGCTCCAGCAGACCAGATCTGGGTGAGGAAGTACTCGCTGCAAAACTGCCGGAAGACAAGGCGCGAGTCCGGTGAAGACGAGCCGGTGCGAGTCAATTGAAAATGGAGTCAGAGATCTCGTCGATTCAGAAACATCGTCCCAGGGGCGTACACACCCGGGACAATGTGACATAGCGACCTCGGGTCCTGCAGAATGCAGGTATTATCTCCACGCCTCCCGCTTTGCGTCTCCCAGTATTCTGTCGCAACTTCCTTTGCGTCTCCCAGTATTCTGTCGCAACTTCAATGAGGCGAAGGCAAGCAGCGGAAGGCCAGGATCAATGGGATGTTCGTGGCGAATGTGCTATGCGGTCTCCAGGTAACCGCTGATGCCGAAAAAACAACGCGCAGTGCCGATCGTCATCGCGGTTAAGGTCGACCCGCAGCGCCAGATCGCTGGGTTGGCGCATCGGCACGGAATCGGCCGATTTATGTATGTCAACTCCGTGGTATACAGTGGAAACGGGTCACCGAGTAGTTGTTGTACCACAGCTCTCCCGAAGTTGTTGAGCACGACAATAGTCAGGTGTGGCTTTTGCCCGATTGGCATCTCCGAGCTAGGGGAGATAAACTCAACGACTACCAGTGGTCAATTTTGAACAGACATCGCCCTGGGTTGGTCTGTAGACTACGTCAAATATAACTCCAAAATAAAATTCCAGGCTAAAGAGTGGCGCCATTGGGAGCTAAATTGAAATTCGGGCTTCGGCCCGTATGAGGCTCCCCACACCGTTAAGTTTGACTGCTTTATCCTAAAGCGCTTGTCGGCTGGAAAGTGGATCGAAGGGAACAATGCATACGCACAGCTTGAACTCCCGAGATCAGGCAGCTTCGGCTCAAGACTACCACTAATACACTTGGACCTTGCAGTTCATCTGCAGGGTTAGATCCAATAAATCCAGTTTCTTGGGCATTCGGGCGTTCTTGGAGCGCAAGGAGAAAGGTTTGCTGACAACCAGAGCTTCAACAATTATTCTGATCGGCCTTGCGATGCTGACCTCATCGATGCGCCATTGTGGGTCTGTCACCGTGACGGTGCCGAACGTTGTCGGGATCACGCAAGCGGCGGCGCAATCAGGAATCACAGCGGCCCATTTGGTCGCAGGTACAATCACGACGGCCAACAGCGGGACCGTTCCAGCAGGCCAGGTCATCAGCCAGAGTCCCACGGCTGGCATCTCCGTAGCCGAGGGATCAAGCGTCGATCTGGTAGTTTCTCTCGGCGTTGCCACCGTGACGGTGCCGAACGTTGTCGGGATCACGCAAGCGGCGGCGCAATCAGGAATCACAGCGGCCCATTTGGTCGCAGGTACAATCACGACGGCCAACAGCGGGACCGTTCCAGCAGGCCAGGTCATCAGCCAGAGTCCCACGGCTGGCATCTCCGTAGCCGAGGGATCAAGCGTCGATCTGGTAGTTTCTCTCGGCGTTGCTACCGTGACGGTGCCGAACGTTGTCGGGATCACGCAAGCGGCGGCGCAATCAGGAATCACAGCGGCCCATTTGGTCGCAGGTACAATCACGACGGCCAACAGCGGGACCGTTCCAGCAGGCCAGGTCATCAGCCAGAGTCCCACGGCTGGCATCTCCGTAGCCGAGGGATCAAGCGTCGATCTGGTAGTTTCTCTCGGCGTTGCTACCGTGACGGTGCCGAACGTTGTCGGGATCACGCAAGCGGCGGCGCAATCAGCCATAATCGCGGCAAATCTACTCATAGGGACGATAACCAATGCAAACAGCGACACCCTCGCTGCGGGTATCGTAATCAGTCAGGCTCCGCCCGGGGCCACCTCGGCTGCGCAGGGATCCCCGGTTAATGTGGTCGTTTCTCTCGGTTCTACCGGCCTTCCACCTGATCCATCGACGGTGGCATCACCATTAAATCCCAGCGTGGCTACGACAGTGGGTGCGGGAACAGAGTTCCTTTACACTGGCGCGAACCCAATCCAAACCGGTGTAGCGCCAGGGACGATCAATCTAGTGCGCGCGGCTGTCCTTCGTGGGAGGGTGCTCAACACCACTGGCGCCACTTTACCAGGAGCGACGGTAAGCATACTAAATCACCCCGAATTCGGACAGACCCTGAGCCGGGCCGACGGGTTGTTTGACATGGCAGTGAACGGCGGCGGCCCGCTCACCGTTAGCTACGCGAAAACTGGTCTTCTGCCAGCCCAGCGCCAAGTGCAAGTTCCCTGGAAGGACTTCGTCTTGGCACCCGACGTGATCCTGATTCCGCAAGACACCCAGGTAACCACGGTTAATTCGTCGATCGGCACTCCTATGGTGGCGCGTGGCAGCCGCATGACTGATAACGATGGTACCCGCCAAGCGACCTTGATCTTTCCCCAGGGCACCCAGGCGAAGATGGTTTTGCCGGATGGAAGCTCGCTGCCGTTACCTGTGTTCAGTGTCCGTGCAACCGAATACACAGTGGGGCCGAACGGACCAACGGCAATGCCCGCCGGGCTACCTCCAGCCAGCGCCTACACCTACGCCGTCGAGCTCAGTGTTGATGAAGCGACCGCGGCCGGCGCAAACAGCGTAACGTTCAGTCAGCCAATACCGGTCTATGTCGAGAACTTCCTGAAGTTCCCAGTGGGTATCGGAGTACCTCTCGGAAGTTACAGCAAGACAACGGGCGCATGGGCGGCGTCCGACAATGGCCGCGTGGTAAACATCTTGGGCATCACCGGCGGCATCGCGGATCTTGACACGACCGGAACCGGCACGGCTGACAATGGGGTGGCACTCGGCATCACTTCCGCTGAGCGGCAACAACTAGCAAACCTCTACTCTCCTGGACAGACGCTCTGGCGCGTCGCGATCGACCACTTTAGCGCATGGGATGCGAACTGGGGCTTTGAGCCACCGCCCGATGCCACTGGGCCAAATGGGCCCGCCCCAAAGGGTCCTGACGAGCCCGATGATCCCTCCAAAGCAGCAGGCTGCTCAGTGATCGAATGCCAGAATCAGGTTTTGGCTGAAGCCATCAACTTGACCGGAACGCCTTTCAGCCTTAACTACCGGACTGACCGGATACCCGGGCGGAAGGACGCTTATACGCTAGTTGTGCCGCTAAGCGGGGCTACGATACCCGCGAGCCTAGAGGATATCGTCCTTGAGATTAGGGTCGCCGGTCGGAGCTTTACACAGGTCTTTCTGCGTTCAGCCACCAACCCCTTGACTAATTTGACGGCCCCTCCATTTACTTGGGATGGCAAAGATGCCTACGGCCGACAAACGCAAGGCCTACAACCCGTCGTGGTCCGCGTCGGCTACGCGTACCGTGGCGTATACACTTCTCCGGCAGTTGCTTCAGCCTTTGGTGTAGGTGGAGGCACTGTGATCCTGGTGAACCGTCTGCAGCAGGGGCTTCTTCTGTTCAAGGAGTATCACACGTTCCTTGGAGCCTGGGACGAGAGCCGCCAGGGATTGGGCGCGTGGAGTCTCAATGTTCACCACGGGTACGACGTAAGCGGGAAAGCATTGTATTTGGGTGACGGGTCTCGACGAAGCACGACGGACAAGACCTTGGACGCGATCATAACCACAGCTGCTGGCAACGGAATGTCGGGTTTCGGGGGGGACGGCGGCAGAGCGACTGCGGCGACCCTGAACCTGGGACCTGGCTTCTCCGGCCTCGCGGTCGGCCCGGACGGTAGCCTGTACATCGCGGACTCAAGCAATCATCGGGTACGAAGGGTTGGGACGGACGGAATTATCACAACGATTGCTGGAACGGGTAGCCCCGGTTTTGGTGGCGACGGGAGTCCCGCCACGGCGGCAGTTCTAAATGATCCCACTGGGCTCGCGGTGGGTTCGGACGGCAGTCTTTATATTGCGGACACCGGCAACGGGCGAATTCGGCGGGTTGGACCCGAAGGCAAGATCGTCACCTTCGCTGGAACCGGAATTCATGATTTTACTGGCGACGGAGGCCCAGCCCTGGCGGCCGGTATGACATTTCCCAGTGCCCTCGCGGTCGGGCCAGATGGAAGCCTGTACATTGTGGACTCGAACGATGACCGGGTCCGGCGAGTGGGCCCGGATGGAAAGATTACCACCTTCGCAGGCGATGGCAACCGTGGGTTCAGCGGCGATGGAGGGCCTGCAACCGCGGCGGAGCTAAGCTTACATCCTTTTTCTGCGCTTGCAGCGGGCCAGGACGGAAGCCTGTACATTGCGGATTCCAACAATTCCCGTGTCCGGAGGGTGGGGCCGGACGGGATCATCACGACTTTTGCAGGCAACGGCGTTAACGGGATTTCCAGCGGAGATGGAGGACCGGCGGCAGCGGCCACGTTAGCCTTTCCAACTGGCCTTGCGTTAGCTCCTGACGGAAGCCTGTACATCTCAATCTTCGCCGATAGGTCGCTTCCAAATCCGCCGGTTCGGCGGGTTGGACCCGAAGGCATAATCACCACCTTCGCTGGAACCGGAGTTCAAGATTTTACTGGCGACGGAGGCCCAGCCGCCGCGGCCACACTTGACGGCACCGTTGCGCTTACGCTCGGTCCCGACGGGAGCCTTTACATTGCCGAACTGCAAAATCGACGAATCCGCAAAGTCGCATCTCCAGCGGGTTTTCAGTTATCAGACATTCTTATCGGTTCAGAGGATGGTAATGAGATTTATGTATTCAACGGGGCTGGCCTGCACCAGCGCACCCTCAATGCGCTCACCGGCGCAACCCGTTTCACGTTCACCTATGATTCCAGTACACACTTGACGGGTGTGACCGACGGTGATGGCAACGTGACCACGGTCGAGCACGATAATAGCGGGAATCCCACTGCTATCGTGGGCCCTTTCGGCCAACGCACCGCCTTGGCTGTGGATCCTAACGGCGATCTGGCCAGCGTTACAGATTCCGCCGGTGGAGTTTTCAAAATGACCTATACCTCGGGCAGCTTGCTCTCCAAGTTTACTGATCCAAATGGTCACAGCGCCTCGATGGAATATGACGCTCTTGGTCGGTTGACTCGCGAAACAGATGCCGCAGGCGGCTTCACAACTCTGGCGCGAACCGATGAGGACCGGTCCTACATCGTGACCCGAAGCACCGCGCTGAATCGGACCACTTCCTACCAGATTCACAACCTATCTAATGGCAACGAGCAGAGAGATAACACCTTGCCCGATGCAACCACAACGCGAGTCCTCATAGGGACTGACGGCAGCCGCAAGGCCGCACTGCCCGATGGCACTCAGATCACCGTTATTCAAGGCCCTGATCCGCGACTTTCGATGCAGTCGCCGATAGCCAGCAGTCTGAGTATTACGAAGGGAACGCTGACATCTACTCTCACTGCCCAACGCAGCTCTACCCTCGCCGATCCCCTCAATTTACTGAGTCTCACGACTCAGACCGATAAGATCATAGTCAATGGTAGGACCTTTACCCAATCATTCGATGCGACAAGTAAGATGTTCACTACGACATCTGCCGCGGGGCGGAAGACCACTGCCACTATTGACAGTCAAGGCCGGATAACTCAATCCCAAGTATCTGGGCTCCTGGCTGCCAACTTAACGTACGACACGCATGGGAGGCTGTTCGCACTCACGGAGGGCGCGGGAAGCGATACGCGGACGATCACTTTTAGCTATGGAAGCGACGGTTATCTGCAAGCTATTACTGATCCGCTGGGACACATCTCAACACTCAGCCGTGACGCAACTGGGCGACCAAGCCTAGTCACCTTACCCGATAGCCGCGTGATCAGCTTGAGCTACGACGCCGACGGAAACCTCATTTCGCTGACCCCACCGGGTCGTCCGGCACACGTCTTCAGCTACACCCCTGTAGACCTAACCTCACAATACACCCCTCCAGTGGTGACGGGCGCTGGTAATACTACTTACGCATACAACTCCGACCGACAATTGAGTCTCGTCACACGTTCTGACAACAAGACGGTGCGCTTCGCCTACGATGCCGCCGGGCGATTGAGCACAAAGACTATTGCTCGCGGCGTCTATACATACTCATACGATGCGACCACGGGATATCTTTTGAGCGTTAAGGGGCCTGACAACGGTACTATCAGCTTTAGCTACAGTGGCGATCTGTTAACTAATACTAGCGTGAGCGGAACTGTAACAGGCGCAATCAGTCAGGCGTACGACAATGACTTTCGCACAACATCATTGAGCATCAGTGGTTCTCCTGTAAGCTACACCTACGATGCCGATAGCCTTCTAATCAAGGCTGGTGATGCGGTACTCAGCCGAGACTCACAACGAAACGGTTTGCTTACGAGCGTGGCTCTAGGCAATGTCAACGATGCCCGAAGCTATAACGACTTCGGTGAACTTTCAGCGACCACTTCCGCCTTCAACGCAACCTCCCTCATGACAGAGCAGTACACCAGAGATAAGGCAGGGCGCATTACGACAAAGACTGAGACCATCGGTGGGGTAGCAAGTACCTTCACTTATGGCTACGACACCGTCGGTCGGCTTGTCGATGTTCAGAAGGGCGCAACAACAACGACGGTCTACACCTACGACAGCAACGGTAACCGTGCGAGTGTCGACCACGCCGGTGTTATCATTACTGGGGTTTATGACGACCAGGACCGATTAACTCAGTATGGAAATGCAAACTATGCTTACTCTTCAAACGGTGAGCTGCAAAGTAAGACAGCGAGCGGCCAAGAATCCACATTTAGCTACGACGAACTTGGTAACCTTGTCCTCGTCACCTTGCCCGATTCAACTTCAATCGAGTACATCATTGATGGTCTCAATCGACGGGTTGGCAAGAAGGTGGGTGGCGTTTTCAGGCAGGGATTTCTCTATCAGGATCGGCTCAAGCCCATCGCAGAGCTCGACGGAAACAACGTCGTGGTCAGTCGATTTGTTTACGGCAGCCGCAGAAACGTGCCGGAGTACATGGTAAAGAATGGCGCCATCTGTCGTATCATTACCGATCAATTGGACAGTCCAAGGCTGATAGTCGATGTAGCAACGGGCGACATCCTCCAGCGAATCGACTATGACGAGTTTGGGCAAGTTACGCAAGACACCAACCCTGGTTTCCAACCCTTTGGTTTTGCTGGCGGACTCTATGACCGCGACACCAAGCTTGTAAGATTCGGAGTACGTGACTACGATCCGGAGGTCGGACGTTGGACGGCGAAGGATCCGATTCATTTTTCCGGATATGATACAAACCTCTACGCGTATCTACAGGGCGATCCTGTTAACGATATCGATCTATCGGGGCAGGGGAACGACCTAGGTTATTGGGCAAAGCTTGCAGCTGCATTTCTGAACTTTATAGCGCTTCAAGGCGAGAATCCCCGACACATTACAGATAAGCCTCCCGACCCCGAGACGCCATTAGAGTTGCCTGAACCTCCGGATCCTATCCGTCCGCCCCCGCCACCCCCGCCACCGCGACCACCGCTCGGGCCGGGAGTTAGTTGTAACGGCGGAGGGGGCGGGGCTGGCGGAGGTGGCGCAGCTGGCGGAGGTGGCGCAGCCGGTGGAGGTGGCGCAGCCGGTGGAGGTGGCGCAGCAGGCGCAGCAGGCGCAGCTGGTGGCAACTTGGTGACGCCTTCGTTATACATAAACTTTCACCGTATTGTCTGCACAGTACATCCGGACTCACCTGGCTGCGCGCCAGGAGCCTAATCCATGGTCCGGACGGCCATGAGTGGTGGAAATGCCAGAACACGGGGCACCGTTTGATGTCTTCTCTGCCGGGTCATCTGGACAATACGGTCACGAGAGGACTTCATCCCTCGAGAACCCTGCCCTTGGCCAAGAGGGGCTGGCTTGGCACGCAAAGCGCCTCGCCCTCGACTCGACCTTCTAGACAAGTTATTCTCGGTCACTCTCCGAAGAGTTTGGTCTTGACGGAGGAGATCACTGATCGTGGTCATCTGGCGGATCGAGACTCAAGTGTCATTCCGAGGCTGCGACAAAACGGAGACGGCGTACCGCATCATCGAGATTGAGCGTTGGCAGACATGTACAATATTGAACAGTCAATGCATATCTCCGGTTTTTAGTAATGTCGCAGCGCGACCTCTGCTTCTTTAGGAGGTACGAAGTGAGTGGCAGTAGCATGCGCGATTCATGTTCCGTCCAATTAAACCTCTCGGAGTGAAGCGAGTCTGGAAGTATAGGAAAATCAAAATCTCGTGTTAAGTGTGAACGTGGCATTTGTTGCCGGGTCGAATCGACATTGTCGGTCGAAAGCAACAACTCAGATCGTCCTACGGGCGAAACCGTGGCTGTTCAGCCTAAAAAGCGGGAGGGAGAGGGAAAGCCATCGTCTCCCATCGCGGATTGCGGCAGTAAGGTGATGGCATTTTCGGCTGAGTTTTGATTAGCGAGACGCCGTCGGCGCTAATCGTCGCACCCATTTCATTTTTTTGCCCATGTGGTCGAGGAGCGGATCGTGTTTGAAGTCTCGCTTGATGGACTCCGCCCAACGGCGAGGTTTGGGGCGTGGCTTTCGCTCCTGTCTCAGGATGACAAAGATGGCTGCCGAGGTTTGCCCGAGCGCGCGCGGAGCAAACAGCCCAAAGCTCCGAACCGCGTGTTGATAACGGGCTGGAATATGTTGGGACCAACGGTCGATAAACTCTTCCAGTGAGCACTGCTCCTCGACACGACGGCGCAGCTTTTTATCTTTGAACCAAAACCTGACGGTTCGTTCTCCGATCCAGGTGATACGGCGCTGCGCGATGGGAGGCCGCCTTACGTAGCGACCGGCGTATTGCAGGAAATGCCATTTGTCCTCGAATGATTGGATCTTGATTATCCAACTGCATTTTTCCTGCTGCGTTAGCAGCTCTTCCATCTGGGCAACGTTCATCTTAGTGTGAAGCTGACCCGCTCGCAGGGCTGCGCGGAGAAGCGCTATCACGGCTCTGCGCCAAGCCTCCATCAATGTGTCGCGCTCGTAGTAGACGCTAGACACCCAGATGTCGGAGGAACCGTGCAGCCCTCCCCCGGTAACCATTGTGTGTACGTGTGAGTTGAACTCTAATTTCCCGTTGAAGGTGTGGAGAATGGCAATGACGCCAACGCGCAAACCATATTTCGCACTCATCCGTGCCTTTATGACCTCCGCGGCCAGAGCGGACAGAGTCTTAGCCACGGGCGGGTTGTCGCGGAAAAGGAGCCACAGTTGATTCGGCATCGTGAATGTGACCCCCTTATAAAGCACGTCTGGCAGTGCGACCCACCGCTCGCGCAGCCACTGTACCTGGGCGCGGTAGCCACAACTCGGGCAGGCTCGCGATTTGCACGTGTGGTAGAGGATGAGTTCCTGGTTCTCTGAACAGTAAACCTCGGCACCCAAGTCTGCAGTGCGGCACTGCAACGCCTTGCCAAAAACCCTGCGAATTGCGGGGCGCATCTCATCTCGATCCCAGTACCGACGTGCCTGGGACAGAATCTTCTTGAGCGGATGATGGTATTTCATGTCAGCTTCAGCTCCTTTTGAGAACGCGGTTCGACGCACAGATCCTGACCGATAAGAACAACGGTGCGTTTATGACGGCCGACCCGTACCGCAACCGATCCGGGTTGTCGCGCCTCCTGCTGCTGCAAGGCGTCGAGTACGGCGACAACGTCGAGGCTGGTCTTGTCCTCTTTAGGCCGAGCGATAGACTGACGGATTACCTTGTTCGTAGCGCGTTCCTCGCTGTAACGGATGAACTGCTCCAGCTGCTCGGCCCGGGGCAATTTGCAGAATTGGATCGCGCGGTTGATTGTTAGCGTGCCGTCTCGCAAGGCTTCTTTCAATCTAGGGTGTGCGGTCTGGAGGATCGTTTTAACGTTGCTGACGTTACGAGCGCCGACCGCCGCGGCGCTGGCAATCTCTTGCCGCACATCAATACGCTGAACGTCCGGCAAACTTGCCAAACCCTTGTACTTGCCCCCAGCGCGCATGTTGTCGAGCG
>OCTA010004696.1_pt1 | contig 11957 bp, 14 predicted proteins | sample 1538991 | NCBI WGS metagenome assembly OCTA01 (sample SAMEA3539302, study PRJEB22396) | soil metagenome | biome: tundra; feature: field; material: soil | place: USA | collected 2010-05 | depth 0.15 m | reverse complement strand
GGATACCACCACGTTGCTCACGTTGACGCGCGTTGCCTATAATCCGAGCGCTGACTGAATGAGGCTCCAGATGGTTTCGCAGTATTTCATTTACGAACCCTACTTCGGTCCAGCCTTCCACATGGATCAAGAGGCGAGCCATTGTACTCAACCGGGAGTGGGCGCCCCTCCGAGCTCATTCTTTTCCCAGAGCTGCCCAAGACTGTAGTCCTCGAGCCACTTTTTCAATCGCTCAGGTTCCAGACGAGCGAGCTTGGTGCCACCATCCACGCGGTCGGCGACCAGGACGTCTTCCGGATCAAAATGGTCCAACAGAGTGGACGACTGCGTGGAGACGATCACTTGGGTGGTAACCGACGCCTGACGAATGAGCGACGCGAGCAACCCGAGTGCATAGGGATGCAGCCCCAGCTCAGGCTCGTCGACGAGGATCAACGACGGACGAGATTGTTCGGGCTGAAGAAAAAGAGTCGCCAACGCGATAAAGCGAAGTGTGCCGTCCGAGAGCGACGAAGCGTCGAAGTATTGGTCCGACTCTTTGTGGCGCCACTCCAGCTTGATGGTATCCGGATTGAGCAGGAGTGGGTCCAGCCGGAAGTCGTCAAAAAAAGGAGCAGCCAACTGAACCGTGCGCACGATCAAACTGTAATCAGCCAGGTGCTTCTCGCGGAGGAGATAGAGGAAGGCTGGAAGGTTCGCCCCGTCCGGACGCAGGAGGCGATTGTCATCGACCCTCGCAGTCCTGCGCAGTGGCGAAGATGAGCTAGTGTCGTTAAAATGGTAGATACGCCATCTCAGGAGACGATCCGGCAGCCACTTCCTGGCTACTTCATCGTCCGTCTTGGCGACGAAATCGGGCTCCGGAGGTCTCTCCCCCCGACTGGCCTCCTCTTCGTATTCGTACAGTAAATCATCTGCCGTCGGACGGAGCTTCGCCTTCCAGGGCCCCTTCGCAAACGAGAGGTCGAAGGATATCTCGTGCGTAGCTTTCGAGCCGAAGTGAAGAACCTTGTCCGCTCCGCCGGCCTTTGCAACGTAGTCCCTCAATCGTCCTGCTCGGATCTCGTGAAGAAAATCAAAGACGCCGATGAAGTTCGATTTTCCCGACCCGTTCGCCCCGATCACTATATTGATCGGCCTCAGCGGCAGCTTTTCAATCGACGCAATGCTCTTAAACCCCTGAATAGTGATGTAGTCGAGCGAGTTCGAGGGCATAAGATCAACCATCATAGCAATGCCTCCAAAAGGTGGCCGCGCCCGCGACGCGGGTACAATGGCTGTCGTGGCCACTTTCACATTCGATCAAGCCCGGCGGTGCGTGCTTGAGCGGGTGGCCGAATCCTGCCAGGTGCCTACCACCGAAGAGGTCAGTCTGCTGGAAGCTGCCGGACGAGTGTTGGCCGAGCCCGTGGCCGCGGATCGGGATTATCCGGCGACGGCACGTTCGGTGCGCGACGGATTTGCGGTGCGCGGTGCCGACCTGCCGGGCGACCTGCGCCTGATCGGCGAGGTGCGCGCGGGAGAGTCGTTCACCGGAGAAGTGCGGACGGGTGAGGCGGTGGAGATTATGACGGGCGCGCCGCTGCCGCGGGGGGCCGACGCGGTGGTGATGGTGGAGCACGTCACGGTGTCGGGCGATCGCGTGAACGTGCCGCGTACGCTCCGGGCCGGCGAAAACGTCAGCCCTCAAGGCTGCGAGGCGCAGTCCGGCCAGACGCTGCTCGAACCGGGGCGCAGGCTGGGATTCGCGGACATCGCGGTGCTCGCCACTGTAGGCAGGTCGCGCGTGACGGTCTTTCGCAAGCCGCAGGTCGCGATTCTCGCCACCGGGGATGAGATCGTGGATGTGAACGAGGCGCCGCTTGACCACCAGGTGCGCAATTCGAACGCGCAGTCGCTTGCGGTGCAGGTGGCGAGCGCCGGCGGATGCCCGCGTATCTTGCCGGTGGCGCGCGATGTCTACGATGCCACACGCGAGTTGGTGGAGCAAGGCCTGCGATTCGACCTGCTGCTGCTCTCCGGAGGCGTTTCGGCCGGCAAATACGATATCGTCGAGCGTGTTTTGGCGGAGCTGGGCGCGGAGTTTTTCTTCGATCGTGTGTTGATCCAGCCGGGGCAACCGCTGGTATTCGGCAGGGCTCGAGATAAGTTTTTCTTCGGACTTCCGGGAAATCCTGCGTCCACCATGGTGACTTTCGAGGTCTTCGCCCGCGCTGCTGTGCAAATGTTGGGCGGCGAAAAAGAGCCGATGTTGCCGCTGCTCTGGAGCAGGCTCAGCCAGGATTTCCGGCAGAAGACAGGGTTGATGCGATTTCTACCGGCGCGCGTGAGCCCGGACGGCTCGGAAGTTTCGCCGGTGCGTTGGCAGGGATCGGGAGATGTGCCCGCGCAGGCCCGCGCGAATGCGTTTCTAGTCACTGAGCCTGAACGGGAGACCTGGGTCGCAGGCGAGTTGATTCGAGTGTTGATGAAATGAAAAAAAAGCTCAGTCATTACGATCAATCCGGCGCGGCGCGCATGGTGGATGTCTCCGAAAAGGCGCCCAGCAAGCGGATGGCGCGGGCGCACGCCTTCGTCAGCATCCGGCCCGAAGTTCTGGCCAAGCTGCCGGAGAATCCCAAGGGGAATCCGCTCGAAATCGCGCGCGTGGCCGGCATCTCGGCCGCCAAGAAAACCGCCGAGCTGATTCCGCTGTGCCATCCGCTGATGCTTTCGCACGTGGATGTGGAAGTGAACATTGAATCCAACGGCGTCCGCATTGTTTCGAGCGTATCCACTACCGCGCCCACCGGCGTCGAAATGGAAGCGCTGACCGCGGCTTCGGTGGCGGCGTTGACTGTTTACGACATGACCAAGGCTCTGGACAAATCCATCGAGATTCAAGATCTGTATCTGCTCGAAAAAACGGGTGGGAAGAGCGGAGATTTTAGACGAGCATGATTCGGGCCGCGATTGTCACGGTGAGCGATTCGGTGGCGGCCGGCACGCGCGAGGATCGTTCCGGGGCGATGTTGCGTGAGCGCGCGGAGGCGCTCGGCTGGCGAGTAACCGCTCAGGAGATTGTGCCGGATGAAATCGATCGGATCTCGGGCGTTCTGACCCGGCTGGCGGACTCTGGACAGGTTTCGCTCATCCTCACCACCGGCGGGACAGGTATCGCCCTTCGCGATGTTACGCCGGAGGCTGCCCGGACGGTCATCGAACGCGAGATTCCGGGGCTGGGCGAAATGATGCGCGCTGAAGGCCGCAAGCTTACGCCTTTTGCTGCTCTATCCCGAAGCATGGCCGGCGTGCGGGGCCGGGTCTTGATCGTGAACCTGCCGGGATCGCCGAAGGGGGCGGTGGAATCGTTGGATGCAATTGTGCAACTTATCCCCCATATCGTCGATCTAATAGAAGGAAGGACCGGGCACGGCAATGTGCCACACTAGAACTATGCGCAACACCTTGATGCTGCTGTTGCTGTGCGCGGCCGGCTTCGCTCAACAACCGGGAACGCTTGATCCTGCAAAAGATCCCGCGAAATTGGAGAAGGCGGAGAAGGATAAAGCGGAGCAGGATAAGGCGGACCAGGATGTTACGTTCCACATACGGACCGACGTCTTGATTGCGCCCACCACTGTTCTGGACAAGCACGGCGACTACGTCAACGGCCTTCAACCTCAAGACTTCCAGCTCTACGATAACAACAAGCTCCAACAGATCAAGGCGGATGTGCACGACCAGCCGCTCTCTCTGGTGATCGCGGTTCAAAAGAGTTCCAACCTGAACGAGATCCTCCCTAAGATTCAAAGAATCGGTTCCTTGCTGAACGACCTCATCGCTGGCGCAGATGGAGAGACGGCGATCATAGCCTTCGATCATCGCGTTGTCCACGCCCAGGAGTTTACGAACGACACTGGCCAGATCACAGAGACGATGAAGAAGCTGACTCCCGGCAGTTCGCAACACGCGGTGGACGATGCCGTGATGGAAGGCATACGCATGTTAAGAAATCGGCCAAAGGAGCGCCGGCGCGTCCTGCTTCTGATTGCCGAAAAACGAGACAAGGGAAGCGAAATTCGCGTGCGCGAGGTTTTGACGGAAGCAGAGTTCGCCAACGTCGTCATCTATTCGCTCGACATTTCGAGCGTGATCGCGGGACTCACCGGGACGCCGATGCCTCCGCGGCCTCCCTCCATTCCGCCTGAAGCGCAGCATTCGCCCGCGAATGGCGATATGACTCCCAATATCATTGATCAGAACTATTACACCGGCAATTACATCCCGATGTTTGTCGACATCTTCAAATCCGCGAAGAGCATATTCGTGGAGGATGCAGTTGTTGTGTTCACCCGCTTCACCGGCGGCAAGGAATATTCGTTCATCAGCGAAAAGAGCCTGGAAAAAGCAATTGGGGGAATCAGCCAGGAACTTCATAGCCAGTACCTGCTGAGTTACACGCCGAACAATCAGAGTGAAGGCGGCTTTCACGACATCAAGGTGACGGTGAATCGCCCGCAACTCGAAATCAGAACTCGGCCCGGTTATTGGGTGGCGTCGCGGCCGGATCAGTAAAAGGCCGTTTCTCGTTTCTCGTTTCTCGTTGGGCGCCAACATGGATGTTAACGAGAAACGACGAACGAGAAACGGAGTTACCGAAAACTTATCGCCGCGAAGCTGACTACGCTTTGCTCGTCAATGTTCCACTGCTGATAGCGCCGCAGGGTCCCGCGAGCTTGCGGCACGGTTTTCAAAAACGTGTAAATCGGCGACGATCCGCACCATTTCAAATCGTCGTGATTCTCTTGCACCAGGCTCCAGAATCCTTGCGGATCGGCTTCATTCATGCGTTCTATCCGGCCGCGATCGCGCTCGGCGACGGCCTGCATTTCTCCGGCGTCGGCGCGGGCTGTTAATTGGTCGCCATAGCGGCGTCCCATGTGGGCCATGTCGATTCCGAGCACCCAGAATAAGCGATCCCCTTCGCGAGCCGCGAGGTTCCCTAGCGCGCCGAAGAATCTTTCGACGTCCGGGTTGTCCTCGGGTTTTCCGCCCTGGTAGATGCTCCGCGCGAACGAGCCGCATAGGATGGGCAGCACGCGAATGTTCGGGCCATACAGATATTTGAGAAAGAGCGCCTGAAACTCGATGGAGTGCTCCACGGCGTGGCAATAATCTTCCATTCGCACTGCACCGGGCGCGGCGGAAGCGAGCTCATCTACCAGGTTCACGTCTGTTATGGCGTCGCCGAACGGCGTCACGTAAGGTTTGCGAGTGAGCCCGAACTTATCAGGCTCGCCATAGTGCGACGTGCCGAGAATGACAAATGTGCGGTCCTGATAGGTCGGCAGCAGCGTCGCATAAGCGTCGCGATAGGATTCCCATCCACCAAAAGGACTGACGTGCGGCGCGGCGATGCCGATCTGCGAATCCCCGTCGGACGCGGCCGCAGCGCCTTGCATGAACCCGGAAATGGTCTTGCGGGCTTCCTCTGCATCTTCGGGATATGCCGATCCGGCGTGCGATGCCTCTCGTTTGGGCGCGGCTGCGAACTCGCTCACGCGGGCGGCGCGTAGCTGCTCGAACTTTTCGTCTTCCAGGAATCCGGCTTCGCTCAGCGTATCGAAAAGATTCTTCTCGATCTCTCCCACCTGGATCTGGCCCGTGATCCGCACCAGCGTCGCGCGGAGATCGAGCGCGGTCTGCTGGCCGTCAAAACAGGCCAGGCAAGACACCAGCTGGGGCGGGATCAACAGCATGGAGTCCGAGAAACGGTACGGATCGCGCACCAGCAACCCCGGATGTTCGGGGTCGGAGGACGGCACGAAATCGAGGCTCAATCGTAGACGCGGGAGTGGCTGAGACACTACAATAAATATCGCATGGCCATACTGATTACCGGAGCCAACGGCGGATTGGGTAGCGCAGTGGTGGAAGCGTTTCTCGCGACCGACGCGACAGTATATGGCGCGGATCTAGCGTGGAAACACCAACCGCACTCGAATGCGCGGTTCCATCCCATTGAGGCGAATTTGCTGGAGGCCCCTGAATGCGATCGCGTGGCGAAGCTGGCGGATCCCGTGGATGCGCTTCTGCACTTAGTAGGCGGATTCGGAGGCGGCCAACCCGTAGCGGAAACTCCGGATGAGACTTGGGACAAGATGTTGGGCTTGAACTTGCGTTCGGCCTACACGATATTTCGCGCCGTGTTGCCGGGGATGCTGAAAGCCGGAAAGGGACGGATCGTCGCGGTGGGTGCGCGCGCGGCCATTGAGCCGATAGCGAATTTCGCGGCGTACAGCGTCTCGAAGGCTGCCTTGGTCGCCCTGGTGAAGACGGTCGCCCTGGAAGTGAAGGACTCGGGCATCACGGCCAACGCTGTCCTGCCCAGCGTGATCGACACTCCGGCCAATCGAGCGGCAATGCCCGCGGCCGATGCGTCCAAGTGGGTGACTCCCGAATCGATCGCCGGCCTCTTGGTCTGGCTAGTATCAGACGCAGCACGCGATGTCAACGGCGCAGCCATCCCGATCTACGGCCGGGCGTAAAAAATTATCGTTACGCCGTGGCGCGGATATCGAACTGTTCTTCCTCAGTGGACCCTTTAAGCGCGGTCGTGGACGCCATGCCCTGCCCCACAAGTTGTGTCACTTGATCGAAATATCCGGTGCCCACAAAGCGTTGATGGCGGACGCCCTCGTAACCCAGGCTGGTCTCGGCGAATTCGCGCTCCTGCAGCGCGGAATAGGCGGTCATGCCAGTCTGCGAGTAGCCGCGCGCCAGCTCGAACATACTGAGGTTCAGCGAGTGGAACCCAGCCAAGGTCACGAACTGGAACTTGTAGCCCATGGCCCCCAGCTCGCGTTGGAATCGAGCGATGGTTGCGTCGTCCAGTTTGCGCTTCCAGTGGAACGAGGGCGAACAGTTGTAGGCCAGCAGTTTGCCGGGAAATTGTTCGTGAATGCCCTCGGCGAAACGGCGCGCTTCCTCAATATTCGGTTCTGACGTTTCGCACCACAATACATCGGCATAAGGTGCGTAGGCGAGCCCGCGAGCTATGGCGGATTCGATTCCGCCCGTGAATCCGAGAAATCCATCGGCGGTGTTTTCGCCGGTGGTGCATTCGACGCCAGAGCATGAAGAGCTGAAGCAGATCGCCGAAGGCTGCGTGACCCGCCATCATAGCCATCATTACTTCGGCTTCGCTCAACTCAATGGGACCTTTTCCAGGAGGAGAGTCCTCCGCGCGTCAAACCACTCCGCGACTACGAGTTTCCTGCAAGAATAAGGGTTTGTCAAAGGCTTGATCGTGCGCGGTTGGTGCGCCGAGGTTAAGCCGCCGCTCGAAAGATATTGTCGATTCGCCTTCGAGCAAAGTCTTCAAACACTGTATTTGGATACAGTTCTGGGAAAATATACCAGCGGCGCCATTAACGAGATACAGAAATAGACCTCCGTTCTTACAATCTGGAACCGCGGCAACTCAGAAAAGGGGAGAAAACTGATTGACATTCCTAATGCAGTGAGAGCATAATCCTGTAACGTCTCACTATTCGAGCCCCCGGCCGGAGGATATCGTGAAATTTGGTCTTTGTTTAGGCGTTGTACTTTTTGCCAGTACGGCATTCGCTGGGTCAGTTTCCTACGTTGTGTTGCAAAATTTGGACGAGGACAGTTTGGTGCGGGTTTCGGCCGATGGCAAACACGCCACCACCATCGCGAATGGAGCTGCCGGCGTTGGCCTGACCGTGGACCGCGCAGGAAATTACATTGTAGCTGCCCGCTCGGCGCTCCTCCGCGTGACGCCGGCGGGCGTGGTGACAACCATCGCGACCGCACCCGGCGGATCGAAGTGGATAGCTGTAGCAGCCGATCCGGGGGGCGACCTGATCGTCGCGGATGGCGTATCACACGTGCTTTGGCGCGTCTCCGAAGATGGGCGGACGGTAACGAGATTCGCGGAGTATCCAGGTAAGAACCCTATTTTCGCAACGAGTTGCGGGCTGCTGCGGGACGATTCCGGAGATTTTCTGCTGCTTAGGTGGGGTGACGATTTAACTCCGAACTTCTACCGGATTACTCCCGCCGGCGTTGTTTCCCGAATCCCTCTCACCGGCGCTGTATTGCCTCCCTACGATTTCCGGGAGCCATGGTACGTCCAGTCAGACGGCCCGCTGGCGGTCACCGGGGGTCCGATGATCCCAGACGGCTCGGGAGCTTTTTTGTTCCTTGACAATTCGCCCACGGGCAACCTTTTTCGCCTGACCCGGGGTGGCGTTGTGACCAAAGTGACTCACATTGGCAGAAGATTGCAGCCAGACGGTCCAGACGTCGGCTTCGACCCAATCGCGTTAGCGCGCAATCCAGAGACCGGGGAAATCATCGTAGCGGAATGCATGACCCTACGGCGCATTACTACCGCTGGTTCCCCCGCAAGCGTATTTAGTGATGCTCCAAAGACCAACTTTGGTACGGCGATCCTGGCTGAGGTGGGACGATGAGCCTTCCTGCCCGCAAGATAACGTCCTTTGTGACACGTCGTTGGAGAGGTGTCAAGAAGCCGCTACCAGAGCCGGAGAGAACCGTAAAGAGTGAGTTGTCCACAGGGATTTGCCGCCGGGCGTTACGCCGGCGTATTGCGTTGCACCTTCATTGTGACAGGCGTGTTGCAGAAGGGACGAGTATAGCCTAGCTGAATCGTAAGCTTCGTTTGGACGGTCGCCGCCGACCATTTTCCAGAAAACGAAGGCAACCATTTAGCTCACTTTAGGGGAGAAGCGCAGGTTTCCCTTGCATCTGCAAATGAATTGATCCAAAGTGTCTTTAGAGAAATAGCGTATATCGGTGGAACGAGCGAGGGGCCCCAAGAATCCCGCCGAGACTAAAACGGAACGCAGAAGAAATGAAGGAGGCGCTACTTGAAATTCAGTCAGAGGATGAGCGTTGTGATTATCGCCGTTGGACTGATCTCAGTGAGGGCACCTTGCCAGGTAGCGCCCCTTTCCGTAACCAAGTCAAGCGTGACAGGTCGCGGGATCGAATTTGTCTTGCGTAACAATTCCGAGAAACTGGTTACCGGTTTCTGCGTGAGGACGCATAGCTCCGGGGTGACGCTTACAGAATTCTTACCTCCTCATCAGGGCCTCCTACCTGGGGCGACGGACACGGGGGCGGTTTCTCTTTCGGGAATGTCGCCGGCGGAGGCTGAACAAGAGGCCCGGACACTTGTTTTTACCTGCGTCGTTTCCTCCGACGGCGTCGCTGGAACGGTCTCCGAGGACGTGAGTTCGATGACACAAAGCCTCGCTGGAACCGCTTTTCAGGCCGCGAGGTTGCGCCGTTTCCTCGTTAGCATCGGCGACAGCTCGAACGATCGGTTCCAGCTCGCTGTGCAAGACGCGATCTCCGGGATTTCTGCGCTGGATATTACATTGGATGATGGTTCGAAAGCGCAAGGCTTGTTCGCTTCCGGCATGCGGGATGCGAGTGCCCTTTTACTGTCGCGGCTCAAACAGCTCGCGATGATGGGTTCAGGCGGTCGCAACAACATCAGTGAACTCCGCTCCGAGCTCTCTACCATTCAACAGGAACATCGAAATCTTTTGGAGGTTGCATCAGGTGGGCGGAGGATTAGGCCGTGATCATCAAGCTCCTTGCTATCAGCGCGGTTTGGTCTTCGTTCCTGGTTATTGTTCTGACTTCGCCTGCAGACGGCCAAGACTGCACCCCAACCTCACAGGAGAACGTCCTTTGGGCGCAAGGGTGTGTCTTCGATTATCAACAGGTCTACGCTCAGAACACCAAGACGTCGCGGTTCGACATAACGTGGCCGGACGGATTTACCGATAGCAGAAACAACAGCGGTTTCGGCCAGTGCTTCAAAGGAACGACCTGCAGCGCTCCTTCGCAGGAGATTGATTGTTGGCCCCAGTTTGACAGCCCAGTTGCCATGCCGAATGGGTCCTGGAGTCAAACGGTTCGCTTTGCGAACGTTGTGGGAAAATCGGGAACGAATTCAAATGGGCGGCCTTGCTACAGCTACTCTTGTGGGCTAACAGGCCAAGTCAACAAGTCGCCGGCGAGTCATACGTGCACCTGCGACTGCGCTCAGGGGCAGAAATGCTGTAACGGGACCTGCGTCCCCAATTCTCAGTTTTGCGGCGGTACCCCCATCGTACTCGATCCTCTCGACGAGGGATTCCATCTGACCAGCCTTAGCAACGGCGTCCAATTTCGCGTCCTGCCTGGAGGGCCACTACAACAGATGAGCTGGACGGACGCGAACTGGCACAACGGCTGGTTGGCGCTCGACCGCAACGGCGATGGAACGATCGACGACTTCACGGAGCTGTTCGGTGACTTGACGCCCCAACCTCCCAGCAGTACGCCAAACGGTTTCCTGGCGCTGGCCGTCTTCGACGACCCTGCGAATGGCGGGAACGGCAATGGCTTCATCGATCCAGGCGACGCCGTGTACTCGCGTCTGAGGGTGTGGATCGATGCGAACCACAACGGCATAAGCGAGCCTAACGAATTGCACACGCTTCAGGAACTTGGCATTTTCAAGATTGGCCTGAAGTTTCATGAAACACCCTTCGTCGACCAGTTTGGGAACCAGTTCCGCTACAAGGGGTCGGTTTGGGACGGCGGAGGTAACGACGACAGGGACAAGTGCTATGACGTGTTCCTGCAGATTCAAGTGAACTGAGGAGCCGACCCCCGTGACGTCAAGTTTGTTTCGCAATTGTCTCATGGGCCTGTGCGGTCTGCTCTGGGGCTGGGGCCTGCATCTGGAAGCCCAAGCCCCAGGCTGCCCTCAGGCCCTCTCGGAAAATCAGAAGAAGACGCTCACCGACTATGTCCGCAAAAAATACAAGTTGGTTGACACGATCGCCCTCACATTAAAGAACGACACAATGGTTCGGGGCGCCTGTTTCCGGGAGCTGACCTTCGAGGGCAAAAGTGCATTCAAGACCTGGGAACTAACGCTCTACGCCTCGCCCGACGCGCGCTTCCTCAGCAGCGACCTGTTCGACACCACGTTCGATCCGGCTCTAGAGCAGCGTGCGAAGGACGAGGCTCTGCTGAAAGGCTTGACTCAAGGTCCCAGCGCAACACGCGGTCCCGCCAACGCACCGGTCACGATTGTGGAATTCTCGGACTTTCAATGCCCGTTTTGCGGTAAATTCGCCCGTATTCTCGATGAGGCGCTCTCGAGTGAAGGAAAAGATGTCCGTGTCGTTTTCCACCATATGCCACTCTCCATGCATCCGTGGGCGCGGATGGCAGCCGAGGCGGCGGGGTGCGCACAGTTACAAAGCAACGAAGCCTTTTGGTCGCTTCACGATCGGATTTTTCAAGGCCAGACGGCGATCACCGCCGGAAACGCGAAAGAAAAACTGGCCGAATTCGCGTCGGCTACCAAAGGAATTGATGCCACGGTCTTTGAGAAATGCCTCGCTACAGGGATGTCTGTCGGGCTGGTACTCAAGGATATGAACGTCGCAGAATCGTACCAAGTAAACGCCACGCCCACCGTCTTCATCAACGGTCATCGACTCAAGGGCGTCGATAGCGCCGCGAAATTGCGCGAAATGATGCGGAGGCGCGGAAAGAGGCCGCAGCTCATCCCGCGTCCCCGACAACGTCTGGTACACGATAGGTCCGGCCCTGTTGCCATCTGTCCTTGGGTGGTTTGCCGTTTTCGCGCCGCGCGAAGTACAAGCGCCTCCCAGAGTGCGGTCCAGTCGTACGCGACGGAACCAACTACGACAACTGACATGCTCTCATCGTAGCGCACGCGTCGTTTCTCGTTTCTCGTTAGGGACTGTCGAGCGCACTTAACGAGAAACGAGAAACGACGAGCTACAATTACGCCGTGGCGCGGATGTCGAACTGCTCTTCCTCAGTGGACCCTTTGAGCGCGGTCGTGGACGCCATGCCCTGCCCCACAAGTTGTGTCACTTGATCGAAAT
>OCTA010004695.1_pt1 | contig 11957 bp, 9 predicted proteins | sample 1538991 | NCBI WGS metagenome assembly OCTA01 (sample SAMEA3539302, study PRJEB22396) | soil metagenome | biome: tundra; feature: field; material: soil | place: USA | collected 2010-05 | depth 0.15 m | reverse complement strand
TGCCGATGCTGAGACTCAAGAACTCGGCGGTCCGCCTGTAGATCCCGCAAGCCTACCCATCGGCCGGTTGATTCAACATATCGTTCGTGTCCATCACCAGTATGTGCGCCAAGAGTTGCCGAGACTGGCCGAGATGGCCCAGAAGCTTGCAGCCAAGCGAAGCGATCGCGCTCCTGAACTGAAGAATGTCGAAGAGTTGCTCGAAGCACTTCGTGCCGACATGTTCGCGCACATTCAGAAAGAAGAGCAGGTTCTGTTTCCATTCATCTTGCAGATGGATCAGGACTCGATCGTCGCCTATCCGCCCGCCCATGCATGCTTCCGCTCGGTTGCGCATCCTGTCTCAAAGATGATGCAGGAGCACGAGTCCGCCAATCACGTTGTAGCTGAACTCCGCCGCCTCACCCTTGATTTTCAGCCGCCCGAGTGGGCCTGCGCCACACACATTGCGCTCTTTGCCGGACTCAGCGAATTCGAGACTGACCTTAAGCAGCATGTTCATCTAGAAAACGATGTGCTCTTTCCACGCGCCATCAAATTGGAAGCCGAACTGAACAACTGGGGGTAGAAATGGCCACAGTTTCTCAAATCGAACCGGCACCTCAGGTTGAAGTCGCAAACCTGACGACGGGAATCATTGGCTGTGAGCGCCAGAAGAGTCTGATGCTTCGAGCATGGATTCTGAGCGGTCTTTTCTTCATGGCGCTGCCCGGCACACTGCTGGGCTTTTCAAACCTGATGGCAATCAGCGCGCACCATGGGCTCGCTTTCTTGCCCGCCGCGTGGATGGAAGGTCACGGCCATGCGCAAATGTTCGGGTGGATCGGGAGCTTCATTCTCGGGATCGGCTTCTATTCGCAGCCTGCTCGGGAGCGGTCGATGGTCAGAATTCCAATGGTGTGCTTTGTCCTTTGGACGCTGGGCGTGGCGATGCGTTGGTTCGCAAACATATACGAATGGCATTGGCGCTCGCTTTTACCGATCTCCGCTGGATTTGAATTGATTGTGGTCCTCTTGTTCCTCGCCGCCGCCATGCACCACAAACTTCCAGAACCGACGCAGGGCAAACCCGCGAAACCGCGGATGGAGCTATGGATGGCTTCCGTGTTGCTGGGAACCGCAGGCCTTACCGCCGCAGTAGTTTTCAATTTCGTTGAGTGTCTGAAGCTGGCAACTCATGGGACGCTTCTCTCTTTTCCTCATGCGCTCGACCAGAAATACCTCGTGTTGCTTGGCTGGGGATTTCTTGTACCGGTGGTGTGGGGTTTCTCCGCGCGTTGGCTGCCTGTATTCCTCGCGATTGCAAAGCCCGACGCTCGACTATTTCGAGTGGCTTTGACTCTGGATCTGATGGGCGTATTGTGCGGTGTCGCTGGATGGATCAAGCCGGCAACGATTCTGCTTACTTTGAGCGCGGTCACGATTGGGTTCGCGCTGCATCTCACACAACGGCCTCACGGGCGACCAAAGGTCCAGGGGATTCACCCCAGCTTTCCATCGTTTATTCGAGTCGCATATGTATGGTTGGCGATTGCCGGAGCAATGAGTGTCTGGGCAGCCATTGCCGATCACCACGGAGGTATCTGGGGCGCCTCTCGCCACGCTCTTACAGTTGGTTTTGCGGCCACGATGGTCTTCTCCATTGGGCCGCGCATCCTTCCTCATTTTGGCGGCGTTCAGAGCATCTTCAGCAAGCGCTTGATGTTCTTGAGCCTGCTGTTACTTCAGATGGGCTGCACGCTGCGTGTTTCCTCCGAGCCCTTGGCCTACGAAGGGCTGTTTCCGTTCGCATGGAAGGAGTTGCCCGTCTCCGGGATGCTTGAACTGAGTGGTGTGCTTCTCTTCGCAACCAACCTCTCGCTTACGTTCCTGCTGGGTCGCTCCGCGTTCGCTGTGGACAACTGTAGCAGCCTTACCGGCCGATCTGCATCAATGGGATACGAACTGGAAAAGTGCTCGCCGAAGAAATAACTGAGATCCATCTCCTTCTTGTGACCAAAGTCCCTGCATTGGTCTGCGCGAGACACTACCTTGGTTCTAGCGCAGCACAGTCTTTTGCGTTCATAGTCAAGGAGAAATCATGTCCTATAAGCGGTACTGGGTGGCACTGGCCATCGTCATCGTTGGATCGTTCGCCGTACTCGGTGGTGTGGGCCGGAAGATGATTAGTGCGGCTCCGCCCCTCCCCGATGTCTACAACACAGACGGGCAACTTCTTTTTACAAGTAGTTCCATCACAGATGGCCAGGGGGTATGGCAATCCATTGGTGGGCAGGAGATCGGCACAGTTTGGGGCCACGGCGCATATGTGGCGCCCGATTGGAGCGCGGATTGGCTGCACCGGGAATCGGAGATTCTGCTCAACACTTGGGCTGTCAGAGCTGGGGCACCCAACTTTGCCGCGCTCGGCCTGGATCAGCAAGCCATATTCAAAGCGCGTCTCATTCGGGAGATGCGAACAAATACCTACGATGCTTCGCGCAATCGAGTCACAATCAGCGCCGATCGCGCTGCGGCATTCACGCAGCTCAGGGCCTACTACACCGATGTCTTTGCCAGCGGCCGGTCTGAGTATGCCATCCCGCGCGGAGCGTTGAAAGACGCAGCCAAGCAGCACCAACTCGCGGCATTCTTCTGGTGGACTTCATGGGCTGCCAGCACCGAACGACCTGGATCGACAACCACCTATACCAACAACTGGCCGCATGAGCCGTTGGTTGCAAATGGTCCTACTTCTGGAGCGTTGCTCTGGAGCATCCTGAGTATTGTGGGTCTGCTGGCTGGCATCGGCGGTATGGTCTGGTGGTACGCTTCGCAGGAGAAAAACCTCGTTCACGGCCCATATCCAGAAAAGGATCCATTCCTCGCAGTTCAGCCCACTCTGTCGCAGCGTGCCACCATGAAGTATTTCTTTGTAGTGGTCATCCTGTGGGGCGTGCAGATTCTGATGGGGATCTTGACCGCGCACTATGCAGTCGAGGGCCATGGATTCTACGGCTTTCCGCTGGATCGCTATCTGCCATACGCGGTCACCCGCACCTGGCATTTGCAACTGGCCATCTTCTGGATTGCTACCTCGTGGTTGGCAACAGGGCTCTATGTCGGCCCAGCAGTCAGCGGGCACGAACCAAAATTTCAACGGCTCGGTGTCAACGTACTCTTCGGTGCGTTGATTCTTGTGGTCGGCGGCTCACTTGCGGGCGAATGGCTGGGCATCCAACAGCGCCTTGGCAACATGTGGTTTTGGTTCGGCAGTCAGGGCTATGAGTATGTAGACTTGGGAAGATTCTGGCAAATCCTGCTTTTCATCGGGCTGGTTCTCTGGCTTGTCCTGATGGTGGCAGCGCTCAAACCGGCACTCGTTCGCAAGAGCGAAGACCGGTCCCTGCTCACACTCTTCCTCATCTCCAGCATCGCGATTCCGCTCTTCTATGCCGCGGGCCTTATGTATGGACAACGCAGCCATCTGGTTACCGCCGAATACTGGCGCTGGTGGGTGGTTCATCTCTGGGTCGAAGGCTTTTTCGAGGTATTTGCCACTGTCGTGATTGCGTTTCTATTCACGCGTCTCAAGCTGATCGAGATTCGCACCGCAACTAAGGCAGCCCTCTTTTCGACGACGATCTTTCTCTCAGGCGGTATCATCGGCACCTTCCATCATTTGTATTTTGCGGGTGCGACTCCTGCTGTCATTGGCCTTGGAGCGATCTTCAGCGCATTTGAGGTTGTGCCGCTTACACTGGTCGGCTATGAAGCGTGGGAGAATATTCGTCTGGCGCAGCCTATGAAGAAGGCTCCGTGGATCGCAAACTACAAGTGGCCGATCTATTTCTTCGTGGCAGTAGCGTTCTGGAACCTGGTGGGAGCGGGACTGTTTGGCTTCCTCATCAATCCACCCATTGCTCTTTACTATATGCAGGGCCTCAATACCACGCCGGTGCACGGCCACACAGCACTGTTCGGTGTCTACGGGATGCTTGGGCTGGGTCTTACGCTCTTTTGCCTCCGGGCTCTGATTCCGGGCCGTTCGTGGAAGCAGGGAGTCTTGAGAATCTCCTTCTGGTCGCTCAATCTCGGGCTGGTCTTCATGGTCATCTTAAGCATGCTGCCGGTGGGACTGCTGCAGGCTTGGGCATCGATCCAACAAGGAACATGGTATGCTCGGTCCGCTGAGTTCATGCAGTCTAGCTCGATGCAGACTTTGCGCTGGATGCGGGTTCCCGGTGACATCCTGTTCGCCATCGGAGCAATGCTGTTTGCCTGGTTCGTATTGGGACTGCTGACCGGGCATTCGTACAGCAATGAGAGGCCGGTCGGAAAGGATATTTCGATACGCAACAAGGACGAAGAACGCGCCGTCTCGTTGGCGGGCCGCTGAGCAATTTGCCAACATCCATGCGGCGTCTTCGATTGGCCAATCCGCCGTCGAAGGCGTCGCGCGCAACCCCATCAGCACTGTAGACGAGTACGAAGGAGCACCAAATGGACTATGCATTTTTTGCAAATCTTGGACAGGAGTTCGCCCTTCCAGAAAAAGGAATCTTGAGTCGGGTTCTCCACAAAGACGAGAAGGTGAACGTCACACTGTTTGGCTTCGCGGCAGACGAGGAACTCTCCGCACATTCAGCCCCGACGCCGGCCATCCTCTATTTCCTGGAGGGAGAAGCCGAAGTCCAACTTGGAGAGGACAAGGTCAACGCCAAGGCAGGCTCATTTGTCTACATGCCTCCTATGTTGTCCCACGGCATCTCCGCCAAGACCGCAATTCGCATGTTGCTCGTTCAGATGAAGGACCAATCGCAATAAGGTGTCATCACTTTTGCCGGGACTCAAGCGAAAACGATCTGGTGAGTTCAGACTCCCGCACCAAAGCTCGCCTCCGTCCAACCAATAAGTCCTGAGCGCTAAGACTCCCACAAATAAGCCCGGTTTCCCTGTCAACCACCCGCATGCTCGTCAACCCGGTGGTTGCCATCTCCTCTGCGACTGCCAGGCAGGTCTCATCCGAGAAAGCGAGGATCTCGGGCAGTTCCGCCGGATCGCCGTTCGCATCCCTGGTATCCTCTCTTCGTGCCTCTATTTGTTCTTCATGCTCGCCGAAGCGTGCTGGGGACTGTATGGACAGGCAATGCCGGCATCGAAGCGGGAAGCGAATGGGAAAGTCGTGGAAATGGTGCTCAAGCCGATGAAAGTGAGCGCCTAAACCTCTGATTTTTCTTATTGGGAGTTTATGGGAGTCTGTCGGAGAAGCATGAATCCTGTAAATTATTGATTTGATTGGTTGCGGGGGCTGGATTTGAACCAGCGACCTTTGGGTTATGAGAACAGTAAACAACGTACTATAAACGACTTACGCGGAACGGCTGGCGCCTAAGGTATTGATTGGGAACGGTGAGGAATCTGTATTGTGGGGTTAATGTGGGGTTGAAATTCACCCATACCTGCGCATGGCGAGGGGGGGCGTGGTCAAAGAGAATCCCCGGTCGCAGAGGCGAGAGCCGGTCACATACCTTCCCGGTTAGAATCGTTCAGTGCGAGAGCGGCACGCATATGATGGCCCGCCTTGCGCTTCGCAGAGAAGAGGGGAAGGATTTCAAATGAGCGAGATGGCCCTTTTCGAAGAACGGCCGGTGCGCTGGGTTTTCCACGATGTGGAGTGGTGGTTTGTTCTCACCGACATTGTCAGTGCGCTGACGGACTCGCCCGCTCCCTCCGATTACCTGAAGAAGCTGCGGCGCCGCGATCCCTCTCTGGCCGAGGCTTTCAAAGGGGGGGACAATTTGTCCCCCCCCTTGCGTTTCCCTTCGAAACGGAGGGCGGAGCGCAAAGGCTCCAGTGCTGGAATGTCCCAGGAGTTCTCCGGCTGATCCAGTCCATCCCTTCCCCCAAAGGCAGAGCCGTTCAAGCGTTGGCTTGCGAAGGTGGGCTATGAACGGTTGCGGGAGATCGCCGATCCGGCTTTGGCGCTGGAGCGGACCAGGGAGAATTGGCGCAAGCTGGGCCGCAGCGAAAAGTGGATCACCCAGCGCATGACCGGGCAGGAGACGCGCAACAAACTGACCGACTACTGGGCCTCTCACGAGGTAAAGCAGGGGCAGGAGTTCGCCATCCTCACCAATATCATTCATGAAGAATGGTCCGGCGTCTCGGTGAAAGAGCATAAAGACTTGAAAGGGCTTGAAAGCCAGAATCTTCGCGACCACATGAGCGAGGCCGAACTTATCTTCACCGCCCTGGCCATCAGCGGGCGTCTGTGATGGAACTGAGCGGAAGCTCCAGAGTTCCTGCCTTGCTTGTTGAGGCGTCGTAAATGCCGGTGCGCAGGTAAACGTCACCAGGCGGCAGATCGAAATCGAAATGGAAGGGTATGCCAGAGGCCTGGGCGATGGCATTCTGCTCGGGCCGGATGGCGAGGCCAATAATGCGCACTCCCCAGTTCAGCGGCGTGCCTTCCTGGTTATAGGCAACCAGAGCGACTTCGATGGTGCCGCGGCGCACTCCATCGGCGCCTGGAAGGAGGGTCAGACCGTCGGTTGCCAGAGAGAAGTTAACGGAATAGCGGGTAAACGGGGCTTTCAGCGCGGCGTTATCGCCGGCGCGGGGCGCATCCGCTGCGGGCTGCGCACGGGCCGGCGCGAGATTCTCGCGGTAGCGAAGTTCGGTGAAGTTGGGCATGCCGCGATCCATCAACTGGCGCAGCGGATCCTTGGCTGCGGCTGTCCCGGCCGCCTTCGATTTCGTGGCGGAGTCCTCGTAGTAACCGCGGCGGTAAGAGAGTTTGTAGCCTCCAGAGGCGGTCTTTATCTCGATCTTTCGTTCTTTGCCTAATTCCCTACGGTCGGCGGGCGTATACGCCAGCGCGTAATAGCGCGATCCGTTGTCGATGTCGGCCGCCAGCGCATCCTTGAAATCGTTGCCATTGTAGGTCGCTTTGCCGCCTGTTTCCTTGGCCAGCAATTCCATATTCCCTTGGTTGATCGCATCGACATTCAGATCGGATCTCAACGAACTTGCCTGGGCCGCTATCGCCTGTTGCTCGTTGGCCGCCAACCCCGGTGGATGGGCGTTCTCCACGTCGTGCATACTGTTGATCTTTATGCCCTTGGCATCGATGGGATAAACCGAGACGCGCGCGTCGGCGAGAGCATCCACCGTCTTCTTGTACTCATCTATGTAGGGGCATTCGGTAGCGATGCAGTCTGGGAAGGAACCGAGAAACCAGATTAGGTTTTTTCGTCCTGGGATGCCGGCGAGATAGCGCGCAATCTGTTGCAACGCTTCCATGGTCATCACAGACCGCGCATTGAGCTCGAAGGTATTCTGCTGGGCCAGAAATTGCTGTAGCGCGGTGGCGGAGGCCTGGATCTGGGCGCTGTTGTTTGCTGTCGCCTGATCCATGATCATATTCACCGCGCCAGTTTGCGCATCGATTTCGCCCGGAGTGGGCAAAAGCGCCGACTGCGAAGGATTGGCGGCAAGCCGCGCAATCGAGGCGCGCAACAGGGTCGAATCCTGGGTAATCCCCTGGACAATGCGCAGTTTTTCGCTGAGCAAAAAGATGCCGATGCGCGTGCCGGGGGGAATGGAGGCGAGATAGCGCACGATCTCCCGGTGAACGAACGCCTGATCTCCCATGTTGGTGTTCAGCGCATCCATGAGCAGTACATTGACCGCGTTGTTGGGAGCGACAGCGGGAACGTTGGTAAAGGTGTTGGGCGGCAGAGGCGGAACGGGCGCCGCCGGGGCCGCGCCTGCCGCTGCCGGAAAGGCTGGCTCAAAGAAAGTGATCGTCTGCGGCTTTCCATCCTCAAAGACCTGGAAGTCCTCCTTCCGCAAGCCTGAGACCGGCTTGTCTTGCTTGTCCGTCACCACCACATCCAACAGAACATTGCGAGCGGTGACCTGCAACGTAGTAGCCGGGGCTTCGGATTCCGGCGGCGGGGGCGTCTGCGCGAAGGCTGTGCCGGCAAACAGTGAAAAAAACGCGAGTGTGAGAAGAACGGAAGGAACACGCAACATAGGTCTCTCCTTGAACGCGCAGTGCGGTGATTACGCCAGAGAATTCGAGAACTGAGTCCTATCAAAGATAAAGCCGCAAAACTAGATTACAGCAAACGGGAGACTGTTTCCTGTGAATACGCTTTCAGGAAGCACAGGCCATGGCCCGGACTGCGCCGCGATCGTTCTTGCATATGCGAACCATTAGACAGGATTTTTGCGGGCGCGGTTAGGAAAGATTGTGTCCGCAGCCTGTAAAATCCACCTTTTACGGCGCTTCCTGGAAATCCGGCAGGATGCGCGAGGTAGAACCGAACCTGTGATAGTCGCGGAAGGAGACATCGGTAAGCAGGGTCTCGAAGGGGCCAAAGATTTGCAGGTTTTCACCCCATGCGGGAATCATCCGAAGGGTTCGTCCGCGGGAGATGGAGACGCTTTTCACCGGGCAGATATAGGTGCCGCCAAGGGTCTCTACCGGTCCGTATTCGACCGCAATGTCCGATCGAATGAGCGGCAGCTTCTCGCTCAGATCCGTCTGCACGGTCAGGCGCAGAATGGCCCCGGAGGCTGGATCGAAAGCGATTTTCCCGTGGTATCCGGTCAGGCGCTGGAAGACTCCTCCGCCCAAAGATTCGGGATAGCAACAAGAGGAGACATTGTAGTGGGACTGGCTTTCCGGAACCGAATAACGGAAGACCGCCATGGGGCCGGATGCGCCCGTCTCCCAGCCTCCCCAGCTCATCTTTCCGTAGATGGCATCGGAGACAACAGTGGTGAGAATCGCGCCGAAGGTTCCATGCGTCTCCAAGGAGCGCGGATCCTTCTTCGCCTTTTTATCTTTCCCAGAGCCGGACTCGATAAAATCTCCGCCGTTCAGGTAGCGGACGGTGACGGTGTTGCTGGTCTCCAAATGCAGAGTATGGTCGGCACGAGTTATCTTCCAGCTTTCGCTATTGGCAGGTTGCGGCTCTTCATAACGATCCGTGGTCCGCGTGGCCTGCAAGCTCGGGAGTCTGGGCGCCAGATCGCCCAGGTAGTGGACGATGCGCGTGAGTTCTTCGCGCTGTTCCGCCGGCGCGGGCTTGGGAAGATTGGGAATCTCCGCGGTGGGCAGAGCCAGAAAGGCCGAGGCGTCGGCCACTGCCACCAGCGCCTGCCACGCCTTTTTGTCAGACAAGCGGCTCTTCCAGGCGTTCAGCTTGGCGCTGCTCATGCGCTCTGTCAGTTCGATAGTGGAAAGCTCGCTGGCAAGCTGAGACTCCGATTTGTGCTGGCTCTGCTCGAGCAACTGCTCCAACTGCGCGACAGAAAGATGCTCGACGGGAATAGGACGGGGCTGGTCGTAGTAGACAGGCTCATCGTAGTAGCCTTTGCGGGTATGGGTCACGAGGCCTGGCTTGTGGATCTCCACCTTCAGCTCGTGATAGTGATCGACAAACTTCATAGGGCCATGGTTATTATCATCGAAAGTCTCTATGTGCGGCGGATCGATGGACAAGCTGTAAGAGGCGCTGTTCTCAGTGACGATGCGGGCAAGGGAATACAACACGATGAAGGCAGACTGTTCCGGGGAAGGGCGGCTATTCACAAAATCGGAGACCTTCATGACTCCGTAAACTGCGCCGCCGCTCTGGGTTGCCAGGACTTCCAGGCTGGCCTTGGCGGGAGCCGCATCCTCCTCGGCTTGCACGCCCTCGAGATAATTCCGGTAATCGTAGGGGTGGTTGTTGTTATTGATCTTGAGATCGCTCCACGCATTCACTCTGTAGAGGGTGATGCGCGCCTCGCGGAGGCGCGTGGAAAACTCGGTGATCTCATCGAAGTTGTGGGTTGGGCTGGATAACGGCGTCGGCCAGCCATAGCCGATCCAAACCACCAGCTTCCTGCCAGGTTTTTTTATTGCTTCCAGGACGATGGAGCCGAGCGCGAATCGGGAAAGCAGGGCAGGAAGGTCGCTTTCATTAAACACTATATTGGGAGACTTCCAGAGAATCGGGCGCATCCCATTCTTTTTGGCAATCTCATCGGCCAGCGCGTTCCCGTCGGTGGAGGGCTGCGATGTGACGCTCAGCCCATGCAAGGAGAGCCGGTAGACCGATGTCGGGAGAACGAGATGCCCTCCGTCTTGACTCAGGAACTCATTCAGCAACTTTTCCGCTTGGGCCGCATCCCGGGGATTCAGATTCAACTGGTCGAGAACCAGAATCAGGTCGGTGGGCGCATCGGGCTTCTGCACGGCTTGATCGCATTCGTGAAAGGTCAGAATCTTCGCCGGCTTATCGTTGTCGAACAAAGTAAAGTCGGCTCGATCCAGGCCGGCGACCGGAGTTCCCGAGGCGTCCGTCACCGTGACATCCAGTTGTATGACCCCCTCTTCAGGGTCTGGTTGGCGCTGGTTGAGCGCTGTCAGCTCGGCAGAGTGCCGCGCTACCTCGCGAAGGGGAACTTTCTGCGCGAAAACAGCGCCGCTCAAGAGCAAAATCGATGAGAAAAGTATGCGCGGCGACATGGCCAGAATGATAGCAGAGACGGAAACCCACTTCTAAAAGAGTTAGAGAGTGTTCACCTACAGATACACAGGAATTATTGCCGATACCGTGAAAATGTCTCCGGTTCAGTAAGCCCCGTCGCAAACCCTCGCAACACCATGGGATCCTTCGCCAGGAGGGTCCCACGCCGCCGCGGCGCAGTTTTCCGGTTCTGAGAAACAAGTTTCTCAAAACGGCGATATACGGGATGTGTACGGAAAGCGTCCGTACATTGCCCCATGGAGGGAATATGGCTACCGCAGTCGCGCCTATGCGCAAGGAAACAGCACGCAAGGCCCGCGAACGCATCCACATACGGCTTCGTCCTGAGCAAAAGTCGGAGATTGAAAGGGCAGCCCAGATCAAACGGCTCACGGTGACAGATTTCATCGTTCAGAACGCCGTCGCAAATGCCAGACAGACGATCCGGGAATATGAAACCTGGACTCTGGAACGTCCCGATGTGGAGATCTTCGCTGGGGCCTTGATGGAACCGGCCGCGCTCGGGTTCCAGCTAGCCCAGGCAGCGAAACGTTACAAGGAGCATTTCTTACCACGGTGAGCCCGGACCAGGCGCCCAAATACTATTTCGAGCCGCTCGGAGAGCAGCACGACCGAGCGGCTTTCTCGTGTGGGAACCAAGCTCTGGTTGAATACTTCAGGGGCGATCCTATTCGGCAGGAAGTCGGCAGGAGAGTCACCAACGCCTTCGTCCTCACTCCCGGCGGAAAGTTTGTTGCTGGCTTTTATACCCTGTCTCCCATCTCCATCCTCAGTGTAAATTTGCCACCCAGCCTTCAAAAAAAACTTCCCAAGCGGCCCATCGGTGCAACGCTGATCGGCCGGATGGGAAGGGATTTATCGCTACGGGGAAAAGGCGCCTGCGAAATGCTGCTCATGGACGCACTCCGCAAGGCATGGCAAGCCTCAAAACTTGTGTCCTCTTGGGCAGTGGTAGTGGATGCCAAGGAGGGGCTCGCGATTTTTACATTGAGAACGAGTTCAACCCCTTCGTTACCCAACCAGACAGGCTCTTTGACCTTGCCCTCAGAATGCGTATCTCTTAACCGGCCGGGTTTTGAGGATTAAATTCATCCTCGTCGTCGTCGTGGCGGTGGGAATGTGGGAATCGGCTTCATCGATTCCCAAGGTTTGTGGGAAGGGCGGAAAACAGCACCATCGTTTTCCGGGCTTTCCATAAACCGTCATTTCCACGGCCTGCCTCGATCACCGCGAAAACTCAGGCTGCGATCTTCGTTATCGCATCCATCCAGTCTTGCTCGAACTGCATCGGGCTGACGTAGTTCAGCGTCGAGTGTCCGCCGCGGCGGATGTTCGGTTATACCAGAGCAGCCATGCGAGGATTTCATCCTTGGCCTCGCGGATGGTTTCAAAGCGCTGTCCATACAGTCTCTCCACCTTCAGCGAACC
>OCTA010004694.1_pt1 | contig 11958 bp, 9 predicted proteins | sample 1538991 | NCBI WGS metagenome assembly OCTA01 (sample SAMEA3539302, study PRJEB22396) | soil metagenome | biome: tundra; feature: field; material: soil | place: USA | collected 2010-05 | depth 0.15 m | reverse complement strand
CCACCGAAGTTCGGCTGGAGTTACAGGATTACCTGGCCCGGACCGGCATGGCACCGCCAGATTTTGCCCGCCGCATCAACTACGCCCGGGAGACGGTCTATCAGTTTCTGAACGGCCATTACAGCCGGATCTCCTCCAACGACGGCCTGATCCGGACCGCGATCCGCGATTTCATTGCGGCCCATCCGATTGCAACTCCTGTAATCAGCTCAGGCAAGCTTTACGAAACCGAGAATGTCCGTTTGCTGCGCCAGTACTTCTACGAGGCACTGGATCATGGGCGGGCCTATTACCTCTACGGCGCCCCGGGAACCCAGAAGACCTACGTCCTGCAGCACCTGATCGCGGACTTGAACCGCTCGGAGATCGCTAAGAACGGAGAAGGCCGGAGAGCTTACTACATTTACGTTCGCCAGGGAATCCACTCGCTGGATCTGATGAAGCGGGTAGCCCAGAGCTGCGGGGCAATCGGAATGGGCACGGTCGACCGGATCCTACGCAACCTGCGTTTCGATCTCGGCCAGCGCAAGGTGCTGTTGGTCTTCGACGAAGCCCAGCATCTGTCGATTGAGTGCCTGGAGACCCTGCGGGAACTGTTGGATCAACCGCCGCACTGCGGGTTGCTGTTCGCCGGCACCCACGAACTGGAGGCAATCTTCACCCGCCAGGCCTTGGAGCTGGAGCAATGGCGTTCTCGGTTTCATGCCGGCCAGGCCTTGCCCGGCATCTCCGAAGACGAAGCGGCCGACATCGTGCACTCGGAGCTAGGGTTGGGACTGTCGCAGCGGAAAATCCAACGCCTGATCTCGAAATCCCGTATCACGGACCTGCGCAACGGTGGCCAGCACAGCTATGTCTCGGCCCGGCGGCTGTTCTGGGTGATACGCGAGCTGCAGGCCGCCGCCAACGGAGAACCGCTGGGCGCTCGTCATCAATAGTGCGGACGTCGTGAGCGCGTCGGCCGCCTTTTTCGCCAATCATGTGCTTGCGCCGGGCGCTGCAAGAAGCTGGCGCGGAATCCGTTTTGATGAGCCTGTGGGCAGTACGGGACCGAGAGACACGGGAATTGATGACGCTGTTTTATGATAAGTGGCTTTCGGGTATGGATATGTACGAGGCGCTGCGCGCGGCACAACTAGAAATGCGACGTAGGGTTAAAGCACGCTACGGCCACGACGTGCCAAATTACTGGGGAGGGTTCGTACTGGTAGGACACTGAGTTTGCGGGCGACGATAGTGCGGTTGGGATACCATCGGAAATCCTCGATTGAAAATAGCCCGCAAGCATATGCCGACTAGAGCGAGAACTTGTTGCTCAATCCCATTCGCCGAGGGCGTGTCAGCCCTTTGCGCCTTCTCAAAATTGGCGGCTAAGACTCTCAACTAGAAGACATTCAATTATCCCATTCGCTTGTGCCGTTCCGCCGTCGGCGCGCAAACCAGCTAGAGTACGCGTCTGTTAACAAGAGCGCGAGTTTCGATCGGACTGAATATGCTCTCCATAGCTTCCACCGCTTCCACCATACCCTGCAGCAAAAATCAATAGTTTATCGGCAGTGAGTCTGCCAATTTACCGAAGCGAGAGCAATGAGCGCACGAACACGGCCCAACTTGTAGGAGCCACCGCCAAGCGCGCGTCGTAGAACGTGTTCAGAACCGTGTCTTCTAGGTCATCGCTACTGGCTGCAAGCACGCCCGTACCGTCGACCGAAGCATTCTCCAGCGTCTGCAAGCAATCTGGAACCTTCGCTCCCCATGGATCGGGCGAGACTGGTTCCAGACGGCCCAAAATCTCGTAAGCAACACAGCCTTGGGCCACTCCCTCGAACCACACGCGCGGTTCAGATTGAGAGTCTGACACCGTGCTAAATGTAAATCCTGTGAAAAGACCATCGGTTACGATCAAATTGTTCTCTGCCCAAGCGATGGCATTTGTGTAACTGACTGTCCCTGCATACTGTTGGGACTGGCCGAGCGTGAGAAAGGATATGGTCTGGGCATCAAGGGGAACTGAGGACGTGTTGATGGTATCTCCGGAGCTTGTGCCAGTCCAAAACTTCCCTCCCATTCGATCGAACATTGCGACTACGAAAGTTCCAGCCCAAGTCTCACGGTCAGCGTAAGCCTGACCGAACAAAGATGCGAGTTGTTCATTGAGCATGAACAAATCAGAATTCTCCTCCGTGGATCGGACCGTCATTAGGCTACCGCTATCGTCAAAGCCGGCATAGTATCCTTCATACTGACCGGAGGCCTTGAGATTGCTCTCAGCCCAATCGCTGATCTGCCGGGCACAGTCGCGATACTGGGCGTTTCTCGTCGCATAAAAAAGTTCCAATAGCGCCAAGCCAAACCGGCTGTTGTCCCCCAGCCTTTTTCGTAAACTGAAGGGGCCGCGAGGCGAGCCGTCCCCCAGGAGTATGTGTCCACTGTTCAACTCGTTAAAAAAACCGCTATTGCAGTCCGACGCTGTTGCCAGTCTCCCATCGGCAATATTAGTTGCTGCTGTCGTGTAGCCGCCTACCAGCAGAGCCTCAATCCCCAAAGCGTTGTCATAAAGATAGGACCGGTTCGGATAAAGGTTTGCATCCCGCCATTGAGTTGTGCCGGGGGGAGAATTTCTGTCAGCCCAGTGGGCGATGTAAGATTGGACCCCACGAAGCGGGTCAAACCCGTCACTATCGATCCTTACTTCATCTAGGAGGACGGTACCCCCGCCCGCGTCGTGCGTTGAATCCATAAGGAACTGGACCGCGTGCAAGTCCTGCGGACGCAAACCAGCAGAAGAAATATCCAAAACATAATCTGTCCAACTTGTGCTGAGCGAAAACCACTGCGAAGCAACGAGTGCGAAGTTGCAGGGCCGCGTCGTAACCCGGTAAATGTTGATTTGAACCTGTCGACCGGGAATATCGCCCTTACTGTAAAATCGCACCTTGCGGGCCATTCCGAAGTCCGGAATGTTGCGTGGGCGATTCTGGATACAGAGACCAGTGTCGAATTGGAAATAACCATTGCCATTGCTTCCGTCCCAGCTCATTTGGTAGCTGCTCGTGCCGCGCGCGGCATCAGGATTGTTATCATCCACTGTCACGTTCGTGATCGCATCAGGCACACCATATGTGCCGCCCGCCTGGAAATCTGTATATAAGGGAACGATTGGATCGCCTTGGTCAGCTGGGTCGCTACTGATCGCGTACATGTTGACTGAATTGACTAGAAACAGGACCCACGGGTCTGAACCGAGTTGCCGATAGTCAGCTCGCGGCGCCAGCCGTGAGCTCGAGGCCGAGGAACTACTATCGTGCCTCTTTTGGTCATTCTCATAAGGGGTGAAACTCATCCCGTACGGGGAATAAGAAACCTTGTTCCCATGGGTACCCGTACTGCGAACATACCCACCGGTAGAAGTAGAAGATGCCGGGACCCCACCTCCGGGCGAAGGAGGATTCTCTCCGGGTGGGGTTGGCCACTGCGGGCCGAACGGTGCCGCCCAGAGCGTTAAACAGACAGAGGCCGGGAGTAACAGATTCGTTGCAAGTCTCGTCGCGAAGCCTCGCAATGTAAGGCGTCGGATCCTGCTAGTTTTCATAGCAAACCTCTCGTAGTCCTTGTATGTACACCACAGTGGTTCCGTGTCTTGCGTTCAAGTTACCGCGACTGGGCGGAGCCCAGAATGGGGTGGAGCGGTGTCGGGGTACGTGATCAAGCGTACGTGCCACCCCATCAACCCACGCACGCGCGGTAAAAGCGTGCGCACCGGGCTGAACGGCTCGGCGCGCTCCGGCACACTGCTTCTCCACCGTCCGCGCTTCCAGGCCAAACGCCGCTCCACCGCCCGTCGACCCGGGCCCCCATCAAGAAACCCCGCGAGGGCCCCTCCATGCCCATACGAAGGCGAGGGGACTTTACCGCAGCATTGCAACATCTTTTGTGAAGGATTCGCCGCTTCAGCGGCTGGCCTGGAGCTAGATGTCGGTAATGAAGTGCGCATCGTCGTCACGAACCGACCGCGGTCTTGCCGCTGCGTCCTCGAGTATTGCCATAAAAAAGGAAAGAAATGTTGCAAGGGCTGCGGTAAACCAGTCCCCCTTCCGTATAGGTGGCGTGCAAGCTGGGCAAACGCCAATTTTTTTCCGGACCAAACCAGGTCGGAAGCCGCCGGGGGGACGGGGGTGCGGTGGTGGCCTCGGTCCTCCGCCCCACCCCTCGGGGGCGGGAGTCGATCCCAGCAATGCTGCCGTATCCCGCCGAGTTGATCGTAATTAGGTCGCTCGCATACAAAACCGACCTGAGCTTGCGTTGATCGTCGCTTTCGCAAACTCATGTCACAACCTAAAGGAAGCGCACGCTAAAGGAGGCGTTATGCTTATCCGTCGATTCGCCAAAACGGGGCTGTATCTTGCGTTAGTACTTGCGCTGTCGGGATTTGTTCATGCTCAGTCCCTTCTGGACACCTTCGAGGCGCCAAACATCAACCCGTTGTTCTGGACTCAGACCCAACAGTACGGGACTGTTCGTCTGTCGACCGATGTCAATAAAACCGTCGGGGGAAGACAGTCGTTGAAGTTCAGTTCAAACTCCTCCGGGGGAGAACGTACCATGGCTGTCTCGCACCGGTTCGCATCACCCCAGAAGGGTACATTTTCGATTTGGTTCTACGACGTGGCGCCTGGCCAGGAGACCCAGTACGAGCAAATCTCCGTCACCAATTCCGTGACTGGGGACACAGCCTCGCTTGGGACGCAAGACTTCGACGCCTATTGCTACGAAGCGCGACTGTATAACTACTTCACTCAGATCCAACAAGGCCCCAACCAAAACTGCGGGATATATCCTCAGATTTCGACGACGAACGTACATCGCGTCGCAGGTTGGCACATCCTTAGCATCTATGTTGGGAGCGATTCCATTACACTCGCGATCGATGGCACTTCTGTCTTCACCACGAGTGGCAACTATAGCTACGACAGCATAATGATCGCTCAGTCTGGTCCCTATTGGCGGCCGGATACCTACTCGTACTGGGACGATTACGAGGGTCCCGTCTGGAAGCCGAATTAGCTTCTCTGGAGGGCGGGAGTCTCGCATGGCATCCGCCCTCCGCTTTCGAAATGGGTGCATCCCTCTACGTCCGCAGGGCGTCAGAGCACCGACTGTTCCAGGCGGTTCGCAGGCCGAAGGTCGGGGAACAACTCAAGTATTTTGGAGATCAACATCGCTGGTGTATAGTGACGTGATTAGTGGCCCGATACCCTCTGGGAAGGCTGGGCTTGTGTGCTCCAAGCACAGTAGGGATCGAATCCATTCTCACCCAATGAACGAATCGAATGTCAGCGGGACGGAGCAACCCGACGAATGTAAGGGTGCGGCGGCGTACGCGGATTTCTGTACCCGCTTCGAGCCGTTAGTGCATCGGATCCTCCGTGAAGAGTTCCCCAATCCACCGCGAGAGGACTTCGTTCCGCTATTGCAGGTGGGTATTATGAAGAAGCTCTGGGCCCACCGCCCGCCGGACGCCGAGCCGTTCGTACGTAAGACGGCGCATGTGGCCTCCCTAATCCACCGACACAGCGAGGGTTTGCTGGCGGTAGAAGCACTTGCGGCAGAACTGGAAGCGGAACTTCGGTCGTGTTTCCAGAACGAGTTCTCCCACGTACCCTTTAGTTGGGAGGATATCCAGCCGAAGTTTCTGGACAAGCTTACGCTTGCCTCGCCATCAGCCGAGCGTGCCGCTGAATTTAACGGTTTCGCCAGAACGGTTCTGGTTAACTTGGTAATAGATGAATTAAGACGGAGGGGGAGGGAGGTACTAGAAGCGGATCTAAGCGTCCAAGAAGACAAGGTTAAGACTATTGAGGATATCGCCGAGCCCACTGCCGCAGCACCTCTGCCCGAGACGGATTCAGTCACTCAAGCTCTCCGACGCTTGAATTTGGACATGATGAGAATTCCCTTCCTCTGCCCACCCAATCCGCCACACCAGTCCCTGGCTTGGGGTTACAAGGAGCTGCTCGGGAAAGGTCCAAAGAAGATCATAAAGGAGAATTATGCCGACTTGCCCTTGCGGCGGCTGCGAGTAACGTTTCTGCAGCAACTTCCTCAGGGGAGGCTCTCAATGAATCAGTGGGCGCAGGTTATTGGACCGCTTCGTGAGCAAATGGATTTGCAAGTGGGAAACGTGTTTGTAGACGCGACGATGCGCAAGACTTACGCACATCTGCTTGGCCGGATCTGCGGCGATACCTGTTTCCGAGACTACACGACAGGTGAATTCCGTGAAAAAGGCGGTATTGAGGGTTCTGGACAGGCTGAGGATGAGTTGCTCGCGCGCAACGTCTCGGATTGGGTCGAGGCCGTTCAACGACGATTCCAAGGTGGGGTGATCCGAATGATCTATGACGCTCATTAGGGGGTCATACAAATGGTGGCGAAGACTTAAGTTGGGGGGAAGGAGCTGGTAATGTCGGCACTGAATCGGCACTGCAGCGCAGCACTGTTCGAGGAGTATTTCTGTGGCGTCATGCCGGAAGCTGATGCTGCCGACCTTGCGGCGCACCTTGTCTCATGCTCCCCTTGCCGGGACCGCGCTAAACAGATCAGCGACGCGCTGCTTCGGACGAATGTGTGGCTCCAAGACACACGGACTGAGGCCCATTCGTTTATGAAGCTCGTAGAAGACAAATCCCGACAAATTTCCGTGATGGGGCGGGCTGCAACGTCAGACCTATCTAGTGCCGGAATCACGCCAATCAAGCTGCAAGAGAAATCGCCTGCACGTCAGTGGGTTCTTTCAGATTTGCTTCCTTGGCGCCGAGTCTACGAAGCATATACTCGACACCCAGGATACGCGCTCGCAGTCGCGACAGTTGCTATTTGTGCACTTGCTTGGTGGTCGCATGTTCAAAGACGACAACTCTCCGTTTCGGAAATCAACCTATCCCAGGCTGTGCAATCGCTACAGCAGCAGAACGGGTTGCTGAGTCAGGAACATTCCGCCCCGCCTCCACAGCTGGAACAAGTTATCGAGTCCCTCCAGAATCAGTTGCGCGTCGAGGTGTCACTCCGCACCTCCTTATCAAAATGGGTTAGCGACCTCGTGACGAATGGCGAAGTGAAACCGACAGAGCGGGTGCAGTTGGCTATGGCGGCTGTAACCAGTCCTGTGACAAGAGGTGCGCCGAATTTTAATGAAGAGTCCATACCGCTTCCACTGACCCCAGTGCGAACGGGCATTAGAACAACCACTCCGACACTCCACTGGCAGAGAGTGCCAGGAACCGCACGGTACTCAGTCACCCTCGCATACGCGGAGACGGAAAACGACGGCAAGGTAGTTTGGGAGGGCAATGCCGGTGCTCGAGATCATTTGACTGTACCCAGCAATCTTCTTAAGGAAGGGCATTCTTATTTGTGGCAAGTGAAGGCGAGAGTGGGTCAGCGGTCGCTTTCCTCGCCTCCCGTTGGCTTTTGGGTAATCGATTCAGAAAGCCTTCGGGATGTGGAGGTTGGCGAACGTGAGTACCAAAACGCAGCGCTGGTTCGTGCTGCCCTTTACGAAAGGCATGGACTTTATGAGGAGGCCTTGGCAGAAATTGAACATCTGAACAAGGCTAACCCAAAGAGTCCAGCTATCCAGGGGATGCTCCGAAATCTGCGGCGCAAGTTAGGGAAGGACGGCGAAGGAAGCTAGGGTTGAGTAATATTGATAGGACGACTTATATCTACAGTTGACATACCATGCTCGGCATGGCCCGTTCCTCAAGCGCAATTCGGGAGAGTACTTCATCGGCGTGATCCTTAGCAGGATGGCAATCATTCTGGCGAAAGAAGATCACAACCTCGTGACGGTGAGTCACATCTACCTGCGCGGCAACCTCAAAATCGAAATGAAATCTCCTGAGTAACCTTGGAATCGTCTTGGATTCTTCCGTCAACACCGAGCTGCAGCCTCTGATTTGCTCGAGCTTTAGCCACGGATGTGAAGCGCCATTGACAGACTTCACTTCCAGTCACCTTGGATCACGAAAGCTCCCCAGTAGTTGGGCGAGAGCCAGCGTTTTTGCTCAGACATCTCGATCTGGGCCTGCCGAAGCGCGGCGGCCGGATGTAGTCCTTGCCTCAACATTGCTCCGTAAAACCGCCTCATCAATTCCGCCGTGGCCACATCGTCCACATTCCAAAGGCTCGCCACGACACTCGGTGCCCCGGCATACATAAAGCCTCGGGTCAGTCCCACCAACCCCTCGCCTCTGATCTCTTTTCCAAGCGCTGTCTCGCAAGCACTGAGTACGACCAGATCCGCCCCCAGCTTCAAATTGTATATGTCTTGTAGCTGAAGAAAGCCGTTTTGTGGCTCGCCCCGTTCGTTTACGAGGGACAACACAAGTCCTGAGAGTTCTGGATGCTCGCTATCCAATAGACCGTGAGTAGCAAAGTGCACGATTCGATACTGGGACAGCTCAGTGCTGGTTGCTAACGTCCTGTTAGCCCGAAAATCCAATGCTTCCATCCCAGTACCTGCCTGAGCTGCGGCCAGAATTGATGTCGCTTCCTTCCGCGTAAAAACCAGCCTAGGGAAACGCAGTTGGTTGTTCTTGAAACCGACCTCGGCAGCAGAACGTGTAAGCCTCTCCTTTGACAAAGCCTCCATGGGTGACGAGTTTACTTGTTCACTTGCGCGCTCTGTCGCACTGGCACTTGGCCTCGTCGGGGTCAGAATGCCAACACGAGGGTCGTCTCTCTGGAACACAGGATCCGCTAATACAGCGACCACCTTCATTGCAGTCTTACGCCCTCCCACCTGGTGTCGAAGGGCAATCAACGTGGAAGCGGACGGCAGGCTGACGATTTCATGTTCGCTAATTAGAGGACGCCGGAGCGCATGGGCCTGATCCTGCATAGGTGGTTTGTCAAGCACCGGCAGGACCGCGAAGGGAACATACTGAAGCGCTCCGTCGCTCACGATCAGCAGACGCTTCCTATTGAGCAGCAACGAATTCACCGGTCCCAACACGATTCTGCTGAGGGTGGCGGCTGCCACAGAATATTCCTCTGTAACCAATCTGGGCTGGCGCCTTATTTGGTCACCTGGTGTCGCTAGCAGAGGATAGACACGCTTTACTGCGTTCTCGATCTCCGCGCGCTTTGGCAGTTCGTATGCATTGAATGAACTCGGGGTCACCGCCCAAACATAGCTGCGCTCTTCGCCCAGGGCGTATTCCAAAAGGATGGTATCGGTGTCTACGACTTCTCTCTGGATGTCTTGCAAAGTTACCGGCTGGAATTGGATCAGGCTAGCATAGCGGGGACTCCTCGATCGAATCTCTCCCTCGACAGTCTCGTATTCGGTGAGAAGCTCTTCGATTTCCCTCTTAATCAAGGTCGCCTGTTCTTGGGTGTGGTTTCCAGCTAGAAGCCTCATTTGACTTTCAGTCTTGCCGTCAAGTAACTGTTGTAAGGATCGCTCACGCTCTAGAAGCTGCTGGTCGACCCCCTCTCGTATTTCTGCACGTGCTTCACCCAAAGACTCCACCAGGCTACGCGCTCTGGATCTCTCGTTCGCTGCAAGGGCTCGCGCATCATATCCTTCCGTGGGATGCAGCCGATTCAGTTGCATCAGCAGGTCAATGTAGAAGTCGTAATACTCCCGCACGGAAGCAAAATAGGAAGAGCGCAGCTGCTGACTGGTAATTCTCGTGCGCAATCGCTCGATAATGCTCAGCGCCGACTCAATATGAGAAAGCGCTTCTGGCAACTCATCGAGGTCTTTGTTAACTCGCGCCATGCCGTAGAGGATAGATGCCTCACCCCGTTGGTCCTCCAGGTCGCGATAGAGAGGGAGCGCTTCATCGAAAGACTGAAGTGCTTTCTGCTTCTGCCCTTGGGTGGAGTAGAGCCATCCTAAATTTCCGAGGATACCCGCTTCCCAACGACGGTTATTTGCGTTGCGGGCAATTTGCAGGCCTTCCTTGAAGGAGTCCAGCGCCTCTCGGCTCTCGCCTAAGCTATCGTGGGCGCGACCTATATTATTGAGCGTCGCGACCTCGCCGTCGCGATCAGCAACAGAGCGCCTGATCGAGAGGGCTTGATCAAAATAGGTGATCGCCTTTCGCCGATCGCCGAGTTCATAAGAAACCAGACCGATGTTGTTGAGGATAATGCCTTCCCACAAACGATTGCCGGCGGCGCGAGTCTCAATAAGCGCTCGGTTGTAGTATTCCAGAGATCTCGGCTGGTCGCCTAGCACATGGTAGAGTGACCCAATGTAGCTGAGCGTCATAGCTTGCCCCTGACGATCGCCAATCGCGTGACGGATGTCGAGGGCTTCATTGCAATGCTCGAACGCGCTTTGCCACTCGCTCAGGGTGAACTCGAGCCAGCACATGTTACTGAGTGTTGTGGCTTCGCTTTTCCGATTGCCTGATGCGCGCTTGAGCGGAACGGCGTTGCCAAAGTCTTCGAGTGCCTTCTGCTTTTCTCCAAGCGAATCGTGTGCAGCCCCGAGATTGTTAAAGGCGGCAGCCTGTTCGTCTACATCGTGGATCTGTTGACTGAGCTCTAGCGCCCGAGCGTAGTACTCAAGCGCTTTCCTCTCCTCGCTTATGTCGTAGTAAACAACTCCGATGTCGTCCAGGCTTTGAGCTTCTCCTCGTCGATCGCCAATGATCCTTCGGATGACGAGTGCGGCATTATAGTTCTCAAGAGCCTTGTCTGCTTCACTCAGGTTCTCGTACACCGTGCCAATGTTTTCAAGAGTTTCTGCCTCCCCTCGCCGGTCGCCCACCTCTCTCCTGATCGGAAGCGATTGATTCAGATATGTGAGGGCCTTTTGGTTATCGCCCAGGTCGTTCTCGACATTGCCGAGGTCACTTAGCGCCATCGCTTCGCCCCGGCGGTCTCCAACAGATTGGAATATGTGAAGCGATTGTAGTAGGAGGTTAACTGCTTTGTTGTTCTCTCCGAGTTTGTTCTGCAAAGCACCAAGCTGATCGAGCGTTTCGGCCTCCCCTTCACTATTTCCAGCCTTTTGCCAAAGTGACAGGGCCTGCTCGAAATTCTCTAAAGCATTTCGCTTGGACTCCCCTGTTCCTTTTTTGCGGAGGTCTTGTCCGGAGGCAAACAGTGCTTGGGCTTCTACCGAAACTCCATCTTGGACGGTGGCAGCGCGCATCTCCTCAAGATTTATTGTGTAATGACCGTTAAGGGCATCTTGTTCAGCGGGGAGCACCTCCACTTCAAAACTGCCAGACTCATTTCCGAGTAAAGAAACGAAAACTGGCTCTTGGGCGCCGTAAGGGCTTTCAATCCTTAAGATTTGATTGCCGCCCGTTCCAAATACGACTACTGCAATGTCGACTGCTTGAGGTTCGACGAGCAAACGCCCATATTGCCCGGTATTCAGGTTAATCCTATATTTGTGGCGTTCGTCTCTACCAAGGTCTCGGTCGATTGGCTTTCTTGCCTCAAGGGTGAGGGCAGTCACGTTCATCTGCCGCGTGTCATTCTGGCCAACCGTTGTCGTTACAAAACTGAGGAGGAAGACGCTTACAAGCAAAATCAATTCTGGGATCCGGTGTGCAGAGCGTGGCAACGCATTGATCATGCCGCCACGTTGTGATGACCGCATCGACTCAGTATCCCGTATGGTAAAAAAACTCATCTTCGCTTCCAAGGGAGGGGAATTTACCCGACCGAAGGCTCATGCCGCTTCCCGCTCATAGTACTTCAGCAGACCACCGAGTCGTTCCTTGCAACGCACAATTCCGTTCTCCCCGCTCGCCCCTCGATTCGGCAATGAGAACAGCAGCCGGTTCTGCTTGCCCTGGTGATTGCGCTCCTCGTGGTAATGGGCCATGTATTGCTGCAGGGCTCGGCGCATGTCGGCTCGCGTTTTCGGCATGCCCTAGCGCTTGAGAACGTACAGCCGCTTAGGTTTTCAGTCGTCCATCGAAGAGG
>OCTA010004693.1_pt1 | contig 11959 bp, 5 predicted proteins | sample 1538991 | NCBI WGS metagenome assembly OCTA01 (sample SAMEA3539302, study PRJEB22396) | soil metagenome | biome: tundra; feature: field; material: soil | place: USA | collected 2010-05 | depth 0.15 m | reverse complement strand
GGGAAGATCTCAACCAGTTCAAGCGGCCAAAGTCTTGGCCAAAAACTATCCTTAGTGGCCGCCGCCGCGGCTTTAGTTCTGCAAGGCGGTAGTGAATTCTTGATCGAGCCGCTCATACACCACCTCTGGGGACAACCGGAGCAGGTTTCATCTTTGCTCAAGGAGCACGCTACTAACTGGAAGTTCGCGCTACACAACTTAGCGGTAGTTTGGTTCTTCGCAGCCTTCGGCGAAGAGACAGGCTACCGAGGGTACCTGCTTCCCCGTGCCGCGGACCTCGGCAATCGCACGAAGACCGCGTATTTCGCCGCGATGCTTTACGTCGCAGGGCTTTTCGGCTGCGGGCACTTCTACAAAGGACCGTCCGGCGTCGTAGATTCCGCCTACTCTGGACTTGTACTCGGAGCTGTTTACCTCCTGTCCGGACGGAATCTGTGGGCCGCGATTCTTGCCCATGGTCTCAGCGATACCGTCTTTGTCGTCGTAATGCTAATGGGCTGGGCAACCTGGAAAGAAACGCGATCACCGTTTCAACCGACCGCGCTCCATGCGGTTCGAACGTCGATCAACTCGGACGAAATGCCGGCGTAATCGCTTGACGGTCCCATGGCCTGCTCAGCCGCCTCCTTTTCGATTCCAGAACTCGACCGAAAGCTTCCGGGCCGCTCGGTGACTTCAGCCATCAAGACCCTAGAAGAACCAAAGGAGGCGCGATCCGGCCTGCGCGAGCCCAGAAACGCGCCATCTCCGTTTTTGCCGATCCAAACAACGGGAACGGGGTTAGCGCCAAGTTGACAGCTCTCTTTTCCGCCGAGCTTAGGCGAGGTCGTAGCGACCGAGGTTCATCACCTTGTTCCACGCAGCCACGAAGTCTTTCACGAACGTCTCCTTCGAGTCGCCACATGCATAAACTTCCGCGATTGCCCGGAGCTGGGAGTTGGAACCGAACACCAGATCGACACGGGTGCCGGTCCATTTGATTTCGCCCGTCGCCCGATCGCGCCCCTCGAACACGTCTTCGGAGGCGGCCTTCCACTCCGTATTCATGTCGAGCAGGTTGACGAAAAAATCATTCGTCAGCGTCCCGGGTTGGTTGGTCAAGACGCCGTGTTTGGACTGCCCGAAGTTCGCATTTAGGGCGCGCATGCCGCCGACGAGAACCGTCATCTCGGGGGCGGTCAGCGTCAGCAAGCGCGCCCGCTCCACCAGTTGCTCTTCGGCCGATCTTTGGTGTCCGTTCCGGAGGTAGTTGCGGAACCCGTCTCCGGTGGGCTCCAGCACAGCGAATGAGTGAATGTCGGTTTCCTCTTGCGAGGCATCCGTGCGGCCCGGCGTGAAGGGAACCTTCACAGGGCGTCCGGCGTTCTTTGCCGCTTCCTCAACGGCTGCGCATCCGCCCAGAACGATCAGGTCGGCGAGTGATGCCTGTTTCCCGCCGGACTGCGAACCGTTGAACTCCTTTTGGATGTCCTCCAGGGTCCGCAGAATTTTCGCCAGTTCGACCGGCTGGTTGACGTCCCAATACTTCTGCGGCGCGAGGCGAAGGCGCGCCCCATTCGCGCCACCGCGCTTGTCGGTGCCGCGGAATGTGGCCGCGGACGCCCAGGCAGTTGTGACTAACTGGGAGCTGGACAGGCCGGAGGCGAGGAGCTTGGTCTTGAGGGCGGCAATTTCCTGTTCCCCGATCGGTTCATGACTGACGGCCGGGACAGGGTCTTGCCACAGTAGGTGCTCGGCGGGAACCAACGGGCCGAGATACCTTGTGACTGGCCCCATGTCGCGGTGCGTCAGCTTAAACCAGGCCTTGGCGAAGGCATCGGCGAACTCGTCCGGGTTCTCGTGGAACCGCGTGGAAATTTTCGCGTAGCTCGGGTCCACCTTGAGTGCCATGTCGGTGGTGAACATCATTGGGGCGTGTCTCTTGGACGGATCGTGAGCATCGGGCACAGTGCCCGCCGCGGATGCGTCCTTGGGCGTCCATTGGTGAGCACCGGCGGGACTCTTAGTCAGTTCCCAGTCATAGCCGAACAGGTTGTCGAAGTAGTTGTTGTCCCACTTCACCGGGTTTGTGGTCCATGCGCCTTCCAACCCGCTGGTGATTGTATGGCCATTCTTGCCGGTGCCAAAGGTGTTCTTCCAGCCGAAGCCTTGCTCCTCAATGCCGGCGCCTTCGCGATCGTGACCGACGTACTTGCTAGGATCGGCAGCGCCATGGGCTTTGCCGAATGTGTGTCCGCCGGCAATGAGGGCCACCGTCTCTTCGTCATTCATTGCCATACGGCCGAACGTCTCACGGATATCCCGTGCCGCGGCGATTGGATCGGGCCTGCCATTGGGCCCTTCCGGATTCACGTAAATCAGGCCCATCTGAACAGCGGCGAGAGGATTTTCCAGTTCCCGGTCGCCCGTATGGCGCTTGTCTCCAAGCCACGTATCTTCAGGCCCCCAGTAGATGTCCTCTTCCGGCTCCCAGATATCCACGCGCCCACCGCCGAAACCGAAGGTCTTGAAACCCATCGACTCCAGAGCGACGTTGCCGGTGAGGATCATCAGGTCAGCCCAGGAGAGTTTCCGGCCATACTTCTGCTTGATTGGCCAGAGCAAGCGGCGCGCCTTGTCAAGGTTCACATTGTCGGGCCAGCTGTCGAGAGGCGCGAAGCGTTGCGCCCCCGAGCCTGCGCCACCGCGGCCATCGGCGATGCGGTACGTGCCCGCGCTGTGCCACGCCATGCGAATAAAGAGCGGACCATAGTGGCCGAAGTCAGCCGGCCACCAATCCTGTGATGCTGTCATCAAGGCATGGAGGTCCTTGATCACGGCATTTAGATCGAGGCTCTTGAATTCCTCGGCGTAGTTGAACTGCTCGCCCATGGGATCACACAAGGGCGAATTCTGATGGAGAATCTTGAGGTTCAACCGATTGGGCCACCAGTCCTGGTTCGATTTGGCCCCAACGGTGCCCTTGAGAGCCCCGCCCATGAACGGGCATTTGTCTTCGGTTGACGAGTGTTGCTGCGTGCTAGTGGGGGTAATCGGTCCCGCTTCGGTGGTGAGCGTATTATCCATATGTTCCTCTTCCTTAGTGAAATAGTCGAAAACTGTGACGAACTGCGCACACATCTGGCTTTCCCATTCGCGCAATCGCCGCCGGCTGCGCTCGCTGACGCGCGCCGTTCATCCGGTATCCACGCGCATGCGACGCTTAACCGGAAGCCTGCCGCGGAGCGCACTTCGTGCAGAGTCCCCGGAAAATGAGTTCCGATTCGCGAACTATCCGCTTACCGAGGGAGCCCGAGGCGGGCCTGGGCACGTCGTGCCATTCAATGTCCTCAACATTACCGCAGCGGTCGCAGATGAAGTGATGATGCCGCGTGCCGTTCGCATCGAAGCGCGCGGCACGGCCCTCCACGGCCACTTCACGCACCAAACCCGCCTGCACCAAGTCCCGCAGGTTGTTATAAGTCGTGGCCCTTGAAGAGCGCGGATCCGCGCGATTCACGGCTTCGAAGATTTCCCCAGCCGTGGGATGCCCGTTGTGTTCCATCAAGAATGCCATGACTGCGTAGCGCTGAGGAGTGCACCGCAACCCGCTGCCTCCCAAGGACTGTTTAATCGCCTCGGCGTCCATGAATGAATTAGACTATATCTAATATTAGATTTTGTCAAGACTTATGCTTTTGGTCCGCCATCCCGACAGAATCCGGTCGGGCGAGAAGATTACTGCCCTGAAGTCGGCCGGTCTCCGACGAAACGTTGTTGCGTTGTCCAGCCTTCCCCCCGGTTCAGGTTCTCCCACCCGCCGCGTGGGACCTCTGCGTCTGACGTGCCACCAGCCGGAAAGGGCACGATGTGCCCGTTTGTGGACCTCAATGCGGGGCGTTGGTTGGACGAGCCATGCTGGCCAACCGTTGGGCCTGATCAAGCCTCCGAGCGGGGATGGGACACTAATACTGGTAGGTTTGTCCAACCTTGTTCATTTGATCGGGACCCGGGTGCTCAGTCATTTCATCAGATGAGAGACCGGATAGTCTCGCATCGAGAAATCAGGGTTTCGAGTCGAGTTTCTGCATGGTGAAGAGAAACGCGGTGGCATTGCGATAGCGTTCTTCATTGCGAGCCGATTCATGTTGTTCGGCGTGCGTGCGGCGGTCCGCCTGTTCCTTGGCGAGTGCGGTCAGGCCGAGTTGACGGTAAAGCCGAGCGAGACGAAAGTGACCTTCAACCGAATCCGGGTCGAGGGAGACACAGGCTTCGAGTTCGGTGCGCGCTTTGCTCAATTGGTTCGATTTCGCCAGTGCCTTTCCATACTCGCAGTGAGCCAGTGGATCGCGCGGGGCCAATCTCGCAGCCATGGCAAGCCGCTCGAGCGTTTGCTTATCGGGATCTTCATCTGGCGTAAGTCTTAGACGGAGTGCGCCACATACCGCATTGGCGTGTCCGTCTTGGGGGTGCTCGTCGGCATAAGCGCACAGCGCGTCGGAAACCGGCGCTGCGGGCGTATCGCTTTGCGTCAATGAAATCTGGGAAAGATAGTTGCGGGGCGGAGCAAAATCGGGCCCCAAAGACATGGCTTGCAGCAGACTCCTGGCGGCGGCGGGCGGGTCGTCTTGCAGATAGTAGGATAGGCCCAGCGCGGTTCGGATTCGCACGGAGGTTGGGAAGTCGGCGGCGGCGTGTTCGAGAATCCCGGAGGCCGGCTTGAAGGTATTGTGCTGCATCAATTCGACGGCTAGCGAGAGACGGTATTGCTCTTGCGTGGGGTCGAGCTTGACGGCCTCTTCATAGCGCAAGAGCGCCTTTACGCTGTCGCCGGCCGCTTCGCATGCATCTCCCGCTTCGAGGTCGGCGACGGCTGTGGCTCGCGCAAGATTCGTGTCGCCGCGCGCGAGATCGAGCGCCTTGTGCATGTCTTCCGAAGCCGCTAGGGGACGCTTCAAACCCGAATCGACCGCCGCTCTTAAGCGATAAAAGGCGACAGCGCCGGCTGACTCCTCGGGTGTGCTGGCATCGGCGAGCAGGGCATCGGCTTCTTCGAATCGATGGATACGCGCCAGGCGAAGAGCTTCACGGAGATTGCCCGCATTGTCCGCGGCGTGACGATTCGGGTTCTTGGGGAGGCTCAGCAGATTGGCCATCAATCGGAAGGCACCCGGAACGCCTTCGGGAAGTTCGCGGTAAAAGGCATAGGCGTTGTAAATATAGAGACCTTTCCCATAGGTCGCATAGAGCAAACCGCCTTTCTGAGGAGCTTGCCCGGGATCGTGGGTTTCGAGCAGCGGCTGGTAATGCGGATCCCAGGTAGTCAGGAATTTCGAGCCGCGCTCTTCGATCCAATCCTTGAAGTCTGCTTCCGAGATCTTGTTTGGCCAGTTGAAAACCGGGTTGCCAGGGGCGAGGAGTGTGACGACGCTATTTTCATCCGTGACCTCTTCGGGGTCATCGCCCATCTTGTATGGGTAAGGACCGTAGTTATGGTCGAACTCCGGCGTATTGTATTGGACGATCGCCACCCCGCCATTCTTGACGTAGTCGAGCAGTCTCTGATTGTTGGCAATCAGATCCGGACGCGCGGCATACGCGCGGACACCGAGCAATACTACGTCGAAGCGGCTGAGATCGCCGGCAGCCAAATCGGCGGCTGTCAGGAAGTTGACCTTAATGCCGAGCTGCTCAAGAGATGCCGGGACATCGTCGCCGCTGCCCATGACATAGCCAATCTTTAGGTCAGGAGCCACGGATACGTTCACCCCGGTGGTCTGATACTTCGCCGACTGATAGAGGAAATAAGGACGCAGCCCCGGGTAGCCCGTGACTTGATAGCCCTCCCGGTATTCGCGGTCGTTGAGTTTTGCCACTGCGGATATTTGATAGGAGTGTTCGGCGAGCGAAGCGGGAATGACACGGAAATGCAGCGACTGGTTCTCGCCGTCTTTAGCGGTCGCGAAAGGTTGCGATACGGGATCGCAACGCCAGCCTTGCGGCGCCTCTAATTGAACTACACCCCGAGCCGGACCTTTCACGTTGCTGTGAAGAGTGACATTGAGTTCGAAGCTCTTGGCCGTCAGCGGAACAATGCCGGCGCGCGGAGCCACCTGCACGGAGATGGCCGGTCCAACTACAAGCGGCTGGTATACGACGCCGGGTCCGGTCTCGCGGAAAGTGGTCTGCACAACCTGACCGGCCTTCAGAAGGACGCCTTGATAGCTAATCTCAGCCCAGGCGTTCAGTGGATAAGGCGCGGTTGGCCAGCCCAGTAATTCAGGGTTGGACAGATCATAGTAAGGCTGTTCGATGGAAGGGCGCGTGAAGTAGGGCCTGGTGAGCGGAATGGAATCCGAAGCCGTCACTTCGAATTCCCATTGCGGACCTTCCTTGCTCGCCGCGACCTTCCACCAATCACGCTGCGGCGAATCAAGATACACGCGCGAGATTGCCGCGCTGGCCGAACTCTGATTTATCACGCTAACGCCCACCCTGAAGCGCTGGCCGGGAATCGCCATCCGAAACGTGTCGGGATCACCCATGAAAAGCGCGTACAGCGGATTCACTTCATGGTCGGGCAGAACGGTAGCTCGCATCGAGACGCCAAGCGCTTCCAGTAGCGCGTTATTGAACTGCGCAAGCTTGACGTTGAGTTCGTGGAGCACGTCGTATTTGACATCGCCGGGCAGACTGCTCGAAGTTACTTCCTCCACAAGGGCCTGCGTTGCTTTGAGTCCCTGGGCAAGCGGCGGGGCGCATTTCTCCGGCGACACAGCGGAGAATTGAGCGGTCGCCTCTTCGACGGCGGCATTGATCTTGAGCAATCCGTCCCTGACGAATCCGGCGGTCGGACCAATAGCTAACAGAGAAGTATCGATGCCGTCGAAGAAAGTCCGTTCCTGGTCTTGCGCCGGCGTGCGCGAGGCGAAGCGATGATAGGGCGACGACAGCGGACCGGCAGCGGGGATGCTCGTGCCGCCATTTTGCGACTTCTGGAAACCGAGGCCCTCTCTGGATAGTTGGAGAAAGGACTCGCCCAGCAGCGGAGAGTAGTCCCCAACGGGCACATCCAATGTCTTCCCAATGCCGCCGCTGTCGCGCTGCATCCAGGGTACGCGCGCATAGTACTTCAGAGGCTTCCAGGGGCGCAGTCCTTCGCGGATCTGTTCGGGAAAGCGATTGGGATCGCCGGCGGCCTCGAAGACTTCCTTCGCCATGCGTCCGGCCACCTGATGATTCCCGTGTCCATCGCTTGGGCCGCCGACGAAGACCGACGTTACCACCAATGGCCGAGTCCGGCGCACAATACGCACCACGTCCGCAAGCAGGTTTTCATGCCGCCACTTGGCGAGCGCTTCGTCCATGGTTTTCGAGAAGCCGTAATCGCACACACGGGTCCAATACTGATCCACACCGTAGAAGAGTCCGGCGGCAAGCAATTCTTCCGTACGCACCAAGCCCAGGGCATCCCAGTAATCGGAAGACATGACATTCGCGCCGCCCTCACCGCGGTTGAGCGTCAACAGCGTGACGCGGGCGCCGACGCTGCGTGATTCGTAGGCCAATGTCGCGCCGTCCTCATCATCCGGATGAGCGGTGATCATAATAAGGCTGGCTCGAGTGTGAAGTTTTTTGAGGCTCTGCCAGAGTGCGGCAGAGCCTCTATTCGCCGGGATCTCGAAAGGCGTCAATGCCGGCTTGATCGTCGAGTCAAACGGGGTTTCTCCGTATGACGCGATCGCCGGCATCACGATACCCGGGATAAGAACGCTCAATGCGCTCAACATCCCGGCAAGGGAGCGACGTTTCATAAGATCCGATTTTTCAGAAATACAATTTCAGGGCCAGTTGCAGTTGACGCGGGTCGCCCACGGTACCGGTGATCTTCCCAAATGCGCCGATTGTCGATGGCGAGTAGTACGAGAATGGATTCGCGAAGTTGGCGTGATTCAGCGCGTTGAATGCTTCGGCACGGAACTCAAAGCGAAAGCGCTCTGTCACGGAGAACGATTTAAAGAGACTGAGGTCGGCATTAGTAAAACCGGGACCGTGGAGATTGCGCGCACCACAGTTGCCGAACGTGCCGGTTGCGGGAACGGCAAACGCATTGGCATTGATCCAAATGCCGGTTCGAGGGTCGCTGGACGTTCCTGTAAAGGGATTGCCGGTGCAATTCGCCCTGGAATCGTGGTTGCCGCCAGTGCCGCTCACGTCGGGCGCATTTACCTCGAACACGGTTCCGGTTTGCGCGGTCACAATCGCGTTTACCTGCCACCCGCCCAGCGTGCGGGCGGCGATCCCATCACTGTTCAGAAACGCTCTCCCCTTGCCGACAGGGAGTTCATACGTGGCGAAGCCGACGAAGCGCTGCCGCTGATCGAAAGGCGAATCGCCGCGCTCCGCCGCATAGTTGTAGGCGTTCTGCGGGAACGCGTTAGCCGTCAGATTATCGACAAAATTAGAAATGTTGTGGCTCCAGGTGTAACTCGCTCCGTAGGACAAGCCCTTGGAAGCCCGGTGCCGCAAAGAGGCGAGCGCGGCATTGTAGTTCGAATTTCCGTCGTTGGTGGCGAATTCAAGAAAGGCATGCTGGCCGGCGGCGGTGGCGTTCAGATTGGCGTATGGAAAAGCGACAATCGGCGCTCCGGTCGGGTCATACCCCGTTATATTGCCTTGATTGGCGTTGCGGAGCCGGTTCATTTTACGGGCGAAATTGCCGACATAGTCGATCTCAAGAGACGTATTCTTCCCGAGCTGAAACTCCGGTCCAAAGCTGGTCTGCTCCACGTAGCTGGTTCTTTCGTTTGGATCCTGAGCGCGAACCTGGATCTCCGGCAGACTATATGCGCCGTTGAAGAGCGACGCGGGAAAGCCGTTCTGTAATTGAAACTCAGTTTGCGAACTGCCGGCGATCTGAGAGATGTTGTAAGAGATCACCGAAGGCGGGTTGAGCGCCAGAATGCTTTCCGAGCCGATACGCACCGAATGCTGATAGAAGAGACCGAAGCCGCCGCGCACGACGACCCGATTCGTGGGGCGATAACTGAAGCCGAAACGCGGCGCCCAATCGTTCTTGTCGGGATGAATCAGGGCGCGGTTGTCCCAGCCGGACGCGTTGCTCGCCGCCGTGATCAGCCCGCCGCCATTGGCCGAAGTGAAATTAGACAGTTGATTCTGGTGATTGAGAATCGGCGAGAACAGCTCGTATCGAATGCCATAGGTCACGGTCAGGTTGGGCCGCGCCCGCCATGTATCCTGCCCGTAGAAGCTGTTTCCGTATTGGTAGTTGTGAACAACCGTGGGTGATGTGAATTGGACCGAGTCAACATCGCCCAAAAGAAAGTCGGACAAGCCGAAGCTGCTGTTTCCGGTATAGATTCCGTTCACCGTGATCTGGCCTTGCGGCGATTCGATATCCAAAAAGTTGTCGCTTGAGTGACGGCTTTCGTAGCCAAATTTGAAGCTGTGATCGCCCTTCAGCCAACTGATGTTATCGAGGATCTGCCAGACCTGCGAGATCTGGAATTGAGGACGCCATGGAGAGGAGCCCAGCCGCGTCAGACCATTGATGTTGATGGGCGGGATGCCTGCGCTGTTGGACCCGCTGGGCGCATCCGCAAGACCGTATTGCGAGGCCAGGGAGTCGCCCAGTTTCAGGCCGATCGGATCGCTGTGCGCGAAATCCCGGTTGAAGCCGAGCCGCAACTCATTCAGAACCGTTGGAGAAACGGTGTCATCCCAGGCAAGCGCGGTTGAGTATTCATGAATCCGATAGTCAGTTGCGAAGTCGCCATTGCCAGCCACTGGGTTGCTTGTCCAGGGCGGATCCTGACGGCTGATAATGTACTCGCTGTAGCGGCCGAAAATCCGGTTGGTTTGATTCAGGCTGTGATCGATGCGTACGTCGAACGAATGCGAATCGTTCGGCGCCGAATACTGGTACTGATAGTTCGGGCTCCCGGTCCAACTCCCAGGCTGACCTTCGAGCGCCACCGCCGACGGAATGTTGGGATCTGGAAATAAACTCACCAGCTTCGCGGCCGTGGGGTCGATGCAGTTCGCGGCGACGACATTGCCTCGCACGCAGCTTGCCTGGCCCGCTACCGGCGAACCGCTCAGCGAATTTCCCAGCTCGCTGAAATTGCCCCGCTTCATGAGCGGAGTGGGAACGGTGGATTGAACGGTGGTTGCCGTGCGGCTGCTGAACAACTGGAAGTCGGCAAAGAAAAACGTCCGGTTCTTGATAATTGGACCGCCGATCGTTGCGCCGTATTGGTTTTGGACGAAGTGCCCGATGGGCACGCCATTCAGATTGTTGAAATAGGAATTGGCGTCAAAATCGCTATTGCGAATAAATTCCCATAGATCGCCGTGAAACTGGTTGCCGCCCGACTTGATGCTGGCGTTCACGACGGCTCCGGCGGAAGTGCCAAACTCAGCGGAGTAGGTGCGAGTCTGCAGCCGGAATTCCTGCAGGGCGTCTGGGGGCGGCTGTATTACCTGCACGGAACTCTCCTGAAGATTCGTCGATCCGGAGTTATTGTCAATGCCATCCAGCGAGAAGTAGTTTTGCGTCTCCCAATTACCGTTCGAACTGAAGCGGTCCGGCGCGGTGTTGTTCGTATTGGTGAGATTTCGTTGAATACCCGGCTCCAAAAGAGCGAGATCCGAGTAGCGTCGCCCATTCAAGGGAAGATCGTTGATTTGCGTTTTTTGAACGACTCCGCCGAGATCGGCGTTCTCTGTCTCAAGCAGCGGACTGGCGGAATTCACTTCAATGACCTGCGAGGCTTGGCCAAGTTTCAGGGAGAAATCGACTGACGGCCGGGACTGAACGTCGATTTGAATGCCGTCCCTGACTTCGGACTGAAAGCCAGAAGCGGACACACGCACTGAATACGTCCCGGGTATGAGAGCGGTCACCTGATACTGACCATCGCTGTTCGGATGGGTGGTGACCGCGACCTGCGTTGCGGTGTTGGTAACCATCACTTCAGCATTCACGACGACAGCGCCCGAAGGATCTTTGAGAGTTCCGACGATGACGCCGGTATCGATCTGCGCAAACAGCGGAACGATGAAAAGTAATCCAAGAATTAAGGCCAGAGGTGCTGGAAGCGGCAATGGCCTGGAAGCGGCAAGAAGCTTTCTGACTGCGTTGTGCACGTGAGAACCCCTCCTCAAGAACATTCGGGCTGGCAAGACTTCCTTAGATTTCAGGTTCAAGCTCCAATGAGCTTAAGAGTGCGGATTCTGATTATTGTAAGGCATTTGCCGCGGCTAAGCAGCGTTTTCGGAAAGGAATATGTTTTACGTGATGAATGGCAGGTATCGAAAGCATCGTGGCGGCAGCGGCCGTAACATAAATTCCTTTGCCGCGTTCAATGCTAGCCGAAGCCCCAGGCGGAATTGTGGCGGCATGATCGTCCCGGGGGCGTGCCGAAGGAGGGCGTCCGGCCGCCGGCGGCGGGTTTTCTCCTAACGCTACGCTCCCACACCGGATGCGGCGCACTGGATTGAGAGGTCGTCGCAAGCTTTCCTAAAAAGGTTGCGCTTGGTTTGATAGTACGCCGTCGCGTGGCTTGATCCACCGCGACCAGCCCAAACTTCCCCGTCCGTCGAGCCGCCGCTGTCGATCCGGTGAATGTCCTGCGAAACGACAACTAACGTCTCGCCGCGCGCGCCGCCTCTTGCTCCGCCAGCAGGCGCACATGTTTCAGAACTCGCAAATGAATACGATGTATGATCGCGTTCGACCACCATCGCCAATACTCCGCCGGCCACAGCCCGTGTCGATACCACGTCGTCCCTTCGACCAGCGTATTGCCGTTCGCCAATCGCGTCAACCGGAACTGGCCCTCCTGCGAAACCAGATAGCCGTGCAGATGTTTCGACAAGACTTGCCCGTACGGACTCCGCTCGTGCAGCGGAGCCGGATTCTCCGTGACGCGGAACCGCAGCAGGCGCGGCTCGTCCC
>OCTA010004691.1_pt1 | contig 11960 bp, 6 predicted proteins | sample 1538991 | NCBI WGS metagenome assembly OCTA01 (sample SAMEA3539302, study PRJEB22396) | soil metagenome | biome: tundra; feature: field; material: soil | place: USA | collected 2010-05 | depth 0.15 m | reverse complement strand
CTCGAAACGAGCATCGGGATGCCGATCTCCATGTTCTTCTGCTGCAGGTGGACCGAGGTCCCGCGATAACTCATGTAACCGTCCTGGTGCTGGCCCAGGCCGTAGATCTGTTCATCAGGCGCGAGCGCAAAGCCGTGGCCGACGGTGGATTCACGAGGACCCTTCTCTTCGAAGATCGTCCTGCCTGCCAAGTCGCGGAACGAAACGAGGCCGGTACCCTTGTCAACGTGAGCGCGCAACGCGCGCGTGGAGAGGTCGACGGCGGCCGGCGTTTCCTTAATCTCGAAGGGAACTGCAGCGGCAGCGGAGATCACGCTCAGACTGTGAATGACCGGAATCTCCGTGCCTTGGGCGTACGTAGCCCGCACGACGCGGCTGGACCAGACTTCGAGGCGAAGCGCTCCGGAGTCGAACCGTATCGTTGCGCCGTGCGCCTGTTTTTCTACCGTCGGAGCCGCCGCCCGCACAGGCCAACCGCCGAGCGCGACCGCGACAAGAACCGGGACTTGCCACCTGTTTGTCATAGGAATCTCCTTGCCGGAACCTCATCGCCGGCCGCGTCCGGTGGCGCCGTGACTCGAGCGCTTGCCGGTTTCCCGCACCGGCCCGGCACCTCACCGATCCCGCACCGCCGGCACGGAAGGCCGCGGCTCCGCCCGTTTCGCGGTAATCGCGAGTTTGGCTGGCATCAATTCCGGACCATCCCATCCCTCTTTCACCGCTTCGATGCGGATCTCGCCGGGGCGCCTGCCGGCTTGCAGGATCACCTGCGCCAGGCCGTTGAACAGCGAACGCGTGGGTTCTTTGTCGCTCTCCTGGCAGTTGGGATCGCCGTTGCCCACGCCAATCAGCGCTCCGGCACCGGAGACCTTGAATCCGATCCTGTTGTTCGCGGTGGGCACCGGCCGGCCTTCCCGGTCGAGGACTTCCACTTTCAGGATGGCGATGTCTTCGCCGTCCGCGTCGATCTCGGTCCGGTCGGCCGTCAACCGGATGGAAACCGGCGGCCCGGTGGTCTCGCGCTTCCCGGTCAGAAGCACCTTGCCATCCTTCGAAGCCCGCGCCTCGAGGACGCCCGGCTCGTACTTCACCTTCCACTCCAGGTGGCCCAGATGCGGGACTTTCTGACTGCCCAAGGTCTTGCCGTTGAGGAACAGTTCCACCTCGTCGAGGTTGGAATAGACCCACACCGGAATTTCGATGCCTTCCCGTCCGAACCAATCCCAGTGCGGGAACAGGTGAACCGACGGCTCTTTGCGCCACCACGCCTTGTAGTAATAGAAGTAGTCCTTCGGGAAGCCGCACATGTCCACGATGCCGAACTGTGAGTTAATCGAGGGCCAGCCGTACGGCGTCGGTTCGCCGCGATAATCGAAACCCGTCCAGGCGAACCCGCCCGCTTCCCATTCGCGCGTGCCATAGAAATTCCACCATCCTTCCGGCGTTTTGCCCCATGGCACCACGCCCGTGTACGAGTCCACCGTGTTGCGCAGCGGATCGGTGGCGTACTCGCCCCGCATGCTGACTGCGCTCGACGTTTCCGATCCATAGACGGGACGCGCCGGATACTTCTTGTGGAACCCTTCGGGACGGTCCTCGCCGTAGTTGAAGCCTATGATGTCGAACGCCCTGGAGACGCCCTTCTCGTTGTTCCCGTTGACGGCGGCGGAGACGGGGCGCGTCGGGTCGAGCTCGTGGCAGAACCGGACCATCCGCGAAGCGATCTTCGCGCCCTGCTCCGCCATTGCGTCCTGCAGTTGCCACTCTTCGTTGCCGATGGACCAGATGACGATCGACGGTGAGTTGCGATAACGCTTGACCATGAACTCGAGCTGCCGCATGCCCTCGGGATTCGAACTCATCTGGCGGCTCTCGCACATCATCAGCATGCCCATGCGGTCGCACGCTTCCACCAACTCGGGCGTGGGCATGTTGTGAGAGGTGCGGATGGCGTTGCAGCCCATCTCGCGCAGCACGGCAAGGCGGAACCATTGCAGGCGGTCGGGCAATGCCGCGCCCACCCCGGCGTGGTCCTGGTGGTTGCAGGTGCCTTGGATTTTGAGGGACTTGCCGTTCAGGAAAAAGCCCTTGTCCGCGTCGAACACCGCCGTGCGCAAGCCAAAGGTGACGCGCTCCGCGTCGCGCGCCTCGCCATCCGATTCCACGCTCACGATAACCGAGTACAGGTTGGGCTCATCCATCGACCAGAGCGCCGGATTCGAGAGCGTCGCCGTGGCGGTGTAGCTGGCGGAACCGTCGACGGCGACGGTTTGCGTCGGGGCTTCGGCCGTCGCAACCGTAGCCCCCTTGGCATCGAGAATCTTCCAACTCACCTTGGCGCCGGCGGCCTGCTTGCTTCCGTTCTCCACCGCCGCCGCCAGCGCCACCGTTGCCGTATTGCCGCTCACCGTGGCGCGGACTGTGCTGTCCCACTTGCCCAGATGAACCGCGTCGGTCCTAGTGAGCCAGACGTGGCGATAGATTCCGGCGCCCTCGTAGAACCAGCCATCGCCGAAACTGGCGTCGACGCGAACCGCGATGTAGTTCCTTCCGCCATAGGCCAGGAAGTCGGAGATATCGAAACGGAACGGAGCGTAACCGTTGTCATTGCGCCCAAGGAAACAACCGTTCACGAAGACCAGCACGTCACGGAAAGCACCGTCGAACTCGATCCAAATGCGCCGGCCCAGGTCGCTGGCGGGGATCTCGAACACGCGCCGGTACCAGCCCACGCTGGTCTCCGGATAGCGCCGCCCGAGCGGCTTATAGCCATGAGACTTCTGCTCATCGTCTCGGACGAAAGGCAGTTCGACGGCCCAGTCGTGAGGCAGGTCAAGCGTCCGCCACTTGGAGTCGTCGAAGCCGGCCTTTGCGAACTTGAATTCGCCGGCATGGGAGAAGTCGCCCTGGCCGAAGCCAAATCCCAGATCCTTCGACGGGTCCGAGGCATGGCCGAAGGTGAACTTCCAGCCGAAGTCCAAGAGCAACTGCTCTCGCGGTGCAACGGCGGAAACGGCCGCCGCCGAGCCCGCAGGCGCGCCGCTTCCGAGTAGCGCGGCGGCACGCCCCCAGGCGGAGCGGGCGAGCAAGGAAGAGGCGGAGACAGCCAGTCCGGAAGAGAGCAAGTTACGACGAGAGATGCGCGGCATAGGAACCTCGATGGTTTTTAGATTCGGTACGCGAGATAGAGTACGCGCAGGTCAAGCAGGCGGACCATGCATCAGAGCAGATGGCATCCGGCAACCTGGGCTTATGACTGGCATCGGTTTTCAGGCCAACGTCACTTTCAGCGCAGCCGCATAATCCACCGCCGGTCGATACTGCTTCGGAAGCTCGACCCGCAGACCATCGGCATTCTGCTTCCAGTTCACGGTGTCACCCGTTCCGAGAAGTTCCACCCGGGCCACCTTGCCCGGTCGGGTCGCGGCCGAGGATCCCAGTGACTGCACGTCGATTGCTTCCGTCGGCCAGCCCAACACCAGGGCGTACACTAGGTTGTTCGCCTTGTTGCGCGTGAACCGGATATCCTTCGGCCCGAGGCTACTGACGCTGTTTCCCTGGAACGATCCACTCTTCACACTGTGCGGACCTTCGCCATGGACCTTCCACGGCCGGGTCTCGTAGATGGCTTCGCCATTGACCTGCATCCACGCGGTCACACCGTCGAGCACGGCGATTTCTTTGCTGTCGATAGTGCCGTCAGGCTTACCCGGGAGGTTGAGAATGAACGTGCCGTTCTTGCTGACTGTGTCGATGAGCCAGCGAACGACGTCGCGCGGGGGCAGGTAGCCGCCGTATTCGCCTGGCTTATCGTAGACAACGCGATTGTAGTGCCACTCGCCGATGCACGTCTCCGATTGCCAGGGATACTTCATGATCCCGCTGGTTATCCCGCGCTCGTAATCTGCGACCAGCGCTTTGGCCAGACGATCGGGAACGTCTTTTCCGTTCAAAACCGCTTCCATCCTGCCCCCGGTGGTCCTGAGGCAGTGGTTGTAGAAGTACGCTCCGATGTTCATGCCGCCCCAGCCCAGCGGCAGCAGCGAATTGTCGAAGTAGAGCAGGTCGGGATTGTGCTGATCGATCAGGTCGCGCGTTCGATCGTAGAAGTCCTTGACGTAGGAGATGTCGGGTAGTGCGCCGAGCGGGTGCTTCACGCCGTAGAGGTGCTGCGGGTCGAGCCCCAGCCACCACTGGTCTCTGCCCCCGGAGGCTGTGAGTTCGCCGTCGTAAGGAACGCCGGCCAGCGGACCGGATTTGTCCGCGCCGTGCGACGGCTGGAACCACCACCAGTTGCGTGCCTGATGCACCGTGACCCCGAGGCGCAGCCCCTGCTTGCGCGCGGCGGCCGCCCATGTGCCGACCACATCGCGATGCGGGCCAATCGCGGCGGCGTTCCACGGTTGATGCCTGGAGGCCCAGGCATCGAAGCCGTCGTGATGATTGGCGAGCGCAATGAAAAACCTCGCGCCGGCCTTCTTGTAGCGCGCGATGAGTTCGTCGGGTTCCCAGTTCAGCAGCGTCCACTGCGCGCAGAGGTCCTTGTAGCCGAAGCGCGAGGGCGGCCCGTAATGTTCGAGGTGATACTTGTATTGCGGCTGGTCCTCGACGTACATGTTGCGCGCGTACCAATCGCCGGCTTCGGGCACGCACTGCGGGCTCCAGTGGGCCCAGATACCGAACTTCGCGTCGCGGTACCATTCCGGCGCGTCGTACTCGAGCAGCGAATCCCACGTAGGTTTGTACGGGCCCTCTCCCGCGAGATTCGGGATCGGCGACTCCATGGGCACGCCGTCCCAGCTTCCGCCCGGGATGGGCAGCGCGCTTGGCTCGCCCCACGCCGATGGTTTGCCTGCCGCGTCGTCCGGCTTCGCTTCCACGATTCTGTCGCCGCTCAGCCGGTAGAAGACCCTCTTTTCCGGCGGCAATGCGCAGAACTGTGCGTAGTCCTTGGTATAGCGATTGAATCCGTCCGGCGCCCCCGGGCGGCTATCCTGGGCGGACTCCCCAAAACCCCGGATGGGCTTCAATGCGGCTGTACTCGCCAGATACTTGCAGAAATCCCGTCGCTGCATAGCGGCTCCTGTCGTTCTGGCGAAGGGGCTGGTCACCCGACCCGCTTCGTCATCGCGGACTTGACGCCAACGAGTGCCGATCATACCAAACGCGATCCGCGCGAGTCAACGATACAGTCATCGATATAGAAAGCGTGAAGCCGCGAGGACGGGAGGTGAGTCGGCCCGGGGAGTTTCACCCCGAGCCGCTCTCAGATCACCAAAGCCGCCCTGGCCAAATATCCTTTGGGCGGCACGAAGCCGATGGCTCGCGCGTTTCACACGGACGGCTCCGTGGCGGAGCGGTAAGCGCCCCAGCCAATCAGGTTCGACCTATTTCGCCCACGCCTCACCTTCCGGCGTCCGGCGCCAGGCAAGGTACTCGGCTCCGGCGCGCTTGTAGAGATCCACGGGTGTCTCCGGCTGCCACCTTTCCGCCTTCCACAGGTTGCATATATCCTTATGTCCGAACTGTGACGGGTGCCCGTAATGCTTAACGTGAAACTCGTAGTGAGCCGATCCCTGCATGTACATGTTGCGCGCGTACCAATCGCCCTGTTCCGGTACGCATTGGGGACTCCAGTGCGCCCAGATTCCGAATTTTGCGTCACGAAACCACTCCGGGCACCGGTATGCTTTCAGCGACTCCCAAAATGGCAGAAACGGCCCATCCGGGAGGTCTCCGCGGAAGAACTGCGAGTGTCCGGATGCCTTGGCGAGTCGGGGTGCCGCGAATGCCCATGCAGCGCCCTGAAGGAATGACCTGCGGCTCCAGTGGAAACGTGTTTCCCGGATACTCACTTTGTCGTTCTTTCCAGGGTCACGAGGACGATGTCATTCGTGCTCATCGGCACCGACACATTGCAGGAGCCGCTCTTGTCCACCTCGACGATTCGACTGCCTTCCGGCAGATCGCGCGTCAGCTTCGTCAACTGCTCAAGCTGAGCCGGGGTCAGTCCGTTGGGCGAGCCCATGTCGATGTAGGCCGAATACGCATCGTTGGCGCGAAAACCCGTCCGCCGCACCTTCAGCGCATAACCGCCGGGCTTTAGGTGGCAAATGCTAAGCTCGACGCATGGCGCGGCGACGGACGGAACGATGCGACTGTAGAATGAGCGATTGCTGACTTGCTGCCGGGGTTGCTGGAAGTCCCAAATGACCGCCGAAACCGATCCGTTTTCCGCCGCGGCGAAGACTTGCGGGTCCCGGACCGGGATCTCATTGCCCTGGACCGCATGAAGGTACTTGTAGGCGAAGTAGGCCGGTTTGCGGATGCCCTCGCGGTTCAGCAGGCCGAAACCGCCGTGAAACGGTGTCGGTGGCGGTCCGGGCTCCTCAAATAGGTCGGTGTAAGTCCAGTAGCTCATGCCCTGCAACAGGCCTCGGCTGGCCTTGAGTTTGCTGAGGATGTAAGGCGCGCTGACGTACGAATCGTGAACGAGATCGCGAGGAGTGTAACTCGTGCTCCATTCCGTGAAGAAGAGCGGCAGATTGGGGAACTTCGATGCCTGGATCTGCTGACGCACCCTGCGGACGTCGCCAACGATGGCGTCCGGCGACGGGGAGAGCTTGGTATCCTCCTTGCCATTCTCATCGAGAAAGCCACCGTCAACACCGTACGCATGGGTGGCAACAAAGTCCACCGCGGCGCCGCTTTGCGCCACGTGGCCGAGGAATTCCGTCACCCAGGCGGCGCCGGCCGTTGCAGGGCCGCCTACCCTCAAGTTCGGATCGATCGCCTTGATCGAATTGGCGGTCAGGTCGTACAACTCAAAATAGGCCTTCTGATCCGCGCCCTCCCAGAATCCGGACAGGTTGGGCTCATTCCACACCTCGAAAAACCAGGAGCGCACCTCATCTTTCCCGTAGCGCTGCTCGGTGTGGCGGATGAAAGCGTCCACCAGGTTCTTCCACGCAGCGGGTTCCGGATGCGATGTGTTTCCCTGCCAATAGAAGATCCTGCTGTCGGACGTCTTCATCGCGTTCGGAGTGAATCCAAGCTCGACGAACGGCCTGATTCGACGCGCCAGTAGGGCATCATAGAGCTGGTCCAGTTTCGTCCAGTCATACGTGATCCTGCCGTCTTCCGGCCGCACGATGCCAAGCACGTCATGAAAAATCGCATGAAAGCGGATATAGCGGAAGCCAAGTTCATCGACGGCCGTCTTGAGTTGAGCCTGGCTGTCGTCGCGAATCAGCGTGCCCGGGAAGTCCGAGCCAACCGATAGGTCGAAGAAGCGGTCGAGTGGCTTGGTGGCCTGCGCCAGGTCGAGCTCGATGTGTCGTGCGCCTGGCTTAGGCGCTTCCGCCGACACCGCAACTGCGGCAGCCCCCAGACAGAACAAGGCGACTGCTGTGGAACGTCTCGTACGTGGCTTCTTCATGGGCGTCTCCTTTGTGAACACCTGCCCCAGGTCAACACTGACAGCATCCATCGTGTCGGCCAGCCTCTCCTGTGGTTCCCAGGCGAATCGGGACTGCCCTCCAAGTCCGCACTAACGCAGCTTCCGTAGTGCATCGCTCACTTCAGCGAGACCACCTGCATCTGCGATTCTGTGCAGAATCGGGAATTGGCGTGAAGTTCGATCTTGTACGGGCGAATCGCCCTTTGTACGTCACTGAAAACAGGCGACGTACATCATGCGTAGAACGCTGTTACGGGTGTGCGGATGATCGCTGCCGGGAGGCGAAGCTTCGGAAACTGGGGGGAAGAAACGGGCGCTACTGGGATTCGTCCAAGACTTCGATTCCACAGACGGTGGCATTGTTGCTGATGGGCTCGAAGGTAAGATTCAGCTTTCCTTGTGCGCTGGGCTTCAGATGATGGAAGATCTTGGTAACCTCGTGAAGGGTTGCGGCCTCCTTAAGGATGTCGAAGTTGTCCAGTAGCGTTTCTCCGTTGCACATGACCTTGAAAATCCGGCTGCCGACTCCCCCGTTCCCCGGCATTCCGGAGCCGAAATATAGTTCGGCAAAGTGGAGAACGACAGTGTACCTGTCCCGCGTATCGACCGGCATCGCGTAGTTGAAATGCCCATATCGCTCGCGAGAAAAGAGGTCGGGGTCGGTGGAATCCAGCAGCGGGCGAGTCTGAGCGGACAATCGACCGTTCATGAAGTAGTCGTCCGGGTGCCAGAGTTGGCCCTTGTGATCCGTCAGCGGCGTTGATTGCATGATCAGCCGCATCGGAAGCTGCGCGTGCCGCAAACCAGGTAGAATCTCGATCGCGTCGACCGTGGGGATGCCCAATGCGCCCGAGAAGGCAAGATGTAGGAAGCCGTCTTTCCTAGGGGATACGTCGCGGAAGACACGTTCGTCGGCGATATCGTGTCCCAAGGCATCCGCGTTGATGTCAAACCCTCCCAGTACGTAGTCTCCATTTACCAAAACGCTGAAAGTGGAGATGCTTTCGTCGGCCCGCAGGGGCGTCGAGAAGAACAGGTGCAGTTCGTAGAGCCCAGGTTTGAGCGGGATTTCGTAGGAGAAGTCGCCGGTCCGCGAATGTTCAAAGATAAATGGATCACTCGCTCTTGCGATAAGCCCAGGAGGGCGTCGCCAACCACCGCCAGCAGAGAAATACTGATCCCCGTTCCATACTATCCCTGCACTGTCTGTCCTGGGCGGGCCATCGTAGCCCGCCAGCAACCGAATCGCAGGTGAGGTCACCCCCGGCAGGGGAGGCACCGATGCCAATGCGGGCGCCAGTCCGGGGCTGGCCACCGGTTTGGCACGCACCGACAGGGCTCCGCTACGAAGATGCAACCACGCTGCCGATAGGACCAAGGCAAAGCAAGCCCCGAACAGCAGATACTTCCAGCGGCGCCCAATCCAGCGCCACGGCTGCCGGCCGCCGCGAGCGTCCGCTCCAGGCGCATCCAAGAGAACCGAAGAAGCCGCCGAGTGTGTTTCCTCAGGCTTATGAAGGAAGACCGGAACGTAGCTTCTGGCGGGAAGGGTCACTTGGACCGGGTTGTCTCTGCCCTCCCTCTCGTAGAACGTCGCCAGGCACTTGCGAAGCCGGTGAGTCTCGACCCTGGCGATCGCGTCCTCAGCTGTCCTGAAGGTTGTCGCGGAGCGGCCGAAAACTTCCGTGGCGATGTTGTATTCGTTCAGTTGCTCGACATCGCCAGTGGCGAGTTTCGCGCCCATGTACCGGAGCAAATGCGCCAGCCGCGGCGACCCAGCCAGCGTTTCCACGACGCGGTCCAGTTCGCCGCGCTCCGCATCGGAGAATTGGGCACTAGCTTCCCTGGACATCGCCACAGCTCACGGAGAGATTTCTTTCATGTTACTAGCATCGCCAGCCTTTAGCAAGAACACGTCCGGGCTTACCGGGCTTACCGGGCTTAGCCTGCTTTCGCCGGGAGCCCTCCCATTGCCGGTCCGCCCGGCGGCCGGGGCCGGCCTATGCCGGCGAGACCGCCAACAGGCGGCCCTTGACTCTCAGCAGTTCCTGCCGCGACAGGCGCTCCTGCCGGATCTTCCAGTGGTGGGTATGGCCCCAACGCAACCACGATGCGTTGTCCGGTTCAAGGCCACCGCCGCGAAGTCCGTTTAACAAGTACTCTTCGGATTGTACATCTCTTGTTTTCAATAACATACTGGCACTAAACATGGCCGTACATCATCGAACTTCACGGCGTGTTCTCTTGCGTGCAGGATTCGATACAGATCATTTTATTGCTGAAATGACGTTCCAGGGCGAGTTGCGGCAAAACACGGGAACTACGGCGGCATACGTGAATGTGTGCGCCGCCGCTACGCAGATCCCCTCCGGGAGATGACGCGATGAAGCAGCGGAAGGCAATGGGGCACGAGCATTGACTCGTACAGCAGCGCCGTTGGCGGCGCCTTCCGGAAACCCCGCCCAAATGGGGTTTCGTCTTAGCAGTCGATCGGCGGGGAGGTTTGAGGGGCAGCAGGGGCAACAAATGATCTTTGGTGAGGAGTGAATAACAGGGAGGAAGCGATGAATTTTGTTCATCTGCATTCAAGGTTGGTCAGTGCTTCGCTGGCAGGTCGTAGAACCTGCCTCGTCGCCATCGCGATTGGGTTAATGCTAACGGGTGCTCCGGCGGCATTTGCTCAAACGATCTTCGCGAATTTATCAGGTACCGTTACGGACGCCACCGGAGCTGTGGTCGCCGGTGCCAAAATCAGCATTCAAAACGTCGAGACCCAGGTGGTCAGGCAGCTCGTCACCAACAACGCCGGGTTTTTCTCGGCGACGGAGTTGCCGACAGGCACCTACAACGTGTCGGCGGAAGTAAAAGGCTTCAAGAGGTGGCAGGGCACAGGGGTCGCCCTGAATAGCGCCGACGATAAAACTATTAACATTCGCCTCGAGGTTGGAACCACGAGCGAGACGGTGGAAGTGAGCGCGCACGCTAGCGAGGTTGCCGTTACCGACAGCGGCGAGAAGTCCGATCTCATCACGTCCGAGGAATTGGATCATCTGTCCTTGGTTGGGCGCAACGCCACCGAGTATCTCAAGATTCTTCCCGGCGCGTCCCTTGCGCCGAATGGCGGCATGAACAAGCTGGCCTATACCGGTGAGGTGATCGGCATCAACGGCTTTTCCGTGGGCAGCAGTGCCGGCGGTTTGTCCGGCATCAGTATCAACGGTCAAAGCGGCTTGGGCGTTTCCATTACCCAGGACGGGCAGAACACCATGGATCCCGGCGGCCCTGGCTCCGCGACCCCGGTCAATCCCAACCCGGACATGATTTCGGAAGTGAAGGTCATGACTTCCAACTATTCGGCCGACAATGCCAAGGGCCCGATCGTAGTCAACACCGTCAGCAAGGGCGGCGGCACTGGATTCCACGGCGACTTCCACATGTACGCCCGTAACTCGGCCATGAATACGGAAGACGCTTTCAACAAGGCTGTTGAGAACGATCCGGGAAACGGCTTCAAAGCGGGTCAGCTCAAGGTTCCGAGCAATTACTACTACCCGGGTTTCACCGTGGGCGGTCCGATACTCATTCCGGGCACCGGATTCAACAGATCGAAAAAGAAGTATTTCTTCCACGAATCGTTTGAGAACTACCGGCAGCTCATCGACGGCGGCATCGACCGAGCGTTCGTTCCTACCGCGGCCATGATGGGCGGCGACTTCAGCGCCCTGGGCACGTGGGCAAACCACCCTGGGCGATACGCGATGGGCGGGGTACCTACCGCCCCCAGCCCCGGCAGCAATGCGGGGTTTGACATTCGCGCCGCAGCGGGATGCACCATCAACGGTGGCGTGCTGTCTTCGGCTTGTATCTCTCCCTTGGCGAAGCAGTACATGCAGACCGACATACCCGCAGCCACTTCCGCCACTCCGGACGCCAACGGGTTCAACTACATCGCGCCGGTACAGGAGCGCCAGAACTCCACCCAGAACGTGGTCCGCGGCGACATGAATTTCACCGACAAGACCATGGCGTATGTGAGCTGGAGCCGGCAACGGGAAACGGCCGATATGCCACTGGGCCTGTGGGATAATGCGGGAGATTGGACCGTTCCCGCCCCGAGTCCCTCGATCGGCGCCAATAAGTCGGATTTCGCCGCAGTGAACCTCATGCACATATTTTCGCCAACGATGACGGTGGAAGGGCGCTTCGGTTACACCTACATCGATTTCCCGACCTCGCCCGCGGATCCGGACAAGGTTCTGCGCAGTGACATGAATTTTCCGCAGAAGGGCGTTTACGGAAACCCGACCACCCCGATGGTCACCAGTTGGAGCCAGAGCATCCCCACATTCGGCGACCCTGGACATGACTACCACCCCACGTTGATTGCCAACAAGGCAATACCGAGCACGGGGGCCGACCTCACCAAGGTCCTCAACAGCCACACCCTCAAGTTCGGCTTCTTCTGGGAGAACGCCTACAACAAGCAGGACCAATGGGCTCA
>OCTA010004689.1_pt1 | contig 11962 bp, 9 predicted proteins | sample 1538991 | NCBI WGS metagenome assembly OCTA01 (sample SAMEA3539302, study PRJEB22396) | soil metagenome | biome: tundra; feature: field; material: soil | place: USA | collected 2010-05 | depth 0.15 m | reverse complement strand
AAAGAGTTATGACCCACTCTCTCTGCCCCGATGTCAATTAATGACAAATCGAGGCACTCAGCGAGCCGTTTGCATTGCAATCGCAGCTCCGAGTGGATTACCGGCAACCCGTCAATTACCAGTTGATCAACATTCTCACAAGCCCGATGCCGCCCGCAGCCGAGCCGTAAATAGGCTTAAATTCACGCCAGACGGTAAACTGGTAAGACGGGTCACGCAGGATAGGCCGTTCTGAGGCATGTCTGCCGACGAAAAGTCTCTTCCCTGCGCGCGCAGCCCCGATTGGAGACAAGTTTTGCCGACGTATCGCAGATCGGTTGTGCCCAGAAAGGCAGGCGCGGAAGCGCTGCCGCTGGTGGCCATTGTAGGCCGGCCCAACGTGGGCAAATCCACTTTGTTCAATCGGCTTACGCACAGCCGCCGCTCCATTGTGGGCGACGAGCCAGGCATTACGCGTGACCGCATTTATGGGGAATACGAATGGTCCGGGCGGCAGTTTCGCCTCGTTGACACAGGCGGAATTGTGCCCGACGATCCAGAGCTGATCCCCACCGAAATCTATAACCAGGCCAAGGTTGCGCTGCAGGAAGCTGACGCGATGGTGCTGGTGGTGGATGCGCGCACCGAGTTGGCCAGTCCCGACTACGACCTGGTAAAGCTGCTGATTCGCGGTGGAAAGCCAGTGTTTCTGGCCGTCAACAAGGTCGAGGGCGAAGCGATGTCCCTGGCCGCGGAAAACTTCCGCCAGCTTGGGCTCCGCAACGTGTATCCCATCAGTTCGGAGCATGCGCTCGGCATCGGCGAGTTGCTCGATGCAATTTCTGACGCGATTCCGGCGCCCGCTGAGGCCGTGCTGACTGAAGAAGAAGCAGCCGCCGCGGAAGAGGCTGAGGACGCAGAGGCTGAGGAGTCTGAAATCTCCGAGGGAGGACCGGTTGCACCGGAAGCCGGCGATGAAGAGTCGCATCCGCGCAACAGGACCCACGGCGAGTTTGAGCAGCACGAGACTTCCGTGGCGATTATCGGCCGGCCCAACGTGGGCAAATCCACGCTGCTGAACGCGCTGACGGGCACCTCGCGAGCGATTGTTTCGCCGATTGCGGGCACTACGCGCGATGCGGTCGATGAAGTGGTCGAGTTCGAAGGGCAGCAACTGCGCTTTGTGGATACGGCCGGTATTCGGCGCAAGGGCAAGACCCACATGATGGCTGAAAAGATGAGCGTGGTCATGGCCAGGCGGCATCTTGAAGCAGCGGACGTGGCGCTGCTGGTGCTGGACGCCACCGAAGGCGTGACCGGCGCGGATGCGACCATTGGCGGTTACGCGCACGAGAGCGGGCGCAGCGTCATCATCATTGTGAACAAGTGGGACGCCATCACGACCGGGCGCACGGACGGCAAGCCGCCGGCGGACCGCGATGTGTTTGAAAAGCAACTGCGCTCGGCGCTCAAGTACCTGAACTATGCGTCAGTGATATTTCTCTCCGCGCTTGAAGCCATGGGGCCCGATAGAAAAGGAATGGCCCGGGTGCTGAACGAAGTGAAGACCGTGGCAGCGGAGCGGCGCAAGCGCGTCACCACCGGGCAGATGAACCGCTTCCTTGAAAAGGTCGATTTCCAGCGCGCGCCGGTACCCATGGCCAAGCGCATTCGGATCTTCTATATGACGCAGGCAGCCGTGGCGCCGCCCACGTTTGTGCTCTTTACCGACCGCGACATCAAGCTGCACTTCGCCTTCGAGCGCTTCCTTGAAAACCAGATTCGCGAAGCCTTCGGCTTCAAGGGAACGCCAATCTGGTTCAAGGTCAGGGCGCGGAACGAGAAGAAGGAAGGGTAAGACTGCATAAATGATCGCGATCAATTGGGGAACTTCGAACTTTCGCGCATACAAGCTGGATGCTGCCGGAAACGTCGAAACCGAGAGATCGTCTGCACGCGGTGCGGTGCAGGTTCCGCAAGGAAAGTTCCTCGACGCTCTAATGGCAGAGGTCGGAGACTGGGTCCGGGACGGGGAAAGAAAAGTCCTGATGTCGGGGATGGTGGGCGCGCGCAATGGGTGGAAAGAAGCCCTTTACGTTTCAGTGCCTGCGACCTTTGACCAGGTGGTCGATGGAGTTATCCGGCTGGAAGTGAAGTCACTGGACGCGCGCATTGTGCCTGGCCTTATCGGAGCCGATGAGTGCGGAGTCCCCGAAGTTATGCGGGGAGAAGAGACAGAGATCTTTGGCTGCCAGAGCGAAATAGCGAGTCATACCCACCTGTGTCTTCCCGGAACCCATACAAAATGGGTGCGAATGCAGAGCGGAAGAATTGCGGCCTTCTCCACTTCGATGACCGGCGATCTCTACAAGGCGATCCGCGAAAGCACGATTCTCCGTACCTGCACACAGCAGGAGCCCAAAGACAACGATGCCTTCCTGCTCGGCGTGGCGCGTTCAAAACAGGAAGGGGAGCTCGCCCATCATCTCTTTGGCGTCAGAACGCTGGTTCTTACCGGCACAATGAAGGAGTCCTCGGCGTCGTCGTATTTGTCCGGACTCATGATTGGGCACGAAGTAAATGCGATGACGCAGAAGGGCGAGTCCGTTCATCTGATCGGTGATCCCGCACTGTGTTCGCTCTATGCAAAAGCCATGCGCAAGTCTCGTGTGAATTCATCGGTTGAGCCCGCTGGAGCGGCGTTGCGTGGCCTGGTACGAATCGCAGGGAGCCTGAAATGGTAATGCACGAGCGACATGCCCTTCACGAATGCCCAGTTCTGCGCGAATGGTTGACCAGATGCCCGCTGATCGCAATTCTCCGCGGGATTGAAACCGCCGAGGTCGACGAAGTCTTCTCCGCGCTGCTCGCCGCGGGAATTGTCGTCGCCGAGATCCCGCTCAATTCTCCCCATCCGCTGGCAAGCATCAAGCGTGCCGCCGAATTATTCTCCGGCAAAATACTGGTGGGCGCCGGAACGGTCACGCAGGTTTCTGAAGTAGAGGCTGTACGCGCCGCCGGCGCAAAACTCATCGTCTCTCCACACGCTGATGCGGAGATCGTGCGAGAAGCAAAGCGGCTCAATCTGATTTCGGTACCCGGTATCGGCACGGCCACCGAAGCCTTTGCCATGCTGCATGCCGGGGCCGATGCGCTGAAGCTCTTTCCGTCTGATGTGATGGGCACTCGAATGTTGACCGGGTTGAAGGCTGTTTTGCCGAAGGGCACGACCATGGTGCCCGTCGGGGGAGTCGATGAAGAGTCCATTCCGGCGTGGCGCGATGCCGGTGCAGGCGGATACGGTATCGGCTCTTCCTTGTATAAGCCAGGTACTTCGGCGGCCCAGGTTGGAGCGCGGGCCCGGCGGCTTTTGGAAAGCTTGCTTCAGCCGTGAAGGGAAGGCCTTGCATCAGCGGGTTTGCGAATGGGGCTGCTCGGGGAGGATTGAGGGGCTGCGAGGGTAATGTTAATCGCAAGGTAACTGAGCGGATTGCGACAATCCGCTCAGAACCTAGGCCAGCCGCCTCCTGGTGTGGCCCTATGGCTTGATTGCGACATTTGCTTCTTCCAACCGCTGCGTAACGGAAAGAAACGCCGCCCAGACATCGGGCGGCGTTAGATAGATCAATCTTACTTTCTTGTTCAGTACTGGACGTCTCTCATTTCGCAACGTTCAAAGTGTAGGTGGCGTTATATAGGGGGTTCGCGCTGAATTTGATCACGTGCCGCCCTGGCGATAGGGGAGAGAGCAGCACATACACTCCGTTGGCCACCGCAGGGAAATAGTTTCCTGCCGGATAGGGACCCTCCCCGATTGCGTTCAGCAAGTTGTCGTTAGGCATTGTGTAACCGTAAACGGGCGACTGCACGTGAAAATCCTTCATCAGGTTTGGAACCACAACGCCATCAATCTCGGCACTCACACTGGTCACTCCGTAGAAATAATAGAATTGTGCACACTGCGCCAATTCATCGGTCGTACCAGCGATAAGGGGCGCCAAGCTGGTGCCACAGCCAAATGCAGGCTCTTCCGGAGCCGAATCCTCAGCGGAGACTATGGGGAAGAATATTGCCTTGCCGCGAGGTATCGAGCAGGAGCGCGTAATCGAACCTTGATTGCAATCGGAACTGCCCGAAATGCAAAACCTGGGCCCTATGAACCAGACATCTCCAGACTGTCCGACGCTACAGTCCCCATTGTCGAAAAGGGGATGGTTCGCAACGGGAATGGAGAGTGACCATTGCCAGAAGGCCGCCGATAACTCACCGTAGCTCCGTCCGAATGCCAGGGAATCTCTATCGACTACGTTGGACAAGTTCTTTTGTTGGGCAAGGACACATGGCGCTACCAGGGCCACGCCTAGGGTAACTGCAACCGTTACGATTAAAGCTACGCGTTTCATGACATCTCTCCTCCTTTTCTGGTTTGGGCCACGAGACCGATTGACGCGCTCGTGACGTGTTGGTCAAACGCGTTGTGTCGTCCGACACTCAGCCAAATGGGTCTAGCGGTGGGGGAGGGAGACCCGGTCAAGATTGTCAGATCGGAGCCGCGCCACTATAGGGAATGGCCTGCGCCTCTGGGGGTGCTGCGTCGCAACTGGCAGGGACTACTCGCGGGGACCGCTCTTCGGGGAGGCGAAGCGCGGAAGTATCAGAAAACCCCCTGGCAAATCTAGTCAGTGCGCTCGATCACCCACGGATGTGATAAGGGGTGCCTTAGCTCCCCAGCACGTTGTGCCTGTTTTGCCGCCATGGGCCGTGATCGCGGTTGAGTCACCGCCAAACCGGAAATTACAAGTTAGATAAGAGTCAATCATGAGAAGTGACCTGCTCAACGTCCATGCAGATTTTGAGATTCAAGCAATTTATTGACGTATAGCCAAGTTTTGCTTGTTTCGACCTGACGCAAAAACTGTTACCGAGGCATGCCCCCGAGCATCAAAGGAGCTATGAGCACAGAAAAAGCGACGTTCGGCGCGGGTTGTTTCTGGGGAGTGGAGGCGGCGTTTGCTTCGATTCCCGGAGTCACGGCTACTGCCGTGGGCTATGAGGGCGGCCAGTCGGAGCGGCCCAGCTACAAGGACGTCTGCACGGACCAGACCGGGCACGCTGAGGTGGTCGAACTCGACTTTGATCCCCAACTGGTGAGCTACGAGCAGTTGCTGGACGCGTTCTTTGCGCTCCACGACCCGACCACTCTCAACCGTCAGGGGCCCGACTGGGGCACGCAATATCGCTCGGCCATCTTCTTCCACTCGCCCGAGCAGCAGGCGCAGGCGCTCGCCAAGATTGAGCAGCTTGCCGCAGAGGGACGCTTCATGCCGAAGCGCATTGTGACCAAGGTCGAGCCGGCGCAGACTTTCTGGCGCGCCGAGGAATACCACCAGCGGTATCTCGAAAAGCGCGGCCAAGCAAGCTGCCATATTTAGGGGTCAGGGCTCAGGGATCAGGGGTCAGTCCTCCTGAAAAGCGCAGTTCATTTCAGGGCGGATTATTTCTTTTCAGCCGCTCCCACTCCATCAGCCTCTGCCGGGAGAGCTTCCGCTCCTGCCGCCGCCGTCCCCGTTCCCGGTTCGTCGATCCAGAGGCATACGATGAACCACACCAGCACCGCCAGAAACACCACGCTGTTCGAGTTGTAGAGCTTCTCCTGCAGGCCGATAACACGCTCGTATTCCGCCTGGGAGTGGGGCGCGGCGTGGAGTGCGATTATCTGCCAGATGCCGCGCACCGCCATTTGCCCAATCGCCGCGGTAGAGAGGCCGATGACAATCTGCTGTGTGTGGCTGCGCCAACCGGCCTTGAAGCGCCGCCCGAACATCATCACCACCACGCCCAGCTCGATTGTGAGCACGTCAGCCAGGAGATCGGTCTTCTGCGCCACAAGTTGCATCAGCCTTAGCACTGCGAGGGTCGACTCCGCTGTGAGGGTCTTCCACGGCGGCCATGGGCCCCATGTGGCCAGAACCGCCGCGCCCCCGGCAAGCATCGCCAGCGTGCCGATGATCCATGCGTTCCGTGTAGCGCCCGAGAACGCGCGCCGCGCCAGCTCCACCAATACAACCAGGGAGACCAGCGCCTCCAAAATGGCGAGTGTAAGAAAGATGCTGCTCGTGGCCATGGGCGCCATGCGCTCAAAGAGCATCCTGCTGGCCAGCAGCCGCAACGCTGTGAGAGCCATGCTGAAGGTGAACCAGGGAAAGCGGCGCGAGCGGTCTCGCCCCAGCAAAACCACCAGCACAACCAGCAGCGCCGCAAACGTGAGCGTCCAGAGCACCTGAACGGTCGTAAAACCAAAATTGAAGTGCATTTGAACCTTGTCCGGGCTCGCCTCTGTTGGTGTGCAAGCCCCTCTTTTTCAGTCTAACCGGCTCGGGCCACACCCGCGGCGCCCTGCCATAATTCCAATATGCTGGTTTTGGCCTCAGCCTCGCCCCGCCGCCGTGAACTGCTTACGCAGGCCGGCTTTTCATTTCAGGTGCACCCTGCGCACATTCCCGAGGAGCCACTGGAGGGCGAAGACCCCATTGCTTACGTAACGCGGCTGGCTCGTGAAAAAGCACAGGTCGTCTTTCGCGAACTGACGGCAGAAAACGGCCCCGCGGGAAAAGGACGCCCAAACAGCAAGTCCTCTCTTGCGGTGCTGGGCGCCGATACTACGGTAACGCTCGACAATCACATCCTGGGCAAGCCTGAGGACGCTGCCGACGCCGCGCGCATGTTGCGGCTGCTCTCAGGGCGCACCCATCGTGTGATTACCGGCGTGGCTCTGGTCACCGCGGAGGGCGCTGAAATTGCAGCCGAAGCCACCGCCGTCCGCTTCCTCGCCTTGTCCGACGAGGAGATCGCCGCCTACGTTGCAACCGGCGAGCCCATGGACAAGGCCGGCGCCTATGCCATCCAGGGCCGCGCAGCGCGCTGGATTCCGCGCATTGAGGGCTGCTACTTCAACGTGGTCGGCCTGCCCCTGGCGCTGGTGTCTACTCTGCTTGAATCCTGCAACTTATAGACTCAAATGTCTTCGCCATCACACTTTGGTGTGATAGCGGGCATTTATTCGCATTTGCTCACTCACGCAGGGGTAGACTTATCGCTATTCAAAATAAAAGGACAAACTCATGCGGGCTCGTATCTTTTTCTATAGTGCACTCCTGTTTCTCGTCTCTACACTCTCGACTCAGGTGATGGCGCAATTTCAGCAGCCCACGGCAGAAGAGCTCAAGATGACTGCCGATCCGAAAGCTCCGGGCGCGGCTGCCGTCTACCTGAATATTGAGGAGATCGCCAACGATCCGCTGCATTACCAAAGCTTTTATGCGCGCATCAAGCTGCTGACGGAAAAAGGCAAGAACCTGGCCACAGTTGAAGTGCCCTACCTGAGAGGCAACTTCAAAATCAGCGACATCAAGGCCCGCACTATCCATGCCGACGGAACTGTCATTCCGCTCGCCGGCAAGCCTGAGGATCTATTGATCTCAAAAAACGGTGACAAACAGATCGGACGCATGGTTTTCACCCTGCCCAGCGTGGAAGTCGGCAGCATTCTGGAGTACCGATACGAGCTGCGCTACGACGACAATCACTACTCATCGCCGCTCTGGGAGATTCAGCGCGACTACTTTGTGCACACGGCGCATTACCAATTCACACCGTTCAAGTCATTCATGCCCGGCAATCAGCAGTCCACCAGCATGTTCCTCACCGATGCCAAAGGAAATGCCGTCACCAGTCTGATCTGGTGGGCGAAACTGCCCGATGGCGTGACCATCAAGACCGACGCCGGTGGGCACTTCAATGTGGATGTAACGGATATTCCGCCGAAACCCGACGAAGAGTGGATGCCACCGATTCACAGCTTTCTGTATCGGGTGTTCTTCTATTACAAGAGCGCCTCCTCTGCCAAGGATTTCTGGGTGAGCGAGGCCAAGGACTGGTCGAAGGATGTGGATCATTTTGCCGAGCAGTCCAAAACCATCCACGAAGCGGTGTCGGGCCTGATTGCCCCCGGCGACACTGAGCTGGTCAAAGCGCAGAAGATCTACACGGCGGTCGAGGCTCTGGACAATACCGACTACTCGCGCAAGAAGGGTGAGTCGGAACTGAAGCAACTGAAGCTGAAAGAGGCGAGGCACGCTGAAGACACGTGGAAGCAGAAGAGTGGCGACAGCGAAGACATCGCGCAGTTGTACCTGGCCATGGTGCGCGCTGCGGGGTTGACCGCATACGCGGTGAAGGTAGTGTCTCGCGATCGCGGCGTTTTCGATGTGAGCTACATGAACCTCGATCAACTCGACGATATGGTCATCCTGCTTGGCATCGACGGCAAAGGCATCCTGGTGGATCCCGGCGAAAAGATGTGTCCCTTCGAAACCGTGAATTGGAGGCATTCAGGCGCGGCTGGTCTCCGCCAGACTTCAGAAGGACCGGGTGCCGTAACGACGCCGAGCCAGGCTTACAACACCAACTCGACCCTGCGCACCGCGGACATCACGCTCGACCCCCACGGCGGAATAACGGGCACCTTCCGAATTAGCATGTCGGGTCAGGAGGCGCTCCGTTGGCGGCAGGCGGCCCTCAGAAACGACGACACCGAGGTAAAAAAGCAGTTTGATCAAGAGTTGGAACGCCTCGTTCCCGATGGCGTCGAGGCGCATGTCGATCACTTCCTGAGCCTCGACGATCCTTCCACGGACCTGATGGCGATCGTCAATGCGCAGGGAACCCTGGGCACGGCGACCTCAAAGCGCCTGCTACTTCCCGGCTTCTTCTTTGAGGCGCGCGGACACACACCGTTCGTGAGCCAGGAGAAGCGCCTGGAAGCCGTTGACATGAGGTATGGGGATCGTGTGACCGAGCAGATCACCTACCATCTGCCCACCGGGATGACGGTGGAAGGTGCGCCCCCCGACGTGAGCATTCCATGGACAGCCCACGCGGCTTACGTCACCAAGACGGTGCAGACGCCAGGTCAGGTTGTTGTGGCGCGTACCCTTGCGCGCGCATTCACCCAGGCCAAGCCCGAGGAGTACCAGGACCTGCGCGGCTTCTATCAAAAGATCGCAGCAGCAGATCAGCAGCAACTGGTTCTGGCCGTGTCCCCGGCAGCAAAGGGTAACTGATGAAGCACCGACCGCGCACGCTTCCGATTCTCGTTCTCGCGATTGCATCCCTGGCTTTGCCCGGCTCACGCTCCGCCTTTGCCAGGGATAAATCGGAGCCGGCGCCGGATTGGGCCGTGACCGCCGTCAAGACGCCTACGCCCTCCACCGTCGGGGAAGCGCCCGCCGTAGTCTTGTTCGACGAATACCTGATTACGATTGACGAACAGAATCATGCCGTTGAACGGGAGCGTATCGCGGTTCGCATTCTCAAACCGCAAGGCCGGCAATATTCCCATTGTTCCATTGGCTACGATGTCGATGAGAAGCTCGACTACTTCCGATCCTGGACGTTCGCGCCGGACGGCCGCCAGTTCCAGGCTATGGAATCGGACTTTACTGACCGTGGCGCCTATTCCGCTCCCATCCTTCAATTCACTGAGCGCATCCGCACCGTAAAGCCCCCGGCCAGCGACCCCGGTTCTGTGGTTGTCTGCGAAACCGAACAGCATCTCCGCCCCTACATGGACGAAGAGGATTGGGATGTTCAGGCCCCGATTCCCATCGTTTCAGAGGCGCTGGAGCTTGTTCTCCCTCCCGGCGCCCACTATGCCGATTCCTGGCGAAATTTTGCCGCCGTCAAACCTGTCGAGACTGAAGCCAACCATCTCCGCTGGGAGATCAAGAACATGCCCGCGTTGGATTTGGAAAACATTCACTACACTCCAGCCTGGGGAGCGCTCAACGCGCGCATGTCCATCAAGTGGGGTGACGAAGCCGTCAAGGGCACTGATAACCAGTGGCGCGCCCTCGGCCAGTGGCAGGAGCAATTGGAGGAGCATCGTTACGATCCCACACCGGAGATCGCCGCCAAAGCGCAGGAACTCACGGCCGGCGCCCCCGACCTGTACACAAAACTTAGCCGCATCACCGATTACATTCAGAAGAACGTCCGCTACTTCGTTATCGAGCGTGGCATTGGCGGCTGGCAGGCGCACTACGCTGCCGACATCTATCGCAATCACTACGGCGACTGCAAAGACAAGACCACACTGCTCATCTCCATGTTGCAGACCATTGGAATCCGCGCCCATTACCTCCACGTTGACAGCCGCCGCGGCATCATTGACCCGGCAGCTCCCTCGCTGGCCGGCAACCACATGATCACCGCCATCGAGCTGCCCGAGGGAGAGAACGATCCACGCCTTGTAGCCCGCGTCAAGGCTGCCAACGGAAAGTTTCTGCTTATCTTCGATCCAACGGATGAAGAGACGCCGCTCGGGCTCATTCGCGCCGCGTTGCAGGGAGCCTGGGGAAACCTTGCGAACGGGGCCGACAGCCAGGTGCTGCAAATGCCCGTACTGCCGCCGGAGACGGCGGGATTAAGCAGCAAGGGTACGTTTACCCTCACCTCCGATGGTGCCCTGGTCGGCGATGTCACTCAGACTTTCAGCGGTGACGACGCAAGCAATGAGCGCTGGTTTATCAAGGGCAACGAAGCGAAAGATATCCACGACGAACTCGAGAAGAGAATCGGCGCGGATCTTCCCGGCCTGATCTTCAAGGGATTTGAATTCAGTCAAGCGGATGACTTGGCAAAGCCGGTTGACCTGAATCTCCGTCTAAGCGACACCAATTATGCGCATGCCGCAGGTCCGCTCCTGCTGCTGCGGCCGCGCGTGCTCGGCAGCCGCGTGCGCCGCGTCAACGACGTCATGGACGGCAAGCCCCGCGCCTACGCCATTGAACTTGGCCATCCCGGCAAGTGGCGCGATAGCTTCGACATTGCCGTTCCCGCAGGCTACGTGGTGGATGAGACGCCCGACCCGGTCGATGTGGATGTGGACTTCGCCAGCTACAAATCCGCAGTTTCGGTAAAGGGGAATCTGCTCCATTACGAGCGCGAATATGTGGTGCGGCAGGTAGAGATTCCGCCCGCGAAGGCCGCCGACTTCCGCAAGCTAGAGAGCGCCATCCTCTTCGACGAAAAGGGAACCGCAGTCCTGAAAAAGCAGTAGAAGTGGTTGGGGGGACCGGGCCCGCAAACTAACTGTCCCACAACCGAGGGAGCCCCCTTCCTTCCGCCTCCTCGCTGCCGAAGGGTGGGTAGCCGCAGTCAATCGCGCAATCCGACCCTGACGCCTCCATCCAGGCAAGAACGCGTCCCCATCCCCACAGACGCGGCCAACCCGAAAAACCACCCCGAATCGGCACCATCCAAGCAGCCATTTGCCGCAAATAGGCCGCAAATAAGGCCTAATTAGGCGCATTTAGCCTCAATTAGGCTCTTATTCGTGTAGTTCTGAACAACCCTTTGCTCTTCAATGGCCAATTCTAAGCAGCCGTTTCGTCGATTTCGATCCCCTGGAAGGTTAAGTCCTCAAAGAAGTACAACCTTTCAAGCGAACATTTGCCCCCAAAATGCAACCATCCAAGCGAACGTTTAGCGCTTACGACGCACCACTTAAGCGACCATTTCACCTCGCCCCGCGCCCCGAATCCCAGCCAGATTAGGCCTCCAAGTAACCCGTGTTGGTCGCAGAAGTAGCTGACCCCTGACACCTGACCACTGTCTCTTTATGTTTCAATAGAAGAGATGGCAATTCCCCGGAGATCTACGGTGCGCGGGCGGTGGTTGGCAGCAACCCGCAAGGTGCGCGAACTCAGGATGGTGACCAGCGCTCTCGCCACCACTGGGCACCCCGTCCTGGCCCAGATCGTCCCTGCCCGCTTCTGCAACTTGAGCTGCACCTACTGCAACGAGTACGACAAGGTTTCCGACCCTGTCCCCCTCGACGAAATGTTGAGGCGCATCGATCACCTGGGGCGCCTCGGCACCGCGATGATCGGCATCTCCGGCGGCGAACCGCTCACCCATCCGC
>OCTA010004688.1_pt1 | contig 11966 bp, 6 predicted proteins | sample 1538991 | NCBI WGS metagenome assembly OCTA01 (sample SAMEA3539302, study PRJEB22396) | soil metagenome | biome: tundra; feature: field; material: soil | place: USA | collected 2010-05 | depth 0.15 m | reverse complement strand
TTGAGCCGCAGGTACATCAGGGCGAAGTCGATATCGTAGTAGCCGCCGGCGGCGTTTTTCAGCGGCGAGCTCTCGCCGTGCTCGCGTTCGATGCGATCGCGCATCAGGCGCAGCTCTTTGCGCGAGCGGCCGCTCTGGCCGTAGCGCCGCCAATCGATCTTCTGCAGCTCGGCCAGAAAGGCGGTGGCGCGCTCGACGTCGCCGGCGACGGCGCGCGATTTCATATAGGCGATGCCCTCCCAGGCCTCGGCCTTTTGGGCGAAATAATCGCGGAAGGCGGCTTCGGATTGAACCAGAGCGCCGCCCTTGCCATTGGGCACGAGCCGCGTGTCGACGGCAAACATGGTGCCGTCGCCGGTGTAAGACCCGAGCAGGGAGACCAGCTTTTCGGCGACGCGGGTCCAGAAGTGCAGCTCGGGCAGATCGGCGTCGGGCAGGATGAAAATCAGGTCGGCGTCGGAGCCGAGGTCGAACTCTTGCATGCCCAGGCGACCGAGGGAGACGACCATCAACTGATTCCCGGGCGAGTAGTTGAGATGGGCCGGGGGATGCGCCTCGAAGACCAGCTTGAGCGCCAGCCGGAGGCAGGCGGCGATGGCCGCGTCGGCCAGGGCCGAAGCGCGCTCGAGCGTCTGAAACACGGAGGTCTGGAGACAGATCGATTCGGCCTGAATGCGGAACATCCGGCGCAGGAAGAAGCGGCGGATCTCGCCGATGTCCTCGAGCAGCGGCAGGACCTCGCCCAGCGCCATGCTGGAACGGCCGCGGGCGCGCATGGCGCGCAGCTCCTCGAAGTAGTCAGGCGTGCGGACGAGCTGTTCGGCGAAATACGGGCTGTGCTGGAAGATATCGAGCAGGTAGCCGCATAAGACGGGATCGTTGTTCAGGGCCCGCAGCCAGTCGTCGCGCCGGATCAGGGCTTCGAGGAGATGCTCGAAGGCTGCGCGCAAGCGGCCGAAGCGCGCGCGGGCGATGGCGGCGGCGAAGGCGGGTGCACGCTGATCGAGGAAGCGGACCAGGTTGCTGACGCCGGCTTCGCCGAGCAGGGGATCGGCTTCGCTCTCGGCCGCGCTCTGGCCGGGGGCCGCGGGATGCTGGGTATAGTAGACCGGCTGTTGGGCGTGGATCACGCGTTCATAGACTTCCTGCACGTGAACCAGGTGCTGGTTGAGGCGGCTGAGCAACGACTCGGGTGTGGGATCGTCGCCCAGCAGGGTGGCGGGCATGCGGCGTGCCACCAGGGCCAGCTCGGCGGGCCGTTCGGGCAGGGTATGCGTCTGGCGGTCTTCGGCGAACTGCAGGCGGTGTTCGAGCTGGCGCAGGAACTGGTAGGCGCCGGCCAGGCGCGAGTATTCGGAATCGGAGAGCAGATCCTTGTCGCGCAGCCGGTTCAAGGCGAGCAGCGTGCCCGAGTTGCGCAGCCAGGAGGCGCGCCCGCCGTGGACGCGCTGCAAGCATTGGACGAGAAACTCGATGTCGCGGATGCCGCCGGGAGCGAGCTTGACGTCGACGCCGCCGGGGCGCTTGCGCGCGGCCAGTTTCTCGCTGATGCGCTCGCGCGCCTCCGACATCCGTTCGACGGCCGAGAAATCGACTGTCGTCGAGTAGATCATGGGCTGCACCCAGTCCAGCAGCGCGCGGGCGAGCTCGGTGTCCCCGGCGGCGCAACGGGCCTTGATGAGCATCTGCAGCTCCCAGTCGCGGGCGCGCTTCTCGTAGTAGTGCCGGGCGGCGTCGAGCGAGAGGCAGACGTCGCCCAGGCGGCCATCGGGGCGCAGGCGCAGATCGACGCGATAGATCAGGCCCACGCTGGTGTAGGTGGCCAGCAGCTCGGTAAGGCGGTTGGCGACCTTTTTGTAGAACTCCTTATTGGTCAGGCCGGGCACGCCGTCGGTGTCGCCCTGGCCCTGGTACAGGAACATCAGGTCGATGTCGGAGCTGTAGTTCAGCTCGCGTCCGCCGAGCTTGCCTAGCGCGAGGACGGTGAATCCGCAGGCACTGCCATCGGCTAGATGCGGCACGCCGAAACGGCTTTCGAGCTCGTCGCGCACGGCGCGGCAGGCGGCGGCGATGATGGCGTCGGCGAGGTTGGAGAGTTCCTCGGTGATCTCGGGCAGGCCGGCGAAGCCGAGCACGTCGCGCACGAGAATTCGAAGGATCTGGCGGCGCCGGAAGCTGGCGAGCTTGAGCGCGGAAAGCGCCGCTGGATCGGCGGAGTCGTCTTCCTGGGCGATCCAGGCCGCCAGGTCGGCTTCCATCTCGGGCGTCGAGCGGACGCGATGCAGGCATCCGGAGCCGAGGATCGAGACCAGCCAGCCGGGATGGCGCAGCAACTCCTCGGAGAGGAATTCGCTGGAAGAGAAGACGGCGATCAGGGCCTGCAGGCCGAAGGGCGTCCAGGCGATCTGCTGAAACTCAGCCGGATGAGCGTCGCAAAAACGCTCCAGCCGCAGGACGGCGGCCTGCGGATCGGCCGATTGGCTGAGCAGGATCTCGAGGCCCTGCTGCAGGTCGGGCGGAATGGAATGGGCGATGGCGGAGAGCGCGAATTGCTCGTGCCTGGAATCGGAGTGCTGACGCTTCTCTGGCAAACCGTGCCGCCCTGTCAGACCGCGTGGTCTGCCAAGGCGATTGTAACACCGGTGGCGATGGGTCCCGGGCGGATGACGGCGGCGTAGAAGCCGCCCCTGGCCCAGACGGGCGAGGACGGGTCGCCGGCGCGGGCGCGGGCATCGTACAGCCGGGGTTGGATCAGCAGGCCGGGCGCGGGGTTATAGACGTCCAGCTCGCGGCAGGGCTGGCGGGGCTGGGTCAGTTCGATCAGCGCGCCGCCGACGTAGAAACGCTGGCCACTGCGCAGCAGACGGAAATTGAGTTCGCGGATAGTGAGGTTTTCGCCGAGCGAGCCGGCGACGATGGGGAAACCCTCCGCGCGCAAGCTCTCTATGTCCTCGAGCGAAACGAGGAGCAGCGCCTTGCGCGGGCCGCCGTGGTGCACGCGATCAGCCTGCACGTCCCCCTCAATACCGAGCGGGGCCACCCAGCCTTCCGCGATCGGAAGTTTGGGGACCCCGCCCTTGGACACGTTGATCTGGTGGACGATACCCTGCACAACGACAGGTTATTAGATGTCGTAGTAAAGTGCGAACTCGTAGGGGTGCGGCCGAAGGCGCACGGCCTCGGCTTCGTTCTTGCGCTTGTAGCTGATGAAGGTCTCGAGGAGTTCTTCGGTGAAGACGTCGCCCTTGAGCAGGAAGTCGTGATCGGCGGCCAGGCAGTCCAGCGCCTCATCGAGCGAGCCGGGCATGGAGGGCACGTTCTTCATCTCTTCCGGCGACAGATCGTAAATGTCCTTGTCGAGCGGTTCGCCGGGATCGATCTTGTTCAGGATGCCGTCGAGGCCGGCCATCAGGTTCGAGGCAAACGCGAGGTACGGGTTGCAGCTCGTGTCCGGCGGACGGAATTCGACGCGCTTGGCCTTCGGGCTCGACGAGTACATCGGAATGCGGCACGCGGCGGAACGGTTGCGGCGGGAGTACGCGAGGTTGACCGGCGCCTCGTAGCCCGGCACCAGGCGCTTGTAGCTGTTGGTGGTGGGGGCGATGATCGCCGATAACGCCCGGGCGTGCTTCAGCAGGCCCCCGATGTACCACAGCCCCAACTGGCTGAAGCCCGCGTAGCCATCGCCGGCGAACAGCGCGTTGCCGTCCTTCCACAGCGACTGGTGGGTGTGCATGCCGCTGCCGTTATCGGCAAACAGCGGCTTGGGCATGAAGGTAGCGGTCTTGCCGTACTGATTCGCCACATTGCGCACGATGTACTTGAACAACATCATGTTGTCGGCCGACTTCACCAGCGTGTCGAACTTCTGGTCGATCTCGGCCTGGCCGCCGGTGGCAACTTCGTGGTGATGGCACTCGACCACGATGCCGACCTGCTGCATGACCTCAACCATCTCGGCGCGCAGGTCCTGATAGTGATCGGTCGGCGGCAGCGGGAAGTAGCCTTCCTTGTAACGCGGGCGATAGCCCAGGTTGTTCTCGGCGCGGCCCGAATTCCAGCGGCCTTCCTCGGCGTCAATGTAGTAAAAGCTGGAGTGCTGCGTGGTATCGAAGTGGATGTTATCGAAAATGAAAAACTCGGCTTCGGCGCCGAAGTAGGCGGTGTCGGCGATGCCGCTGTTCTTGAGATACGCTTCGGCTTTGCGGGCGATGAAGCGCGGGTCGCGATCATAGCTCTGGCGCGTGATCGGATCGACGACGTCGCTGATCATGCACAGCGTCGTAATCTCGAAGAACGGATCGATGTAGGCCGTCTTCGGGTCGGGCACCAGCAGCATGTCGCTCTCGTTGATGGCGGCCCAGCCGCGAATCGACGAGCCGTCGAAGCCGAAGCCTTCCTCGAAGGCGTCCTCGCCCAGTTGGGTGATGGGATACGAAACGTGTTGGGAAAGGCCCGGCAGATCGGTGAAACGCAGGTCGACCTGCTTGGCTCCCTTTTCCTTGGCATAAGCGAGTACTTGTTTCGGGGTCATGATGTTACTCCATCCGTTTGCGGTTTTCCACCACAATGAAACCCCTACGTTAACAGAGGCTCCGGGGTGAGTCCACAAACCGGCGTAAGAACGACAATCGGAAGTTTGAATGGTGGTGATCCAAAAATCCGATGGCGCGGGCGGGCTATCCCAAGTAATTCAAAAACAAGAACAATTTAGCAACGAATCCAAGGACATCGGCGCGTCACGGCGGGATCGGACCAGGGCGCGCCGGCGAGCGCCGAGTCGCGGCGGCGAAGCTCCGCGGAGCGCCGGAATTCGAGACAATGGCGGTCGATGGCATTGTCGGATGAACAACTGGCCGCGGCGCGGCGCACGGGCCAGGATGTGTGCTGCGTCGCCGGCCCCGGGTCGGGCAAGACGCGGGTGCTGGTGGAGCGCTACGCCTGGCTGGCGGGCGAGCGGGCGCGGCCGGAAGCGATCCTGGCGATCACATTCACAGAGAAGGCGGCGCGCGAGATCAAGACGCGGCTGGTCAGGCATTTCGAGAACCGGCCCGAGTTGCGGGCGCGGATCGAGCGCGCGCTGGTGTCGACGATCCATGGCTTCTGCCACGGCGTCCTGAGGGAGTTCGCGACGCGGGCGGGCATCGACCCGGCGTTCCGGGTGATGGACGAATACGAGGCGCGGCGGGAGCAGGCGCGCGCCATCGAGGAGGCGCTCAACCGCTTCATCCAGGAGCGCCGTACGGAGTTTCACGCGCTGGCCGAAGCCTGGGCGGCGGAGGATTTCGCGGAAGAAATTCTGGGCCTGTCGGAGCGCCTGCGGCTGGCGGGCGGCGCGCGGAAGGCTCTCGCGGTGTTGCCCGAGTATGACGCGGGGCGCCTGGTGCGGGGGATCGAGGCGGCACTGCGGGCAGGGCTCGACGGGTCGGACGCCAGGACCCCCACGCAGATCGCCAGTCGCGATGCGGTTGGCGCATGGCTGACCGGGGAACATGGGGATCTCCTCGACAGGCTGGAGCGGGTGGGCAAAATCCCGTTGCCACGGGGAAAGGGCGCCGAGGCGCTAAACGCGGCGCTGAAGCAAGGCCGGGAGGAAGCACAGAGCGCCATCGCAGAGGCTATCGGCGAACGGTATCGTCCCTGCGTGTCCACGCTCGGCGACATGCTGACGCAGTGCGAGCGGGAGTTCGCCGAGCGCAAGCGCGCGCAGGGGGCGCTCGATTTCGGAGACCTCGAAGAGCAGACGCTGCGGTTGCTGGAGCAGGACGAGACGATCCGCAGGACCGTCAGCGAGCGTTTCGACGCGATCCTGATGGACGAACTCCAGGACACCAATCCGATTCAATGGCGGATTGTGGACGCGATCCGGCGCGAGGGGCGCTTCTTCGCCGTGGGCGACATCAACCAGTCGATCTTCGGCTTTCGGGGCGCGAACCCGCGGCGGTTCAAGGCCTATCAGGAGAGGGTCGAGCAGCGCGGCTGGAAAGTGGACCGGCTCGAGACCAACTACCGCAGCCGGCCCGGGATTCTGCAGGCGGTGGAAGCGATTTGCGTCCACACCGGACTGGAGGGGATCAGCGCGCATCGGCTGGTAGCGGGCGGAGTGTTTGCAGACGAAGCAGCGCCCTGCGTCGAGGTGCTACGCGTGGAAGACGACGCGCCGGAAGCGGCCTGGGTGGCGCGCCGCATTGTGGAGTTGAAGCAGGAACTGCGCGCCGGCCCGGAGCGGCGCGCGCTGCGCTACAGCGACATCGCAATCCTGGCGCGCGGCGCCGCGGTGTTCGACGAATACGAATCGGCGCTGCGGGCCGCGGGCATTCCGTGCATGGTGCAGCGCGGCCGGAACTTCTTCGATGAAGCGGAGATCGTGGATCTCCTCAACCTCCTGCGTGTGCTGGTGAACCCGCGCGACGAGCCGGCGCTGCTGACTGTGCTGCGCTCACCGCTGGTGGGCATCGGCGACGAGGAACTGCTGGCGCGGCACGAGGCCGGGCTCGAACTGGCGCCGGACTATGTCACCGCGCGGCTGGAGGAGTTGCGCGCATGGAGGGAGGCACTGCCGGCCGACCGTCTGCTGCAGCGGTACCTGGATGAGAGCGGCCACTGGAGCCGGCTTGCGCCGGCCCAGCGGGCGAACGTGTGGAAGCTGTTCCGAATGCTGCGGGCGATGGACGCCGGCCAGCCGGGCGCGCTGGCCGAACAGGTCGAGGAACTGCTGGGCGTGCGCGGCGCCGGCAAGGAACCCAACGCGCCCGTGCCCGGCGCCGTGGATGCGGTCGAGATCCTGAGCATCCACAAGGCCAAAGGCCTCGAGTTCCCGGTCGTGTTCCTGGTTTCGATGCACAAGCAGCCTGGAGGCGCGGGTATGCAGGGCCGGCTGGCGCTATCGGAACGCCGTGGCCTGGGCGCGGTGTGGCGGCGGAAAGGCCTGGATGCAACGCAGGCCGATGGCGCGATGACGGCGGCCGAGGAGGAGCGGAAGCAACGCGAGAGCTGGGAGGAGGACCGGCTGCTATACGTCGCTTTGACTCGCGCCGAGGAGCGGCTGGTGCTGGTCTGGTCCGAAAAGAAGAAGCCGGACCAACGTTGGATCGGGCCGGTGACACAGGGACTGGGGCTTACCTGGGCTGCGCCCATCGGGACGGTGGCGCTGGAAAACGGAGTGCGCGTGTGGCGTGTCAGCGGCGCGCCGCCGGCGCTGGAGGCGCGCGCGGACCAGGCCAGCGCGGGGGAGACGGTCCTGGCCGTGGAACGCAATCTCATCGGTCTGCCCGAGTCTCCGTCCGTCAACGCGACGGCACTGGCGCACTTCGAAACGTGCCCCCGGCGCTATTTCCTGCGGACCGTGCTGCGGTGGCCGGAGCAGCCCCAGGAGGCCGCGGCGAGCGAGGAGCAGTGGGAGCCCGAATCGGGCGATGAAACGGCGCAGGGAGCCGTGTTCGGCGGTGAGGCGGCGACTGGAGCCGAATCCAGCGGCGGCACACTGAGCGGGCCCGGATTCGGCGAGATCGTGCATCGACTATTGGCCGGGGTCGAGGCGCCCGGCGCGCCGACGGAAGCGCTCGAACTGGTGCGCCGGTTCGAGGCCGGCGAAACGGGCCGGGGGGCGGCGCGGGCCAGCCGGAGCGGACGCGAGACGCCGGTTCTGTTCGAATTCGCGGGCCTGCTGATCCGCGGCACGATCGATTTGTGGTTCGAGGAGAACGGTGAGCTGGTGCTGGTGGACTACAAGACCGACTGGCACATCGGCGTCGAGCGCCGCCGGGAGTACGCCACGCAGTTGGGCCTGTATTCGATCGCGCTGTCGCGCGCCCTGGGGCGGAACGTGGACCGGGCCGTGCTGGCGGCCCTGCGGAGTGGCACGGAGATCGATGTCACCTGGCGGGAAGACGACGCGGGGCGGCTCACCCGGCTGGTCGAGGAGTTTCGCGCGGCCGGGCGCGAGGGCCATTTTCCGATACGGGCGGGGAGGGAATGCGAGCTGTGCGGCTTTGCCGGGGGCGCGTGCCCGGCCGAAGGGCCGGCGCCCGGCGGCTAGGCTTGGGGTTCGTGCTTGCCGCAGCGCTTCTCGATGATCTGGATCAGCTTGGAGTGGACCTGCTCGGGCAGCGGTTCCGGCTCCATGCCCTTGTAAACCTGAATGGTCTTCTTCGTGGTGTCGCAGATCACCCAGCAATTAGGGCATTGCGAGATGTGGCTCTCCAACTCCTGGCGCAGTACGGGATCGACACTTTCGTCCAGGAAATCGGCCAACTCCCGCAGGAAGTCTTTACACGTAACCAAAGATCTGATCCCCTTTCCGCTTAAAGACCCTGGTCAACTTTTCCCGCAACTGGAGCCGCGCCCGCAGCAGCCGGCTTTTCACCGCCGCCACCGAAAGGCCCAGCGACTCGGCCGTCTCCTCGGTGGACAATTCCTCCACGTCGCGCAGGACGAACACGGTCCGGAAAATCGGCTTCAGACCGGCGATGGCCTGGTCCAGAATGCCGCGCAACTCTCCCTGCGAATAGCGCATCTCCGGATTGTCGTCCCACACCGCAATCTCCCGCACGATCGGCTCCTCATCCGTTTCGATGTTCTCGTCCATTGAAACGGTGCGATCACTTTTACGCTTTCTGAGGCGCATCAGGCTTTCATTCACCGCGATCCGAACCAGCCAGGTGTAGAATTTCGACTGGCCCTGGAAGGTGTCGAGGTGGGTGAAGGCCTTCAGGAAGCTGTCCTGGAGAATGTCCTCGGCGTCCTCGTTGTTCTGGGTGATGTTGCGGGCCATGCGGTAGATTTTGCGCTCATAGCGGTTAACCAGTTCGTTGAAGGCGGCCGGATCTCCCTGGCGGGCCCGTTCCACGAGCTCCGTCTCGGTCGGCGGCTGAAGGCCCTCCGGCTCGAGGTCCGTTTCCTGCGATGGCATGAGTTAGGACTCCGACGATCAGAATAGCAGCCATCGGCGCGGGGACGCCGCAGAAATCGGGCATGATAGGCTGAAATCAAAGTCCCAATTATGAGCAGCTCGTACTTAATTACATTGCCGGACGGCAGCCGCAAAGAGGTTTTGGCCGGCGCTTCGCCGCTGGAGGTTGCGCGTTCGATCGGGGCGCGGCTGGCGGACGACGCCGTGGTGGCGCGCGTCGACGGCAAACTGTGGGACCTCGCCCGGCCGTTCGAAGGGGACGCAACGCTGGAGATTCTCACATCCAGAAACGGCGAAGAGGCCTTGAAGGTCTACCGGCATTCGACCGCGCACCTGCTGGCCGCGGCGGTGCTGGAGCTGTATCCGGGAACGAAGCTCGGCGTCGGACCGGCGATCGAGTCGGGCTTCTATTACGACTTCGAGCGCGAGACGCCGTTCACTACGGAAGACCTGGAGAGCATCGAGAAGAAGATGCGGGAGATTCGCGACCGCGATCTCGCCTACGACCGCACGATCGTCCCCAAACAGGAGGGCCTCCGGCGCTACCAGGCGCTGGGCGAGGGGATGAAGTGCGAGCTGATCGAGGAGAAGGCCGGCGAGTCGTTCACCGAGTACACGCTGGGGCCGCACTTTAGCGACTTCTGCCTGGGCCCGCACGTGCCCTCGACCAAACGCCTGAAGGCGTTCAAGCTGCTCTCGGTGTCGGGCGCATACTTCAAAGGCGACCAGACCCGGCAGCAGTTGCAGCGCATCTACGGCACGTCGTTTTTCACGCAGAAGGATCTGGACGAGTACCTCAACAGACTGGAGGAGGCCAAGCGGCGCGACCACCGCCTGCTGGGCAAGCAGCTTGACCTGCTAAGCATCCAGGAAGTCGCCGGGCCGGGGCTGATCTTCTTCCATCCCAAAGGCGCGCTGGTCAAGAAGCTGCTCGAGGACTGGATGCGGGAGCAGTACCTCGCTCGCGGTTACTCGCTGGTGGCGACGCCGCACGTGGCGCGCGAAAGCCTGTGGCAGATCTCGGGCCACCTGGACTACTACGCCGAGTCGATGTTCTCGGGTATGGAACTGGACGACGGCAGATACCGCCTCAAGCCCATGAACTGCCCAATGCACATTCTGATTTACAAGGATCGCGGGCGCAGCTACCGCGACCTGCCGGTGCGGCTGGGCGAGCTCGGCACGGTCTACCGCTATGAACGCTCGGGGGTGCTGCACGGGCTGTTGCGCGTGCGCGGCTTCACCCAGGACGACGCCCACATTTTCTGTACGCCGGACCAGGTGGAAGACGAAATCACGGCCTGCCTCCAATTCGCCGTGGATACGCTGCGGACCTACGGTTTCGACCGCTACAAGGCCGAGCTGTCGACATGGGATGGCACCACCGGCGGGAAATACCTGGGCACCCAGGAGCAGTGGACTCTGGCCGAGGACGCGCTGCGGCGAGCCGTCGACCGCGTCGGCCTGGAAGTCAAGGTGATGCCCGACGAGGCCGCCTTCTACGGGCCCAAGATCGACGTCAAACTGCTCGATTGTCTGGATCGCTCGTGGCAGTTGTCGACCGTGCAGTTCGATTTCAACCTGCCCCAGCGGTTCGACCTCGAATATGTCGGCCAGGATAACGAGAAGCACCAGCCGGTGATGGTGCACCGCGCGCTGTACGGCTCGGTGGAGCGTTTTTTCGGGATTCTGCTGGAGCATTACGCCGGCGCGTTTCCGGTGTGGCTGGCGCCGGTCCAGGCGGTGGTCCTGCCGATCGCCGACCGTCACAACGAGTACGCGCGGACGGTCCTGCGGCGGCTGGAAGCCGAGGGCTTCCGGGTGGAGATCGACGAGCGCAGCGAGAAGGTGAATTACAAGATCCGCGAAGCCCAGTTGATGAAGATTCCATATATGCTGGTGATCGGTGATCGCGAGGCCAGCGAGGCCCAGGTAGCCGTGCGCAACCGCAAACACGGCGATCAGGGCGCCCAGAGCCTGGACCAGTTCGTGGCCGGCCTGAAGGCTCTGGTGGACACGAAGGCTGTTTCCGAATAACGCCCGCCGAGCGGTATGTTCGACTGGCTGAGCGTGCGTCTACCGGCACTGATTCCCGCGTCTCTGGTCGTGGGATCGTGGGTTTGCTGCTGCCTGCTGATCGCCGGGGCGCGTCGCTACCGCTCGGTGCGGCCGCCCGCGGTCGGCCCACTCGAACCAATCTCCGTGCTGAAGCCTCTGCATGGGCTCGACGAGGGCCTGGAGCAGAACCTGCGCACATTTTTCGAACAGGATTATCCGGCCTTCGAGCTGCTCTTCGCGGCGCGCGAGGAGGATGACCCCGGTCTCGCGTTGGCACGTTTCCTGGCACAGCGGTATCCGCACATCCCGGCGACTTTCCTGATAACCGGCGACCCGCGCTGGCCCAATGCCAAGGCCTGGAGCCTGGGACTGATGATGCGCCAGGCGCGCCACGACCTGGTGGTGATGAGCGACAGCGACATCCGCGTGACGCCGGAAATGCTACGCACTATCGCCGCCGAATTCAGCGACCCGCATCTCGGCGTGGCCACGTGCCCCTACCGCGCCGTGCCCGGCCCGAGCTTCTGGTCCACGCTGGAAGCGATCGGCATGAATACCGAATTCTGGGGCGGCGCGCTGACGGCGCGGCTGGTGGAAGGAGGCGTCCATTTCGCCGTGGGACCCACGCTCGCGGCACGCCGCAAAGTCGTCGAGTCGGTCGGCGGATGGGATCGTCTGAGCCGCTACCTGGCCGAGGACTTTGTCCTCGGACGACGGGCGGCGGAGGCGGGCTACGGCGTGATCCTGTCCAGCTATGTGGTCGAGCATCGCATCGGGTCGCAAACGTTTCTGGCTAACCTCGCGCACCGCCTGCGCTGGAACCGGTCGACGCGGCGCTCCCGGCCGGCGGGCTATCTGGGGCAGGTTTTCACCAATCCGCTGCCGCTGACTCTGATCCTGGTCGCCGTGGCGCCCGGCGCATGGCCGGCGCTGATCGGCACGGCGTTGCTCCGCGCCTGGACGGCCTATGAAGTCGCGGTGCTGACGCTGAAGGATC
>OCTA010004686.1_pt1 | contig 11969 bp, 9 predicted proteins | sample 1538991 | NCBI WGS metagenome assembly OCTA01 (sample SAMEA3539302, study PRJEB22396) | soil metagenome | biome: tundra; feature: field; material: soil | place: USA | collected 2010-05 | depth 0.15 m | reverse complement strand
GGGTATCACTGTGCGTTTTGTCCCTATCGCAATCTTTGTCCCGCGACGGAGAAGATCGTTGGCGAGAAGATCGGTGCAGCTCGGCAGAAGAAATCGGCGTCTCGCGTCAACTAGAACTCAGTCGTCCCTCCGGGACTTGAATCGTTTTTCCCACTGTCCCCAGCGCTGGAGCGCTGGGCTACGTTCGGTCGCCCCTCCGGGGCTTGATTCTCGGGCGATTCGTTCCACAGGATTGCCCGAAAAGTGGGTGCTGGGACAACAATTAGCCCACTACCGAAAAGTGAGTTCTCACGCACTCTCTAAAACCCGCATTTCTATTGGCCGTTCCCTTCCCAAAACCATTTATGAGACCAGCCCTGTTTTGAGCAGAAGGCTTTCGGAGCAAGCGGAGTGGTGTTGGGAATCTGGAAAATGCCGCAAAAAACTTTGGGGACGCTCATCGCGTCCCCTTTGTCGTTGCCTGTTGCAGGTGCTTAGTGCTTTTTGCTGCTCTTCTTCTTTGCTTTCTTTTTGGTTGCCATGGATCTATTCTCCCTTTCCATTCTTCATGGAATTTCGCAACGGTGTTTTGTTGCAACTGATTGATGTATAGAGTCAACGCAGAACGAAGTCAAGAGAAAAATGATTGAAACGGGCGCGTGCAACGCTGTACCAAAGTCACCTGCGCGACTCGCACGCGAAGAAAAAGTCGAGTGACATCACAACTGGCTTTCACCTGCTCTCCCCTCGCGTTGTTTCTGCCGCGCGCACGTTGCAAACGAACGCGTCGTTCGGATGCCGGCGGGGTTGCGCGTCGAGAAAGTTCGCGAAGCTTGCCACGATCTATGAGGAGAGACGATTTTCAAGCGACGCAGGGGCCAGCGGAGCCCGTGTGCTCGTCACCTTGATTTGTGAAATGATTCGCCGCGACGCGCACCGCGGGATTGCTGCGCTGTGCCTGGGCGGGGAAACGCTGTGGCTATGGCGGTGGAGCGGGGTCTAGAACCCGGTTTTGAGTGTAATCGGGATGTTTCAACAGTTACCGATTCGTTAAGTTTTCCAACGGGAAGAACAAAGCCGCAAGCCGCCGTGAGCCGATTCATGCATTGACATGGATCCTTTTCGGGCGCAGTGTTGCAGCCACGTTTGTGAGGAGTCTTTTACATGACCTCAAGATACCTCTCGGGAGTTCTGATTATCGCGCTCAGTCTCGTCCTCATGCCTGCGGAAGCGCAGAACTCCGGCAAAATTGTCAGCAACGGGACAATCGACGGCGTAATTGTGGGAGTGGCCGCGGGAGTGGCAGTTATCGCTATCGTGGCCATTCACTATTCGAAAAAGCGAACAATTACGGGATGTGTCAACTCGGGAGGAAACGGATTGACCGTCACCGACGAAAAAGACAAGCAAACTTACGCGCTGTCTGGCGACACGACGGGAATCAAACCGGGCGATCGAATGAGGGTGCAAGGCAAGAAAGTAAAGTCGAGCCCCGACAAGCCGATCGAATGGGAAGCAAGAAAGGTGACCAAGGACTTCGGTGTCTGCCGGCCCTAGGTGCGATCTCGACGCGCAGGGGGGTTGATGACTGTCGCAAACAGGCGATAGCACTCGTTGACCTTAGAGAGTCGTCCGCTCTTTCCTTGTGGTAGGGCACTTACCACTCAACAAACACCACCCAGATTTATACAGGGTTTACCGCGATCAAAATGGCCATTCTTGCGACTCGAATGCGACCGATGGAAAGGATCTGATCCCGCAAAACGAACGGGCAACGGCGAACCTAGTCCGGCTTCCGAGTGAAGATCAGAAAATAATCCATGCCGTCGGCTTTCACGAAATCCTGTGAGTCGCGTAGTTCGTATCCGGCTTGGGCAGCTTCGCGAACGACCACGTCTTTACTCACGCCATGATCTGCTCCGTTGCCATTGCGATCAATGATGCCAATCTTGGCTCCTGGTTTAAGCGATGGGTGGAGGTTCCTGAGTAGCACAACCGGATGGGCTACCTCGTGGTAGGTCTTGAGCAGCAGCACGGCGTCGATGCCGTCGGCCGGGAGTTGTGGATCGTCGGGCTTGCTGAGGATCGTCTTTATGTTCGGGAGTTGCTCTTTTTTCGCGCGCTGGGCAATGTATTGAATTGCCTGGGGGTTGATGTCCACCGCATAAACCGTGCCCGAGCCGGTGACGCGGCGCGCGGCGCGCACCGTGAACCAGCCCGAGCCGGCACCGATGTCGGCAACGTTTTTGCCGGGTTCAATGCCCAGCATGTCCATGACGCGGCTGATCTGCAGGCGCTCATCGCGCCCCGGGGCATCGAAAATGGAGAGATCGCCAGTGTAAGGTGTGCTGGTCTTGCGTTGTGCCGACGGCGCTGCGGAACCGGACTGGGCACGGACCGGCTCCGGCGCCCACAGACCTGCCAATAACACTGAGATCGGCCCGAGACATCGGAGCGCTCTGCCAAGAGATTTCCAGTTCATTGTTTCCGAGAGTGCATGTGCTCAACCATTGGTGATATGGCGATATTACGTCAACCAATGACGAAGCCATCCGCCTTCAATGGTTACTCTCGTTGATTTGGCTGATCTAAGCCCTCAAGATTGGCAGAACAGAGCAGCCTGCATACGACCTTAGTTCTTTTTAGTTCTTTGGCACGTTCGTTCGGGTCGACCATCCTGAGCTCGCCACGCGATCCCAGAACATTCTCTTGGAGGGCACGTACTTCCCCGTCTTTCCGCTCGACGCTGCAGGGGCAAAAACCTGAAAACGCCAGTTCAGCACATCGGCAGCGTAGATTTTCCCATCTTTCCCCACAGCCATGAAGTGTCCCCAAGCGAACTGCCCTGGCGCGTGTCCTGGCTCACCAAGTGCGCCCAGAATCCTCCCGTTTTGATCGAGCTCAATAATCCGGTCGTAGCCCCCATCGATCATCCAGACGTGTTGATCCGCGCTGATGAAGAGACCATACGGGTATCCAATACCCGTCCATTGCTTCAGGAAATTCCCTTCCGCATCGAAGATCTGGATCCGCTGGTTCTCGCGATCCCCCACATAAACGTTGCCCTGTTTGTCTACCGCAATGCTGTGTGGCAGATTGAATTTACCCGGACCCGTTCCGTATTTCCCCCAGGCCTTCAGGAAGTTCCCGTCGCGATCAAACTTCACCACCCGCGAGTTGCCGTATCCGTCGGAAACATAGACTTCCCCGTTCTTCCCGAAAGCCACGTCCGTTGGCTGATTGAACAGCCAGTCTGATTCTGCAGCAACGCCTTGGCGTCCCAGCACAAGAAGAACACGACCTGCTCGACTTAGCTTCAGCACCAGGTGACTTCCATCGTCCGTTGTCCAGAGGTTGTCGTCATCATCAATTCGCAATCCGTGCGGGTGCGTGAACAGCCCTTCCCCAATGCTGCGGAGGAAGATTCCACGTTCGTCGTATTCGGCCAGCATGGGTTGGGCTCGCTGAAACAGAAAAATGTGTCCCTGTGAATTCAACGCCACTCCTGAAGCTTCTCCCACGTTTATTCCATCTTGCGCATGAAAAAAATCAGGAATCACGTGGTAGCCCAGCTCGGGGACTGGATAAAATGCAGGCGGCTTTACATCTTGTGCTGCAGTTCCTCCGATCACGAATAGAAGACCAGCCACAGCTACTACCAATCGGAGCGGGTTGTTCATGGAGCCCTCCGGGCCGTCAGATTCGGCACTGGTGAGCGGATTGTACAACGGGATGGCCGAGTCACGGTGGTAGTTGTCGCGAACAGGCGGTTACACTCAGAACCGTGCCGGAGCAACCCCGCCTTACTTCGCGGCCGTTCCCGATTCTGCCGCCGTGACCGGCAGCGTGATCGTGAACAGCGCGCCTCCATCCGGGGACGTTGCTGCTTCGATGTTTCCTCCATGCTCGCGCAGTACGGTCTTGCAGATGCTTAGCCCCAGGCCGGTTCCTCGGCCGGGGCGCTTAGTGGTGAAGAACGGATCAAAAATGTGCGCCAGGTTTTCGGGCGCGATTCCCGGGCCATCGTCCTGAAACACGACCCAGACAGAGTCGGGCCTGCGTCCGATGCGCACGCGAATCGTGCCCTTCGCGCGGTTTTCGCGGATGGCCTGTTCCGCATTCAGCAGAAGATTCAAGAAGACCTGCATCAGTTGATTGGGATCGGCCATGATCGCGGGTATCGCCGGTTCGGGCAGAAAATCCACCGTGATGTTGCTCTTGCGCAATGGATACGCCTGCATCTGCACGGTGCGTTGCACGAGTTCGTTTAGATTTACCTGGCTCTTTCCCGGAGCCGGCGGGCGGGCGAAGTATTGCAAGTTTTGGACGATTTCGGCGGCGCGCCTGGCCTCCTTGTGCAGATCTCCAATCTGCTTGCTCGCGGATTCGCTGGCCTGCGATTCCTTTAGCAGTTCGGCGTAGCCCAGGATGGCGGTCAGCGGGTTATTGAGCTCGTGGGCGAAGCCGCCGATCATCTGACCCATGGCCGCCTGACGCTCGCTCTGAATAATCTGCTGCTCCAGTTTTTTCTCCATCGTCACATCGCGGACGGAGATGATCACGCCCGCCGGTTTGCCCTCGGCATCCAGCAGAGGACTCGCCATGCCCAGCATGGTGCGCCAACCGCCGTCGCGGTGCCGGGAGCCGTACTCGCATGATGTCAGTGAACTCTCACCGGTCGCGACGGTGCGGTAGAGTTGGGCCAGTTCCGGTGGAGCATTCTCCGTCTCCGCGACGTTCTTGCCCATGAGATGTTCCGGTCCGTACCCGAGGAGTTCGCCGATGCGCGCGCTCACGAAGGTGTACTGCCCCTTCAGATCGAGCACCAGAATCAGATCCGGAAAACTTTCCAGCAGGTGCCGGCGGAACTCTTCCTGCCTCTGCAACTGTTGTTCCAGCGCGCGCTTCTCGGTGACATCTACCAGCGTGCCCTGGTAACGGACAATCCGTCCGGCTTCTATTACGCCGCTCGAGGTATCCACGCACACCGCGACTCCGCCATCTTTTCTTCGCAGTCGAAGCTCGCGAGTGCGGGTGTGTCCGCTCTGGCTTCCCGCGTGTCCCAGCACCGGATCGTCCCCGTCAACATTCAGCTGTTCCGGCGGCAGTTGCAACAAATCTTCTTTGCTGTCATATCCCAAGATGGAGACCAGGGCCGGGTTTACCTCGAGCAGCCTGCCTTCCGGATTGCTGATGTACACGCCTTCCTGCAGAGATTCGAAGAGCTGCGTGAAGCGCTGTTCCTTCTCACGATGTTCGGTGATGTCACGCGCCAGCACACTCGCCCCGGTCACCTCGCCGCCCTTGACGATGGCATTGACCACGCAGTCGAAGTAAAGCCGCCGGGAATCGTTCTTAGGGCGGACCTCGACCACTCCCGACCAGTTCCGCTTCTCCAGAAACCGTTCCAGCCCTCCGGTCGCCTCCGCATGCAGCGGCGCGCCCAGGAATTCCTCAAGTTTGTGACCAATCAGCTGCGAGTAAGGAACGGCGAGAATTTCCGTAAATCGCCGGTTTACCGTGCGCAGGGTTCCATCGAGTGAGATGGCGAGCGCCACGTCATCCAGAGAATCGATCAGCTCCTTGAAGTTGCGCTGCGAGCGCATAATCGATTGGCCCAACTGATCGAGTTGGTCTTCGGCGGGTGCGACTCCCGCCTGATTCTGAAAGCCCCTTAGAATCTTCTTCAGCTCCGTAACCTCGCGCTTGCGTCCGAAAGCATAGGTGGCAAACAAGACGGCGAGCGCGAAGAGTCCGGCGGGAATTGCCCATAGCCGGTACGGAAGGTCTTTCAGTTGTTGCCACGACAACAATGCCACTGCCGCCGCAAGCAAAACGAGCAGGCCAAGCGCCCATCGCCACAACTGGCTCTCTTCGCGTTCCAGCCGGTTTGACACTTGACCGGGCCGCGCTGAAGTGGGGTCTACGTTGACCATCGAGGGACTCCCCTGGCGCAAAACATTATCCGCCAGATTGCCCCTAGCCTAGCACCGAAAGCAGCGGTTCACGAAAGAAGGTTCCATAACGTTCCATCACGGTAACCGGGTGATGACCATCACAGCGGTCCGGTTTGGCACTGACTATGATGGCAGTAAGGATCTCCCATCCGCGCTGTCCTCTTCGTGTGCTTACTGGTGCTCCCTATGCTCTATAAAACTCTGAGTGCGGCCGTTTACGGCATTGACGCCAACATTATCGAAGTGGAAGTGGATGTCTCGGGCATCAAAATGCAGGAAGACCACTTCCACACGGTCGGCCTGCCCGATGCTGCCGTCCGCGAAAGCCGCGACCGGGTCCGCGCGGCACTGAAAAATTGCGGCTACGATATCCCTCCCACCCAGATCACCATTAATCTGGCGCCGGCCGACATCCGCAAGGAAGGCTCCGGCTTCGACCTGCCCATGGCGCTCGGCATCCTCGGCGCATACGGGGGGCTGAATAAGAAGGAGGTGCCCGACGCGCTGTTTGTCGGCGAGCTTTCTCTCGACGGAAGGGTGCGCGGAGTGCGTGGCGCTTTGCCGATCGCGATCGAGGCTCGTCGATCGAAGGTAAAACGCCTGGTCGTGCCCGAAGTCAACGCTCGCGAAGCCGCTATGGTTGGTGACGTTGAGGTTTATCCGGTTAAATCACTGCTGGAAGTCATTCATCTCATTAACTCCGGCAACGGCGTCTCCCGCTTGCAGGTCGACACCGATCAACTGCTCTGCCAAGCGCAGCACTTCCCGGTGGATTTCAAAGACGTTCGCGGCCAGCAAACCGCCAAGCGGGCCCTTGAAGTCGCCTGCGCTGGTGGTCACAACATTCTGATGATCGGGCCTCCAGGATCTGGAAAAACCATGCTGGCGAAGCGCATGCCGACGATCCTGCCGCCCTTTACTTTCGAAGAAGCGCTGGAGACCACCAAGATTCACAGTGTTGCTGGTGTGCTCGATGCGCACGCCGGACTCGTCGGGCTGCGACCTTTCCGCGCGCCTCACCACACCATCTCCGACGCAGGTCTGATCGGCGGCGGCGCGATCCCGCGGCCGGGCGAGGTTTCGCTTGCTCACAATGGGGTGCTGTTCCTCGACGAATTTCCCGAATTCCCGCGCAACGTTCTTGACGTCATGCGCCAGCCGCTCGAAGACGGTACCGTCTGCATCGCGCGCGCCGCCATGTCGCTGACTTTCCCCGCGCGCTTCATGCTGGCCGCCGCCATGAACCCCTGCCCTTGCGGATTTCACAACGACCGCAGCCGCGAATGCCACTGTACCCCGCCCATGATCCAACGCTACATTTCTAAAATCTCGGGGCCGCTGCTCGACCGAATCGACATTCACATTGATGTCCCGGCCGTGAACTACAAAGAGATGCGCAGCACGAAGGAGTCGGAAAGCTCGGCGAGCATTCTTGAGCGCGTGGTTCGCGCCCGGGACGTCCAGTTGGCGCGCTTTTCTTCCGGACGCGAAAAACTTTACTGTAATGCCCAAATGCCGACGCAGTTCATTCGTAAGTTCTGCGAACTCTCCGCCGATTGTGAGCGCCTGCTGGAACGCGCCATGGCTCAGCAAGGGCTCAGCGCCCGCGCCCATGACCGCATCCTGAAAGTCGCCCGCACGATTGCCGACCTGGAGGGTATTCCGCAACTTGAACCTAAACATATTGCCGAGGCGATTCAGTACAGGACGCTGGACCGCACGTTTTGGGCGTGAGGCTACAAGGGCCATCCGGACGTAAGGGGCGTTATGATGCATTGGATGGTTGACATCGCGGGCCGGCGAAATTAGCGTGAGAACATGTTCCACATAACCCAAGGGGGCCATTGCGCATGACCGGAATTCAGTTCATCACCGACGAATCGGGCCGCAAGACGGCGGCAGTAATCGATCTCAAAAAGCACCGAGCGCTCTGGGAGGACATCGAGGACGTGCTGGTTTCCCGGTCGCGGCGACATGAAAAACGCATCCCGCTCGCCAAGGTAAAGACGGACCTCGCCAAGAGTGGAAGGCTCCGTGGCTAGCTACGATACGTTTCTCGTGCCCTCTAACTAATGCATGAGCACCCCAAGAACGAAAAGCTCCGTGGCTAACTACGACGTCGCATTGACCTCAAGCGCCGCGAAAGAACTTAAGAAGCTGTCCGGCTCCTTGATCGCGCGCATCGTTCCGCGCTTGGAAAATCTTGCCTTCAATCCTCGCCCACCGGGCTGCAAGAAGCTGCAAGGCGGAGACAGCGAATGGCGCATTCGCGTCGGCGACTACCGCGTGGTATACACCATCGACAACGAAAGACTGCTGGTGGACGTGACGCGTATCCTCACCGAAGTACCGTCTACGAACGATGACTGCGGGGTGCGCCCTCGTGAGCCTTTGACCTTCAATGACTCAACAGTTCCGTCTTAATCGGCGGCCGCTCCGCTAGTTGGCCTTGCGGCATCGGTGGGTTTGTCGTCGGTGGGTTTGTTTTTCTCCGCCTGCTGCAGGCGCAGGGCACGGTTCGAGGGCAAGCCGGCATCGCGGATCTTGTAAAGCAGGGCGCGATAGCTGATGCCCAGCGTGCGGGCTGCCTGCTTACGATTCCAGTGGTGCTGTTGCAGCACCTTCAGGATGACCTTACGCTCCAGTTCGTGCACGCACTGGCGGGTAAGCTGCTTCAGAGAAATCGGCCCGTCCAGCGAGAACTCGGGATTGAAAAAGTCCGGCTCGCGTGCCACCAGGTCGTTGGTGATCACTTCCTCATGGCCCAGAATCACGTAGCGCTTGATCAGGTTTTCCAGTTCGCGAATATTTCCCGGCCAGTGATATTTCTGCAGCACCGCCAGCACTTCATGCGACAGAGGCCGTGCCCGGCAGTTGAACTTGCGGTTGTAGTATTCGAGGAAGTAGCTGCACAGATCTTCAATATCGCCACGGCGTTCCCTTAGCGCCGGCATGCGCAGATTCACCACGTTGATGCGGTAGTAAAGATCCTGGCGGAAAGCCCCCGACTCGATCTCCGCTTCCAAATGGCGGTTGGTCGCGCACACCACTCGCACTTCGACCTTCTTGTCTTCCTGGGCGCCGATGCGGCAGAACTGCCCATCCTGCAAAAGCTGCAAAAGCTTCGATTGCAAGGATGGGTCAAGCTCGGAAATTTCATCTAGAAACAAGGTGCCGCGGTGGGCCAGTTCGACCCGTCCTGGCTTCGACCCAACCGCGCCCGTGAAGGCTCCTCGTTCGTAGCCGAACAGTTCGCTTTCCAGCAGGGTCCCGGGAATTGCCGGGCAGTTCACCTTTACATATGGACCCAGCTTCCACGGAGACAGCCCATGAATGAGGCGGGCAATGATGTCTTTTCCGGTGCCGCTCTCGCCGGTGATAAGGACAGGAACGTTGGCGGCGGCTACTTTACCCAGTCGCGAACGAACCGCTTGCATGACTTCAGAGTGGCCAAAAATGATGTTGTCAGGGGGAACCTCGCCGAGCGATTGTGCCAGCGAACTTACCGAAAGTGTAGTCATAAGACCAAATGCCCCAGTGCGGTCAATGTCAACCCGCATGCACTAAAAGTGCACCCCAAGCACCAAACTGGGGAAGAGAGCCGAGCGAGCTAAAACCTTTGTGGTAAACGCTCACTTATGAACGGCTTAGAGTGATGATATCGCGGAAGCCAGAACACCGGGCATGGCCCCAAAGTGCCATTCTGAGACAGAGTTGAGATAGGAAAAATAGTTCACACCGCAGAACCAGCTTTTCTCAAGAGCTTCCCGGAAACAGCCGTCGCGTCGGTGCTCAGTCGGCGGGCGAACTTCAGACCTAGAAGATGGTAGTCATCGCGATGCGCAATCCACACCGCCTTCGCTTGCATGATCCGCAAAGAGGTCTTGAAACCCTTGACGGGTCCGATGGGAGCGCTCGGAATCTCCAGTGAAACCAACGCCGATTGCGGCAAAGAACGGCGAACTACCACCAAAGCACCCCCAGGAGAGATGTTAAGAGCCGTGGCAAACTCCAGGGAATCCTTGCCGCTTCCGTCGCAAGTGCGGACAAAAACCGGAATGGCGAGCTGCAACCGTGGCCACTTGCGTTCCTTCTTCTTCAGTAAGGTACTAGACACGTGTCTGGACCACCATAAAAGGTATAAACACCCCAAAGACAGCATCTTAGGGGCCAAACCTCCGAGAGAAGCCGAGCCTGCCTGAAATCACCCGAAACCGCGCCACCGACACGGACATCGCCGAAGCAGCTTCACGTCCATTGATTCATGAATTGACTATTGGTCATGTCAAAAAGCTGCAACGTTTTTCGCTTCGGTGCCTATTTGGGGTCGTTTCCAATTGACAGTCTGGTGCACCTGACATAGGATCAAAACATCCCCCTTATTCTGAGGTAGCAGGGTCCCCTCCCTCAATACTGATTATTTGGTTATCCATGGCTTCTATACCCGACAAAAGCCCAGCCGTTTCCGCGACCGGCAGTGGTCCAAAAAGTAGCCTGCCGTCAACCGCCACGGCGCGGGCTTCGGCGCCCAGCACGGCGGACGACGCGGCAAGCGAGCTCGAACAATTGCGCGATCGTTTCCGCAAGACTGCGGACGCTCTGGCCTCTGCCGCCCACGACCTCAAGACGCCCTTGGCAATCCTCAACGGCTACATTGACCTGTTGCAGAGCCAGAAGCTCGGACCGCTCAATGATCGTCAGCGCGAAGTGATGGCCGACATGTTTTCCAGCGGACAGCGCTTGCAGCAATTCATTCAGGACTTCCTGACCTTCAGCGTGCTCGAAACCGGCGAACTGCGCATGCAGTACGTGGAAGGCGACATGAACGCGTGCCTCTCGGAAGTTTGCCGGCTCTGGTCGAACCGGTTTCAGGAGCGCGGTCTCGCCTTGTATTTCCTGGCCAATGACAAACTGACGACATTTCCATTCGATGCGCCCAAGATCCAGCGCGTGATTTCCAATCTTCTGGAGAACGCCTGCAAGTACACTCCGCAGGGTGGCACCGTGTGGCTGCACGCCGAGCCCCACATGTGGGAGCGTCGCGGCGTGAGTAAGTCCGCAGCCAACGCAGACCGCCGCCGTCAGTCGACGAATGTGCCGAACGCGGTCAAAGTCACGGTTGCCGATACCGGCCCGGGAATTCGGCCGGAGTTTCACCTGGAAATCTTCGATGATTTCTTCCGTCTGCCGGGCAGCGAATCGGCCGAGGGCATGGGCCTTGGACTCGCCATTTCCCGCCGCCTTCTCCAGGCAATGGGCGGCAAGATCTGGGTCGAAAGCGAACCGGGCACAGGCTGCAAGTTTTCCTTTCTTATTCCCCTGAAACCAATTCTGAGCGGTCCGCCACGAGGAATGAAATGAGCGAAGGCGCCAACATCCTGCTGGTGGATGACGAACCGGGAATGTTGCGCTACATCCGCACGCTGCTGGAAGTGGATGAGCACAAGGTGCAAACCGCCAGCACTGGCGAAGAAGCGGTCGAGCGCGTCCAGAAGGGACTGCAGCCCGACCTGGTGCTGCTCGATCTACTCATGCCCGGCATCGACGGGCTGCAGACTCTGGAACAACTCCGCCATCTCAAGCCCGGATTGAAAGTCGTCATGCTCTCCTGCGTGAATGACACGCGCAAAGTGGTGCAGGCCATGCGCCTGGGTGCGATCGATTATCTAACCAAGCCGTTCCAGAAAGCCGAACTCGACGCGGTCATTGCGCAGTGCGTCGGCACGGCCAAGGGTGAGAGCTATGCGGGCGAGATCGAAGAACTTTGCGACGACGTGTTCTTCATAGCTGCCAGCCCGGCAATGAAGAAGATTCGCTCCCAGGCCGCACTCGTCGCCAACGTCGAAATCCCGGTCCTCCTGCTCGGTGAAAGCGGTACCGGCAAGGAAGTGCTGGCCCGCCTGATCCACAAACTTTCCCCGCGCGCCCACCGCACCTTCCTCAAAGTGAACTGTGCGGCGGTGCCCGGCGACCTGCTCGAAAGCGAACTGTTCGGCTACGAAGCGGGAGCCTTCACCGGCGCCACGCACGCCA
>OCTA010004685.1_pt1 | contig 11970 bp, 3 predicted proteins | sample 1538991 | NCBI WGS metagenome assembly OCTA01 (sample SAMEA3539302, study PRJEB22396) | soil metagenome | biome: tundra; feature: field; material: soil | place: USA | collected 2010-05 | depth 0.15 m | reverse complement strand
GGAGAGTCCGGGTTCGAGCCCCGGTAACGCTACCAAATATTTCCTCTACAATCAACCACTTACTGGATGCGAGGGGGAAGGCACCGAGAGCGCCTCCTTGCCTGGTGGATACTTTATGGATACTTTGTGCCCGTAATCCAGCCCTGCCAGATCTATTGCGCGTGCAAGGTCTCGCTGTCGGCTGAGCCCAACCAGAAACCCGGCGAATGCGATTGCGCGCGGTGTACGCCGTGCCACAGAGCGCTGATGCAGTTCATGCTGGCTAAGGACGGTTGGTCGGTGTCGTTCCTGGAGGAGGGCTGCAAGACTTCTTTTCCCCGTCACTTCGCGTTCCAGAGTGAACTGAAGATCCTGGACTTGGCCAAGCACGGCGGCGCCGAGTTCAACCTCGCCGGCCGTCAAGCGATCGAGCAGGAGATCAGCATGGGGAGAGGTTCCGTCTGGTTGAAGCTGACTCGGGAGCAGTATGCCAAGCTGTGCAGGTAAATTGTGAAGAGATCCTATCCCGAAGCGGCAAGCATGTGATTTTCTCCCGCAAACAACGACACCGTCGACCAATCCTGGGCCTGGTCCCTTTACGTTACGTAGGGATTTCGCAGATGTTCAATCCCGTTGACGTTCGCGTTCGGGAACCGTGCTAAGCTGTGTCCACTTCGCCATCAGAGTCTTAGGCGAAGCGGGAGTTCGCGCCCGCAATGGAATCCCCGCACCTCTCCAGTGGACTGGGAAAATCGAAACGCCTGCTGTTGTTGGCAATCCCCGTTGCCCTTTTGCTGACGGTTGCTCTCACCGTTGTTTTCAGTGCCCACCGTGCTCTCAACCACGCTACCCAAGCCGCAGCAAGCGAAGGCCAGCTCGCCTTCACCCTGCGCACTCTGGACCCATCCTCCAACCTGGCTCGAAGCCTGGGGTCTGAGACCATTGCCTCGGCGCCCAGCTACACCGCCGGGGCATTCTTGCTCGGCGACCTGTATCTTGGCGGTCAGGCAGGCCTCACCATCCTCCGCGCCGACGGCACCACGAGTCTCAACCTCCGCTCCGGTTTCGAGCTTCCTGTCGCTCCCATCAACAGCATCGCCAGCGGGCATCTCCGTGGAACCAGCGGGCCGCAACTCCTGCTCGCCACCGGCGGCGCCGGCCTGCTGCTGCTTGAACCCGGCTCCGGCGCGAACCCAACCATCCACCAGCTCCTCCCCGCCGCCACCGATGCTGGCGACCTCACCGCGCTGCTTCCCCTAGCCACCGGAGACGTCCTGCTTGGCACGCGCCGCCGCGGCGTTCTCATCTATAACGGCGCCACGCTGGTGCCGCTTCGGTTTACCCTCCCCGGGGTAAACCCGGCATCGCTCCAAATCACGGCACTCGCCGCCGTCGACTCCGCGTCGTTCCTCATCGGTACGCGCGACTCCGGCGTCTTCTACGTCCACGCCGGCACAGTCGACCACGCCAACTCCGGCTCCGGTCTGCCTGACGACCAGGTCGAGTCGATTGCCGTGTCTTCGACCCGCGCCTTTGTCGGCACTCCGGTCGGCACCGCCGAGTTCGACCTCGCCGCGCCGTCGTTCCGTCCGGTACGCACACTGGCGCAGGGAATCTTCAGCCACACCCTTGCTCTTGCCGAACACCAACTCACCATCGGAACCCTCGACCAGGGCATCCAGCAGGTTCCGCTGGAGGGTGGTCCCTCCCTCCGCCGCGTTTCCATCTCCGCCGGCCCCGCGACCGCGTCTGGGCAGCGGGTCGACGCCTTCCTCACCGCGCCCGACGCGCTCTATGCGCTTGCCGATGGGGTCCTCTTGCGGCGAGTTGGCGCAGCCTGGACACCCGCGCTCCCGCCCGAACCCGCAGCCCTCGCAGACTCCAACATCTCCGCCCTCGCCTTTGCGCCGGACGGCACTCTCTACGTCGGTTTCTTCGACCATGGGATCGACCTCCTCAGCCCGGAAGGTGCTATCCGCCATCTTGAGGACGATCACCTCTTCTGCATCAACCGACTGGTACTCGACCCCCAGCGCCACACGATTGCCGCCGCCACCGCCAATGGCCTAGTGCTCTTCGACGCACAGGGCAAACCGCGCCAGACCCTCACCCATCGCGACGGCCTCATCTCCGATCACGTCACCGACGTCACCTTCACGAGCGCCGGCACCGCGCTGGCCACACCGGCCGGCATCACTTTCCTCAGCCCATCCGGCGCGGAAAGCCTCTACGCCTTCCAGGGTCTCGTCAACAACCACGTCTACGCGCTCGCTTCCACGGGCGGATCTGGCCAGCTGATCGCTGGAACGCTCGGCGGGATTTCCATCCTCCGGTCCAACGTCGTCGAGCGCAATCTCACCGTCGCCAACTCGACCCTCAGGCACAACTGGATCACCGCCCTGCTCCCCATGCCGGATAACACCGTGCTGGTCGGGACGTACGGCGCGGGACTTGAAACCCTGGATAGCCAGGGCCGCTTCGCCCCCGTCGAGTTGCCTACCGGGACACCGCGCAATCTGGTCATCAACCCCAACGCCCTCTATGCAACCTCTTCGCACGTCTACGCGGGGACGCTCGGCAACGGGATGCTGGTCTACTCCGTCTCTACTGGCCGATGGTCCGCGGTCACCACCGGCCTCCCTTCGCTCAACGTCACTGCCTTCGCTGCCCGCAGCGGCGAGATCTACATTGGCACAGAAAACGGCCTCGTCCGCATTCCCGAGGCAAATCTCCCATGAAGACGCTTCCTCTCCTCTTATTGCTCATTTGCTGCACGCTTCCGGCGAGAGCCGACTCCGGCACGCTCACTCCCCGCGACAAAGAAGCCCCCGACCCATCCGTGCTCTCGCTCGACGAGATGCGCGTCGACATCGACATCGACAACGGCGACGCCCACGTCTCCATCGTCCAGATATTCACCAACCACACCAAAAACATTGAAGAGGGCACCTACCGCTTCGCGCTCCCCGGCGCCGCCACCGTCTCGGACTTCGCCGTCTGGGACGGAGCAGTGCGCATCCCCGCCGTCATCCTCGAGCGCAAACGCGCCGAACAGGTCTACGATCAGGCCCGCCTCCAGGCCGTCGACCCCGGACTGCTCGAAGCCGGCGAGCGCGATAACAAGGACCCGCGCACAACGTCGCTGTTTACGGCGAAGATCGTCCCTATACCGGCTTACGGCACCAAGCGCCTCGAGATCGAGTACCACCAGCGCCTTGCCACCTCCGACTTCAAACAATACTTCGCACTCTCGCTCAAGCCCGACGCCGGTCAGCAGCAGACCGTCGGCAGCTTCACTCTGCATTTTGTCCTTCGCTCCGCGCCTCCAATTGAGGCCTTCACCGCGCCGTCGACGCGCTTCCCGCTCACGCTTACCACCAACGACGCGCATACCGTCGAAGGTACGATGCACGCCGACAATCTCTCTCTCGACGAAGACTTCACGGCCAACTGGCTTCTCTCGCAGGCCGACGCCGACAAACTCGCCATCATCACGCACCGCGATCCCCACACGCCGCTGCCCACCGCCGGCGAACCGGTTGCGGCGCCCCGATCAACCGCCCCCGAGCCAGGCTTCTTCGAAGCGCAGATCCTGCTCGCCGATCCGGGGAGCAAGAGCCCGTCCGGTTCCGCCCCAGCGCGCACCGTCATCCTGCTCTTCGACAACTCCCTCTCCATGCAGTGGGAGAAGCTCGAGCGCAGTTACGCGGCTCTCGAAGCCACCCTTCACACCCTCAAGCCAACCGACCGCTTCAACGTCCTTCTCTTCAATCAAAACGTAACCACCTTCCAGCCGCAGCCCGTCGCCGCAACCCCCGAGTCGATCCGGCAGGCGCTGGACTTCGTTCGCTCCAGCAACCTTCGCGGCGGCACCGACCTGCTCAAGGCGCTCACCGCCGCAATCGCCCAATCCACCCAGCCCAACACATCCATCGCAATCTTCTCCGATGGCGGCTCCGACCGCGGAGAGACCGTCGTCGGCAGCAAAATCGCCGCCCGCTACGCCGCTCTCTGGAAGCAGTCTCCGCATCCGCCGCAGACCGATGTCTTTGCCGTCGGCGACGATGCCGACATTCCACTCCTCCGCAAGCTTGCCCAGAACGACGGCTTCCTGGAGCCGGTGCTCTCCACCGAGCCGGTCGACTTCCATCTGCAGTCGTGGACCTCCAAGCTCACCCGCAGCCCCATCGCGGGAGCGGCTCTGACGGCGTCGTCCGCCGCGCAGACCTCGCTCATCTACCCGCTCGACGATGCGGCCTACCCCGGCTCGATCGCGCAGTGGGTCGGCCAGTATCAACCCTCCCCGCAACCTCTTACCCTCACCGTGCGCGCAACTCGCGACGGAACCCCGCTCAGCGCGACCGCTCAAACCCCGCTCCCGGCCAGCGACCTCTCGCATCCGCAGCTTCCGCGCATCTGGGCACAGGCCCGGGTCAACGCGCTGCTTGCCCAGATCGACAGCGAAGGCGAATCGGATGCCGCTATCGACGAGATCATTCGCCTGTCGCGCCGGTACAAGTTTGTCACCCCCTACACCAGCTTCCTCGCCGTCCCGCGTTCGCTGCTCCGCCCGCGCGTCATCCGTCCCGGCGATCCCGTCCTTCGCGTCCGCACCGATGCGGAGATCACCTCCGTCATCGCGCTCTTTCCCTTCGGACTCACCAAGCCGCTGCGGCACCTCGCCAGCGAAGACCTGCAAGCCCCCGAGGCCAACCGCCTCTGGGAGACTCGCTTCCTCGCCCCGCCCGAGATGAAAGACGGCACCTATAGCGTTCGCCTGATCCTGCGCGACGTTCACGGCAACACCTACCGCGAGGCGAAGACCTTCGTGATTGCCAGCACGCCGCCTGTGGTCAAACTCCTGCTTCCGCTCGCCAGCGCGCACCGGGGTGAAGCGTTCGAGATTCGTGCCTCCGCGTCCGCGTCCACGCGAACCCTGACGGCCCACATCGACGGCATCGCGCCGGCCACTCTGCGCTGGAACCCGCGCGCCCAGGCCAACACCGGCGTACTCGCCATCCCCAGCGATCTTCCCATCGGCCGTTACACCCTCACCGTCACCGCTGAAGACATTGCCCACAATCTGGGCAGCCAGGAGGTTTCGATCGATGTCGTCCCGTGAAGCAGTGCGCAGGTTGTGGCCGTCATCGCGGCAACTGGACAGGCGTAGTCTCCTCTGCGCCGGCATCGTCCTCGGCGCGCTCATCGTTCCCGCAGCAGCCAGCGCCACCTTCCCCGCCTGGATGCAACACATCGTCGGTGCCTCCACCGTCGAGTCCGCCCTCTATCGCGCCATGCAACTCCCCGCCATCCAGGCGCTTTACCCGCGCCCGCCGAAGGAAGCTGCCACCGAACTCTCGCAGCTCATCGCCACCAACCCCGGCAACGCCGAGCTCTACCAGCTTCGCGCCCGGGCCGACGAGCAAGCCCTCGACGAAGCTGCCGCCGAATCCGATTGGAAGCTCTACGTTGATCATGCACCCGACCCCATCGCTGCCAAGCTGGAACTCGCCGACTTCTATGAGCGCCGGCTTATGGCTCCCCAGGAGATTGCGGTGCTGAGCGAGGTGGCTGCCGCCCCGGCCATTCCGTCCGAAACCTACGTCGCTCCCACTGAGCAGCGCTCGTGGGTGGCCTTCGAGCGCATTCTCGGCACCATCTACCTGCAGGGCCTGCCGCCTGCGCAAACGGCGTCCACCTTCAACGCTTTCATCGCCCGCTATCCCGACCAGCCCGTCCTATACGCCGCCTTTCTGCAGTTTCAGCTCGAGCAGCAGGACTGGCCTGCCGCCCAATCACTCATCGAGCGATACAGCCGGCAGTTCCCCCAGGACAATATCTTCCCCATCCGCGCGCAGGCTCTGCTTGAGTTTCGCCGCGGCAACATCGACGCCGCCCTCGCCGTCTACGATCGTGCCTTCCAGCCGCTCTGGCCGGCTGAGCTAGTCCAGTCCTACTTCGCCCTGCTCGACCAGACTCACCGCCAGCGTGCTTTCGTCGCCAAGGCCCGGGAACAACTTGCCGCGCACCCGGATGGCCCGGAAGCCCTCAACGCGCTCGCCCGCATCTTCTACTACGACCAGCAGGCGGGGCGGATCAACTCCGCGCAGCAAACCCTCGACGCTTTCCGCATAACGCGTGACGCTCGCAACGCTGCCTGGACGCCTGCCGATCTCTATACGCTTGCAACGCTCAGCCTCACCATCCACTCCTACGCTGAGGCCGCCCGCTACAATTACGCGCTCGCTTCCTCGGACGGCGCCGTGCCCAACGGCGAACCCGCCGCCCAGGCAGGATTGTCCGGCCTGATCGACATCCTTCTCGAAGCTCCCGAACAGCCCCTCGCAATCGGTGCCCAGAACCTCACGCTGTATCGCGACATCGCCACCCTCGACCAGGGCCCCGGCTACTGGAACGGCATCCTCTCGCTCTGGCTCAACGGCGAACGCCCGGAATCTGAGTACCAGTCTGAAACGTCACGGGCGCAAAGCTACTTCCATCGCTCGAAAGCCACGGAACTGCTCGCCGATCTCGACCGGCGTTTTCCCGCCGCGCCTGAACGCGCCGCGCTCCACGCACAGCTCATCCGCGCGCTTTCTCAATACGGCGAACCTGCGACCGTTATCTCCGCCGGCAAGCAATACCTCACGTCCTTCCCCTCCGCCTCCGGGCGTCTCGATGTCGCCAGCCTCATGGCCGATGCCTACGCCCGTGAGAACGACACCGCCGACGAGTTCGCCCTCTACGAAGCGCAACTCAACGAACTCGCCGCCAAAACTGCCGGCCTTCCCCTGACCTCCGCGACAACCGCGCCGCCGTCTGCTCGTCGACCCGGCACCATCAACTTCTACGTCCGGGTGCAGGACCCCGACTCCGTCGACAGTGACGCGGCGGCTGCGCAGAAGCTCAAGTCCCAACCGCTGGCGCAGATGCCCACCCGCAAATCGCTCCCCGAAGGCACCGCCTACGCGAGCGTCCTCGACCGCTATCTCGGCCGGCTTACGGCAACCGGTCAGCTCCCCCGCGCGCTCACCGTCCTGCGTGCCCAGCTCGACCGCAATCCCAACGACCCGCTTCTCTATGAGCGGCTGGCCAACTTCCTCCAGCAGAACAACCTCTCCGCGCAGGAGGAGCAGATCTATCAGCAGGCCCTCGCGAAGTTCCAGGATTCCTCGTACTACGACAAGCTCGCCCGCCTCTACCTGCGCGAGCGCAAGCGCGAAGCCTTCTCCGAGCTCACCACCCGCGTCACTGGGATATTTTCCGGAACGGACCTCGACCACTTCTTTGCGAACGTGAATACCAACGAGCCCATCGGCCCGCAGCTCGCGCTGCAGTTGAACCTCTACGCCGCCAAACGCTTCCCCCACGACCTCGTCTTCACCCACAACCTGCTCAACGCCTATCAGGCACCCGCAACCCGCGACAGCGCCGCCTACGAAGCTCTGCTTCGCCGCCAATGGTGGGAGTCCGACGATCTGCGCGACGAATTCCTCACCTACCTCAGCCGCACCGGAAAACTCGAGTCCGAACTCTCCCAACTCGAGTCCCTCAACCTTCAGCCTTCCGCGCCGCAGTCGGTCTCGAACCCGGCCGCTCTCCGCGAACAGGCTGAGATCGACATCTTCACTTCCCACTTTGAGCAAGCTGCTCCACTGCTCGGCTCCGTTGCCGACTTCTACCCCGCGGACCCCGATACCGGCGACCAGGCCGTCTCGCTTTATCGTTCGCTCGCCTATCTTGATTCGCAGCCGGCCTCTACTCTTCGCGCCGTGGCGCTGGAGAAGAACCTTCTCGCCGCCGCACCCGACAGCCCAGACCGTCTGGCCACGCTCGGAGACCTTTACGCCGAGGCCACCAGCACCGGGGGCGAAGATCTCGTTTCCGCTGCGCCCTACTGGCGCCGCATCCCCGAACTCCACCCCGGCTCGACGCAGGGCTTCCTCACCAGCGCCACTATCTTCTGGGACTACTTCCAGTTCGACGATGCCCTTTCCGAGGTCAACACCGCGCGCAGCCGATTCCACTCGCCCGCGCTCTTCGGGTACGAGTCCGGCGCCATCGAAGAGAACCGCCGCAACCTCGCGGCGGCCGTTGCCGAGTACACCAACTCCGTCATCCACCCCATAGAAATCCCGCGTCACTTCGACTCCGCTCTGGGCGTCATCGATGCATGGCTCAAGCCGCCCTCTGACGCCGGCAACAGCAACTTCCGCTCCACCGCGCAGAGCTTCCTGGGCTCCGAAGAATCAAACGCCCGCCTGATCCAACTCGCCACCCGCACCGCCACCAAAGCCAGCGTGGACGCCGCGACCGCGAAAGCCGTGGCCGACAACCCCGCCAACACCGCCGCGCTCACTCTCCGCGCCGACGTCCTTGCCGCGCAGCATCATGCCCCCGAACTGGCTCCGCTGCTGACCACGCTGTTCAACCAGGCCCTCGACCGCGCCTCCGCCCTCGACGAGGCCGCCGCCGTCGGTACTCTTGCGCAGGCCCGCAGTCTCACCGCGGTGTACGAGCGCGCCCTCGACAAGCAAGCCGCGCTCACAGCCGACCCCGTCGAAAAGATCGAGCTCCAATACTCGCTCGCCCGTTCGCTCGAGTCGCACGACGACATCCCCGCCGCTGCCCGCATCATCGACTCCGTCCACGCCGCCAATCCGCGCATCCTCGGAGTTGTTCGCACCACCACTGATTTCTACGTGCGCACCAACCAGCCTGTGCGCGCTATCTCCACGCTGCTCGATGCCGCCAAAGTTGCCACCCCCTCGCTTGCGCGCGACTTCACGCTGGAAGCCGCCACCCACGCTAACGATGCTAACGACACCGCACAGGCCCGCACGCTTGCCCTTGGCCTGCTCGCCGAGACTCCCTACGACGCCCGCGTCCTCGACATCATCGCCACCAGCTACGCCCGCGCGCACGACGACGCCGGCCTCAAACAGTTCTACCTCGCACAACTCGACGCCGCCCGCAACGCCCCCGGCCTCACCGCCGACGCACGCAAGCAGGACATCGCGCTCCTGCGCCGCGGCCTCATTCCCGCGCTCACCCGCCTCAACGACTTCCCCGGCGCAATCGATCAGTACATCGCGCTGCTCTCGGCATTTCCTGAGGACGCGAGCCTCGGCCAGGAAGCCGCCCTCTACGCCCTCAAACACAGCCGCCAGTCGCAGCTTCTCGACTTCCTCCGCACCACCGTCAAGCAATCCCCGCGCGACTCCCGCTTCATGATCCTGCTCGCCGCCGCCGAAACCGCCTTCGACGACCTCCCTGCAGCCGAATCCGCCTACTCGCTCGCCATCAACATTCGTAAGGATCGGGTCGACCTCTACACCGCGCGTGCCGACATCGAAATGCGCCTCAGCCAGTCCGATCCTGCGCAATCGGAGCTTGCCGCCGCCGACTTCCAGCGGCTCTACCTCCTCACCTACCACGATCCCTCCTGGATGGTCCGCCTCGCCGAACTCCGCGCCCGCCAGCAGCGTCCCGCCGACGCAGTCAAAGCTCTCCAGGCAGCCTACATCGACGGCCACGCCAAAGCGGCCGACGATTTCTTTACCGTCGCCGCGCAACTCGAACACTGGAACCTGCTCGCGGAAGCCCGCAACTTTGCCGAACAGGGGGTAACCCTCGCCGGATCCGAATTGCTCACTCCGCCACCCGTCTACACCTACCCGCAGCCGGAAGTCGGCGCTGTCACTTACGCTCGCATCCTGACGCGCTGCGGCCAGGCCGACCACGCCCTCGCCACCCTCACCGCGGCCCGGCAGTCGGCTGAGGCTTCGGCAACCTCACCCTCCGTCCTCGCCGCCGAACTCGCCCGCGAAAACATCACCGGCGATGAGGCCGCGGGATTCCGCCAGAACTTCGCCACGCAACGCCGCCAGGCCGCCGACCAGAGCCTTAGAGCCGCGATTGACGCGCTCGGAAAAGCCGTCCAGGCCTACTACACGCCGGAACAGAAACAAGCGTTCGCGCTCACGCTCGACAAGCTCCACGACTCCGCGCAGCCCAACGCCAACCCCGACCTTGCCCTCCAGGCCGCCACCGTTGCCGGTCTCACCGACCGCGAAGCTGACTGGCGCAAGCAGAGCCTGCCCAGCGACGAGCGCAACAACGCGCAAGTTGGCCTCTACGTCTCGCTGCAGCAGCGCCGCCTGCAGTTCGCCGCGCTCGCCCGTGACCTCGAAGCCTACGCAGCGCGCCTGCTTGTAACGCGTCGCAACCCCGTCCTCACCCAGGCCGCGCAGGCCTTCCGCGACGCCGGCGACACTCCCAACGAAACCCGCCTCACCCGCACCCTCGTCCTCGGGGGCAACGCGCAGCTTCGCGCCCGCTACTTCGATCTCCTGCTGCGCCGCGATCCCACTGCTCTCACCGCGCTCGCCGCAAGCAGCGACATCAACCTTGCTGACGCCGCACTCAACTACAGCGTAGCCCACGGCACCGAGGCGCAAGCGCTGGCCGCCGCCGCCAATCGCGGGCAATCGCTCAATCCGGTGTGGCGCCCGGCCTCAGCATCTCTTGTCCAGACCTACTTCGCCGGCCCCACAACCGGCCCCGTCGATCTGAGCAACTTCAATCAATCGCTCGCGGCTAACTCCACCATCGCCGCGCGCCTCGCCGCTCCTGCCGATCCCTCGCGCCAGCTCACCGGCGACGCCTTCTTCTATTACGCCAGCCGCTACGGAATCTTTCTCGCAACCGTCCATGATTCCACCCAAACCCTGCCCAGCGCTGAAGACTTCCTCCCCGCCGAGCTCGAAGGTTCGCCCGCATCTCCCGCGCGCTACCTCAACCTCGCACGCACCTACGCGGAAGCCCGCAACATCGACGCCTCTGTCGCCGAGTACAACCACGCGCTCGAGCTTTCCCCGTCCGATCCGGCCATCGAAGACGAACTCGCCACCACTCTCTACCGCGCCAACCGGCGCGACGACGCGCTCACCCACTGGCATCAGGCGCTCGCCATCCTCGCCCGCATGCAGCAGCACGCCATGTACCCCGAGTCCTGGTTCACTTCGCTCGAAATCGCCACGCGTCATCTCGGCGAGTACCACCTGACCGCGACCTGCCGCCCTGAGATCGAAACCATCCTCGGCCCGTACCTCGCAAAGAACGGCAACTACCGCTCCAACGAACTTCTCAAGGCCATCTATCTGGCCTCGGCCACGCCCGCGGAAGGCGCCAACTTCATCATCGCCGTCGCCAACTCAGCCTCCGACCCGAACCAGATCCTCGACGACCTGAGCAGAGAGCCATGGCTTGCCGAGGTGCCGCGCGAGCCTATCCTGCTTCGCCAGATCGAACTTCTCCGCGAGCAGAAGGACAATCAGGGGCCTGAGGGCCTGCTTCGCTATCAATATCAGCTCATCGACTTGTTCCTTGATCAAAACCATTTGGCGAAGGCACAGACGGTGCTTGACTCCATCGCAAACAAGGCAACGAATGCCAGCGGAGATATCGACGCCATCGTTCTCGCCACTCGTTCCAACCATCTGCAATCCTTGCTCGACAAGTGGCGCGCGAATCCGGACCTGGTCCCCGAACAGAGCAAGCTCGATTCGGCCATCTATAGCGTCAGCAGGCCGACATCTGCGTATAAACCTGATTCGGCCGCGATTCGTCCCTTGCAGGAGTTCGTCTTCGAGCACAAAGACCAGAACCATACCCTCGTTCCCACCGATTTCCTGGCCCTGGCGCAACTGCGCCTGGACACCGGCGACCTGCCGGGCGCGCTCCAACTTCTCAATCGGCTCGCCCTGCAACCGGCAAACCACTCGCAGAATGGGCCCATCAGTTTCCCGGGACAGAACAGCTTCTATAGCGGGGAACAGGTCGAGGTGACCTATCACTGGCAGGATGTTCCATCCCCCTTCGTGAACACTGACTACGCCGCCTCGCTCCTCGAGAAAGACCACCACCTTGCCGAAGCCATCCCGTTCCTTCAGGCACTGGTCAAGTCAGTTCCCTGGGACGCCTCCTATC
>OCTA010004684.1_pt1 | contig 11971 bp, 9 predicted proteins | sample 1538991 | NCBI WGS metagenome assembly OCTA01 (sample SAMEA3539302, study PRJEB22396) | soil metagenome | biome: tundra; feature: field; material: soil | place: USA | collected 2010-05 | depth 0.15 m | reverse complement strand
TGGTTTAGACCGCATTTTGATGGAAGTCCATTCAATATCGTTTCCTTTGAAAAAAATTTGCATCGTCTGTGGGGGATCGGCTGACGAGTGCAATTGGTTTCAAATTCGTTCGACCGCTCCATTTTTATTTCTACGGTCAGCGGTGCCAGATCGAGACCAGCCTCTTCATTTGCAGGCGTTTTATGGGCGCAGGGTTTCGCGAAGCCGGCCCGCCGCCAGGATGGAACTATGCCAGCGCTTCCAGCGGCCCCTTCCAAATGAGTCGCACAGCGTCCAGCCGGAGACGAGCCTGTTCGAGCACGGATGCCAATTCCGCCTGCTGTCTCTGTGCCATTTGAATCTCTTGGGGACGCACATGGTCGTTCAACTGCGCGAGCGTTTGCAGGCGCTGCACTTCATGGTCGAGCAGGTGGTTCATTTCATCGCGGGCGGATTGACGCAGGGCCGCAGCCTGGTTTTTCGCCAGGCTCGTCGCCTTCTGAAACATGGCGGGGAGCGTCCGCCGGGCGATGGCGGTATTTTCAATCAGCTTGTAAGGCGGGCCTGGCTGAAGCCTTTGTTCCCAGATGGTGTCTTGATAAGCTTCGGTGACGTTCACCAGCTTGTGGCTGACCACCACGCGGACCGGCGTGGGCGGCAGAAAACGATCGGCGTGCAAGTGCGGCGCGGCGATGGCTTCCAGAACGAAGATCAATTCCAACAGCATCGTCCGGTCATTCGCCGTCGGCAGCACGGCAAAGGCGCAGTTTCCCGTTTCGGCACCGAGCAGCAGTTCCATGGCGCCAGTGACCAACGGATGATCCCACGTCAGGAACGCAACATCCTCCCGGCCGAGGGCGCGGCGACGGTCACAGGTGGCGATCATGCCTTCGGCGGGCATGGCGGGAAAGGAATCGGTGATGATGCCTTGTGGATTCAGTTGCCAGGTGTGCGGCGCCAGTTCCTCGATGTGAACGCCAAAATGGTCGAACACATCCAGCAGGTAATTCTCCAGGTCTGGCTGCCGGTCTTGCTCCTGAATCTGGCCGATGATTTTTTGCGCCGTCGCGGGACGGAAAGAATTCAGTTCCAGCAAACGATCCCGGCCTTGTTCGAGGAGCCGGCGGATTTCCCGGCGCGCGGCCACGGTCTTTTTCAAGAGGCCGGCCAGCTCCCGTTCCGCCTCGATGCAATCCGCCACGGGAAATTCAAGCGCGAGATCGTGAACGGCCTGGCCAAACTGGTGCAAGAGTTCGTTGCCGCCTTCGAGATTGCTTTCAAAGGCGTTCAAGCCTTCGTGATACCAGCGCGTCAAAACTTCCTGCGGACTGCGGGCGAGAAATGGCACATGGATTTGGATGTCTTCCGCCTGGCCGATGCGGTCCAGCCGGCCGATGCGCTGTTCGAGCAGTTCAGGATTCAGGGGCAGATCAAACAGGACGAGGTGATGCGCAAATTGAAAGTTGCGCCCTTCGCTGCCGATTTCCGAACAGATCAACAGCCGCGCGCCGTCGGGTTCGGCGAACCACGCGGCATTGCGATCCCGTTGCACCAGCGTGAGTCCTTCATGGAAGATTCCCGTTTTGATGGTCAGGTGCCGCCGGAGCGCTTCATCGAGAGCTTCAGCTTTTTCAATGGTGCGACCGATCAGCAACACCTTTTGTGGATCGAGTTCCTGCAACAGTTTCACCAGCCAAAGAACACGCGGGTCTTTGGCCAGATCAACTGCGGCCTGTAGCCGGGCATCCCCGGCGTCCTCGGCAAACTCGGTGGAGACGCGATCCAGCCAGTGCGCTGCTTCCGGCCCCGGATCCAATTTGGCCGGCCGCAAGGTTCGTTTGGGAAAACCCTTCATGCCCGCGCGGGTATTGCGGAACAGCACGCGGCCGGGGCCATGTAAATCCAGCAGATTTTCCAGCAACGCCGCCCTCGCTTCCGCATTGCCTTGACTAAGTTCAACCAGCCGTTGCTCCAATTGAGCATCGTGTGCGAGCAGGCGGCGAATCGCGTCAATGTCCTTGCTGGTGAGTTCCGTTTCGGCGAGCAGTTTCTCGGCGACTTCGGCGGTGCTTTTGTAATCCTTTGATTCGCTCTGAAAACGGGCGAGATCCCGATAGCGATCCGGGTCGAGCAAACGCAGCCGGGCAAAGTGGCTCTCCACCCCAAGCTGTTCCGGCGTGGCCGTCAACAACAGCAGTCCTTCCGACTTCCGGCTGAGTTCATCCACGACTTGATACTCGCGGCTGGGCGCCGTTTCCGACCAGGCGAGATGATGCGCCTCATCCACCACGAGCACATCCCAGCCTGCCGCCAAGGCTTGGGCCGTCCGGCGCGAATCGCGCGCCAAAAAATCTATGCTGGTCAGCACGAGTTGATCATCCAGAAAAGGATTTGCGCCCGGGTCGCCGGCTTCGATGGACGCGCAACGTTCCTCGTCGAAAATGTTCAGCCACACATTGAAGCGGCGGAGCATTTCCACGAACCACTGATGCACAAGCGATTCCGGCACCAGCACCAGGATGCGGTTCGCCCGTCCGCTCAATCGCAGGCGATGCAGGATGAGACACGCCTCGATGGTTTTTCCAAGTCCCACCTCGTCCGAAAGCATCACGCGCGGGGCGTGACGGTTGGCGACTTCGTGCGCGATGTAAAGCTGGTGCGGAATCAGATCAATCCGTCCGCCCACGAAGCCGCGCACCGGCGACTGGCGCGAGCGGTGGAACAATTCCAGCGTGCGGCGACGAAGCTCAAAGGTGGTCGAGGGGTCAAAGCGTCCGGCAAACAGCCGCTCCTGCGGCCCCTGCAAACTGATGCGGTCGCTGAGTTGAGCCTCGGGCAGTTGCAGGTTTTCGCCAACGTAAATCAGCAGGCCCGCCTGCTCGATGACTTCCTTGATGATGAACTCCTGGTCCGCCTGCGTCCGTGCCTTGTCGCCCACGCGAAAACGCACGCGCTTCAACGGCGCCTGATCGGCGGCGTAAATGCGCGTTTCGCCCGCCGATTTGAACTCGACCTGCACGCGGCCAGCGCCGGCTTGCACGACCGTGGCCAGCCCAAGCTCCGGCTCCGACTCGCTGATCCACCGTTGACCTGTAATGAACAAACTCATGAAATTGCGGCGGGGTGTATGCGGTTTTTACGCGGCAAATGCAATCTCTGAACTCGCCGCCTGAAATCCGCTCGCCTTCATCTTTCTGGTGCCAGCCGGTGTCCGCCGCCAGTCGCTTCAGACATCGCCTCGGCCAGCGGTTTGACGGAGCCACCCAGGTTTGGACTATTGCATTTCGCTTTCAGAAACCTGAACATGCCGGCTCAAAGCCATCGTCAACCCTGCTATGACAAAACTTACCTGCGTCTATTGTGGCAAGCCTTTCATGGCCGGCAACACAACCGGCGATCTCACCTGCCCGAATTGCGGATCGAAAAACATGCTGCCACTGCATGAAGCGGCGGCGGCGCAAATTCCCAAACGAGTCAATCCCGTGCCACGGGAACCGGGCGGCTCGCCGGTTTCGGCCACCGCCGGCCGGCTCATTGACAACATTGAAAAAGTGATCGTCGGCAAGCATGACGAAATCATGCTCGTGGTCATGGCCTATTTTGCCGAAGGGCATGTGCTGTTGGAAGATGTGCCCGGCGTGGCCAAGACCATGCTGGCGCGCGCCCTTTCGCGCAGCATCGGCTGCGATTTCAAACGCATTCAATGCACGCCGGATTTGCTGCCCAATGACATCACGGGCAGTTCCATTTTCAATCCCAAAACCACCGAGTTCGAGTTTCGTCCCGGCCCACTCTTTGCGCAGATCGTGCTCGCGGACGAAATCAACCGCGCCACGCCGCGCGCCCAGGCGGCGTTGCTGGAGGCCATGGCGGAACGCAAAGTCACCGCCGACGGCAACAACTACGAGTTGACGCCGCCGTTCTTTTTGATCGCGACCCAGAACCCAATTGACCATGAAGGCACTTTCCCGCTGCCAGAGGCGCAACTGGACCGGTTTCTCGTCCGCTTGAGTCTGGGCTACCCGCAATTTGAGAATGAAGTTTCCATGATGCAGCGGCTCATGACGCAGCATCCGATTGAAAATTTGGAGACCGTTGCCAGCGCCGAGGAGATTATGACGTGTCAGGCAGCGGTTCGTCAGGTGTATGTGGATGAAAAAATCATCCGCTACATCGTGCAGCTCATCAAAGCCACGCGGGAGCATTATGACATCATTCTGGGTGGCAGCCCGCGCGCCTCGATGGCCTTGCTCCGCTGCGCCCAGGCGTTCGCGGCCATTCAGGGCTTTGATTTTATCGTGCCGGATGATGTCAAACACATCGCAACTTTTGTGCTGGGGCACCGTTTGATTCTCCGCCCGGAAAGCCGGCTGCGGAAAAAAACCGTGCGCGGCGTGCTGGACGAAATTTTGAACACCGTGCCCGTGCCGCAAATGCCGGCCACCGGCTTCGCCAAATGAAATGGATTCTCGGCACGCTCGCGCTTCTCTTGGTTGGGCTGTTTCTAAAACTCAGCCTGCTGGTCTTCGCAATGTATGTGCTGCTGGGCATTTTATTATTGAGCCGTTTTTTTACGCGAACGTGGACGGAGAAAATCGTGGCCAGCCGGCATTGCACCGGGGAAATTTTTGAAATTGGCGAAAGCACCGAAGTCAGCGTCGAGGTTGCCAATCGAGGTCCGCTGACCATTCCGTGGCTGATCATCGAAGACTCGCTGCCGCATGATGCGCTGACGCAAATGCCGCATCGAATCAAGGTGGAAGGCGGACGATTGGAGCTTACCCGTCTGGCACCGCGCGAAGTGGAAGAGCTAAATTACCAAGTCACCTTTCTCATGCGCGGTTATTATCAACTTGGGCCATTGCTGCTGGAAACCGGCGATGTGTTCGGGTTGCATCGGCGTTTTCGCGTGGCGAGCGAACCGCATTTTGCGCTGGTGCTGCCAAAAGTGCTGCCGCTGGAAGGCTACAATCTGGCTTCACGCCGGCCGCAGGGTGAAATCCGCGTGGTGCATCGTTTGTTTGAAGATCCGACACGTCTGGCGGGTGTCCGGCCGTATCAGCAGGGTGATCCGCTCAATCGCATTCATTGGCGGGCCACGGCGCGCACCGGACAAATTCACAGCCGCATTTATGAAACGTCGCGCGTCGCGGGCGCGACGTTTCTGCTGGATTTTCACGCGCACAGTTTTCGAGGTGCCGGCGGCTCCGCCTCGGCGGAACTCGCCATCGTCACCGTCGCCTCGCTCGCCAACGCCGTTTTCCTCATGGGCCAGCAGATTGGATTTGTCAGCAACGGACGCGATGCCGCCGATCGCATTCGCGAAGAAGGCTGGCGCGCTGAATTCTCCACGCGCGCCGACGCTCAACGGCGCGCAACCGATCCGCTGGCCAACGACCGGCTGCGACCGGTGCGGGTCGAGACGCGCAAGGGCAGCGAAAAGCTCGGACAAATTCTCGAAACGCTCGCCCGCCTGGAACACACGGATGGATTGGAATTTTCCGAAATGCTGGCGGCGGCGGCTTCGCAAATTCCGCGTGATGCCACCGTCGTGCCGGTGTTGCGGCAAGTTACGCCCGCGATTGCCATCGCGCTGGGCGGGCTGGTGCATCGCGGGTTTCTCGTGACGGCGGTGGTGGTCGCTTTTGAAAGAGACCTCGTTCCCGACTGGGCGCAGCCGCCGGAGTGGGCCGGACTGTTGCTGGCGCAGGGCATTGATTTTCGCATGGTGAACTCCGAGGAATCGGTGATGAATCTTTGCACGGAAGCCATTGTGAGGTGAACGATGTCCGCGCTCAAACCGAACAAAACTTTTGCGGACTATCTCGTGGTCAGCCTCAGCCCGGTGCTGATCATGCTGCTGGTGGGAAGTTTGAGTTTTTTTCTGATCGAAGTTTTTTTCAAGGGAGAAGCTGTCGGCAGCGTCCGGTGGGTGATGTTCTGGTTTGTCATGGCCGTGGTGCTGGTGTCACGGATCGGGATTGAGGAAGGCACCGGACGCGCGGCGGTTTACGGCCTGGCGCTGGCGGCGGCGACCTGGCTTTACCTGGTGAGAATTCATCCCGCATTTATTCTGGGCCTGATCCTGCTCGGCGTCGTTTGGTGGTGCGCGCACAAGCTGACGTGGGATTGCACGCTGATTGACGAGGACGAAGACGCTTCCGGCGGTGGTCTGCTTGAGACCGCTGGCGACCGGAAAAACTTCCTGCCATCCAAAATAAAGCTGACGAAAATTAAGGAGCCAAAAACCGAACGCGAGCCGCCGCCGGCAACGCCGCATTCACCGGGGCTGTGGGTGGTTTACTTTTCGCTGGCCGCGTTGCCGCTCTTCGGCATTGGCCAGATGCTCCTGCCACGCGATGATACTGCGGCACGGCATTCCGGTTTTTCTTTTCTCTTCGTTTATGTCACCGCCGCGCTGGGGTTGCTGCTCACGACCAGTTTTCTGGGATTGCGCCGCTACTTGCGGCAACGCTATTTGGAAATGCCCGCCATGATCGCCTTCGGCTGGATTCGCTTTGGTGTCGGCGTCGCGGTGTTTGTTTTGGTCGGCGCATTGTTGCTGCCGCGTCCGGGCGCGAACGAGGCTTGGCAGACATTGCGTTACCACATTGATTATCAATTGCGACAGGCCAGCAATTATGCCGCCCGGTTTGGTCCGCACGGAAAAGGCCAGGGCCGTCCGGGGAATGAAACGCAGAAATCCGAGCCGTCAAAAAATCCCACCGCCGACTCCCAGCCTCAGCCAGGTTCAGGCAAGGCGCCCAGTCCCGGCCAGAACGGAAGCGATCAGAGCCAGGAGGCCCAAACGCATCCACCGCTCACGGAAGAGGCCGGGCAGATTTACCGCTGGTTCAAAATTCTGTTCCTGCTGGCGCTGGCGGGGCTGGCGGGCTGGTGGCTTTTCCGCAAGCGCGATTTGATTTTTCAAATCACGCGGTCAATTGTCGCCGCCATAACACAATTTTTCAAGGACCTGTTCCGCTTCGGTTCGTCGCCCGATGCGCCAGCCCTGGTCGCCAAAGTTGAGTCGCCCAAACGCCGTCCGTTTGCCGCCTACCCGAATCCATTCCTGACCGGCAAAGACGCTGCCTGGACGCCGGAGGAATTGGTGCTCTACAGCTTTGAAGCGCTCCGGGCCTGGGCGGACGAGCAAGGCATCCAACCCCGGCCGGAACAGACCGCCCGGGAATTTTGTGATGAACTGGGCCGCCAGTTTGCGGAAATCACCGCTGAATTGAACCAGTTGTCATTTCTTTATGGCCATGCCGCCTATCGCATGTCCGTGCCACCGGGCTACGACTTGGAGCCGGTAAGAAACCTCTGGCGATTTCTGTGTGCAGAGTGAACGCCGCGCTCCGGGGCCGGACGCACGGTGGCCGTCCGCAAGGACCCCAGCCGCCCCTGCCAAATGCAGTTTGGGGTGGACGAACGGGGCGGAGGGTGTTTGAATTCAATAAATTATGACCACATCAAGCCAGCCAGGCGAAAACGAACAAAATCGGTTAAGCGAACGCTTTGTGCGATGGCAAGGTTACCTAAGGCAAAATTTAAGCTCGCATATTGCTTTAATTGTAAGCTGGTCAGCTGGTGGCTTGGCTTTTTGTGGAGCCCTCTTGAATAACGACCACGCAAAATTTGGAATAGTCACAACAGCGTTTTTTTTGGCAACAGGGGCTTCATTTATTCTCTGTTTGCTATCGTCGCTTTTTATTTCGTGGAACCGGCTTGAAGACACAAGAACTACTTTAAAAAAACTGAAGGCCGAAAAAGATGAAAAACAACAGGAAAAGATCGAAGTCTTGAAGGCAGTCAGTGACAGGCTTGGGGAAACCACATGGAATGTCGTGAAAATTCAGTTGCTTCTCTTTGCCGTGGCCTCATTTCTTCTTGCGGTCACTGTATTATTGGCTTTCAAAGACCGACTTGATACAGGCTCCTGATCATTAATTTGAAAATTAAACCAAACCTGACTCTAATCTGCCTTTTGTGCGTGGCGGTGTTTCAAGTTGCATTTAGCGAAGCGCAACCCGTGACCAAAGTTTCAATAGGACAGTGGCATAGTCTGTTTCTCAAGAGCGATGGCAGTTTATGGGCTATGGGTTATAATGCGGCTGGCCAATTGGGCGATGGCACTTTCGACCAATCCGATCAACCTGAGTTAATTGTGTCCAGCAATGTCACGGCTATTGCTGCGGGTTACTCTCAAAGTTTCTTTCTCAAGCGAGATGGCAGTCTGTGGGCCATGGGTCACAACGGTTATGGAGAATTGGGCGACGGTTCTTTCAACAATACAAATCAGCCAGAGCGGACTGTGGCTACGAATGTCACGGCGGTTTCCGCTGGAGGCGACTTCACGCTCTTTCTTAAGCGTGACGGTAGTTTATGGGCCATGGGCTACAACTATTGTGGCCAGCTTGGCGATGGCACTTTCAATAATACCAACAGGCCAGAGCAGATTGTGGCGAGCAATGTCACAGCGATTGCAGCAGGTGTCCTACACAGCCTGTTTCTAAAGAATGATGGCAGTTTGTGGGCCATGGGGTATAACCGCTCTGGCGAATTGGGCGACGGCACTTCCACGCCGACCTCCCCTTGGGGAACAAACCGGCCAGAGCAGATTGTGGCCAGCAATGTCACGGCAATTGCCGCAGGATGGTATCAAAGTCTATTTCTAAAAGGCGACGGCAGCCTTTGGACTATGGGTGACAATTATAATGGAGTTTTTGGCGACGGCACATACAATCAGACGAACCGGCCGGAACAAATTGTAGCTAGTGGCGTCACAGCGATCGCCGCAGGTTACTATCACAGTCTGTTTCTCAAGAGCGACGGCAGTCTATGGGGCATGGGCGATAATCAATATGGTGAGTTGGGTGATGGCACTTACAACCTCATTTCCCCTTATGGAACCAATAGGCCAGAATTGATTGTGGCCAGCGGCGTCACCGCAATTGCTGCGGGTTACAACCATAGCTTGTTTCTCAAGAACGATGGCACCCTTTGGGGCATGGGCCAGAATAGTTCTGGCGAATTGGGCGATGGTAGCATCAATAACACCAACCGGCCGGAGTTGATTATAGCCAACAACGTCAAGGCAATTGCCGCTGGTAGCAATCATAATCTATTTCTCAAAAGCGGTGGCAGCCTCTGGGCTATGGGCTTGAACCAAACTAGCCAGTTAGGCGATGGCACGTCCAACCCAACAAATCGGCCCGAGCAAATTGTGGGCTATGGCGTCACGGCAATTACCGCAGGAGAACAACATAGCGTGTTTCTCAAAAACAACGGCAGTCTATGGGCCATGGGCTACAATTATTATGGCCAATTGGGCGACGGAACTTACAATCAGACCAACCGCCCAGAGCAAATTATCGGCAGCAATGTAACGGCGATTGCTACAGGATCTGAACATACTTTGTTCCTCAAAAATGATGGCAGCCTATGGGCCATGGGCTACAATGGCAATGGCCAGTTGGGCGACGGTTCTTTCAACAATACAAATCAGCCAGAGCGGATTGTGGCTACCAATGTCACGGCGGTTTCCGCTGGAGGCAACTTCACGCTCTTTCTTAAGCGTGACGGTAGTTTATGGGCCATGGGCTACAATGGCTATGGCCAGTTGGGCGATGGCAAAACCAGGAACACCAACCGACCAGAGCAAATTGTGTCCAGCAACGTCATTGCGATTGCCGGAGGAGCTGAACATAGTTTGTTCCTCAAGAATGATGGTAGCCTTTGGGCCATGGGCTACAATGCCAGTGGCCAGTTGGGTGACGGCACTTACATCCAGACCACTCGGCCTGAAAAGATTCTGGCGAGCAATGTCATGGCGATTGCCGCAGGTGAATATCACAGTTTGTTTTTGAAGAGTGACGGCAGTTTGTGGGGCATGGGCTTCAATTATTACGGCCAGTTGGGCGACGGCACTCTCAATAGCACAAACCTTCCTGAACAGATTGTGGTCACCAACGTGATTGCGATTGCCGCACGTTACTTCCACAGCCTTCTTCTCAAGAGCGATGGTAGTCTGTGGGCCATGGGCAATAACCAATACGGTGAATTAGGCGATGGCACTTATAGCAACACCAACAGGCCAGAGCAAATTGCGTCTGGCTCAAGCGTGCCTCCAGGTTACAATCAAATCTCCGGCCAGATTTTGAACGGCAGCAATGTTCAATTGTCATTTGTGGGCTTGGTCGGTGTAAGCTACGCGCTGGACCGTTCGTTCAGCCTGACACCGCCCAGTTGGATTCCCCAAGTGACCAATCCCGCCGATGCGAACGGGGATTTGGCATTCACCAACACACCGGATTCAACCACGAACAACTTCTGGCGCATTCGCTACGTTCCTTAGTCAAACAACGCTTTCTGTGCTGGTTTATTGAATGAGGAAACCAGAAAACCAGGAGGGGGAATTTCATTCATGGTTTCCTGGATTCCTTATTCATTCGCTGGTGCGGGGACAGAGCGCCGCTTTTCCCCCGGCCAAAAAATGCAAAGCTCCGGGGTCTGCGGGCGGACTTGATTGGGAACCAAAGCCCCGGCGGCACACCCGCCCCGGCGCCTGCGGCCACCAAACCGGCTTGAAACTGGTCAAAAACCGCCAGAACCGGCATAAATGCCTGGTATTTAACCAAATCCGCCAGGTCGTTGGCCAAAATACCCAGGTCGTCAGCCCGACGACCTGGGTCGTTTGCTAAAATACCTGGGTCGTCCGGGCGACGGACAAGGTCGTTTAAGGAAATACCTGCGTCGTCAGGCCGGCGACGTGGGGCGGTTTAAGGAATACCCAGGTCGTCAGGCCGGCGACCCGTGTCGTTTGCCAAACGACCGGTTCCGTCCGCCAGCCGGAATCGGTCGTCTGGTGTTAGCACGACCAGGGCGACGCGCGACTTCTGCGGGCACTTAACCGCGAGCCTTCAGTTGATCGAAGAACAGGACTTCCCGGGCAAAGCTCGTTTCCGAATCGGAGGCGTGGATCATGTTAAAAAGGAATTTATCGTCGCCGGGCTGCTGGAATTTCAGCCGGTAAGGCGCATTCGCCTCCTCGGCGCCGGGCCAGAAGTCGCCGCGAATCGTGCCGGGATCGGCCTGCCACGGCCGGGTGGCGCCCACGGCTTTGCGCACCTTTTGAACCGCGCCATCACCCCGCAAATGGAGGACCGTCACCGGGCCGTAAGCCATATACTTGGCCGTGCCGGTCAGACAGGCCGGCCGGTTCCCGATGGCCGGAAAATAAAAAGTCCGCCATTTTTCTTCGGGAAGATTCGCGCCGTCAGCGAGGGTGCATTCCGCCACGGTGTTTAATCCCAGCGCCCGGATGCGGGCCTCGACCTGGCCATTCAGCCTGCGCCAGAACGAATCCGGTTTGATGATGACGAGCGTGTCCTCGGTTTTAATGTCGGTCATGGCTGCTGCGGGTTTGGGTCCGCGTTCCCCATCGAAAACGCGCCGTAAAAAAGCCACGGCGGGAATAAAAAGTCAACTGCGAAGCCAGATAAAACCCGGCCCGGCCTGGTTGAACCATCGGCTCTTCCGGCTGGCTTAGCCGGAACGATGCCGTTGGATTTGGGGAGCGCACGCGTCCCGCGTGCTGCCAACGGCGTCGCGCCGTCGGCTTCGTCGGCACCCTTTAGATTCACGGTCTGGTTTGGGAAAATGGTGGGACGAGGTTTGCGGCGCGACGCCGCCAACCACACGCCAGAGGCGTGTGCTCCCAATGGCCACTCCACGATGCTGCAACTCCACCATGCAACGGCTTCGTTCCGGCTTAGAATTTTAGGGCCTGTGCCAGCGAGTGTTTTCTTCCCGCTTCAAAAAAATGATCCGCGCCCGCCGGGAATTCCTCTGCATTGGGCGTGGCGGGCGCGTCGGGCGAAGGCGTGCGCGAGCCAATCGAGGCGGCTATAGCTAACTAGCATAACATTTACACATATTGGAAATTGTCCGGGTCGGGTTTTTGGACTCGGGCAGGAGGCGGCGCAGGGCC
>OCTA010004681.1_pt1 | contig 11975 bp, 7 predicted proteins | sample 1538991 | NCBI WGS metagenome assembly OCTA01 (sample SAMEA3539302, study PRJEB22396) | soil metagenome | biome: tundra; feature: field; material: soil | place: USA | collected 2010-05 | depth 0.15 m | reverse complement strand
GAAACCGCGATGGCAAAGGCCGAGGTGAAGCCGAACGAGCTCATGAAGCGGCCCACGATGCCGCCCATGAAGCCCACCGGCAGGAACACGGCCAGCAGGCTCAAGGTGGTGGCCATGACGGCGAGGCCGATTTCCTTGGTGCCCTGAATGGCCGCCTGGAACGGCGGCATATTCTTTTCCTCGATGAAGCGGTAGATGTTTTCGAGCACGATGATGGCGTCGTCAATTACGATGCCCACCATCAGGGTCAAGGCCAGCATGGTGATCTGGTTGAGGGTGAATCCCATGGCGGCCATCAGAGCAAAGGTGGAGATGATCGAGGTGGGAATGGCGATGGAGGCGATCAGGGTGGTGCGGATATTAGCCAGGAAGAGGAAGATGACGATGGCCGCGAAGAAGCTGCCCTCGACGAGGTGGTGCTTGATGCTATCGACGGCAGCCTTGATAAAAACGGATTGATCGCTGATCACCTGCGCCTTGACATCGGCCGGCAGGGTGCGGGAAATTTCCTGGAGCCGCCGTTTGACTTCGTCGGCGGTGGCGACCGTGTTCATGCCGCTTTGTTTGGCCACGATCAGGGTTACCGACGGGATGCCATCCAGGCGGGCGGCGGAACGCGGCTCCTCGTAGCTGTCCTCCGCCTTGCCGATGTCCGCCACCGTCACGACGTAGCCGTTGCGCGTGGCCACGGTGATCTGGTTGAACTGCGCCGAATCCAGAATGCGGCCCGTGGTGCGGACGGAAAGTTCGCGGGCGCCGGCGTTCAAATTGCCGCCCGGCAGCTCCAGATTCTGCGCGCGCAGGGCGTTGAACACGTCGTTGATGGTCAGGTCGTAGGAACGCAGGCGGTCGGGATCCACCTCGACATGGATCTCGCGGCGCGCGCCGCCCACGATGGTGATCTCGCCGACGCCCGCGGCGTTTTCCAACTTCTGTTTGATCTGCTTATCGGCGATCAGGGTGACGTCGCGCAGGGAACGCCGGGCGGAGACGGCGATCTGCAAAATGGGCGCCGCGTCGGGGTCGAACTTCTGCACCACGGGCTGCTTGGCGGTCTGCGGCAACTGCGGCACAATCAGGTTGACCTTGTTCTGCACTTCCTGCGCCGCCACGTCGCCGTTCTTGGACAACTCGAACTGAATGATGACCAGCGACTGGCCTTCGGACGAGGTGGAGCGGACCTCGTCCACCTGGCTGATGGTGTTGACGGTGTCCTCCACCTTCTTGGAGATTTCGGTTTCGATCTCCTCGGGGGAAGCGCCCGGGTTGACGATGGTCACGATGACGGTGGGGATATCGACCTTGGGAAACAGGTCGACGCCGAGGCTGAAGTAGGAGAAGATGCCGACCACCACCAGCGAGAGAATCAGCATGGTCGCGAACACGGGGCGGCGGACGCAAAGTTGGGCGAGTGTGTGCATGGGTTACCGTGCCTGTGGCTGTACCTGGGCGCCGTCGAACAGCTCGCTTTGCCCACTGGCGGCCACGGTCTCATTACCGGTGAGTCCGTTGACGATGCGGATCGTGTCGCCTTCCACGTCGCCGACCACGACCACGCGGAGGTGGGCGGTATTGTTGTCGATGGTGAAGACCTGGTAGGAATCGGTGGTCTTGTCGCGGACGATGGCGTTGCGCGGCACGAAGACGGCGCTTTCGCCGCCGGGCAGGAGCACGCGCGCGGTGGCGAACATGCCGGGGCGCAGTTCGCCCTTGGGGTTGAGGAAGCGGGCTTCCAGAATGAAGACGCGCGAGTTGGGGTCCACCGAGGGATTGACGGCGGTGACCGTGCCGGTGAAATCGCGATCGGGGTAAGCGGCCACGCGCGCCACTACGGTCATGCCGAGTTTGCCGCGCGCGGCGCGCTGCTCCGGCGTCTGCAACTCCAGCTTCATGGAGCCGATGCGCACGATGGTGGCGATCTTGTTGGCCAGCGCCACATACTCGCCCGCGGCCACCGGGCGCGCCGTGACGAAGCCATCGAAGGGCGCGCGGATGGTGGTATCGGCAAGCCCCTTTTCGGCCTGCGCGAGTTGTGACGTGACGCCTTCGAGCGAGGCCTGGGAATTCTCCACCGCGCCCCAACTCTGGCGCGCGCCATTGAGCGCCGCTTCATACTGCTGCCGGGCCGCATTGACCTGCGCGTCGGCGGTTTCCTGCTGGGTGCGCGCGCGCTCGAAGGCGGAGCGCGAGACGTCGCCCGAAGCCACCAGGTTCTCGTAGCGTTTGGCGTCGGCGGCGGCCTGCCGGGCCTGTGCCTGCGCCGATTCCAGGGCGGCGCGGGCGGCCACCGCTTCCGGCAACTGATTGGGGTCGAACTTTCCCTGGCCGCTGAAGCCGATGCGCGATTGCGTCTGGCGCACGCCGGCCGTCGCTTGATCCAACGCGGCGCGGGCCTGATCGAGGCGGAGTTGCGCGTCGCGGTGATCGAGTTCGCAGACCACCTGGCCTTGTTTGACGAAATCGCCGACGTTCACCGGCGTGGCGATGACGCGCCCGGGAACCAGCGGCGCGATGTCGCTGGTCTCGTCGGCGACGAACGTGCCGGTCTCCTGGAAACTCGCCGGGACGGTGCGGGTAACGGCCTGCGCGGTGGCGACCGGTATCTTCTTCGGCCCGGCGGGAGCGGCGGCCGCGGCCTCGTGGCCGGTGGAACAGCCGGCCAGAAAGAGAGAAGTGAGAAGAAGTGGGATGATGACGAGTCGGTTCATTTACTCTGCCTTTTGGTGTGCTGGTTGCCCTGGATTCCGTGCATGACGATGTCGACGAAGCTATCGGCTATCTGTCGATCGGTCACATTCGTGGGGAAGCCGAACATCTGCGTCATGGTGGCGTAGTGCGATGCCATACCGGCGATGGCCGCTACCACGGCGCCCGGATGGCCTTCGCGGAGAGCGCCCTCGCTCTGTCTACGTACGATGTACTGGCACAACAGCTCAAAGATCGGAAACGAAATCTGGCGATTGCGTTCGAGTCCGGTCTCGTGCCCCTCCAGCGCGGCGAACAGGAGCACGCGGTGCATGCGCAGGTCCCGGCGATAGGCTTCGATGAGGTTTTCGATCATGGAGCGGACCAGACCTTCGTCGTCGTTGCGATCCATGCAGTTTTTCCACTGCTCGATGCAATCGGTGGTTCGCCCGGAATCGTGGTGATGATCGAGCACCGCGTTGTACAGGTCCTGCTTGGTGGGGAAGTGGCGGAAGATGATGGCTTCGGTGACGCCGGCGGCGGCGGCGATTTCCTTGGTGGTGGTGCCACCGAATCCTTTACGGGAGAAGAAGTCGAGAGCCGTTTCGACGAGTTGAAGGCGGCGGTCGCCGGCGGGAAGGCGGAGGGTGGCAGTACGGTGATCGCTCACAGATTCCATTGTAAGTTAGTACTTACTTACTGTCAAGGGGCCGCCCATTTTTCTTGTCCGGCAAAGCCCGCGACCACCTCGAAACACTTTTGGCTTTTGTGCTAACCGGCTATCGCTTCCATAGTCTGACTATCATATAGGTAGACTATGGAGCAGGAAAAACGACCCGAGATCCCGCCCGGCACCTTGTACATGCTGGTCCTCAAAACGCTCGCCAGGCTGGGGCCGATGCATGGCTATGGTATCGCCCAGCATGTCCATCGGATTTCCGACGAGGTTTTGCAGGTCGAAGAAGGCTCTCTTTACCCCGCATTGCAGCGGATGCTCATCAAAGGCTGGGTGATAGCCGAGTGGAAGCAGTCCGAGAACAACCGGCGCGCGCGCTACTACAGCCTTACGCCGCAGGGCCGTAAACAGCTTGCCCGCGAGGTTCGGGAATTTGAACGCGTGATGGCGGCGATCGTTCGCGTGATTCAGCCCGCCTGAAACCGCCATGCGAGAACTTTTGCGCAGACTACGTTTCCTGCTTCACCGGGACCAGTTCGAACGGGATCTCGAAGAAGAGATGCGTCATCATCTTGCGCTACAGGCCGAGGAACGAGGCAGCGGCATTGCCGCCAACGCCGCCGCCAAACGCCAGTTTGGAAATATCGCTTTACTCAAGGAGGATAGCCGCGCCATGTGGACCTGGACCTTCGCGCAGCAACTCGCGCAGGATATTCGCTATGCCCTACGGACGATGGCCGCCAATCGCCTGTTTACCGCCATGGCCGTACTTTCGCTCGCGCTGGGTATCGGCGCCAACACCGCCATCTATAGCTTCATGGACGCGATTCTCCTGCGCGCACTGCCGGTGCAGCACCCCGAGGAACTGGTGGTCTTGAACTGGCGCGCGAAAGGCAGCCCGGCGGTGATTCACGGTCAGAACGGCAGCAGGTACGGGGATCGCAAAACCGGCATCGTCACCAGTCCCAACTACCCATTCGCCGCCTACGAGGCTCTGCGCGTCCGGCACGACACATTGTCCACGCTGTTCGCCTACGCTTCCGCGTGGCAAGTCAATATCATCGCTCGTGGACAAGCGGAAGCCGCCAGGGGACTCTTCGTGTCGGGCGGGTTTTACAGCGGTCTCGGCGTCGCGCCCGCCGCCGGGCGTCTGATCCTCGATGAGGATGACCGCGCCGGCGCCCCTGCCGTGGCCGTCATCAGCTACCAATACTGGCAACGGCGTTTCGCGTCCAATCCAGATGCTGTCGGACAAACGATGCTGATCAACAACGTGCCGTTCACCATCGTCGGCGTCTCGGCGCCCGGCTTCTTCGGGGTTGACGCGGGAACTGAACCACCGGTCTTCGTCCCTCTGCACGCCGCTCCGTTATTGGCCCAGCGCCCCGCCGACGAAGAGCGGAGCAGGTTCTTCGACACCCACTTCTATTGGGTGGAAATGATGGGCCGTCTGCGGCCCGGGGTCGGCGTCGGACAGGCCCAGGCCGTGCTGTCCGCGCAATTTCATTCCTTCGTCGACAGCACCGCCACCAGTGCGAAAGAAAAGGCGAATCTGCCGGCGCTATGGGTGGAGGAAGGCGCTTCCGGCCTCGACTCGCTGCGGCGGCAATATTCCAAACCGCTTTACGTGCTCATGGCGATGGTGGTCCTCATTCTGACCATTGCCTGCGCCAACATTGCCAATCTCCTGCTCGCGCGAGCTGCCGCGCGGAGACGCGAGATCGCGGTGCGGTTGAGCCTCGGCGCCGGCCGTTGGCGCATCGTGCGCCAGTTGCTGACGGAGAGCGTGATGCTCTCTTTCGTGGGCGCGCTGCTGGGGTTACTCGTCGCGTACTGGGGCATCCAGTCGATCACCTGGCTGCTCGCCAACGGACACGACAACTTCACTCTGCACGCCAATCTGAACTGGCAGGTGCTGGGCTTCACGCTGGCGCTTGCCCTGGTCACGGGGATTGTCTTCGGACTGGCTCCCGCCATTCAGGCCACCGGGGTCGATCTCACCCCTGCGCTGAAGGAAACTAGAGCCGGCGCGCCCCGTGGACGGGTCCGGCGCCTGGGGCTCCGTCTGGGAGCGAATCAGTTCCTGGTGGTCGCGCAGATTGCCATCTCTTTGTTGCTCGTGATCGCGGCCGGCCTCTTCGTGCGAACGGTTTCCAATCTCCACTCGGTGGAACTCGGCTTCAATCGGGAGAATGTTCTACTCTTCAGCCTGAACGCCAGACAAGCCGGGTACAAAGACGCCGCGCTCGCCCGCTTTTACGCCGACCTGCGAGACCGCTTTCGCACCATCCCGGGCGTGCGCAGCGCCGCCGTCTCGGACTTCCCATTGGTTAGCCATTACTGGAACTCCGAACGTGTCACGATCCCCGGTGCGCCAGCGCAGGCAGGCAGGCCGCCCGAGACCGGCCTGCTCAAAGTCGATCCTTCCTTTCTTGCGACCATGCAGATCCCGATCGTAGTAGGCAGGGGGATCGCGGAACGCGACATGGCATCTCCCCGCGTCGCGGTGGTGAACGAGATGTTTGCCGCAAAGTTTTTCGGGAAAGAATATCCCATTGGCCGCACCATCGGAATTGGCGATCCAAAAACGCCGGCCGATATTGAAATCATCGGCGTCGCCAGGAACTCCCACTACAATTCGCTCCAGGAGGAGATCCCGGAGGTCGCTTACATTCCGTACACCCAGAATCTTGCTGGTCTGGGCCGCGTGTTCTTTGAACTCCGGACTGCCGGCGATCCACTCGCCCCGGTTGGCGCCGTCCGCCGGATCGTCGGGCAAACCAATAGCAGCGTTCCCCTCACGGACATCAACACGCAATCGCGCCAGATCGATCAGACGATCGGCCAGGAGCGCACCTTCGCCAATCTCTGTACGTGCTTCGCGGTCCTGGCCCTGCTCATCGCATGCGTGGGCCTCTATGGCACGATGGCCTACGCGGTGGCGCGGCGCACGGGCGAAATCGGCATCCGCATGGCGCTCGGCGCGGAACGGCGTAACATTATCTGGATCGTGCTGCGCGAAGTTCTGGCGCTGGCCGCCGCCGGGCTTGTCATCGGACTGGCGGCTGCCTGGGCAACCACTCACTTCATCGCGTCGTTTCTGTTCGGCACGAAGCCCAACGATCCGCTTACCACTGTGGTTTCCGTCGCGATCCTCGCTGCCGCTGGTCTCGCGGCCGGCTACACCCCGGCCTGGCGAGCATCGCGGATCGACCCTATGACGGCACTCCGGAACGAGTAACAGAATCGTTTTGTCCAAGTTTTCCATAATCGTTTCCTAATCGAGATAAGCTGTGAAAGGATCGGATTTGCATCACTCTAATCGTTAAGGACCAGTTTAATTCGTGGCCACACGCCCCCGCTTTTATCGCACCCTGTACTTCCGCGTGATTGTCGGCATCGCCGCCGGCATCGCGCTCGGTTGCTTCTATCCATCCACGGGCGAGATGATGAAACCGCTCGGCGACGGCTTCATCAAACTCATCCGCATGATGATCGCCCCGGTCATCTTCCTCACCGTGGTGACCGGAATCGCGCGCATCGGAGACATGCGCAAACTGGGCCGCGTCGGGCTCAAGGCGCTGCTCTACTTTGAGGTGGTGACCAGCATCGCGCTCCTGGTGGGGTTCGTGGTGGTCAAAGTGGTGCAACCCGGCGCCGGGATCAACGCCACCGCCGCCACCCTCGATGCCAAGGCCGTGCAACAGTACGCCACTCCCGGGAAGCAGATGACCGCGGTGGAGTTCCTGCTGCACATCATTCCCGACACCCTGGTGGGCGCATTTGCCAACGGCGAAATCCTGCAGGTCCTGCTGATCGCGATTTTCTTCGGCGTGGCTCTGGCCGCTTACCGCCTGCGGCAGCCCATTGTCGAGGCAGCCGACTCGCTGACGCATCTGACGTTCGAAGTCATCGCGCTCATCATGAAAGTCGCGCCCTTCGGGGCGTTCGGCGCCATGGCCTTCACCATCGGAAAGTACGGTCTGAAGACCCTCTTACCGCTGGCCAAACTGCTCCTCTGCGTGTACCTGACCAGCGCGCTCTTTGTCTTCCTGGTACTCGGAACGATTGCCCGATTGCACGGCTTCAGCCTCTGGAAGTTCCTTAAGTACATCAAGGAAGAAGTGCTGATCGTGCTCGGCACTTCCTCCTCGGAGGTGGCCTTACCGCGAATCATCGTGAAGCTGGAGAGGTTGGGTTGTTCGAAATCCGTGGTGGGCCTGGTGGTCCCCTCGGGCTACTCCTTCAACCTGGATGGCACGGCGATCTATCTCACCATCGCAGCCCTTTTCGTGGCCCAGGCCACCAACACGCACCTCAGCGGGAGCCAGGAGTTCACCATGTTGATGGTGCTCATGCTCACCTCCAAAGGAGCCGCCGCGGTCACCGGCGGCGGCTTCATCACGCTCGCCGCCACGCTTTCCTCGCTGGGAACGGTGCCGGTGGCCGGCATCACTTTGCTGCTCGGCGTAGACCGCTTCATGAGCGAGATGCGCGCGCTCACCAACCTGGTGGGCAACGGCGTCGCCACCATTGTGGTGGCCATTTGGGAAGGCGAATTCGACCGCCAGCAGGCCCAACGCGTGCTCAACGGCGAAGTGGACGTCGAAGGGTCGGACCCGTTGCTGAGTGAAGGCTAGCAGCTAAGCTGGAGAGGAAGACCAATCCGCCATGCGTGAATACCAACGAATCCGCGCCGCGGTGACCCGCGGCGGCGCCAGCCAAGGCGTGTTCCTGTTGGCCGGCGATCTGCCAGCCCACCGTCTGTGCGCCGTCGATGCGGGGACCTGGAGCGCCAGCCGCGCGAAGTAAGCGCTGGCCCGGACCGATGGTCAAACGAAAAGAAGCGGTGCTGCGCGGGTTGCGGTTCATCTATCGGAACTCCCTGGAGGGGGACAACTTCGAGGATTGGGGCGGCGACTATCTGTGGTGTTTCCACTCCATCGCGTCGACCTCGGCCGATGGCGAGTTGCGCGCTCTGGCGCGGGAGATGGGCGCGGCACTGGCCATGCAATGGCAGCGCGAACAGCAGGCGCTCCCGGAGCTGGCGGATGCCGGCGAGGTGGGCTACTACATGTCGATGATCGACGTGTCGAGCCGGTTGGGAATCGACAACCACCAGCTTGGCGAGCATGTGCGGCAGGGGAGCCGGCGCTTCACGGCGCGGGACTACCTGGGCTTCGATCCGCTGCGCGAAGCGCCGCCCGCGGGCGCGCGGTCACGCTACGACGTCTGGTGCGATGCGCTGGTCTTGACCTACACGGGGGACGGGTGCGGCATCCCGATGGGCGCGTCTTATGTGGACGTGCTGCGGTGGCTTCCCCAAATGCGGCCCTATGGCGGACCGGCGGACGGAGAGTTCCGGGACATGGTTTTTGCCATCACTCATCTGGTCTATACGCTGAACGATTACAACCGCTACCGGCTGTCCCCGGAATGGCTGCCGGACGAGTTCGAGTTTCTGCGCGAGAACCTGAAGGCGCCGGTGGCGGCGGGCGACGCGGAGCTGCTGGGGGAATTCGTGGATTGCCTGCGGGCGTTCGGATTGCCGGACAACCACCCGGTGGTCCGCTCGGGAGTGGAGTATCTCCTGGCCAGCCAGAACGCGGATGGCAGTTGGGGAGATGCCGGCGAGCCCGACGTACACACGCGGTATCACACGGCCTGGACGGCGATTGACGGGCTTCGGGAATACGCCTGGAGCGAGCGGACGGAGTGGCCGGCGGGAGTGCGCGAGGTGCTGCTGGGGGCTGTCTCGCGTAAGGCGGACATGCTACGATTTTGGCCATGACTCGTATGATTCTGGCAATGTCGCTACTGGCGTCCGCGGTTTCGCTGCCCGCGCAGGGGTTGCCGCCGCTGATCGATCGCGAACTGCTGTTCGGCAATCCGGAGATTGCCGGCGCGCAGATCTCGCCGGATGGGAAGTATCTCGCTTTTTTGAAGCCGTGGAACAGCACCCTCAATATCTGGGTCAAAAAGGCCGCGGAGCCGTTCAGCGCGGCGCGGCTATTGACTACCGAAGCCAAGCGGCCCGTGGCCGGCTACGGGTGGACGTGGGACGGCAAGTACGTGGCGTACGTGAAAGACAATGACGGAGACGAGAACTACAACTTGTACGCGGTGGACCCCGCGGCCACGCCGGCGGCGGGCGCCCAGGCGCCGGCCTCGCGCGACCTGACCGGGCTGAAGGGCGTGCGCGTGCTCCAGTACAGCGCGCCGAAGAGCGATCCGGATACGCTGTATATCGGGATCAACGATCGCGACAAGGCCTGGCACGATCTATATAAGCTGAAGATCTCGACCGGTGAAAAGACGCTGGTCCGGAAGAATACGGAGAAGATCGCGGGTTGGTTTTTCGATCTGAAGGGGCAGTTGCGGATGGCTGTGCGGGTGGCGGACAACGGCGACACGGAAATCCTGCGCACGGACCCCACCGGGTTCACCAGGATTTACTCGTGCAACGTGAATGAGAGCTGCGGGCCGCATCGCTTCCACAAAGACGGCAAGCGCGTCTACTTCGAGACTAACAAGGGCGATGCCATGGATCTGACGGCGCTGGTGTTGCTCGATCCGCAAACGGGTAAGACCGAGTTAGTGGAATCCGACCCGTTGAAGCGGGCCGATCTCGGCGCCGTGGCGTTCTCGGAAGTCACCGACGAACTGGCGCTGACGACCTACACCGACGAGCGCACGCGGCGCTATTTCCACGACAAGGCGCTGGCAAGGGACTACAAATGGCTGCAAGGCAAGCTGCCGGGGAAGGAGATCGGGTTCGGGTCGCGCACGGTGGACGAACGTCTCTGGGTGGTGAGCGCCCGTTCCGACACGGAGCCTTCGGAAACGTACCTGTATGACCGCAAGGCGAAAACGCTCGCGCTGCAGTACCGGCTGTACGAAAAGTTGCCGCGCGAATCGCTGGCGTCGATGCAGGTGGTGAAGTACAAATCGTCGGACGGGCTGGAGATTCCAGCGTACCTTACGCTGCCCAAGGGGGTTCCGGGCAAGGGGTTGCCCATGCTGCTGATTCCGCATGGGGGGCCGTGGGCGCGCGATAACTGGGGCTACAATCCGCTGGCGCAGTTCTTCGCCAATCGTGGCTACGCGGTGCTGATGCCCAACTTCCGGGGGTCCACGGGGTACGGCAAGAAGTTTCTCAACGCGGGCAACGGCGAGTGGGGACGGAAGATGCAGGACGATCTCACGTGGGGCGTGAAGTACCTGGTGGCGGAGGGCATCGCGGACCCGAAGCGGGTGGGGATCCTGGGCGGATCGTACGGCGGGTACGCGACGTTGGCGGGGGTTGCGTTCACGCCGGATGTGTATCGCGCGGCGGTGGACATTGTGGGGCCGTCAAACCTGCTGACCCTGCTGGATGCGATTCCGGCGTACTGGGAGGCGGGGCGGAAGCAGATGTACGCACGCATGGCGGACCCGGGAACGGCGGCCGGCAAGGCGTGGATGAAGGAGCGCTCCCCGCTGAATTCGGCCGACAAGATCAAGACGGCGCTCATGGTGGTGCAGGGCGGCAATGACCCGCGGGTGAACCGGGCGGAGGCCGAGCAGATTGTGATCGCCCTGCGCGACCGCAGTTTTCCGGTGGAGTACCTGATGGCGCCCGACGAGGGCCACGGTTTTGCGCGGCCGGTGAACAACATGGCGATGTTCATGGCGGCGGAGCGATTCCTGGCGAAGTATCTGGACGGCCGCTACCAGGCAGGCGGGACGCCGGAGGTGGTGAAGCGTCTGGCGGAGATCACGGTGGATCCGAAGACGGTGACGCTGTCGAGGAAAGTGGAGGGGACAACCGTGGGAGTACCGAAGCCCGCGGTGGATCTCAAGCCGGGGACGTTCAAGTACCAGGCGAAGATTGCGATGGGCGGGCAGGAAATTGCGGCGAGCATTTCTGTGGTGGTGAAGGAGGAAGGCGGCGGTTGGAGCGTGGCGCAGACCATGGAGACGCCGCAGGGTGCGGCGGTTCAGACGGTGTCGCTGGAGAAGGGCACGCTGATTGTGCGCAAGATGAGCGTCAATCAGGGGCCGGTGTCGATCGTCGTGGATTTCGCCGGCGGTAAGGCGACGGGAAAGATGAGCATGGGGGGGCAGGATCGGCCGGTGGCGGCGGAACTCGGCGGGGAGTTGTTCGCGGATTCGGTCAGCTTGGGGGGCGTGATGGGGTGCCTGCCCCTGGCGGAGGGGTACAGCGCCACTTACCGAAACTTCTCGCTCCAGACACAGAAGGTGAAGCTGATGGAAGCGAAGGTCGCCGGGGTGGAGACGGTGACGGTGCCGGCGGGCAAATTCGAGACCTGGAAGGTGGAAATCACCTCGGCGGACGGGGGCAGCGACCATACCTCGCTATGGGTGGCAAAGGAGTCGCGGGCGACAGTGAAGATGTCGACGGTAATGGCGGCGGCGGGCGGAGCGCTGATGACGGCGGAGTTGATGCCGTAGCGGGCGGTTGCGGGAGTTCACGAACGTATCCGACCGTTAGACGCCGCGAACGCGTCGCTGGGCTCGCCGTGTCGAGAGGGTCTGTTCCACATGGCTGGGATACGTCGCATTAGCCAAAGTTAGTATTCAGCGATCCCGCCCCGATGGCCTATACTTGGGA
>OCTA010004680.1_pt1 | contig 11976 bp, 8 predicted proteins | sample 1538991 | NCBI WGS metagenome assembly OCTA01 (sample SAMEA3539302, study PRJEB22396) | soil metagenome | biome: tundra; feature: field; material: soil | place: USA | collected 2010-05 | depth 0.15 m | reverse complement strand
CCGATGTGGCCGCTGGCCTGCTGCGAAACGTGGTGCATGATCGGCTACCACTCGGTGCCGGTGATTGCGGATGCCTACGCCAAGGGTTTCCGCGGCTTCGATGCCGAACTGGCCTTCGAGGCAATGAAGAAGACCGCCACCGACTCCCGCAACCGGCAGGACCAATACCAGAAGCTCGGCTACGTCGCGGCCGAAACGGGCAAGCGGACGGAGGCCACCTCCCGCACACTGGAGTTTGCGTTTGACGATTGGTGCATTGCCCAGATGGCCAAGGCCCTGGGCAAGACCGAGGATGCCGCGTTCTTCGCCCAGCGCGCGCAGAACTACACGAACGTGTTCGACCCCGCCACCGGCTTCTTCCGCGGCAAGCAGGCGGACGGTACCTGGCGCGGTCCCTTCGATCCCAAGGACGTTTCCTTCGACGATTACACGGAGGCCAATGGCTGGCAATATACGTTTGGCGTCCAGCATGACGTGCCGGGCATGATCAAGCTCTATGGCGGGCCAAAGGCGTTTGAGAGCAAGCTCGACCAACTCTTCAACGAGGACTCCGCGGTCGGCCATTACCTGATTGACGTCTCGGGCCTGATCGGCCAATACGCCCACGGCAACGAGCCGTGCCATCACATCGCCTACCTCTACGCCCTCGCCGGCGCGCAATACAAGACCGCTTACCACGTCCGCCAAATCATGCTCACCCAATACGAGAACGCCCCGGACGGCATCTGCGGCAACGATGACTGCGGCCAAATCTCCGCCTGGTATGTCTGGAGCGCCATTGGCCTTTACCCGTTGAATCCGGCCAGCGGCATCTACGTGATCGGCAGCCCGCTGGTGGAGAAGGCCACCCTCCATCTCGACCCCAAATACTACCACGGCGGGGACTTCACCATCATCGCCCACAACGTCTCCCGCCAGAACGGCTACATCAAATCCGCCAAGCTCAACGGCCAACCGCTGGAGCGCCCCTGGGTCACGCACGATGAAATCGCCCATGGCGGCAAGCTCGAACTTGAAATGGACATCCAGCCCAATAAGGCCTGGGGCTCGAAGTTCTAAATAAGGCTTAACCTGACGGCTGCGGGAACCGTCTGCTACTGTGCGTGCTCATGAAGCGACACATGATGGTTCGATTGCGCCCTCGATTAGAGCCGTTGTTGGTTCTGTTTACCGGCCTTATCCTTTTCGGCGCGCCGGCCGCCAGGGCGGAGGCGCTCAAGCCCGATATTCTCTTCCTCATGCCCGACCAGATGCGCGGCGATTGCCTGTCGCTGCTCGGGCATCCGGTGGTCCGCACGCCTCAGTTGGACAAACTGGCCCAGGAAGGCGCGCTCTTCCGGCGGGCGTACTCGACCTGCCCGTCCTGCATCCCGGCGCGTCACTCACTGCTCACGGGCTTGTTTCCGGCCACGAGCGGGGTAGTGGGATACGCGGCCCGGCCAATAACGTATCCTACCCTGCCGAAAATGCTTAGTGACACCGGCTATACGACGCTGTTGGTTGGGCGTTACATGCATCAGAAGCCTGCGGAAGAATCCTACGGTTACCAAAAGGAAATCCGCGGCTCAACCTATGTGGCCGGCGATGACTATGACACCTTCCTCAAGCAGGCCGCGCCCGAGACGGGCGGCATTCGCAGCCTGGTCGCCAAGCTTGGCGTCTCCTTCAACGGCTGGCAGGCGAAACCGTGGCCGCTGGCCGACGACCTGCATCCCACAGCTTGGATTGTCCGCCAGGCGCGCAAAACCCTAACAGAGGTCCCCGCTGAAAAGCCGCTCTTCCTGACAACTTCGTTTTTCTCTCCCCATCCCCCGCTCTTTCCGCCGAAGCGGTATTTTGACGCTTACATGGCTCGGAAACTGCCGGCCCCGGCCCACGGCGACTGGGTGGATTGGCAGGCGCTCTCACCGGTCGGGGATAAGGTCGGGCATCGCGTGCTGCTGGAGGGCGACACGCTCCACGCCACCGAGGCCGGCTACTTCGGTCTCATCCAGTATCTGGACGAGCAGATCGCGCCGCTCATCACGGAGTTCAAGGAGCGGAGCCGGAAAGCGAAGCGGCCCTGGGTTATCGTGTTCACCTCAGATCATGGCGAGATGCTCGGCGACCACGGGTTCTTTAGGAAGTGTGAGCCTTTCGAGGGCGCGGCCAATATTCCGTTCCTCATTGCCGGTTCGCCGGAGTTGGGCTTCAAGCCAGGCTTGCGCTCCCTGCAACCGGTCTGCCTGGAGGATGTGATGCCCACCCTGCTGGAATTGGCCGGCGCAACCTGCCCCAAGCCGATGGACGGCGTCAGCCTGTTGCCCGTTCTCCGCGGGAAGAAGCAAGTGGTCCGCGAGTGCCTGCACTCGGAGCACGCGCCATGTTACAGCCAGCAACAGGCTTTCCACGCCCTCACCGATGGCCAGTTCAAGTATATCTGGCGGCCCCTGGACGGAACAGAGCACCTGTTCGACCTGGCCAAGGACCCCCACGAGGAGCATGACTTGGCCAAAGTGGCCTCCCAGAGCGCCTTGGTGCAGCAATGGCGGGCGCGACTCGTAACAAAGCTTGCCAAGCGGCCCGAAGGCTTCTCCGACGGCACCAGCCTCATTCCCGGCCGGCCCTATCCGCCGCTTCAGGAAAGGCTGAAGGGCAAAGGCCCAAATTCGAAGGCCGCCCTGCTGGACCAGTCTGAATAGTCAACCTCTGGCCTCATACCGCCTTATGGACCACTCAATATCACGGCGAACCTTTCTCAAGACGAGCCTGCTCACGACCGGCGGGTTTTGGGTGGCGACAGGGACTGGTTTTGCCAGGAAGGTCTCGGCCAATGAGAAGCTCAACCTGGGCGTCATCGGCACCATCAACCGGGCAAGCGCCAACCTCAACGCCCTGCGCGACCAGAACATCGTTGCCATCTGCGATATCGAGGACAAGCTGCTCGCGGCTGCCCACGCCAAATTCCCCCAGGCCAAGACCTACACGGACTTCCGCAAGATGCTGGACCAGCGGGACCTTGACGCCGTAGTCGTCAGCACCCCGGACCACACGCACGCCGTGGCCGCGATGGCCGCCCTGAAGTCCGGGCGGCACGTGTATTGCGAGAAGCCGCTGGCCCATGACGTGTTTGAGGTGCGCGCCGTTACAAACGCGGCGGCGAGGTACAAACTGGCCACGCAAATGGGCACCCAGATTCATGCGACGGCGAACTACCGCCGGGTGGTGGAACTGATCGAGAAGGAGGCCATTGGGCCGGTCAACGAAGTCCACGTCTGGTGCGAAAGAGTGTGGTTTGGCGATGGGCGTCCCGCGGAGACCCCGCCGATTCCTGAAGGATTGCACTGGGATCTGTGGCTCGGCCCGGCGCCGAAGCGGCCTTATCATCCGGGATACCAACCGAAGGCGTGGCGGCGGTGGTGGGATTTCGGCGGCGGCACGTTGGGAGATATGGGTTGCCATTACACCGACTTGCCGTTCTGGGCTTTGAAGTTGCGCGCCCCGACCAGCATCGAGGCGGAAGGTCCGCCAGCAAATCCGGAGACCACGCCGGCCTGGCTGATCGTGCGCTACCAGTTCGCGGCGCGCGGCCCGTCGCCCGCAGTGGAACTCACATGGTATCATGGTGGCAACGTGCCGGAGCTGGTCAAGGAGGGGAAGGTGCCGAACTGGTCAAGCGGCGTGCTCTTTGTCGGCTCCAAGGGAATGTTACTGGCTGATTATGACCGCCGGCGTTTGCTGCCGGAAAGAGATTACGAAGGGTTTCAGCCGCCAGCCTCATACATTCCTGACTCGATCGGCCACCACAAGGAATGGATTGCGGCCTGCAAGGGGGGCGCGCCGGCGCTCTGCAACTTTAGCTACGGCGGTCTATTGGCGGAGACCGTTTTGCTGGGCAACGTGGCCTACCGCAGCGGCAGAAAACTGGAATGGGACTCGGCGGCCTGCAAAGTGATTAATACGCACAAAGCCGACCGATTCATCCGTCGCGCGTATCGCGGAGGCTGGAAGCTTTAGAACCGGCCAATAGGTGGTCGTCCCGCAAGACGGAGTCAGGCCTGACCGGTGTGTTGGACTGTGGCTGTCCCGTCCCAAGGTGGCTCAGCTCAGAATTACAGTCGCTCTATCCGCCAGATGAGCCCTCGCACTTGTGGGCTGATCACCGCCAAAAGGTGTTGCCCCAGAGCAGAATCCCCTTTAACGTGCCCTCCATTGACGAGCTGCTGCTCTCTGGCGCACGTCGGTTAATGGTTTTGCGCGGTTAGCTCAGTGGTAGAGCACTTCCTTGACACGGAAGGGGTCAGAGGTTCAAACCCTCTATCGCGCACCATTGATTGTGTTCAATTCACGCGAGCACGGCAGCCGGCTGCGAATTCGCAGCAAAGCCTCAATGTCGATACCATGATACCATTACAGGAATGCCGGCTTTACGCCTTTGTTGATACTGCTTTCCTGCGCGGGCGCGCCCCGGCAACCGTCGCGCGACAGCTTTGCGATGGCGGGGCGGATCTGATTCAACTGCGCGCCAAGCAATTGCCGCTCGAAGAGGTGTGTCGCCTGGCTGAAGCGATTCTGCCCGTTACTCGTAGGGCCGGTATCGGTTTGGTGATCAACGACCATCCATCCCTGGCGCAGGAACTCGGCGCGGAGTTCTGTCACTTGGGCCAGGAGGACTTCTTCGGTGCGGGCTACACTCATGTGTCCCAGGTTGCGACGGCGATGAGGTCTGATGCCTCGCGCAGCGAGCTCAAACCGGCAGGCACGCCCGGGTTCGGGATTGGGCTAAGCACCGCCGCGCCCGAACAGGCCGCGCGGGCCGTAGCGGCGGGCGCGGATTATCTGGGGGTCGGTCCCGTTTATCCGACCGGCACCAAGCCCACCGCCCGACCCGTCACGCTCGAATATGTGCGTTGGGCGGCGGCGAACGTCCGAATCCCCTGGTTTGCCATCGGCGGCATCAATTTAGGCAACCTGGACGAGGTGGTGGCCGCGGGCACCCAGCGTATTTGTGTGGTGTCTGCCATTCTGAACGCGGATGACCTTGCCGCCGCCTGCCGCAAATTCAAGGACCGGCTTCCCCCGGCTTGCCCGGGGAGCTAATGTAACCATGTAACCTATGCAACTCATTTGGCCGTTTCAACCGCCCCACGTTTCTCGACATCTGCCCGCCCTTTGCTAAGTTCCTCTTGTGAGTTTCGTTACTGAGTTTAACACGCTGCCGCTGACGGCGTTAGTCCAGCGCTCGCTTACGGCGTCCATGCCCGCAGCCCGGGCAAGCCTGGGCAAAGCCGCGCTGTCGCTGAGCGACTTTGCGCACTTGATTTCCCCTGCCGCCGCGGAGCTGCTGGAACCGCTTTCCCGGCGCTCCCGGCATATGACGCAGCAGCGCTTCGGCAAGGTCATTCGTCTCTTTGCGCCGCTCTATCTCTCGAACGAGTGCATCAATACTTGCAAGTACTGCGGCTTCTCGCGCGACAACCCCATCTTGCGCGTGACTCTGACCCCGGAGGAGGTGCGGCGCGAGGCGCGTGCGCTCCTGGAGCAGGGCTTCCGCAATATCCTGCTCGTGTCGGGTGAGCATCCCAAATTCGTCTCCACGGGTTATATGGCCCAATGCATCGGCCTCCTGCACGCGGAAGTGCCAAGCCTCTCGCTCGAAATCGGTCCCATGGAAACCGAGGAGTATCGCCCGCTGGTGCAGGCCGGCGCGGAAGGACTGGTGGTGTACCAGGAAACTTACGACCGTGCTGTCTATTCCGACATGCACACGGTTGGGCCCAAGCGGAACTTCGAGTGGCGCATGGAAACCCCGGAGCGGGCGTACGCCGCGGACTTTCGGCGCATTGGGATAGGGGCGCTCTACGGTTTGGGCGACTGGCGGTTCGAAGCCATAAGCGTCGCAGCCCATGCCGCCTACCTGCTCCGCAACTGCTGGAAGGCGCAAGTGACCATCTCCCTGCCCCGGCTGCGTCCATGCGCCGGGGAGTTCCAGCCGCTCACCCACCTGAGTGACCGCGAGCTCGTGCAACTGGTCTGCGCTTTCCGCCTCATGTTCCCCGATGTCGGCCTCGTCCTCTCCACGCGGGAATCGGCCAAACTGCGCAATGGCTTGATCCCCCTCGGAATTACGCTCATCAGCGCCGGCAGCCACACCGAACCAGGCGGTTACACTGGCGCGGGCAAGGACAAGCTTCATCACACTGAGCGCGGAAGGATTGTTGAACTGAGCGCTAGTGAGTGGGCCACCCCGGACAACCGCCCGGTCCACGCCACCAGTCAGTTCCAAATCGCCGATGAGCGTTCCCCAGGGGAAATGGCTGATTTGATTCGCCGGCTCGGCTATGAGCCGGTGTGGAAGGATTGGGATGTGGCGCTCGCTGGGTGATCAACGCAAGCGCAAATCCGAATGGACAACCTAACCATCATCGCCAACGCAAAGGAGGTGCACGCCAGCCTCCCGTGTTCGCTCGAAGAGTTTCTGGTCGCGCAGAACCTGCTGCCGCGCAGCGTGGTAGTTGAGCACAACGGCGAAGCTGTCGCCCCTTCGGAGTTCTCCCGGCGCCAACTCCGCACAGGCGACCGTTTGGAGATAGTGAAGATCGTTGCCGGCGGCTGACATCCCCTTGCGTCTGCCACGCACCACGTTTCACGCATCAGGTTCAACCCCCTCGGACTCCTCGACAAACCTCGCCGCTCGCAACTACATTGCCCCCGATGTCCCTATCCAATCAGCCTTTAGTCATTGCCGGGCGGACCTTCCGCTCGCGCCTCATCCTCGGCACGGGCAAATTCTCCGCGCCAGAGGTCCTGCGCGACGCGCTTGAGGCCAGCGGTGCGGAGATGGTCACTGTCGCTCTGCGACGCGCCGATTTGAGTGGAAAGAAAGACCCCTTCGCCAACATCCTTGAGTTCATTGACCCGGCCAGGTTCCTGCTCTTGCCCAACACCAGCGGCGCGATGAATGCCGAAGAGGCCGTTCGCCTGGCGCGGCTGGCGGCGGCCGCCGGCCTGCCCAAATGGGTGAAGCTGGAGATTCATCCCGACCCGCGCTATTTGCTGCCCGATCCAGTCGAAACCCTCAAGGCCGCGGAGATACTCTTGAAAGAAGGCTTCACGGTGCTGCCCTACATCAACGCCGACCCGGTCCTTGCCAAACGGTTGCAGGACATCGGCACTGCCACCGTCATGCCGCTTGGCTCGCCTATTGGGTCGAACCGCGGCATTCAGACGCGAGACCAGATTCGCATTATCATCGAGCAAGCTATTGTGCCGGTGGTTGTGGATGCCGGCCTCGGCGCGCCCAGTCACGCGAGCGAAGCAATGGAGATGGGCGCGGACGCGGTGCTCGTCAACACCGCCATTGCGGTCGCGAGTGATCCGAACCGGATGGCCACTGCTTTCCGAATGGCAGTCGAAGCGGGACGCGCCGCCTTCGAATCCGGGTTGGCTGCGCCACAAGACACTGCCAGCCCGACCAGCCCGTTGACGGCGTTCCTGGACTGACCCGGCCAATGCGAGCGAAGCGCGACTGGATTATGCCGTTGCTGGCGGCGCTGGTGGTTGCCGGCGTGGGGTGGTGGGCGGATCGGGAACTCAGCCAGGTCATGCAAGAGGAGCTGACCGACGACCTGCGGGCTATGCTCGGGGCCGACGTCACGGCCCTCGAGATCTGGATGGCCAACCAGAAGCGCATCGCCGCGGTGTTGACCGAGGAGCCGCGGCTGAGAAACCTCGCCATCGAGTTGCTGAGCAAAGGTGGGGCGAAAGCCACGGACCAAATGGCCCTAACAGTCTTGAGCCGGCAGTTGATGCTCGGCGACCGGCTGCAGGCGCGGTTGAGCAGCCTTGGCTACACGGTGGCGCAGTTGGTCAATACCAATTTCGAGGTGGTGCTGGATTCCGGGCGCAGGCGCAGCCGCATCGGCACGCCGGTGGCGGAAGACCTACAGCCGCGCTATGCCGAGCTATTTGCGTCCGGCGAGCCGATCATCATAACCCCCTTCCGAATGCAAGCTCCGGAGATCACTGTTTGGCCGCCGGGGGGCGGCGGTCCAGGGCGGCTGCGCGGGCCTGGACGACCGGGGTTGGGGCCAAGGATCGGGGGTGCTCCGTCCACCAATGCCGCCGCCGCTCCGCGCGAGCTTACTGTGATGCAAGTGGCCGCGCCGCTGAAAGACACCAACGGGGTAACGCGTGGCGCACTCGCACTGATCATCAACCCGGATGCGGAATTCACTCGCATCCTGTCGATCGCCCGTTCGGGCCAAACCGGGGAAACCTTCGCGTTTGACCCGGAAGGGGTAATGATCTCAAAGAGCCGCTTCGAAGAGCAGTTGAAGGAATTGGGGCTGATGGTAAGCCGGTCCAGCGCAAGCTCCTCCTTGACCTTGCATTTGACCGATCCCGGCGGTGACCTGACGCGCGGATTCAAGCCCGGCGACACCAACGCGCCAAGGCCCTTGATCGAGATGGTCCGGCGGGCCGTCAACGGCGGCACCGGGATCGAGGTCGAGCCGTTCCGAGACTATCGCGGCGTGCCTGTTATCGGGGCCTGGATGTGGCTGCCGCACTATGGTTTCGGCGTTGGCACCAAGATGGACGCGCGGGAGGCATATCGCACGCTGCGCCTGGTACGGACGGTGTTCGTCATTCTCTTCCTGCTGCTGGTCCTGGCCTCGCTCGTCATCCTGCTCTATTCCTACCGGCAGGTGGTGTGGCGCCGGCGCCTGACCGAGGCGGAGCTCAAGGCCCGGCAGCTCGGCCAATACCAGCTCGTGGAAAAAATCGGCGAAGGGGGCATGGGCATCGTGTATAAAGCCCGTCACGCGCTGCTCCGCCGCGAGACCGCACTTAAGCTGCTGACGCCCGACAAGGCCGACCCCCTGTCGGTCGAGCGCTTTGAACGCGAGGTCCGCCTCACCTGCCGCCTGATGCATCCGAACACGATCCAGATATTCGATTACGGTCACACACCCGAGGGCATCTTCTATTACGCGATGGAGTATCTCGACGGGCTGAACCTAGCCGACTTGGTCGAAGGCTACGGCCCGCAACCCGATGGACGCGTCGTCAACCTGCTCATCCAGATTTGCGAGTCCCTGGGGGAAGCCCATGCCGCTGGACTCGTCCACCGGGACATCAAGCCGGCCAACATCTTCGTCACTGATCGTGGCGGAGTGCCGGACATGGTGAAGGTGCTCGACTTCGGCCTCGTGCGCACCGTTGCCAGCCCCGAGGAAACTACGCCCCACACCGGCGACACCGAAATCTTCGTCGGCACCCCGAATTACATGTCCCCGGAAGCGGTCGAGGACTCCGCCAACACCGACGCGCGCAGCGACCTCTACTCGGTAGGCGTTGTGGGCTATTACCTCTTGACCGGGCAAGGCGTCTTTGACGGCTCAACTCTGGCAGAAATCTGCCGCAAACGGCTGGAGGAAACACCCTTGCCGCCATCCATCAGAATCGGCAGGCCGATTTGTCCGCATCTCGAAGCCTCGATCTTGCGCTGCCTGGAGCGAGAGCCGGCGAACCGCCCGCAATCTGCCCACGAGCTGATCGCGCTATTGGCGGCCAGCCCGCGCATCGCCGATTGGAACGTCGAACAACGGTCAGCCTGGTGGGTGGCCCATCGTGAAGCCATCAACCGCGCCCGGGCCGCCGAGGTGGAGCCTATAGAGAGCGACAAGGCCGTAAATATCGAGATCGAAGACCGCGCGCCCTGACCTGGATGCTCCACACAGGCCGAGACGCTTGCGTCAGCTCCCTTCTTCGTGCGGTGCCCCACTCAATGAGCGAAGCCCTCAGTCCCATGCAGTGCCGACCCTGCCAGCCAACGTCCAGCTCGCAGGGAGCGTGTGGCTGGTGTGTGGTAAGCGTGATGTAAGCGTGTTGTAAGCGTGTTGTTACGATGGTTCTTCGATGGTTCTTCGATGGTACTTCGATGGTTGTTCGAAGGAACTTAGGGTTTTTTGCCTCTTTTCCTCCCATCGCTTGTGCCCGCTGCCGCGGAGCCGGCAATTCAATCTGCTTCCAGCTCAGGCACCGACTTTCCAGATGAACTACCACTATGAGCCTGCCGCGCACTGCCAGACCCAGTCGCCCTGCTCCTCGTCGAAGGGCCGTCTGCCCGCCACTCCGCCGTCGTCCTTCTCATTCCAACCGATCGAGTAGAGCACGAATCGGCCATCATCCGTGAGGCGATACTTGTAGGACTCGCCCGTCAGCACGTCGTTGGGCAATGCGGAAATGAATCGTGGCGCGAGGGTCGCCAGTGTCTCGGGGAAGCGCCCGTTGGCCAGGCGGTAACGCTCCAGTGCACAGGCAATGGCGGCCTGGTTAAGGGCCGTCTGTCCAGCCGCCGCTCGCATGATGACCTTGCCGAGCGCTGGCAGCAGCATCCTCGCCATTAGCTGGTGGTGGAGTATTATGCCGAGCTTGGTTCCTGCGAAGCCAGTGACGTACATCATTTGGTCAAATGCCTGGGTGTCGGCTTTCACTTGGGCAGGCGACACGCGCTTCTTATTGGCATCCAGACTGGTTGCCAATTCGACTTGAAAGCCCTGGCAGTAGTTGAGTTCCTCTTGATAATACCACCCCTGCGGAACGATAACGACTCCGATAAAGGTCCCCAACGCGCTTGTAGGCGTGGGCGTCCCGTAGGGGCTCCCCAGCGCGTTCAGATACCCAAGACCTTTCTTTCTTACTAGCTCGATTGTGGCAATGCCCGCGGCCTGCTCGGCGAGCAGCGGGGCCTTCAGGTCCGCGACGAAGTCTTCTTGCTGGAGAAGCAGCTCCAGCTCTTGCAGTTGAGCGTCCGACCAGCGGTGCTCGGCCATCCCTTCCCAGATCGGCTGCGCCGCGACTTGCGCGCAAGCGATGCGAACCAGGTAGGAGATTAGGATGGCGTCTTCTTTCACCGAATCCGCCAGGCGGAACATCAGTTTGATGTCTTCCAGGGCCTGGTCGCCCTGGCCGCTGGCAAGTTCCGCGCAGGCCTTAAGCTGCAGCCGCTGGCAGACGCCTTTCACCATTCTGAGATGGGGCAGCAGGATGGCGTAGGGCATCTCCATGTCATAATTCACCGGGTAGCGCGAATAGGGCCGCTGACTCGCGAGGCGAAGTTCCGCAAAGAGCGCCTCATTGGTTTTCAAGCCCGCCAGCACCGCCGGCGCCGCTTTGGCACGCGAGGCCGAAGCAAGCTTGCCGGAATAGAACTCTTGCCGCGGGGTCAATGTGCCGGCCCCCAGCGCTGCAAAGGCCGTTTCCCAGGCCGCGAGGTCGTCAAAGCGCCGCTCGTAGGGCGCGTCCTTCGCTTTGGACGGAAACTGAACGTTCTCTGCGACGCACCCGTAGGGGTCGTTCCAGGGGTGGTCGGAGTTGTCGGAGGATTTCTTTTCAAACCAGGATTTGATGGCGGGCGTAGCGGCAAAGTTCTGCTCGTCGGGAACCGGCTTCGGAACCAGGGCGGCATAATTAAGCTGCTCACCCTTCGCTTCGAGCTCGCGGCGGTACTTGTTCCAAGCGCGCCTCCCGCGCCAGGTTTCTTCTCCATGAAACAGCGCGATCAGTGTCACGAGCCACGCCAGCAAGATCAACAGGCACCGCAGCCCCCGCCAACTGAAGAGCCAGCGGCAGCAGTGCACGGTTGTGCTGCGTTCAACCATCGAGGATTTGTCCGGTGTGTTCATAGGAATGTGATATTCGAGTTCTCAGGGTCAGTGTCTCAAGCAAATCAAGCTGTTGCCCTGGAGAACGGTTGGGCTTGGCTCCGGGGCGACGGCATGGGCTTCTGCGGTTCCGGGGCCGGTTCCGCGGTGGGCGCCCCGATCAATTCGCGCAGTTGCCGCTGGTTTTCGCGCAGCGCCGCCAGCAGTTGCCGCGGGGACGGCGCATCCCGCCGGGCCACCCTGTGCGTTGGAGCTGGAGTAGAGTCGATGCTGAGCGCCATCACCACGAGCCACGCCGCGCTCAACCCGGCCAGATGCCAGCGCAGGG
>OCTA010004678.1_pt1 | contig 11978 bp, 15 predicted proteins | sample 1538991 | NCBI WGS metagenome assembly OCTA01 (sample SAMEA3539302, study PRJEB22396) | soil metagenome | biome: tundra; feature: field; material: soil | place: USA | collected 2010-05 | depth 0.15 m | reverse complement strand
CCAGGGTGGGGAATTCTGATGATCGGATCTGAGGAGAAAACCGTGATCCGGCCCACAGGTCTCCGGCGTCTTTGGCGCCGGGGGCGAGGACATCTCCCCGCAGCTGTCCTGGGCAGGCTTCCCAGCCGAGACCAAGAGCTTTGCGGTGACGTGCTTTGACCCGGATGCGCCCACGGGAAGCGGGTTCTGGCACTGGGCCGTCGCCGATATCCCCGTCGAGGTCACCGAGCTGCCCACCGGGGCAGGCAGCCCCGACAGTCCCCACTTGCCCCGGGCGGCTGTCACGCTGCGCGGAGACGCCGGCGCCGCCCGGTACATCGGCGCCGCCCCGCCCGCCGGCCACGGCCCCCACCGCTACCTCTTTGCCGTGCACGCCGCGGATGTCGAGACCCTCGGCATCGGTGCGGACGCGACTCCTGCCTTCCTGGGCTTCAACCTGTTCAGCCACACGCTGGCCCGCGCCGTCGTCATCCCGATCTACGAGACATGAACGCTGCGGGCAGCCTCGACTCGCCATCTTCCGCCGTCAGAGGCGGTCGCCGTACTGCCCGAGACACCCGGTCTTGGAGGGCGCTGTGCAACAGCGCCTGATGACCTCGCGCCGGCGCGCTTGTAGCCGCCCGCGGATGGACTCGGCGCTCAGGTCCCGGCGCTGTCGTGGTGCTGCTCGAAAGCGGTCACGAAGCCTCGCACGTCGCCGCGGGCCTGTAGCTTGAGCGACTCGTCGTCGGTCAAGGTGATGGTCAGCGGCCACCAGCTCTTGGCGGTCTCGGCGCGGATATCGGCGATGCGGTCTAGCGGCACGCTGCCCAGGTGGTCGTTCACGTGGCTGAGCATCGGGTCGGCGACCCACACATGCAGCTGGCCCGTGGTAATGCCCAGGACGACGGCCGCGTCCAGCGGAATGTCGGTCCGCGCTTCGGCCCGGTGGGCGGCCGCCCGGGCGGCCGGGCGGGCGACGAGGTAGTTGCCAAGCAGGCCGAGCCAGTGCGCCGGGCTCATGGCGGTCTCGAACCTGGCGTAGACGGCGGCGGTCAGCGGCACTCCCTCCGTCTACTGGGAGAGTGTGGCGACCAGGTCCTGATCTCAACGTGCATATGGGCGTCTCCTCGCCATTGACGGCCGTCGACGCCAACGCCGCGGCCCGGAAACAGGCTACCGGAGAGCGCTCGCTGACCCGTGGCCTGCTGGAAGCGACCCTGCTGTCACGACCGCTGCGCTGACACGTCGAGCGTAACCGCAGACCGGCGCGAGGCAGTGGAGCGCGGAGCGGCTCGGCTTGACCGCCGCGCTTATCTCTAGCCGCGCGGGGCGAGCAGCTACGGCCTCAGCAGGGCCGCCCGAGCGAGGCTCGTGCGGCCTCGGTCTGTGGAGTCGTGCGGTCGGATCTAGGTGGCGGGTTGCGCCGTGGCGGCGTCGCTTTCGCCAAACGGCGGATACGTCTCGGTGATCAAGAACATGAGCGCGTCCGCGCGAGTTGTGTAGGCCAGCGAAAAGTTCAGCGCGTTCTGCAGCGACGCAGGCTGGCGTCCGGTGATCACGATCACAAACCACGACAAGAACGCGACAAACGAGATCACGATGCCGAGCGCGTACCGGATGACCATCGCGAGGATCGCATAGATGCCGCGGAAGAACACCTTCAGCCGGCTGTAGTGATCCAGCGGTGGCGCGATGTGCACGCGGACCGGATAGCTGTCGTCTTCGGCGCCGCTGAACGGTGGGTACTGGTCAACGCCGAGGTGCAGATAAGCGCTCAAACGCGCGATATACCGCAGAAATCCGCTCATGAACCCCTACAGCGAACCGGGCCAGCAAGCCGTGAACACCGTCGCAATGCACAACTCGGCTCGACACTGTCGCGCTCCATGAAAGCGGAAGTGAGCGGGCCAAGCGACGGCGGCTGTCAGCTCTTAGCGGAAGCGTGGCCGCAGCCGATCGGTTTACCGCACAGACCGTTCAAGCCGGCCTGCTGCGGCGAGGGCCTCTCCGGCGTTGCCGTGGAGGTCGACGAACACGCGAGCGCCGAGCGGTCGCAGAAGACGAACGGTGATTCGGTGTCCGTGACCGGGGAGGATCCGGTTGCCGGGGCCGCCACTCCGGCGGATCGACTTCGGGATCGAGCCACCCAGATCGCGCCGAGCACGCCGGTAGCTGATAGGCGCCAGGCCGGTAACCGACGAGGCCCGCGATCGGTGCGGAACTCAGCCTCGGACGTCACGGCCTCGGTTGAGCGTCAACCGGAAACGCGGCCCAGCGACCCACGGCCCAACGCGCCCATTCCAGCTCGTTGGCGAACCGCGGTCGAGCGCGGCTTGTGCAGATCCCGGATGATCGCCTCGCAAACTCATCGCGGCGAGCGAGGCTATCCGCCCGCCCGGAGTAGAGCAGGGTTGTGATCGCAATCGCAAACAATGAGCAGTCGGCCCCCCGGAGCCGATTACCGCGGCCAGCCGATAGCTGAGGAGGCGGAAGTGAGCAATGAGGCGTGGCACGCGTCTGCGAATGGCTGCGTGATTCCTGGTCAGCGCGACGTGCTTCGACTACGGTAGGGCGTCCACCGAGAGAGAGGAAGCGCTGATGGCCGTAGGGATCCGCATCAAGTTCGCCGGCATGACCCAGGACCAGTTTGACGCGGTCAATGAACGAGTCACGGCGGGCGGCCCACCCGCAGGTCTGATCTTTCATTCGTCTGGACCAATCGAGGAAGGCTGGGGCGTGATCGACTTCTGGGAATCGCGCGCAGCGTTCGATGCCCTCATGCCACATGTCCAGCAATCCGTTGAAGCGGCTGGCGTCGCGCTTCAGGGCCCCCCAGACATCAAAGAGTTCCCTGTCTACGAGACGATCACACCCGCCTAGCAGCGCGTAGGATCGTACCGTTGCTTCGCGCGAGAGTCGGCTGGGTATTCGCTCCGACGAGGCTCTGGTCGCGAGCTCCACGGACCTTGCCGACTTGAGCAGGACCTGACCTAGCGAGCTGTGGCTTGCGTAATGGCGCGAGAAGGAGCGGTCCACCGGGCCCGCTGGGAGCTCGGATCCGTCGCAAAGCGCAACACAGGGCAGCAGCGGCGGGCCAGCACCACGCCGACAAAAGCTTGCTCCTATGTCAAGGCCTGGTCGCTATTTGGGGCGTTGTGGGGGTTGGACTCTGGGGGTTGGACTCTGGGGGTGCCAGCGGTCGCGGACCGGTCGGCGAGGCCAGGCTCCGAAGCGATCACGTTCGCCTTCAAGCGGATCGAGGCGGCACTGCGGGCGCGCACCGTGGCACACGGCTGACCGCTCCGAACTGGTTACATTGGACGCGGTGTCCTGGCGTCCAGCCTCTCTTGGGATCGATGCTCGTATTGACGCGGTGAGACGTTGACCGCGGTTGTGGCTGAGTCGCTGACGAAGCGATTCGGGTCGGTTTTGGCCGTGGACGACCTGTCGTTCACGCTTGTCCCTGGGACGATCACGGGCTTTCTCGGCCCGAATGGTGCGGGCAAGACGACCACGATGCGGATGCTCCTCGGCCTGGCGGCCCCGACGAGCGGGCGGGCGCTCGTGCTCGGCAGGCCGTACGCCGATCTCGATCGTCCCGCCCTGTCGGTCGGCGCGGTGCTTGAGGCCACCGATTTCCATCCTGGCCGCTCGGGCCGTGATCATCTGAGAACGCTCGGCCGCGCCGTCGGCATTCCCGACTCGCGCGCAGACGAGGTGTTGCGGACCGTCGAGCTGCAGGCGGCGGGCAGGCGGCGGGTCAAGGGGTATTCACTTGGCATGCGCCAGCGTCTTGGGCTCGCGGGCGCGCTGCTCGGCGATCCCGAGCTGCTGATACTTGACGAGCCCGCGAACGGCCTCGACCCCGAAGGCGTGCGCTGGCTGCGCGACTTCTTGCGGGCGGTCGCGTCCGAGGGGCGCACCGTCCTCGTCTCGAGCCACGTGCTGGCCGAGGTCGCGCAGACCGTCGACCAGGTGCTGATCATCAACCGCGGTCGCCTTGTCATAGAGTCCTCGCTGCAGGAGCTCACTACCCGCGTCGGCGGCACAGTCCGCGTCCGCACCCCCCGGCCAGATCGGCTGTACGAGGCGCTGCGGCGTGAACACCTGGACGCGACGCGGGATGACCGTACGCTGCATGTCCGCGGCGCGGAGAGCGAACGCGTCGGGGAGATCGCGTTCGCCGCAGGGATTCCGCTGCACGAGCTCGTCACGGAAGGCTCCTCTCTCGAGGAGAGCTTCCTCGAGCTGACCACGGAGGCAAGCTCGTGATCGCTCAGGTGAAGGCAGAGCTGCTCAAGGTTCGCTCGACGCGAACCACGTTAGGACTCGTGGTCGGGATGATCGTGCTCACACTGCTGATCGTGCTACTCACGGGCCTGCTCACCGCCGCGAGCGGTCTCACCTCAAAGGATGACCAGCGCAGCCTGTTTGCTCCTGGCGGCGTCGCATTGATCTTCTCAGGCCTCGCCGGAGTACTGCTGATCACGAGCGAGTACCGCTACGGGACGATCCGCCCGACGTTCCTGTTCACGCCGCGTCGCTCCAGTGTGCTGTCCGCCAAGCTCACCGCCGGTCTGCTGACGGGGCTCGTGTTCGGTGCGGCAGGCGTGGGGCTCGCGCTCGGGATCGGCTCGCTGATCCTCTCCGCCCGTGGTATCCCGTCAGCCCTCGACGGCGGGGAGATCACGTTGCTGGCGGGCGGCGGGCTCGCGGGAATTGCTCTCCGGGGCGCGTTCGGCGTTGGGCTCGGCGCGATCGTCCGCAACCAGGTGGGTGCGGTGATCGGCCTGCTCGCCTGGGACTTCGTCGTCAACGGCCTGTTGTTCGGGCTGGCCCCGTCGGTCGGTCGGTTCATGCCCACCACGGCCGCGGATGCGTTGATGGGCCTCACGACCAGGCATCTGCTCCCACCCGCTGCTGGCGGCGCTGTCCTACTCGGGTGGACGCTGACGCTGGCGCTGGCCGGACTCGCGCTGACGCTGCGACGAGACGTGACGTAGACGGTCGGCCTACTGATATGGCCGTGCTGCAGCCCATGTCTCCAGCGGCTGCCCGCGCACCCGCGCCAGAACCAAAGCAGGAACAACCGGACCAGCTGAGCCGAACCTTCTCATCGCCAATTGCGAGGCCATCGCCGGCGCATGGTCCCGTCGCAATGCGAGCGTCGTTGGGACGGTGGATTGCTCGGTTGTTGCCCACGGAAGCGAGCGTGATCCGATCGGGTCGGCTGGCGTCGTGGAAAGCCGGGGTCAGATGTTGACGACGGCTAGCTCCGGGTACGCCGCCGCCATTTGCTCGTAATCGTGATCCTGGGTGACGACAGGAAGCCCGTGCTCGATCGCCGTTGCCGCGATTAGCGCGTCGGTGAGTTTGACCGCTCGGGTTATCCCGGTGGCCCTGCATGCCGCGACGAGCCGTGCCCAGGTGACCAGCACTGCCTCGCTGACCGGGATCGGATCGGCAGCCCGTGCCAGCGTAAGTGTGTCAGCGCGGCGGGTCTTCGTTGCCGTGTCGCTGGCGTTGAGAACGCCTAACTGAAGCTCTCCGATCGTCACCACTGAGACCGCGACGTGACTCGGGAGAGCGCCGAGCGGACGCCCAGTCTCCTCGGCGATGAAGACCGAGGTATCGAGCAGCCCCGAAGCCGGTGACTCAGAGCTCATGGAGGGTCTGTCCGGCAATCTCCTCGAGCTCGCTTCGTAGTCCGGGGTCGGCAGCCCGCGTCTGGAGCTGCTCTGCGAGATGCGGACCTGAGAGCCACCGCGCTCGCCGCCCGTGAGGCACGATGTCGGCGACCGGCTCGCCGTTGACCGAGAGCGTGACGCGCTCGCCGGCTCTCACGGCATCGATGACTTGCGCGGTGCGATTTCTCAAGTCTCGGACACCGATCTCCACAGTGCTACAGCGTAGCATCACGCTTCAAGGAGATCATTTCTCTCGACTCGACGTGGGCGACACGGAGAGCGTCGCGATGATCTGCTATTCCGGAGACACCGGTGATGTCACGATCCGCTCGCGCTGGCAGGACGAAGGCGGGCGCCCCGTGATCGTGCACGCCGAGCCAGCCGAGTAGACCGCCGATTAGGCCGGTTCGCCCACGAGGCTTGGCGATCCCGTAACCGCCGCAACGTGCGAATCCGAGGGAAGGCGTCACGTCTGCCGGCGCGCGCTATAGCAGCCGCGCGCCCGACCCGACGCCGGGCGAGCGCTCTTGAGGACAACGAGGCGCCTGAACTGGAGGTCGGCGCGCTTCTGCGTTCCGCGCCGGTTGCGGGAGCGGCAAAGCCCACGAGAAACGTGCGGCGGCGGCGATCGGCGCCCTCCTAGACTGCGCTTCGATCGGTAGCCGCGAGCGTCGTCATCTCGCCGATCAGGTTCTCCTGCAGTGCGATCGAGTCAGCCAGGTTCTCGCTGACCCACTCGGCGCTATTGGCCGCGGCCGCCTCGGCCTGCTCGCGGGTCTCCCAGGTGCTGACCGAGACGAGGCGCCCGTCGCCGACGTCGGACACCGAATAAAAGACGAAGCCCGGACTGTTGCGCAGGATCGGCGCCAGGCCCTGCCGCGCCCGGTCGACGAGTTCCTCGTAGGTGCCTTGTGTGATCGAGTAAATGCCCATACGGACGTGGTTGGTCATCGGTGTCTCCTGAGGTTGAGTGACTCGTGCAGTTGGGAGCGACCCTACTCCGACTCGCGGGCGCGCGTGAGCCGTTTCTATGGCGGTTCAGGCCCGGGCTAGGGCCTCGCGCGTGCGATAGACGAGGCTCAGGCCTGGTCGGTCCAGCGCCCGGGCGACGCTCCCGGCGTCCGGAACGACCTCCACGTGCCCGTTGACGAGGAGCACCGCAGGGCGATCGAGCGATTCCTCGCTTGATCGCAGGGCCTCGGCCGCCCGCTCGAGCGCGTCCATCGATAGCCCGGCCCGGCGCAGGTCGGCCAGGACACGAGCCGCGACAGCATCCTCGGCCGTGAACCGATTCGGCGACCCGCGGCCTTCCTCGACGCGGGGCCCTACGCAAGCGTAATATTACGCGTGGGTAGCTTCCCCGCACGGGCCCCGTGGTGTTCTCCCGATGCGCGCGCGGCCTGCCAGGCATAGAAAGGGAGAGTCGAGACGCCGTATCCAACGGCGTCACACCGATTTACGGAGGTAGCGATGCCGATCGTCGACAAGACCACAGAGCTGTCTGAGGAGGCGCTGGAATCGGTCAGGACCGGTCAGCAGCACGCGATGGCGGCGGTGCGCGAGTTCGTCGACACCGTCGGGAAGACGCAAACGGGCGAGGATCCGTCCAAGCGGCAGGAAGTCATCGACTCCGCCCTGGAGATGGCGGATCGACTGATCCAGACGGAGTACGACTTCCTTCGCAGCATCGTGCAGAGCGCCGGTAAGTCGCTGGGCGCCTCGACAAACGCGAAATAGGGCACGACGCGAGCGATGGCATCAACCGTGCCCGAGGTGACCCCCCGCAGCCTGCCTGCGCTCCCCCCGCCGGAGAGCGTCGGGGGGAGGCTGGCTGGCGCCGACGAGCGCGCGCACATGGACTGCGGCGCGGCGGCCGTGCTCGAGATGCTGTGGAGTCGTCGCAATCGCGCGCTCGCTGATGTCTCGCTCGCCAGGCCTTGCGCGCTTGGGTCAACCGCGACCGGCGCGGAGAACACGCTCGCCGGAGAGACGCTGTAGGTTAGGCGATGTCCAGCGACGATCCACGCGCTGTGAGCGGCTCCGGGGCGATCCACCCGCCAGCGCTCCGCCCACCGCAGGGGCTTGGTGGGTCGCTCGCGCGCCAGGTGCGGGAGCGCATCCCCGCGGCTGATCTGAGCGAGCGCGATCCGGACTACATCCGCCGGACGCTGCCGGGGCTGTGGTTGCTGGCCTCGTACTACTTCAGGGCGGACGTCCGTGGTCTTCATCACGTCCCGGAGCAGGGAGCGGTGCTGCTGGTCGGAAACCATTCCGGGGGGAACGTGCCGCCCGACACGTTCGTGTTCGCGCTGGCGTTCAGCGCGTACTTCGGCGCGGATCGGCCGTTCTACCAGCTGGCGCACAATCTTGTGATGGTGTGGCCCGGGCTCGGTTTCCTGCGCCGCTATGGGACGGTCGCTGCAGCGCATGAGAATGCGGCTCGTGCGCTTGACGCCGGCGCGGCGGTGCTCGTCTATCCGGGCGGCGACTACGAGACGCATCGTCCGTCGTGGGAGTCCGGCCGGATCGACTTCGATCAGCGCAAGGGCTTCATCGCGCTTGCGCTCGAGCGCGAGCTCCCGATCGTGCCGGTCGTCTCGATCGGTGGCCAGGAGACGGCTCTGTTCCTCACGCGCGGCGAGCGGCTCGCACGCGCGCTCCGACTCGATCGGTACTTCCGCCTGCACGTGCTTCCTCCGCCTGCACGTGCTTCCGATTTCGCTGGGGCTGCCCTGGGGAGTGAACTTCGGCGATCTGCTCGGTCATGTGCCGCTGCCGGCCAAGATCACGATTCAGGTGCTTCCACCGATCGACCTGTGTGAGCGTCTCGGGCCCCGCCCCAGCCTCGACGATGCCTACGATTGCGTCACCGGGGTGATGCAGCGGGCGCTTGACGATCTGGCGGCGCAGCGCCGATTCCCGATCATCGGGTGAACTGGCCGTGCGCGCCTCGCAGGAGGTGAGCATCGATGCGCCGGCGGCGGCCCTCTGGGAGCTGATCGGCGAGCCGTCGCTGTATCCGCGGTTTCTGCGCGACGTTACCCGCTGGGAGAAGATCGCCGGGGATGAGGGCAGCCGTCCGCGGTACCACATCGAGGTTCGCGTTGGTGGTGTCGAGTTGGGGGCGGTCGTCGAGATCACGCATGCCTCGGCGCCGCACGAGCTGGGCTGGGAAAGCGTGAGTGGGATCGAGCACCACGGGCACTGGCGCGTGCGCTCGGACGGCGATCGGCGCTGCACTGTCGCGCTCGATCTCAGCTATCGCGCGCCGGGAGGAGTGCTGGGAATGATCGCGGATGGCGCGGCACTGCCGCTCTTGCACCAAGGCTTGCGCGAGTCACTCGCTCGCTTGAAGGCCGACGTCGAGGGCAGCGCGCCAACGCGCGGGGTAGTGGCGAGGATCGCGGGCGACACGCGCGAGGCGGTGTACGACGCCGGGGTGCTCGCACGGACCGGGCTGCTCGCGCCGGCGCGGCCTGATCGGCTGGTGCGCGCGGCCTGGGAGCTTGCACAGTGGGACGCCACGCTCGCTGCCGGCTGCGCGATCGCCGCGACTCTGCATCCAGATGATCGCGCGCTGGTGGACGACCGCGGGACGTGGACATTCGCCGAGATCCACCGTCGCACGAACGCGCTTGCCCGCGGGCTGCAGGAGGCCGGCGTCGACTCTGGCGACCGCGTGGCGATCCTGTGCCGGAACCACGCGGGCTTCGCCGAGGCGCTGCTGGCTGCGTCGACGCTCGGGGTCGACGTGCTGCTCCTTAGCACGGGCCTCGCGGCACCCCAGCTGCGCGAGGTGCTCGGGCGCGAGCGCCCGCGGGCGCTGATCCACGACGAGGAGTTCGTCGAGGGGGTCAAGATCCGCGGACTGCGGAGGTTCGTCGCCTGGCACGACGGTCCCGGTGCGTCAGCGATCACGCTCGATGAGCTGATCGCCGGCGGCGATACACGGGACATGTCCCCGCCGTCCAGGCACGCCCACGTGGTCATTCTCACCTCTGGGACCACTGGGTCGCCGAAGGCCGCCACGCGACCTGAGTCTGAGAATCTCCGTGTACCGCTCGCCTTGCTTGACCGCATTCCCCTCCGTGCCCGGCACGTCACGCACATCGTCTCGCCGCTGTTTCATTCGTGGGGCTACATGCACTTCGGGCTGGCGGTCGCGGTCTCCGCGACGCTCGTGCTGCGACGGCGCTTCGATCCTGAAGACCTGCTGGCCGACATCGAACGTGAACGGGTCGATTCGCTCGCGCTCGTGCCGACGATGCTCGCGCGCATCCTCGAACTGCCGCCCGCCGTCCGCCGCCGTCACGACACTTCGTCTCTGCGCGTCGTGGCCGTCAGCGGCTCAGCCCTGCAGGGCGATCTCGCGACGCGCTTCATGGATGAGTTCGGCGACATCCTCTACAACCTGTACGGGTCCACGGAGGTGTCGTGGGCAGCGATCGCCACGCCAGCGGACTTGCGCGCGGCCCCGGGCACGGTCGGCCGCCCGCCCCGCGGAACCCGTGTGGCGATCCTCGACGAGCTCGGCCGCCGCGCTCCTGCGGGATCGCGGGGCCGCATCTTCGTACGTAACGAGACGGCGTTTGAGGGCTACACCGACGGGGGCGGCAGGCAGGTGATCGACGGTCTGGTTAGCGCCGGCGACATCGGACACGTTGACGATGCCGGACGGCTGTTCGTCGACGGGCGCGAGGACGACATGATCGTCTCAGGGGGCGAGAACATCTTTCCCTCAGAGGTCGAAGACGCGCTCGCACGGCACCCGAGCGTCGCTGAGGTGGCAGTCGTCGGTATCGAGGACGAGCGCTTCGGACAGCGGCTGAAGGCCTACGTCATCGCGGCAAACGGCGCCGCGGTCTCCGAGGACGAGCTGAAGCAGCTGGTGCGCACGAGACTCGCCCCGTTCAAGGTTCCTCGCGAGATCGAGTTCGTGACCGAGCTGCCTCGCACCGCGACAGGAAAGGTCGCGAAGGCCGAGCTTGGTGAGCCAAGACGGTAGCGGTGAGCGATCGCCCCTGTCGCGTCGGCCCCATCTGGAGTTACTACCGACGCGGCCGGCACCGGTTGGGCGACGCCGCGCATGCAAACCGCGATCATGCTGGCAAACGCGTCGCGGATCGAAGCGGCAGTGGTCTGCGAGCTCGACCGCGCTGTTGCCTTGGAACGCGACGAGCTACACCGACCGACTCGGCAGGCGGCTCCCGCTCGAGTGGCCACCCCCGGCCGCTGCTGCCGCCGTCGCGAAGCGAGCGCTGGGCTCGCCGACTGTGGGCGGTCGCTGGACATACTCCCAAGCGCATGAGATCAACCGGCTCGGCCCGCCGCGTCTGCTTCCGTCGCAATGCGCAAGTCGGCGCCCAAATGTCGCTCGGCATGAAAGCAGAAGTGATCGCGCCGCTTGAGCAGGCCTCAGTTGCTAGCCCGGGACGAGCCGTCTCGGTCGGCCGCGGGAGACTGGCCCTGTTGCTGGAAGCGAGGGCTGGGACCAACTCTCCTCCATTCGCCCGACGAAAGAGGTGTCAGCCGAGCGCCCACCCGGACAGCCGGTCCTCGTCCGACTCGGGAGCGCCGCCGAGGAGCACGAGCAGTGCTGCTCGCCCGGGCCGAAGCAGCAGCGTCGCGATTGTCATCCGAGCGCGCTGCGACCGTTCCCAAGGAGCACTCCTCAAAGCCTCCGGACGGCAGCCTGACACGTATTCTCTCGGTCGGTTGCGGTAGTGCGAGGCTCGTTCGCTCGGATCGTCGCGTCTCGTCCTGACGGGCTTTCCCAGCTCGGTCCGGGCTGGCTTCGGGTGCGCCTGATCGAGGGACGCGTACTGCTTGTGCGCACCAGTAGACGCAGCTATGCTTGCTACAGGGCAAACATGACCCGCCGAGAAGCAGCCGAGGTCAACAACGGCCCTTCGCGGGTGCGCCACCTGCGGGCGACGCTCATCAGGCGCTTCTCGGCGGTTTGGCTGTGCGCAGCCTGCCTCGTTCTGACTTGCGTCGGTGCGTCGTATGCCAACACGAAGTCACGCGACGCTCATCAGGCGACGGCCCCCATGTGCTGCTTCAAGCTGTCGATCTGGGACGAGGAGCGCGTCCAGGGCTTTTACCAAGACCCCAGCAAGACTGGTCAAAACCCTCTCGGACTCTACGACTATGAGGTGAACGGCACGGCGTACGGTCTGGCCGTGCTGGAACCAGATGTCCGAGGAGTCATGGATCTGCGGTCAATTTACGGGGGAGTGGCTGCCGGGAAAACGGGCTCTCTCGGCATCGATGTGGTCAGTGTCACGGTGAGTGGTGCTCGTGCGGTAG
>OCTA010004677.1_pt1 | contig 11981 bp, 13 predicted proteins | sample 1538991 | NCBI WGS metagenome assembly OCTA01 (sample SAMEA3539302, study PRJEB22396) | soil metagenome | biome: tundra; feature: field; material: soil | place: USA | collected 2010-05 | depth 0.15 m | reverse complement strand
CGCCAAGAATCCGGTGAGAACAGTGTGATCGCGACGATGTCGACGGGTCTCTAGTCGAGGGTGTCTGCCGCTCAGCCCGGATCGCGCTCGCTGAGGTCAGAAAATCGCGCGGCCTTGCGCCGTTCGCGGTATGCGCGCAGGTTGAGCGCGTTGGCACAGGCGGCGGTGTCGAACCAGGTTCGGCTGTTGTTCTTGGACTGGTCGAAGAACACTTCGTGGCACCGCGCGTTGTGACATACCTTGAGACGGCGCCAGGTTCCGATGAGCTGCGCGTTGTACATCTCGATCAGCACGCGACCGCGGAGCAGATCAGACGCGCGGCCGCGACCATCCTCGGCCGAACCCCCACAACGCTGGCGGAATGGCTGGACGCCGCCGACCTGAGTTCGCTGGACCCCCAATAACCTCCTCGCTCGGATTCGACCGGATGAGCGCGCCAGCTTCAGTCCTCCTTGAGGCCGTCAGCCGTCCGTCAAAGGCTGGGGGAGGCGACTGCAAGCCGCCCGGTCAGGCGGTGTCGGCTGCCGCATGATACTGACGCCACCGCGAATCGCAGTGCCGCGAGTTCGGTCACGGCCGCGAGGCCGCCGAGAAGATCGTGCCCGGCCTGGGAGCGGAGCTGGGATCTCCGGTTGCGTTCAGTCACGGTCTCTCGGTGTCGGCCCGGATGCCGTTGACAATGAGGTGGAGACCGTAGTCGAAGTGTTCTTGATGGTGCGGCGCGGGGATGTGGGCGAGTGCCGCGTACATGTGGGGGTGGCGCTGCGGGTCCACCGCGCCGGTAAGCCGCGCGGTGGCGTCGTGGCCGCTGCCGGGCAGCGCGACGGCGAGTTGCTCCTCGATGGTGTGGCCGACGACGTAGTAGGTCAGGGTGTCGGCCGCCCATGCGGCGTCGCGGCTGGACAGGCCGCTCTCGCCGAGGGCCGCGATCACGGCCTCGCCGTAGGCCAGCGCGTTGGGCAGGGGGAAGAAGGCGGCGGAGAACAGGCGTGCGCCGTCCCGGCGGGACAGCAGCGCCCGGCGCAGCCGGCGTGCCAGCTCGGTAATCCGCTCGGTCCAGGGCGACTCCGTATCCAGCCCGGCCGTCAGGCCGGCGAGCAGGGTGTCGGCCATGGCCTCAAGGAGTGCCTGCTTGCTGCGGAAGTGCCAGTAGGTGGCGCCGTTCTGCACGCCAAGCGCGGCGACTCAGTGGTCGATATCTACGCCGGGCGGCACGACAAGCCAGTCGGGAAGGGAGTCCCCTACGATAACGACTTCAGCGGTTTCCTCAGCTACATCCACACGAGTTGCACGGGCCCCCAGCCGTTCATCATCGCCGACGACGGCGTGACCCGTTTCGTCGCCGATCCGGCGGCGCGAGAGGACTCCACGCAGTATGACCTGGCGATCTCCTACGTCACCAAGGGCATCGCCGTCCTCCGCACCGGGAGTACCTGCCTGCACCAGCAGTCCGCGGCGAGCATCGGCAGCACGTTCGGTGCCTTCTGCCGCGCTTACGCGGGAATCGTCACGACGCTCCGCGGCCGCGTGAAGGGGCTGGATTTCCTGTGGACCGGTGAGCGGGTGGGACTGGCCTATGACGCTGCGGAACTGTTCCTGACCGCGGTGAACCGGGGCGGCTCGCTTGCGCGCGCGCAGATTCCCCGTCGGTTCCAGCTGGACGGAGAGGTACGGGGCGTAACCGGGGCGGTGGACTTCGCGGCCTCCAATATCGGAGACAATTCCCCGCAGGGCATGCCCATGGCCATCGTGCGCCTTGACCTCAGCAAGTCCTGGACCCTGCCCACATGCGCGTTCCCCGGCCAGGCCGGCTACCTCTACGGTCCCGGTCCCGGTCCCGGTACCTGCCCGAACAACCAGGGCTAACCGCAAGACCGTGTAGTTAGATGCGGGCACGGCTATCAAGCCCGCGGCAACAGCCAGCCCGCGAAACGGCGTGCTGAATCCGTGCTGATACCCGACCATCCGACAGGCCGCCTACCTGCGGAAACTGCCTCTAGGAGCCTGCTGAAAAGCTAGGCCGCCCGTGGGTGTGTCTGGCCGGCGGGGCGGGTATCGGGGATGATTGTGTCATGCAGGGTTTTGAGCGGATGGGCGGGGATTTACTGGACACCGCGGTGGGGCAGCTGGTGCCGGCGGGGAGCGTGTTCGCGTTCCTGGCCGCGCACCGGGCTGAGGTGTTCCCGGATGCGGATTACGCGGACTTGCTCGCCCCGGCGGGGGTGGGCCGGCCGTCGCTGCCGGCTGCCCGGATGGCGGCGGTGCTGACCTTGCAGGTTTTGCATGATTACCCGGACCGGGAGACGGCTGAGGCGGCCCGGTTCGATGTGCGGTGGAAGGTGGCGACCGGGGTGCCGCTGGATGATCCGGGGTTTGATCCGTCGTCGCTGGTGTACTGGCGGAACCGGATCGCGAGGTCGCAGCGCCCGCACCGGATCAATGACGCGGTCAGGCAGGTGGTCCGGGAGACCGGGGTGCTGAGGGGGCGGCGGCGCCGGGCGGTGGACTCCACGATCCTGGCTGATGCGGTCGCGACCCAGGACACGGTGACCCAGCTGGTGGCGGCGATCCGCAAGGTGGGCCGGGAGGTGCCTGGCGCGGCGGGGCAGATCGCGCGGGTGTGCACCGGCCATGACTACACCAAGCCGGGCAAGCCGAAGATCGACTGGGACGATCCCGCCGCGAAGGACGCGCTGGTCTCGGCCCTGGTGAACGACGCGAACGCGGTGGTGGCCGCGCTGGAAGGCCGTGACCTGGAGGAGCGGGCCGCGTCCGCGCTGGCGCTGCTGGCCCTGGTCGCCGGGCAGGACGTGGAGCCCGCGGAGGGCTCTGACGGCACTGACGGGCGGTGGCGGATCGCCCGTAAGGTCGCTGAGGACAGGGTGATCCCGGCCGTGGACCCTGATGCACGGTAGCGGGAAGAGAACTTCCTCAGGTACGCCAGCGAGAACGGTGGTGTGCACGATTTCGTGGTTCGCTTGCCGCCAGGTGTTGAGGTCGGCGCGGGCACGGTTGATCCGGGTGCACTGGTCGGCTGAAAGGTAGAAACGGACGTCATTGATCCTGTTCTCGGCGGCGGCTGCCGCCTGTTGCCGTGGCGGCGAAGCTGAGCATGCGGTCACGTAGCGCTGGACTAGCGCTTCGATGTCGCTGCGGCGGCGACGCGGATTGAGCGCGGGCAGGATCGTGATGTCGCCGTCGGAGCTGTAGCCGAGCACGACTGCCGGTGGCGTGTCGCTGTCGTCGATGTACCTGATGGCGTTGTTGTAGCGGCTTCCGCGGGCTGGGTCGCCGTTGCGGCTGGCGGTGCCGTCAAGGATGACTCCGATGGCGTGGCATTGTCCTTGCGGGTCGATGAGTACGCCGCCGTCCATGTTGGTTAGGTGTTCCATTGTCTGCGGTGTCAGCTTGTAGGGTTCCTAAACCTTGTCATCGTCTCTGACCTGCAACGACATTGCTGGGCTGGGGCCGTCATGCAGCCCGTTCGTACTCGTGGATCAGCCCGCCCAGCACCCTCCGCCGCCGTATTCTCGCCGCCAGGTCGGTGGTCTTGGCCATGGTGATGTCGTCGCAGTCTGGTGGCCGCAGCTTCCGGGCTCGGTGCGGGCGATGGTGGTTGTAGTGCGCGGCGTACTCATCCAGGACCGCGCGCAGGTGCCGTGGCCCGGCGATCAGCATCCGGTCGGTGACCTCGGCCCGGGCTGTTCGCACCCAGCGCTCGGCACAGGCATTCATCCGGGGCGTCCGCACGCTGCACAGCACGGTCCGGATCCCGGCACCGGCGAGGACCGCGTCGAACGCGGCGGTGAAGTTCGAGCCGCGATCGCGGATCATGAACCTGACCCGGTGCGCCTGTTCGCCGAGGTCCATGAGAAGGTTGCGGGCCTGCTGCGCGGTCCACTCCCCGGTGGGATGCTGAGTGACCCCGAGGATGCGGATACGCCTGCTGGCGTGCTCGATTACGGTCAGGACATAAGCCTGGGTACCGTCGAGCAGGTCGGCCGTGAAAAAGTCGCTCGCCAGGATCGCACCGGCCTGAGAGCGCAGGAACTGAGACCAGGTCGGCCCATTCCGCCGCCGGGCGGGGTCGATGCCGCTGGCCTTGAGGATCTCCCACACGGTCGACGCTGCGACTTTGACGCCCAGGCCGGCCAGTTCGCCGTGGATCCTGCGATACCCCCATCCGGGATTTTCCCGGGCCAGTCGGCGGACCAGGGTCTGGATGTTCCGGCGGGTGGCCGGGCGGCCGGTCTTGCCGCGCATGGACCTGGCGGCCCAACGGCGGCCGGCGATGTCACGGTGCCACCGCAGGATCGTGTCCGGGTGACCATCAGCCGCAGCCCGTGGCGCCGCGCCCTTGGTATCACGCCGAGCAGGGTCGCTATGAGTGCCCGGTCCGCCCAGTTCAGCTTCGGGCGGTGCGGCTGCCGCCGCTGCAGGACGGCGAGCTGGTGGCGTGGGATCAAGATCTCCGCGGTCTTCCACGCCTCCTCACGCCGGGACAGCCGCAGCCACTCGGTGATCCGCGTGATCAGGAGGAAGACGAACCGCAGGCACATGATCGGTGATCAGCACGACCGGATGCCCGGGGGAGCAACTCTGCTGGTCAGGGCCATGGACGGGATTCTCGGCACGCACAGCCTCCTGGCTGTCTCGCGGTCATGGCCCAAGCCCGGCACCGCGCCGCAGCCAGAAGCCAAATACGGTTATTACCTGCGGAGACTCACGATGTAGTGCGCGAATATATCCGGAATATCCTTGCCCCGCAGCGGGCGGATACGTGTGATCGAATTGCGTGGATGATCTAGGACAAGGTATTTCGCATCCTTTTTCCGCAGGTGAAAGGCCATATCGCGGCCATCGGCGAAAAATGATTCACCATCGGTTACTGGCGGGCGGACAGACAGACAGACAGCGTTCATTGCCTAGATTTGTATCAGCTAATGATGTAGCGTATCACCGCAAATGGCAGTCATCCGGTCGCCGACGTCGTCGAACGCGATTGACAGTTGCGGCTCGGGGTAATGCCATACGTCCCTGTAAGGAGGAGCCATGATCGGACACGCACGGACCATGTTCGGATCCATCGGTGCTATCGCCACCGCCGGGGTGTTGGCAGGTGCCCTGCTCGCCGCTTCCGGCGGCGTTGCCTCGGCCGCGCCGGTCTCGTACCGAGCCGTTCGCGCGAAGAGCGTCGCGGAGAGCATTCAGCAGGCCGCCACGGCGCGCCCCGACGCGCACGCCGCGACTTCGGTTCCTCCCGGCCTGCAACCGCCCGCGGGCAACGTGCTGGAGGCTCAGTTCGTTGGCCGCGGCGTGCAGGTGTATCAGTGCACCGCCGGGGCGTGGGTCTTCCTCGAGCCGGCCGCCAACCTGGTTGGCTATGAAATCGGGACGTCAGGCATCCAGACCGCTATTCACTACAAGGGTCCGACCTGGGAGTCAACTACCGACGGGTCGCTGGTCCAGGGCACGGCCATCGCCTCGGAGCCGGTGACCGGCTCTATTCCGCAGCTGCTTCTCCAGGCAACGGCGAACCGAGGCACCGGCATCTTCGGCAGCGTCACCTACATCAATCGCCTGGACACCAGGGGAGGCGCCGCGCCGGCCGGCTCCTGCACGAGCGGTCAGACCGTCGGTGTGCCGTACACGGCGCAGTACCTCTTCTACGTGCCTGGCAGCTAACCAAACGTGTGAGCTATCTCACTGAACGTGGTGAGCAAACCACCTAGGGCCCCGCAGCGAAGTAGTACGTGCGCTGCGGGGCGGGTCGGCATTCCCGTCCTGCCGGTCGCCGGAGAGGTTGAACCGAGGAACGGTCTCACTCCCTACCTTGAGATCCGTAACCATCACTTCCTGGACTGCGCGGAGCGGGAGCGCCTCGACGCGGTCCTGGATGTCTCCGAGACGGGGAGCTAGCTGACGAGAGGACCCCTGGCGGCCCTCGTCGGTGTCGCAGGCCGCTGCGGCCTTCGCCCGGCAGGTCGTGCCGGCTGCCTGCCCGGGCGGCCGGGAGCGGGCGAAGAACCTGCTGCGGGCGGTAGCCAAGCTCGCCGATTACGCTCTGCCGCGGGGCTGGCATGGCCGGACCTGCCCGACGATTACAAGGACAGGTTCTTCGCCGCGCTACGGGACCCAGCATCGATCGAGAACTACGAGGTCAGCGAGCTGCTGACGATGCTGAGCCGTGACGAACCGTACCGCGTCATCGAGCTGCTGAAAAGCCGGGTCGAGTATATGGAGGACGGCGCCCCGGCCAGGTACGCGCCGCTGCCGCACCACTGGCAGGGCAAGCTCCGCTTCCGCGAGCATGACGCCTTCCCTGACATCCTGCGCACCCTGTGCGAATGGCTCGCCGCGGCACCCGGATCAATGTGGCGGCGATACTACGGCTCGCAGCTGTTCGTTCTGATCGCAGGGGACTTCGACACACCCGTCCGCCAGGTAATTGACAGTCTCCTGCAAGAACCCGATTCTGCCAGGATGGCGGCGCTGGCCGCGATCCTGCACCACCTCCCTCAGTCGGAAGTCTGGGATCTGAGCTTCGTAGGGCGCTGCCTGCAAGCCGCCGATCAGTGCGGCTCCGCCAGCCTCGACGCGATCCGAGGCGCGCTGCATTACGCCGTATTCACCGGAGGACGCTGGGGAGTACCTGGCCAGCCTGTGGCCCAGGGCCCAGAGCATCGGCACATCGCAGCGCAGCTGGCCGACCAGTGCCTGAGCGGCAGTATCGAAGAGCAGTTCTACCGCGCCGTGGCCGCATCCGTCGAGACATGGGCACAGCGCCTCACCGGCGATTGGGATACCCCACCCGATGGACGGCAGTGGTAATGGAAATAACCGGCCATGAAAAATACGATCGCCGTCGCGTCTTCGGCGCAATTTGTGTGTGCAATTTAATTCCAGGTATGAAGCGGGCGGCATGAGCTTGATGTGGTTCCTGAAACGGCTTAGCGGACCGAAGGGCGCGGGGCTCTTCGCGTATCTAACTAGCAGGAACCAGAACAAAAGCAGGATCGAACTTGAAAAAGCTCGCCAGGCAGCCGCGACGGACCTGATAGATCACCTCCCGGACGGAGCCGTGTTCCGGGAAAGCACCGCAGACGGCTGGAGAGAGATCTGGATGCCGCCGATACAGGCTCCTCCACTGTTCTTCCTACCTGCGGACAGCAGCGAGTCCAGGCAAAACCCCAGCACACTAGGTGAACTTCCGACGCAAAACCCGAAGGCGCTCAATCAAGACGGGGCAGATGCGTCCGGCAGCTCCCAGTGACGCCCGGTCAGCTTCCAGGGCCGCAACGAAACGCTCAGCAGATGCGCCGAGGCGCTGACAGCACAGTCCCGAATTACAGCAACGGCCGTCGGTTAAAGTTAAGCAGCATGCCACAAACATGGCCCAAAGATTGGTCAAACCTTAGCGTGGTGCCGACAGTGACCAATATCATGTCCCCCTCGGCAGGGCCATCTCGGCGCCGCGGGAACACAGAACTAGAAGTTCTGGCGCAATGTTCAAATCGTCTCGTCGGCCTCGACAGCCGCAAGTAATCGGCGCTCGGCTCACTCATATGAGACACTCTTCGTCGCGCTGCGTAATCAGCCATCGTCTGGAGCGACGCGCACACTGCCGCCGTTCGGCGCGATCTTGAAGTGGCTTCTCGGGGGTCTGGGGGTTTCCGGGAACGAATGTTCTGGGCGCAACCAAGCCGCCGATAGGCGCGCTGAGTCAGTTGATCATCTATGGGTGAAAATGAGCCCCGAACGGGATGTTTGGCGTGTGCCGCTGAGCCGGCGAGGGGAACGGCTGCGGCGGTCTGGCTGCGGCCCTGCCGTGCCAGCCTGACCGGTTCCGCCACCCGGCTGTGACGGCGGCGCGGCCACGGCAAGCGCTGCAACGGCGAGCACGCGAGGCCAGCGGCGCCGATGCGGATGCTATATGCACGCGAGGTGCTCCTCGATCGTGCCGACGACAGCTGGATCACCGCGATCGGCGAGAAGACCAAGCGCGTGCCGGAGGCGAAAGGCGGTCTCGAGCGGGCGGGATCCGATGTCTAGCCCCCGTGCTTGGGCATACGCGCGCCACTCCTGCGCCCATAGGACGCTGAGGTCGCGGCGGCGGCGCCGCCATAGCCCGAAATCCCAGAACGGGTGGTCGACCCGGGCCGTCTCCCAGTCGATGATGCCGGTCAACTGGCCGCCCTCGGCAAGCAGCTGGTCTTCGTGAATGTCGCCGTGGACTAGCACCGGCGCGAGCTGAGCGGCGCTGGCCAGCAGGTCCGCCCATGCCGAGGCGCGCCCGGGCCGGCCCAGGCGGTCGGCGGCCTCAGCGGCCGCGTCGGCGCTGGTGGCCGGGTCCAGAGCCCTTCGCAGCCAGCGATGATGAGCGGCGTCGTGATGTCGAGGTGGGCGCGCTCCGGCGAGGGCGGGCGGCTTGAGCTCATGCCAGCAGGCGATGACCTGGCCCAGCTGCTCAATCAGAGCCTCGGGCTCGGCCGGCACCTCGCCGCGCAGACGGGTGACGGCCGCGAATGGGAACGGGTAGATTTCCGGATCCTCCCAGCAGCCCAGCAGGCGCGGCACGACATCCAGCTGCGTCTTGGCCAGAGCCCGGTAGGCGGCGAGTTCTCGCTCGAACCACTCCACGCCGATAGCCGACCGCGGAAACAGGAACACCCGATCGCAGTCGAGCAGGACCAGCTTGTTCCATCCGGTAACGTTCAGCACCAGCCGGCTCAGGTCCACGCCGGCGACTGCTGCGAACCGCTCCGCCTGCGGGGGAGCGAGTACGGCGTTGACCGCCTGCCCCACGACCTCACCGCTCATGCCCACAGTATGGCCGCCCGTGCGGCCCGCCGCGCGACAGCCACCAACCGTGGCGGTCTGTGTCAGCCACGGTCACATGACACGAGGCCCATGGGACTCATCACGCAGCCCTCAGCTTCACCACCTACAAGGTTCCGAGTTTCCGAGCAGCTGTTTGAAGCGTGGTAAACGCCGCCCGCCAGCCCTCAGCGGGGCAAGACTCGGTGTCGCCTTAGATCGCGGGCAGGCACCAGCGCCCGCGCTGCCGCTGGCCGCGCGAGTGTCCGGCCGGACTTGCGGCCGGGGCTTCAGCATCCGGGCGCACGGCGGCAGCCGCAGCGGTCAGCTGAGAGCGGAAGCCATGCGGTCGATGGCCTCGGCGAGCACGGCCTCGCTCGTACCGAAGTTCAGCCGCACGAAGCCGCTTCCTGGCGTGCCGAACCGTGGCCCGGGTTCGAGTGCGACGCGGCCACGGTCGAGGAACACATTGCGCGGTTGCTCGCCATCTCCGATACGCTGGCAGTCCAGCCACGCAAGGTAGGTCGCCTGCGGTGGCTGCCAGCGGACATCGGGTAGCTGCGCGGCGATCAGGTCGCCGAGCTGGCGGCGGCGCATGCTGAGAGTGGCCAGAAGCGCGTCCAGCCAGGGCTGGCCCGTGGTGAGGGCCGCGACCGTGGCGAGCACGCCGAAGTGGCCGATGCGCCAGCGCCCATCCGGCGGCAGCTGGCCGACGACGGCCTGCATGGCCGGTGATCCCGCCACGATCGCCGCGCACTTCAGGGCCTGCCAGGTTCCACCCCTTGCTGACTGACACCAGGCTCACCGCGATCTCGGCGGCGCCCGGAACGGTGAGCAATGGCGTAAACGCCGCGCCCTCCAGGACAAGGGGGGCGTGGATCTCGGTGCTGATCACCCGCACCCCGTATTCGTGCGCCAGCTGCACGACCGCTTCGAGCTCGCCGCGGTCATGCACCCGGCCGACGGGGTTGTGCGGGCTGCACAAGATGTAGGCGGCGGGCCGCGCCCGGAACGCATCCCGCAAGGCATCCAGGTCCAGCCGCCACATCCCGGACCCATCCTGGAGGACGATACGGCGGTCGCCGGTCTGGCGCTGGTGCTTGAGCGACTGGCCTTGGCGGGCGCCGATTTCGGGGTCCGGCTTCGGGAGTTGTAGCCGCGGGCGGCGGCGGAGTTGTCTGCTGGCGAAGGTGGCGTGGTCAATTCGGCGACCGGGCCGGTCGGCGGGCATCTGATGCAGGCCAGGGATGTGCAGGTCGAGGGCGGCCTGCATTTCGGCGACGTGCAGCGCCCAGACGAGCGACCGTAAACCCTCCCCGGGCCTCCGGACCCAGGTACATGCCTGACCAGCACCGCGACGTTTTCGTCCGGGCGGTTGCGATCAATTCATCCATGCCCTGAGCGCACGCTCATCGTGCGGCATCCAAGGCCGTCGAGTGCGAGAGGTACGGAGGGCTCAATGGTGTACAGCGAGTGGGAGTATGGGCCGTTCGGCCTGGATTCCCGGCGGGGTCAGACTCTGCGGTGCCAGCGGACGGTCCTGGTTGTCGTTCATCCGGTGACTTCGGCACTCACAGGGCCTGCAGGGCCGGACGAGTGGCCGGTTTATGCCTTGCCTTTTGCCGAGGGCATCCGCCGATGAATCTGGGAGCCGGCCGCGGTCTTACCGTTAGCGCCCCTGTGTCATAGCGTAGCGACTTAACGGAAGGACGGCCCGCCATGCCCGGTTCAGACCCGTTGACTCATGCCTTGGCCGTGCCCGGTGCACGGCTGTACTACGAGCGGCGGGGCAACGGCCCGCTGCTGCTGCTGCTGATCGGCTCGCCGATGGACAGCGCCGGTCTTGCCGGGCTCGCCGCCGCGATGGCCGGCGACTACACCGTCGTGACCTACGACCCGCGGGGCATCGGCAACAGCAGCTGCCAGGACCCCGGCCAGGATGTCACGCCCGAGCAGCAGGCCGACGACGTGCACCGCCTGCTGTCGGCCCTCGGCGGCGAGCCAGCGTACGTCTTCGGCAGCAGCGGCGGGGCCGTCGTCGGGCTCGCCCTGGTCACCGCGCACCCCGGCCAGGTGCGCAGGCTGGTCGCCCACGAACCTCCGGTGGTCGAGTTGCTGTCCGACAGCGCCCAGCTGCGCGACCAGATCCAGGACATCTACGACACCTACCGGGCCGAGGGGGCTGACCAGGCGATGGGTAAGTTCATGGCCCATGCCGGCCTGGGCGGGACACCCGGCCAGGAGGCAGACGCACCGCGCTGGGAACCCTCGCCGGAACAGATGGCCCGGATGCGCGCCACCACCGACGTGTTCCTTGCCCACCTGATCCGCCCGACCACCGAGTTCAAGCCCGACATCGAGGCGCTACGGGCTGCGTCCACACATATCGTGGTCGCCGCCGGGGCCACCTCGAAGGGGCAGCTCGCCCACCGCAGCACCGTGGCACTGGCGGACCAGCTGGGTACGCCTGTGGTCGAGTTCCCCGGTGACCACGGCGGGTTCGTGGCCCTGCCGGAGCAGTGCGGCCGCGTACTGAGGTTTTCTCAGCAACTTTCAGCTGATCATCTTGTGCTCGAATTGCACCAGGACGAGGACGGACTTTGCGATGTAGCCGATCGTGGTCGGGCTGACCATGACGTGCTGCAGGACGCGCCAGCGCTGAGACATCAGGGCGAAGCCGCGTTCGCCCTGGTAGCGCAGGGAGCGTAGCAGCGCGTTGCGGGTTTTCGTGTCGGCATCGAGTTCGCCGCGGGCGGGCTTTTTCACCGGGACGTGCACGCCGGCTCCGGCCCCTTCATAGCCGGAATCGGCCAGGAACGGCAGGTCCTTCAGGTAAGGCCGGGCCTGCGGCAGGACCAGCTCGCGGGCGGCGGTCAGGTCGTGGGTGCTGCCGGGCAGGACGTCCGAGACCCACAGCGGGACGCCGCCGGGCGCGGCCAGCGCCTGCACGTTCCCGGCGGGCTCGTGCGCCTTGCCGGAGTACCACTTGTCTATTTCTTTCCCTTTCCTGCTGATCTTCTTGTCCGCGCACCGGTCGGAGGAGATGAGCGTGCCGTCCAGGATCAGGTACGGAAGCCCCTGCTCAGCGGCCTTGTCCAGGGCCTCGCGGAGCGTGGGCGCCTTCGCGGCGAGGACCTCGACGGCCTCGTCCTTGTACCGGTAGG
>OCTA010004675.1_pt1 | contig 11982 bp, 12 predicted proteins | sample 1538991 | NCBI WGS metagenome assembly OCTA01 (sample SAMEA3539302, study PRJEB22396) | soil metagenome | biome: tundra; feature: field; material: soil | place: USA | collected 2010-05 | depth 0.15 m | reverse complement strand
GGCTGCCCGAGTCACGACTTGATCGCTGCGGTGAGGAATACCAATCGATGAACAATCGCTGGGACAAGCTCCTTGAACCACACTTGAAACAGGAAGCCTCGACCACGCTAGAGTGATGTCGACCGGTGCAAGGGGCAGGTCACCAAGGAGCGCGCATTTCTGCCGGTGGAACGGGCCACGAGGAACTTTCTGCAAGCAAGCGGCTGTTGATCCACGCAACCGTCAAGCGCCCACGGCGGCGGCGATGCCTCGGGTGCTCGCGCCGCCTAATCGTCCATTGCGCCTTCGCGATACGCCAGGTCACTAAGGAGCCAAGGAGGGAAGAGTACGATGTACAGAGCCAGAACATTGATCGCCGTCCTCGCCGCCAGCCAACTCGCGGCCTGTTCGTCAACATTCAAAGTTTTCTCTGTACCTTATCGAATCCCTCAATCTTGAACGACAGGGCTTTCCTCCTCGTGCCACCAGCGCATCATGGCGTGCCCTTCTTGAGAAAACCGGACTAGCCCTTCCGGTCGCGTGGGTCGTGGCCCTCGCTGTCCTTCTGGCGAATAGCACCGTTGCGGCCTTGAATGACGAGTTCGGAGGATTCGTTCTTGGCCAGCTCGCGACCGCGCTCAATCATTTCGGCTTGGGTCTCGCCAACGGCGCTTGCCTTGGAGTTACCCGATTTCTTGGCTTGCCATCCTCCGCCTTTATGCGGACCCACGAATACGTTCTTTCCCATCGTTTCATCTCCTCTCGTCCTCTCGTCGTCGCTGGCCAAAGAATTCCGGTCAGACGACAACCTGGTCTTTATCGTATTGAACAGCAGTCCAGTGCCATTACCCATGTCACCTAAGCCACGGCATGCGCCGAACTGGCCTGTGCGCGAAGGCGGTCTATCTCATCTGCCAGGAGAAGGACCTGTTCGTTCTTTTCGCCAAGGCGTTCCCGCAGGGATGCCAATTCATCTTCCTTTGAGGCCAATTGTGCCCTCAGCCGATTCAGGCATTCGCGGAACCGCGCTTGTTCATGTACTCGCTTTTGATGCTGATGGACCGCATATAGAAATGCAGCGATCACGAACGCGAATATTAGAAGGGTACTTCCTTTCATCGTGTCTCCTTCTGATCCGGAATCATTCTCATTCCTCGACAAGTTGAAGGTTTGGTCTGGGGCGAGGTTTTGATGCGAGAACCCGGTGGAATCGGGCGTCTGTTTCGTCGCAGTCTTCGACGGCTTGCCGAACGCCTTCGGAAAACAGTCCAAGGCGGTTTTCCACATCTTCAGCAAGCGCCAGGTCCTGTGCGATCGCTCTCTCAAGAAGACGATCGGCCGAGCGCGCCCTGGCCAGCAACCACCTTCCACCGACCTGCGCGCTAACTAGAATGGGCAGACCAGCGAGTCCGAGTGGCGACATCACGAGCGGAAGTAAATCGAGGGCAGTCTTCGTGGCCGTGCCGCCAATGGCATCGGCCACAGTTCTCTCGCCCTTCCGCACCGCACGAGCCTCGGCAACGAGATCGGTCACCACCGCGACCACGCAGAATCCCGCTCCCACACTGTTTTGTGCGAAAGCCTGTGCGGCCTCGGGTGTCATGCCCAGGGCCGTGGTGCCGATCTGGTAAAAGCCTGCGTCGGCCACAACCCCAGCCGCCCCGAAGACTGCCCCGGTGCCAGCCGCTTGATGGACTGTGCTCGCGTCGACCTTGCCGTCCGTCGCAAGCTGCACGATCAGGGACAGAACCGCCGCTGACGCCGCTGCTATGGCCGTGCCGCCCATTATGCGTGTGGCCACAGCACTGGGCCGATACGCCCTTGCGATGTCGTCTCGAAGCTGTCGTAGCTGCTCACGAGCAACGGGATCAAGCCCGTCCGCCCCTGCCGCCTTGACGTTGTTGCAAAGGAGCTGGGCGCGCTTCTCAAGGTCGGCAATCTCGCAAAGCTGGACGCCGGCAGCTTTCAGCCGGCGAGCTTGTCCTTCGGTGAATGCTTCGGACGCTACCCGAGGAGTGCTGTCAGGATTGACATACCGCGAGTCGACATAGGCAATTTTTCCGTACCCGGGCGTTTGGGCCATCCGAATCAGGCTGCTTGTAACGTAGGCTTTGGATCCGGTCTTCACCTGACCGTGATGGTCCCAACCAGTGCAGCCCTCGCCGGTTTGGAAGGCGACCAAGAGGTCCTTCTGACTCGTCGGATCCGGGGAAATGCGCACATCGATCAAATTGAACGCGTTGTACTCCTGGGATAGGAGGGGACGACAGTCCAATGCGGTCACGATCTCCGCTGCCTTGCCGGCTGGATATGCGCCGCTCATCAGAGAATCGAGGCTCTTGGCAGATGTTACGTATTTGTGGGCGGTATCCACCGTGATGCCGGTTGGGCGCGCGGTGCCGTTGCGCACGATCTCGGCAATTCGCCCAACCATCTCCGTCCCAGGAGGGGCTACGGGCAGCGTCTGCCGAATCGCTTCCGAAAACACCCGCCCTTGGTCAAGGATTGCGGGGTCAGCTACTGGAGCAACGACGACCTGAGGGTTCGCCACGCCAGCGGCCACGACAGTGGCAGAACTGCCGTCTGGGTCAGCGCTTTTGGATCGCGAACGATCTGTGGTGTCAGGCATCAATCTCCTATGCGGCCAATAACTAGGCACGCCGTACTTCGCGTCAAGTACACGGACCGTCCAAGACGCGTTCATCGACCGGGTAGGAAGCTGGGCTGTTCATGTGACTTTCATACACGGGGGGACTGACACGCTTTTGCCTCGGATTTGTCCCCCGCTTTCGTGTCAGACCCCCGTGCCACCCTATCTGGCCGTGACTCTCGAAGACCTCCGTCGAAAGTTCTGGTGGCTAGGGCCGAGTTCAAAGGACTCCTACATCGTGTTATTGGAGGGCGACACCGTGACCATCAAGGTGATCCAGTGCAGTTGGAACCGCCGTACGCAGAAGTATGAGGAAGCTGTGGCGGGTGACTTCCACGCCCTCGGCCTCAAGGTCAAGTGGCAACCATTCTTCTCCGAAAAACTGCGCGGCGAGATGGAGAAGGCTCGCGAGAAGGCCGGTGCGAGGTTCGACGAAGGAGAATTCGTAGAAATGCAGCGAGAGGCCGAGCTTCGCCGGGAAACCCGCGGCGGATGAAGGGCAGGCGGGCGTCGCGCGCGCGGGTGTCTCGTACGCGGATTGACAGTTCTGCGCCAGCGCGCCTACCATCACATTGTGCCGAAGAAGGTTGCATCGGCTCGAATGCCGGCCCTGGGTGGCGAGCAGCGTGCGCCAGACGAGAGGATTCTGTCGCTTCTCATGCTACTGCTTGAGGCACGCGGACCAGTGTCCCGCGCTGAGATCTTTCAGCGCATCGACTCGTACCGGACCAAGGATCCTGCGGCCGGCGAGCGGAAGTTCGAGCGCGACAAGAAAGAGCTGCGCGCCTTGGGCGTTCCGATCATTCAGGACGAGGACGATGAAAACTTGTAACGCGTTCGCCAACGCGACTACGAATTGCGTCCGGTTCACCTCGATGCCGATGAGCGCGTCGCGCTGATACTGGCGGCCGAGGCCTTGCGGGGTACGGAAGGCTTGGTCTACGGCGAGCTGGTCGATGATGCCCTGAGAAAGCTATCCTTCGACACTGGCAGATCCCATCGCGCTTTCACACCCGCCAATTTGGGCATCACACTGCCGGCACGCGAGCATAGCCCTCGGCTTCGGCGCACGATGGCGGCTTTGACCAGGGCTATCGAGAGCCACAAACGCGTGACCATCACCTATTGCGCGCCTGGCGGAGATGCGACCGTGCGTACCGTCGATCCGTATGCGGTCGTCTACTCTGGTGGCAACTGGCAGCTTGTCGGTCACTGCCACCTGCGCGAACAGCCGCGCACGTTTCGTGCAGACCGGATTGCCAAGGTCAAGCTCGCGCCCAGACCCGGAACTCCTGACTTCCAGCGGCCCGAGAACTGGAACCTAGCAACCTACGTGCAGCGCTCGCCCTGGGTATTCCAGGCCGGTGACACACAGGCTGCTGTCGATGTGGTACTGGATATCGGGCCCGAACGCGCCTGGATGGCCGACGAAGATTTCGGCCCCGGCTCGACGAGCGAGCCGGTTGCCGCGGCCGAACCCGGCGGCGTAGGATGGACACGGGTTCGTTTCCGTTCGGGCAATGTCGGCTACATCATCACGCGCGTGCTGGACGCAGTCGGTCACCTGAGGATCGTCGAGCCACCCGCGCTGCGCACACGGCTGCGCGAGATCGCGGCTGTTATCGCCGGTGCCAATCAGGTGTTGGAGGTCGCGCCGTGAAGAAGCAAGAGAAGCGGCTGTGGCGCGCCCTGTACCTGGTGCCCTACCTAGCGAAGCACGAGGAAGGCGTTCGGCTATCGGAACTGGCCGAGCTAGTCGGGGCCAAACCGCGCGAGCTGGAGAAGGAACTCCGGGCGCTGCTCATGGTGGGCGTGCCGAAAGGCTGCGACTTCGTGAACATCTTCTTCGAAGGGGAAGGGGCTTCGACCGTGGTCTCGGCCATGCCGTGTCACCTGCTGAATCGCCCACCGCGCCTGACCACGCAGGAGGCCCTGGCGCTGCTCATGGGCGCCGCGGCCGTGAAAGCCACCGGAATACGGACGTATGAAGATGCGATCGCCCGCGCCGCACGGAAAATCCGCACGATGCTCGGGCAGGGAGACACTGACCAGCCGGCTGGCGATGCAATCATCCTGGCCGCGCCCAGCAGCGAGAAGCGCGAAACGATCGACTCGCTCTCACGCGCGTGCCTCGACCATCGCACCGTCGAGATGGACTACGCCTCGGTTTCCGGCCAGCGCCGAAGCACTATCCGGGTGGAACCCTACGGCCTGCTTAATCACAGCGGCGCCTGGTATGTGCTCGGCCACAGCCTGACCCACAAGGAAGATCGCATCTTCGTCTTCAAGGTCGAACGCATCCTCGGCGTCAGCGTCCTTGCCACGACCTTCGCCGTGCCCAAGGGGTTCGACGTCAACAAGTACCGCGGCGACCGCATGTTCATCACCGACTGGAAGCCAGCAAAGGTCACGCTCCGCCTGAGTGGCCCTGCCGCCAACCGCATGCGCGACTCGTTCGCCAAGCCCGAGCTCCAGCGCGACGGCAGCCTTGTGGTCAACTTCAAAGACCACATCACCGGCTGGCTGGCCGCATGGGTGCTACGGCAAGGCGAGGGGGTAGAGGTCGTGGCGCCGGTGGAATTGCGAAAGTGGGTCGCATCGCTGGCTCAGCGGGTGGTGGCGTCGCACTCTGGATGAGGGAATCCAGGTGAATACTCTGGCGCAACCTGTTCCGTCGCGGTGTTGACATTGAGTGTGCGAACTCCGCCGATAAGAGTTGTACCAGGCGCTCATGTTCTGGGGGGCCCGAGCAGGTTGCCGACGATGGAGTCAAACTTGACGATCAGATCCGCCCGACTAAACCCTGGCCGTGCTGGATGTGGTACCCCAAAGTACAGGGTGTTCCCGGCAAGCCAGCTGACGAATGCTTGACTGGTGTGTTCGGTCACCGAGGCGCCATGGGCGTCGGCGAGAGCCCGAGCGGCTTCCATGCCAACAACCCGCCCAGCCACAGGTGCCGGCTGGAGCTGGGAGGGCTCGTAGCACGCGAAACGTCGGGCACACGTCTGGAACATCTGCGCAGACGGTTCGCCGTTACCGCGGAAAGGCTGGCATTTCACGACCTCGGACAACGCGAGCATCTCCCACGTCGCTGAATCTCCGACGATATTCTCATAGGGATCGTCGACGCGAGTGACGCCGAGGTGGTTCGTGATCACGGTCGCGTACGCGATCGAGAAATGCCAGAAGGGCGTCTGATACTTGTCGTCTCCAAGACCCGTCTTTCGCTTCCATCCGTCCTGCTGATATTGAGACACGGTTTCGACGAATTCGGCCAGCCAGGGCCAGATCGTGGGCGGGTTGTCCCGACCAAGATTCAGGTTCTGGCCGTAGACGAGGAGACGACCTTCGCCATAGCGGCGACCGATGAAGGGGTGTGCCATTGAGAAACGAGACTGCTCGTCGGGGGTAATGCTTGCCCAGCACATTGGGCTGTCTGGACAGATGTCGAGCAGTGGTAATTCGCTTCCTCCTACGCCCAGACCGTCGCGAGAAATGTAGAACTGCTTCCACGTGAGATCATCTGACATCACCGCACCTCCAGGTGGCATGATACTCGCCTCGCTGGTGGCGGCCACCAGAAGGCATATGATCGCCAAGATGGCCGACAACGAGAAGGGTACAACAGGCGCTACGGTCAGCACGATCGTTGTAGATGTGGAGCGGTTGCTCGAAACCCCGCGAGGGCGAAAGAAGGTGGAGCAGCTGAAGGGCCATCTTGATCGAGTCCACGCGAGTCACGATCTCCTGCGCGAGCAGGTCGCCCGGCTTGGAAAGCGTTCGGGTATTGCGTTCTACTCGCGCGTGGGCGCGTTGAAATCTGACCGGCTGCAGGTCGACGTTCGAATTGATGGCATGTCCTGCGGTGAAGTAGAGCTGGTGCCGGGGCGCGAGGAGCGGCTCTTCGTGCCGAGGAATTGGGAAATCTCATTCGGCGGCGAACGCAGGGATTGGAAGCATCCGCAGGTCCGTGAGTACCTCAAGAAGGCGAGGGGCCTTGTCCAGTGTCGATTGCGAGAAGCGACCGTCGAGAGCGCGCTGCTGGTCGAGATGTCGAAGCGTAGTAGCAAAGGAAAGCCTGTGCCACTGCTGTGGCATCAGCCCGTCCGCCTCGCCGGTCTGCCGTTCCAGTTTCCACTGCCGATCAGTGCCCGAGGCGAACTTCAGCTTCCTGACGGGAACTCTGCTGGCCACGCGGATATCGTCGCGCGCGCAGGGCACGGTGGACGAAGGCGCCTGCGCGTTTTCGAGGTGAAGGCGTGGAATGCACCCGATATCGGCCACGCACTTGAGCAGGCGGTCGCATACTGCGCGGCCTTTGAGTATCTGCTGGCTCGGTTCCCAGCGGCCTATTTTTCAGCCTTTGAATTTGGTGGCGTTCCTCGAAAGCTGGCTCTCGATGCGGTGGCGTTCATTCCAGACCGGTCGGGTGCCCGTGACATCGCCCGTATCGCTGCCGACCGCCTCGCCAGAGGCGGAACGACGTTCGGCCTCTGTGCACAGTTTTTCCGTTGGGATGTGCACGCCGATTCTCACGCTCTCGTGGTTGAGGACGAAGAGAGGTACGCATAGATCGTGTGTCGGCCGTTGGCCGTTGCCGGATTTGGAGGTCCCTCTGCACAGTTCGAAACCGTGTCAGTGCTTTTGCGACCCTGTTCGGCATGTGGATGCGTGGCGGATGCCTGAGAAGGCACCACGGAATCGATTTGCTAGGTGCGCCGTCTGGCCGATGATCCATCGGCATGGCCGCCGTGACCTTGGCGGTGGGGTGGAGGGAACACCTGCAAGCGGTGCCCGCATGCAAAGATTGAAGTGGTACCGGCTAACTCCGATTGGGATATCCTGCATGACGTGAGGCAACCATGCGATGCACCGCAAGCGGATCGGCTGGACCTTGTCCGGCAAGTCGTCGAGGTCGTCATCGACGGCGTGACGGACACGCAGACTGTGGCAGCGAGAGCACAAGTCGCGCCACGATATGCCCTATACTGCCTGCATGCGGCACGTGTGCTGAATCTTTTGGAAACGCCAGAACATGAGGCCCCACGGGCCACTGCCCTCGGCCACCAATTGGCAGCGACGGCGCCTGGATCCGACGATGAACGTGAGGTGTTGCGCGGAGCTTTAGAGTGCTCTGCGGCAGTCGGGACGCTCGCCTCTTTGGTGCTGGGAGAATCACCTCCCTCGGTCGAGAAGATCGCAGACCGGCTCCTTGACACCGGCCATGTGTCTGTCTCGACAGCCCTGAGGCGCGCTCGGACTTTGCTTTGCTGGCGTCGCTACCTCCTTCCGCAGATTCAGGCTACCCAACTCTCGATCCGTTTTGATGTATCGGGAAAATCCGGCGGTGTGCAAATGCAAGCGATCTCAGTACCCGGCGCCGGGAGGGTTGAGAATGATAAGGATCATGTTCAGAAGCAAATCGCTGGGATGTCTCCCCGGCCGTTACCAGACAGTATCGAGCCGCCACCATCGCAATCGCCATCTGATGATCCGGAGCCTGCGAAAATGCGCCAGGCCAGCGATGACGATTCGGAAGCGGAGTCGGAGTGCCTGTCCCCAAACGATCTTGCCTATCTGCGCCGCCACATTGAGCAAGGGACGGTCGTGCTCTTCACGGGAGCAGGTTTTTCCGCAGCGGCAAAAGACGGTCAGGGGCACAATCTGCCGGTCGGGGCAGCCTATGCGCGTGAGCTTTGGGAAATCTGCTACCCAGGGGAGCAATACGACGCAAGCAGTCTCCAAGATATCTTTGAGCATGCGCACCGACGTCATCCAAAGGATCTCATCCGGTCTCTAGAAATGCGCTTCGCGGCGGATGGTCCAAGTCTCCCAGACTGGTACAAGGCTTGGTTTTCCTTTCCATGGTCTCGGGTATACACGGTCAATGTTGACGACCTGGAACTCGCCGCGGATCGCAGATTTGGGAGCACGCGTACCGTTCGGTCGATTTCTGCCCTGACCCAAACCCACGGTGGCGGGGATGGAACCGATCTTGACGTTATTCACCTCAATGGGCGAGCGGCGGACGGCCCGGACAAGGTGACCTTTTCTGTGGACCAGTATTCCCAACGTATCGCTCGGCAAGAGCCATTCTATGCGCAGCTTGCGGCCGAGATCCATGTGCGCCCGTTCGTATTTGTGGGGAGCCCGCTCGATGAGCCACTGCTGTGGTCCCACATCGGGCTTCGTGGACTACGGGGGAGAGACTCGGAGAACGAGCTTCGCGCGAAGAGCTTCCTGGTCAGCCCAGATCTTTCGCGCGCACGGAGGGACAAGCTCCGCGCTTACAACGTGATCTGGGTTAAAGGGACTGCGGAGACATTTGCAGCAAACGTCCTCTCTGCTCTCGCCGACTCAGCCGAGAGCGGCCGGCGGAGAATCGCTGTTTCTAAGGGGATGGACGGGGGCGATCCGGTGGGCATTGTGGAGGTCACCTCGGCGATCAGCAGATCCGCCCATCGAACGAGATTTTTGGTCGGGGATGAGCCTACTTGGTCGGATCTCACCGATGGGCGAGCGGTCACACGCGACGAGGACAAGCCTCGCCTGGAAAACCTGTTGTCGAGGGCTCTGGCATCGCGCAAGCCCTCTGAGCCGCCGGTGCTGTTGTCGCTTGCGGCAACAGCGGGTGCAGGTAAGACCACATTTTTGATGAGGGCTGCCCTCCACCTATGCGCGTCCGGTGTGCGTGTTGCTTGGGTTGGCGCTTCCTCGGACGTGGCCCCATCCGTGATTACCCGGTACTACCGCTCCGACGATCGGCCGCGAGCGCTCATCGTTGACGATGCCGGTCGATTCGGGACAGAACTCGTTCCCACCCTTCTCAACCTCGCACAGGGTGAGAGTCCTTTCCTGATTCTCCTCGGCCTGAGGTCGTATCATCAGCATCTTCTTGAGTCCCCCGCTGCAGCCTCGCTAGGAATTGAGAGCGACACAATCGGACCACTTACCAACGACGATATAGATCGCCTTCTAGACGTGCTGGACCGGGAAAAGCTGCTCGGGGTTTTGCGTTCTTTGAAACTTGAGCAACGGCGTGCAGCCTTCCGAGAGAGAGCGTCCCGGCAGATTCTGGTCGCGATGATCGAGACAACATCCGGGGAAAGGTTCGAAGACAAAGTCATCCGCGAATGGCAATGTCAGGAGCCTGTCGGCCAGTATGTCTACGCCCTCGTCGCGCTCGCAACAGCCAATGGATATCCTCTCTCTAAGGATGAGATTCTTCTCTCGTGCAGCGGGGGCCCTCGCGAGTTGGAGGCCCTTGCCAAACTGAAGAAAGGTCACCTTGTAGTCGAAGAGGACGGTAGGTGTCGGGCACGCCATCGAGTAATCGCCGAGAAACTCGTTGACGAATTAGCCCAACGGGGAACTCAACTTGAACGGCTGGTGGTCGGTCTTTGCCGTGCACTCGCCATCAAGGTTGATTCTAACCATGATCGAAGTGCGCGGCCCCAGCGGGTGCTAAAGCGTTTGTTGAACCACAACACGCTGCTTCGACTACTCGCCGACGTCGAACCGGCACGGGCTGTCTACGGGGAGCTTGAGGACCATCTCAATTGGGACTACCACTTCTGGTTGCAGCGTGGGTGCCTAGAGCTGGAGGACGGTGATGTGCGGTACGCTGAGAATTTTCTGCATCAGAGTGCCGCCCTGAATTCGGACGATCCGCTAGTCCAGACTGCGCTCGCGCACATGCGCCTTCGAAGAGCGATATCAAACCCCGCTGCCCCGGAGGCTGGTGAGGCTGCGGAAAAGGCGTTCGGCACGTTGCGTGATCTAATAGCCGTTCGAGGCAGCAGGGACCCGTACCCTGCGCATGTCTTCGGTAGCCAGGCTCTCGGCTGGACGCGACGGGCGACACTCACACCCCGGGACCGACTGGCCCTGCTCAGAGAGGCGCGAGACATCGTTGGCCAGGCTGTTGGGCTACATCGCTCCCGGAAGGAATTGAGTCAGTTGGAATTCGATCTTCGCGCGGCACTTCTCCAACCCATCTGATGGCCGCCAGCGAGCTATCAAGAGCCTGGTCCTGTGGGGTGACCAGCTTTGGGGGTAGGCCATTTCCGTTTCGGCGACCGTACCAGCGACCGCCTCATCCACATCACCGGATCCTGTTACAATCCTCGCCATTGATGTGCTCCTTTGACCCACAGCAGAGCGTGCGATGGCGGTAGCCAAGGACCGCGTCGTCTCCGCCCCCACGGTGCCCCTGACCGAGGTGGCCCTTGACGAGATCCTCGCGCTGCAGTTCCTCGTCGCCTGGGCAGGTGAGGGGCGCTGCAAGCCGAGGCGCCTTGGCTGGTGGGACACCGACTTGGTCGATCCCGACGGTGGTGGCGACCTCTTGGCCCGTCTGGCGCCCCGGACCCATGCTTGGGCCGCGCTGGAGGCGGTCCGTGAGGCGGCCAGGCAGACGGACGCGAAGGCGCGTGAGCGGCATGGCGAGCCGGATCGGCTGCGCACGATCTTCTTCCTGGGGTTCGAGGTGGACGAGAAGCTGTCGGATCGCCTCGCCGCACACAAGCGTGCCAGCACTCCGCCGACCGAGGCGCTGCCGCTACCATTCGCCCTCGGGGGCGAGTGGTCCCAGGACAAAGCCCTCACGGCGTTCGTTGCCGGCGGGACGGCGGTCTTCAGTCCGGTTCCACCCGTCGGCCGCCAACTCAAAGGCGCCCCTCCCGCCAGTGCCAACGATCTCGTTCGCCAGCTCGTCGCTGCGCTGGTTCCGCCAGCGGACGCGTATCCTTTGCCTTTCTTCCGGGTGGGGCCATAGCCGATGCTTGCAGGGCAGGACGTCACCCCATCCCCGGTCATGGTTCCCCCGGCAGCTCTCGCCGCCGAGACAACTGAGATCCACACGCGCATCCTTCGTCTCTCTCTAGACATCGAGGATTCGCGGCGCTACTGGGAGCACGTTGATCCGACCGTTCTCACGGGCGCCCGCGTGCGCGACGCCTTCGAGGGGCGCTGGTTCGGCGCCAAGAGCATGGAGCGCGTGCGCTACCTGCTGACCAGTTTTCAGGCCCGCTACGATGCTTTCCCGCATGCGCTCCCGGCCCTTACCCGCTGGCGCGGGATGGACGTGCCCAGCCGCCAGGTCATTTGTCACTGGCACCTGCAACTCTCGGATCCGCTCTACCGCAACTTCACCGACGGGTTCCTGAATCAGCGTCGCGCCCTCGCCACCGCGCGTGTGGATCGCGATGCCATTTTGCGCTGGCTGCGCGCCGAGTACCCCAACCGCTGGTCCGAGGCCACGCTGGTCCAGTTCGGCAGCAAGTTGCTTTCGGCCGCGCTTGAAGCCGGTCTCGTGTCCAAGCGCGATCCGCGCACGCTGCATTTCCCAAAGG
>OCTA010004674.1_pt1 | contig 11982 bp, 8 predicted proteins | sample 1538991 | NCBI WGS metagenome assembly OCTA01 (sample SAMEA3539302, study PRJEB22396) | soil metagenome | biome: tundra; feature: field; material: soil | place: USA | collected 2010-05 | depth 0.15 m | reverse complement strand
CTGAGGCTTCTAATCAGGCGGTCTCGTCGCCGTCGGACCGCGAACCTCTGATTACCGGCTAGCTGGATCGTCGCGACCATTTCCGCAACAACTCACGAACCGAGCCTCTTGGTTGTCGCCTTTTTGAGTAGCGGCTACTCATAATCCCCCTAAGTCGGCTTCTGGGAAGTCGGCGCGATTACTCTTGGGAAACGCGCTTGGGTTCGGCGATCACTTGGACGAAAAGCCTCCTTCCCTGACGTTCGCCACCTTGCGGTCGTGAATCATTACGGCGCAGCGTCACGGCTTCACCACCCTCCAGCGCTGAACCTTCGACTTCCTGTCCTGTTCCGCCCGCTCTATAAACACCTGGCTGTCGCCGAAGCGCCGGCCAGCCCGTTCCGCGAAGCATCTTCCGAGGCGCCGCTGGAAGAAGCCTCCGGTTCGGTCTGCTGCGTCGGCGAGCAAATCCGGAAGAGAGCCCCGAAGTTGTTTGGATTGTTCGTTGGAGAATTCGGTGCCGCGAGCCGGTAGCTGCTCAACTACATCTGTGACCCGGAAGGGCTCCCCAGCGAACAGGTCGGCTAGCACCAAAAGGAAGGCTTCCCATTGGACCGCCTCCGAGTCCGCCTGCTCGAACATGGTGTCGGCGTTGGCGAGGAAGCCATCTATACCCGCCGATTCGAGCATCCCTCCGACCACATTGCACCACGCCTCAAAGCTCCCAAGGGGCCTGACTGCCTTCGGCGCGGGTTTACCCTGGACGTACCAGTAGCGTGCGATGGTCAGAAGCGCCACGATCAATTCACCACGGTGCTCACGGACCCAGGCGCGCAGGTCAGCATGCCGGAAACCCGTTCGCCGGAATGGCTGCGACTGTTTCGCGTCCAGCCGGATCCAGTAGCACCGCCGCGGCATGTCGCCGCCGAGTTGGATGTTGTTGCCCGTCGCGATCCAGGCGCATTTCACGGGAAGGACGAGCTTGTCAAATGTGCGGAACTGGCGGTCGGAAACCGTCGTGGCCGTCAGCGCCATGCACAACGAGTCCGATTCGAGGCGATGAATGACGTTGTCGATCACCACCACGCTTGTACCGGTGGACAGGGCCGTCGTGATCTTTTTACGCCATTCTTCGGGATCGGTTGGCGCCGAGAATGTCTCTGCCGCTCGGCCTGTGGCGATTAGGGCGAGTACCTCGGCCAGAAGCGTTTTCCCCGTACCCGCCTGGGGCGCGTCGTACAGGGCGAGCGGGGTCGGAGCGTCAATGGCTGGCCGGACCAACGGTGTCAGCATTGAAGCGATGGCGTTCGCCTTGCTGACAGCGTCGACAAAGGGGAAATCACCGATGGCCGAATCTACTAGCTCCACCGCAAACTCGACATGATCGCGCATTGGGAATTCAGGGATCTCGATCAAACGCAATCCAGCTGTGGGCGCGTAGTAGAGACAGGTTTGCCGGTCGTATCCGGGCCGATCACAGATGCTGCCATCTGGACGCAAGAACGGGGCCTCAGCGAGGGCTTCCAACGGCGGGAACTTCCATTCCGATGGCGAGAGCGCCAGGAGATCCCTCACCGCGTCGAGCGGTGGCGCACACTCGATGCGCTCTCCGTTCCTGCTGAGCTTGTAGTAGAAGCCGCTCCGGGCCATCCGACCGCGGAGCGACGCTTCATTGGTGTCTGCGATGACGTGCCGCTCCCGTTCATCGCGCGTAACCGCCACCATTCGCCCGCCTCGAGCGAAGAGCTGAGGTGGATCGTTGGCGGATTGCAGAGCCGCAAGGGCATCCTTGGTGATGGCCGGTAGCTGCCTGGCGCTCACCAAGATCTCGGGCAGCGCGCCCTGTGTCCTGGGAACGGCGGCCGGCGGCATTGAAGTCGGAGCAGGCTTTTCTCCGCTTGGCTTGTAGAATTCGGTCGCCTGCTCAAGCGCAGCAGCGATCGTTCTCTGCCGATAATCCTCTCGCTCCAGCCACTTTTCACGCACCAGGCCGCTTTGCCGAAACAGGATATCGATTCGGGTCGGATCTGGGCCACACCAGAAGGCCAGCATGCAACACAGCGCAAGGTCGGCCTCAGACTGCGATCCGTACTCGGCCTGCCACTCACCAGCCCAAAGCATCGAGAACTTCGAACCGTTCCTGGCGCGACGGGCCCTGTCCAGGATATCGGCATCAGCGAGATGGAGGAACGCGGGACCCGGCTCGGCTGGCTTTGTCCGACGGCTTTCTTCCATGCGCCCAAGGAGCCATTCGATGGTTTCCTGGTGGTCAGCGAGCTCCATTGGCGACTGCTGGTATGGACGGCCTGTAAGAGCGAAGAATCGCCCTCGATCGAAAAGGCCGATTTGCGCGCGTTTGCCCGAAGGGTCCGGCGGGACATCCGGGACATAGAAGTTCCGCCCTTTGCCCGTCAGCTTGGCACGACACAGGATATGAAGGCCCAGGCCCGACACAGAGAGCGCCCGATAGGTGTTACGAAACTTCGCGATGATATCCGCAGCCCATGGCTGCGGGTTGTTGTCTATATCCAGACTCGCGTCAAGGTCAACACCGCAAAACGGATCGTCTGCCGCGAAGAAGTAGCCGACGCCGGCGTAGTCTTCAGGTTGTCGGCGAAGAACGTCGCACACCGTCTCGAACGCACTCCAAGTCTCCGGACTGTCGCTCGCCGCCTTCCGGCCATCGGGCCGATACGGCACCTTGGTCGGGTGGCCTTTCTTGTCCGGCTCGACGCGCCAGAGACACCACTGACGGCGCTCGACTAGTTCCACCGGGTACTGGCGGACACAGCTCAGATCATCGGCCATCATGATCGAGCCTCGAGCGGGCGCAGCCCTGCGTCTGTGAAAGCGACCCGGATGTGCCGGATCCTTTCATGAACCGTTGATCGGGCGACGCCGACAAGTCGGCTTACCTCGGTTGGCGTGTAGTCGATCAGCGCGAGGGCAACTTGCCGGTCGGCGTCGGGTAAAGCGTCGAGAACGCGCTGAACGTCTGCGCGTAGCTCGATTTCGGCCGCAGAGGCGCTGACGGCCTGATCCACGTCGTCACCGAGTGGCAGAAGGCGGGGCCGACGCGAGCGCGCGCGGCCGAGGGAAGCCAGGCGCGCCGCAACAACGATTTCAAAAAAAGTGCGTAGGCAAGCACGACTCGAATCGAAGTGCTTAAGGGCGCACCAGCACGCCACCATGCCCTCTTGTTCGAGATCCTCGCGGTCGAACGGCGAAACATCTCCACTTGCGACCGCTGTCGCTGCTCGGACTTGGCTAGTTCGCCGGGCGATCGGCCAGGCCTGTAGGAAGAGAGCTTCGGCATTGCCCTGTGTGTCCAACCCGACCGGTGTCTGAAACCGCTGCCCGGGATGGTATTGACGCGACCTGCTATTGATTGCTGGGGCAACCTGTAATCTTCGTTCCATTCGTCCTCCTCTGGCCGAGGAGGAGAGCTTGAAGGTGCGCCAGTCGGAGGCCGTTCGAGAAAGGCGAAAGCCTGCGAGTTCGCCTTCTGGCGTCACCCACGAGACCTCCGCTGCGCGGCCAGTCTTAGTCTGGTGCTAACACTTACGTACTTGCTATACCGCTTGCTCAACAACGAGCTTGAACGGCACGCCGTATTTGATCTCGATCGATTCCAGCGTGCCGTCGCCGATCCGCGACAAGTGATCAAACAGTTCGATCACGGCACTCTTCAAGGCAAAATCCTCGATCGTTAACTCCGGGCGCGGCCCGTTTTCGCCGCCAATCTTGATGTCCTGGATGGTCCTCGGGGCCGGCTCGAACAGCGGCTCTCCGTTCCGAATCGTCAGTCCTTCGATGCGACCGAAATTCAGTCGCTGCATCATCTGCAGCAGCCGCTTTCGTGCCGGGGACAATGTGCCCTTGGTCGCGTAGCTCATAGATTCCTCTCGTTATGTTTTGGGGAGCCGCCGGCGCGGAGACCGATTGGGAGCAGGTTGGTCGTTGATTCTTGCGCGTACCTGGACTTCATCGCCGGTTAACGCCCCAATTGCCGATCGCTCTCGGCAATTCAATCTTATGGCATGCTTTTAGCGGGACATAAAATGAACCGCAAGAAGCCATCGGTTTCTGAACTAAGACGGCAAGTGGAGCAAGTCCTGAAACATCCTGTTTCCGACGAGGCATGGTTGCTTGCTGAAGAGGACCGGGCGGTGAGTGAGGTTCAGCAAGATGACAACGATGTGGAGTGGCTCGCCCGAAAAGTGGCAAGATCCATGGAGATTTTTGGGCAGCAGCCTAGGGCAGCACCTGAATTCATCACTCGGCGACAGCGCCGGGGAAAAGCGACTCAGGGCCGCCGGGAGGCGATTTCTTCAGCGCTGGCGGAGATCGCGCGTCAAGACGAGGATGTGCTCTACTTCCGTCGTACTGTCTTGAATGACCAACTCTTGCAATTTGAAGAAGTTGACCGCTGGATCCAAGAACGCCGGAGTGATGCGACCTACCCCCATGCCATCATCGTGCGAATCAAGAATGGTCTCAAGTTCAATCACCAAATCGGTTGGCAGCTTGAGCCGCCCCTTTCCTCGATGGGTCCTGAACGGATTGAAGGCCTTGTGCCGGTTGATACCCTGGCGTATGCCAAAAAAGGTGACAGGTGGAAGCATATCGTTCCGATCGGTCGTGATGGCACCCTCAGGACCGTCTGGCGACTTTCCAATTCCCTCGCCCGGAAGTTTCGGTGGCAGGAGGCACAAGCCACTATGTTCCTGCTCACTGACATGACACCTCTGTTATCCGAGGAGGTTACGTTCAATCCCCCGTGCATGATAACGCTGCCGTGGGGAGGCTTATTGCCTCTGTCTTGCCTGACCCGGGTCACCCTCATAATCGACCCGATGATGGCACCCAGGGAGATCGCACAGAAGTATGCTCGGATTCGAGCCAAACTGCTCAGTCGGAAGCCGCGTACCCAGGGCGAGAAGCATCTGCAACTTGCAGTCTTTGCGGTCAAATACCCAACTTTGAGCAGAGAAGCCATGGTGGAGTGGGGCTTGCGGTTCCCAGACTGGAAGTACACGCGCGTTTCATTGTTCGCCCGGGACGCACGAATTGCTAGACAGCGGCTACTGCAAGAACACCCTGTTGATTTTCGGATGAACGTGGACGATTGAGAATCGGTTCGGGGACTTGCGGAAACGGCTATGCCGTCAACAAACTGTTGGGGAACGGAATTGGCTCGCCGAGATGCCCTCTGCGCGCGCGGCGGTTGGTGAGCCGCTGGTGCTCGGCTCGCATGACTGAGCCGAATCCTGTGATCCCCGCAAAATCGTGGACTGTGCCACGGCCTGCGCTCACCTGGAACCTGGTGGCACACCGCCGTAGGGGGTGTGATCCGACGTTCGCATCCGACCAGTCTGCGTCTCGGCCGAGTGCAGCGTCGCGAACGAAGACGCCGGACACTCCGTCAGCACTCGGCGTATATAGTATCTGAACGTCCACCAGACAGCGCGTCGACCGCCAGGCGGAGATCGTTGTGGGTGTCGAAAGACACGACCCATGCGAAACCGCCGGCAGCCCCGATCGAATCCGAAGCCGCGCAGCGATGTGCAGTCCCTCCCAGAGTCGGACCGCGCGGTTGCGGTGGCGCGGCTCTTCAACCCCTCTGAACTCGATCTGGACGATCTGGCGGAGGCGCTCCGGTCACTCCTCGGGCCCAGCAGCGTCCCGCAGACCGCCTCGCCCGGCCGCCCAGATCCTAACTTGCTTCCGGTTCCCCTAAGAGTGACTCATGTGTTGGAGGCGCCCCAGACACCCTAATGGCAGTTGCCGTTTACCTGCGCGTCAGCACCGAGGAACAGCGCGAGCGCCAGTCCATCGCGACCCAGCGCGAATTCGGCGAGCGCTATTGCCAGTTGCACAGCCTCGTCGTCAGCAGGGTTTTCGCCGACGACGGCGTCTCTGGAACGATTCCCCTGGAGCAAAGGCAGGACGGTAGCCAGATTCTCAAAGACGCTCGGCTCGGCAAGTTCGATCAACTGCTCGTCTATAAGCTCGACCGCCTCGGCCGAGAAACCCGCCTGATCCTGAACGCCGTCGCCGAACTCGAAAAGCTGGGCGTGCGCATTCGCAGCATGACAGAGGAGTTCGACACGGGCACCTCGACCGGGCGTCTCATGCTGACACTCCTTTCAGGATTCGCCGCGCATGAGCACTCGGTGATTCGGGAGCGGTGCGTCGCCGGGACCCTACGGGTCGCAGAAGCCGGCGCCTGGCTCGGCGGCATCGTGCCTTATGGCTACCGGAAGGTGGGGGAGAAGCGGGATGCCCATCTCGTCATCTCCTGGGAGCCGATTCCGGGGCTGGCAATGTCCGAAGCCGAAGTCATCGGCGAGGTGTTTCGGATGGCATCAGCCGAGCATGCGTCCTGCCGGATCATCGCAAAACTCTTGAACACCCTCCGCATCCCCTGCGCGTACGTTCGAGATGACCGCCTCGCCCTCCGCGGCAAGCGGAAGGAGCGGACGTCGGGGGTGTGGCGCCCGGGCCGGATCCGCTGGCTGATCACGAACAAGACATACATGGGGGTTCACGAGTACGGCAAGCGGACCACCAGCTGTCGGCCGGTCATCACGCGCGCGGTCCCCGCCATCGTGACCGAAGCGATCTGGATGAAGGCCCAGAAGACCCTCCAGGAGAACTTTCTTTTCGGCAAACGGAGCGCCAGGAACCAGTACCTGCTGCGGGGACTAATCAAATGCGGCCTGTGCGGCCTTACGTATATCGGCACAGCCGCCACGCGGCCCAACGGAAAACGCCAGTTCTACTATCGCTGCAACGCCGCCCATTCTCCCTCGATCTATGCGGGAAGGGGGCGGTGCCAGTCCAAGGCAGTCCAAGGCGACCATTTGGAGCAACAAGTCTGGTCGGACGTTGAAGCGTTCCTTCGCAACCCTCAGCCGGTGCTCGAACAGCTTCACGCCAAGCTGGAATCGGACGCGCAGGGTTCCGACCAGACCCGGAAGCAGGTCACGCGACTGGAGGGACTGCTCGCGCAGAAAACGATGGAGCGCAGCCGTGTGGTGGGCCTGTACCGGCGCGGCCGATTGAACGACGCGGACTTGGACGCGCAGATGGAGGAGGTGGGCAAGGAAGAAGCGGCTCTCGAGGCGCAGATTGCCGAACTGCGCGGCAGGATCGTCGGCGCCGACTCCGTTGGCGCGACCGTCACTTCCGCCGAGGCGCTCTTGGCGAAACTGCGGAAACGACTGGACGAGCCGGTCTCCTGGGAGATGAAGCGGCGGTTGATCGAGGTCCTCGTGGCTGCCGTGCGCGTCGACACGGTCGAGGAATGCGGCGTGAAGCAAAGCAAGATCACCGTCACCTACCGCTTCAGCGAGCCCGACCAGGCGATGCCCATCGTGCTGCCGCAGTCCTACAGCAGCGGCAGGGTGATTCGGATTCCAACGCAGCCACAGACCGTCGGGGACCACATCCGGCGGAAACGGCTTGGTCTGAAGATGCTCCAACGAGATGTCGCCGAACTGATCAGAGTATGCGAGCCGAGCATCTTCAACTGGGAGGCGAACACCGCCGCGCCAGAGGTCAGGTTCATGCCAGCCATCATTCGCTACCTCGGCTACAACCCGCTGCCAGCGGCGAACGGCTTGAGCGAGCTCCTGGTGCGACGTCGAATGACCTTGGGCCTCTCGCAGAAGAAGGCGGCGCTGGAGATTGACGTTGACGCGGGCACTCTGGCGCGGTGGGAGCGCGGGGAACGGGAACCAGCGGGCGAGTTGCTGAGACGAGTGCAACCATTCCTCCTGGATGAGGAAGCACTTCACGCGGACTTGCGCCGCGTTGGGTGATTTCGTCCTTGCAGCATACCACCACAGATGGCAGAGGAGACTCCATCGGAGTCTATGTCTCTTGGAACGCTCGTGTCAGCTTGGGGTCAAACCTGTAGCGGTTGGAACTATGCCGTCGTAGCTCGCATCAAGCGCCGGCCCTAGGAGGAGGATGGCTGTGATGCGACGGACGACCTGGGCGAAGTACCTAGCCTCCTCTTCGCGAAGGGGGCGCTTCAGAACGGAAAGCTCGCGATAGCTGAGCCACTTCTTGAGCACTTGGTAGCCCCCGAGCGTATACTCCCACGCTTGTGAAGGAACGGCCAACCAGTGCGAATCGCCGTTTATGTAGACATCGACGCAACTCGCCCCTAGTAGGGAGAGCGCGTCGTCGAGCGTGAGAGAGTGTGAATCGGCGAGGGTGCCCAGACGATCGAGCTCGGGAGCAGTCCAATCGCGCTCGTGAGCCGTACCGCGGCGGGGCATAACGCTGCCCCCCTGCCCGGGGCCTCCCCAGCCCGCAGTAAGGGCTAGGCGCTGGGCGTTCCGGCTGTCGCGGCCGGGGGTTCCTTCGGGGAACTCCGGTGGCAGATAGAGTCTGGCCAAGAAACTCCATTCGGAAACAAGCTCGATCGTAGATTCGGGGTCGAGGAGGTCGGCTAGTCGACGGCCGAGTCTCGCGGAGTGGATTAGATGTTCGGCTGTAGCCGGGAGCAAAATACGCGGCCAGTCGCCGAGAAGCGCGCCGGCGTTTTCCAGACGGTATCGCGGAGTGTGCATCGTCGCGAGTGAATGGAAAAACAACTCGTCTGGGTCTACGTCGCTGATGCCTCCAGTTAGGGCAGCTAGATTGATGTTTCGGAGTTCCTCCGTGATCCCAGGAGCGGTACTAGCACCATAGCGGAGAGGAATAATCAACGACGCTCGTTCGATTACGTGATAGCTGGCGAGAGAACGAGTGACCACCGGCGGGTCATACGCACGCCGGTTGGCTTGCGCTGAAATCATGGCTGGCACAGGCCGGTGAGCATCCCAGTATTCCTTCCGTTTCTCGTCGAGAAGCTTCGTATTGTGCTCGTAGTAGAGCCACCGCAGATCAAATGGCCTGTAACAGTAACGCACAGTGTTTGCCTGGGTGATGTTTCGTTGATATTGCTCTCTCGGAACGCTTTGGTCATGATCGCACGCAAGTCCTAATTCAGCCTCACGATAAGCGATCAACTCTCGCCTAATCTTCCTGGCGTCGTACCGAGCAACTTCCTTCATGATGATCGGATGCTTCCGCGCGATGGTTTCATCAGAGTTGGTCGGATCGTAGTATTCAGCCACTCGTCCGACTAGCGGCTCGCGATCAATGTCGACGAGGAATGTATCGCGTGCTGTTTTGATGCCAGAGAACGTAATTGGAAATAGCTCCGGCAGCCGAGGCCATGCCAAATAAGCTGTGGTGAACCTGCGAGGTCGAAAAGGCAAACCGAGAGAAACATTAGGTGAAACGGAGAGGTAGCTGCTCGGTTCGTGCAACGATGCGAGTAGTTGAGCCCGCCGGTCCTCGGCGCGAGCTTCCTCGAAGTCCCGATAAGAGATTTGTGCGTTGGGCTCATCTGTACCTGTCTTAACAAGGGTGGAGATTGCTGTTCCGACTTTGATGCCCACACTGCTACCCTGTACCGCAAACACCGTTTCACTTGTCCGACCATCCGGTGCGTATTCGCTAATTCGACGATCACCGTGCAAGTTATCGATGAAAATCTGGTCGAAACTGTTGGAGAGGTGATGGCGCATGCTCGGGTGAGAGAGCCCCGCGAGCCACGAGTAGTTGGAGATGAAGGAAATGACACCTCTATGCTGACTGTTCTGCGTGATGCGACGTTCGGCTATTCGAAAGAAGCGGATGTATAGATCATTCAGGCCCTGGCCTTGCGGTATTGCTAAGCCCTCAACCTTTGAGCTATACGCAATGGTGAGGTCGCGCTCTTCTTCAATCTGGGCAATCCCGGCATAGCCGTTATATGGGGGATTTCCCAAAATTACGAGAATGGTGTCGCCCTGTTTAACCGCTTCAGCAGCGTCTCGTTCGTCCATGAAGGCGGGAAACCCGAAGTTGGATTGCGGATGGCGCGCGGGGACCCAACCGGTGAGGGCGTTCGTGAGGAACACCTGAGCCCTTTGGGTTTCAGCGAGCGCGGCCCCTGCGTCTTTGAGCAGGCGAGCAATCTGAAGATGCGCGATGACGAATGGCGCAGGCATGATCTCGAACCCGAAAATCCGTGTTGTTGCGGCGCGGCGCATGTCGGAGGAGACGAGGGCGGTGTCGTCCCCGGCGCGCTCCGTGAGTGTCCGCTGGATGCAATTGAGAACTTCGACCAGGTAGGTTCCGGTTCCGCAGCAGGGATCGAGCACCTGGACATTGGGGCTTGCGAGACCGAGGGGCACTTGGAGTTCGGTACGGAGAAGGTTATCCACGCGCTCGACCATGTAGCGGACGATCTCTCGGGGCGTGTACCAAACGCCAAGCTGCTTGCGGAGCTCTGGATCGAAAGCCTCGAGAAAGGGTTCGTAGAAATAGTTGACGGCGTCTTCTTCACGGAAGGTGGAGAAGAACGCTGGCTGTACGCGATTGAGGGCTTCTGTGGCGTGGTCGAGAATTTCGACAATATGGACCGTATTGAGGGCGCCGCGCTCGGAAACGGCATGGAAGAGACTTCGGAGAACCGGTAGGCGAAGATAATCGGCAGAGAGTTTCCAGTTGAAAAAAGCGTTCGGTTCCCGGGCGTCGGGAGAACGACGCCACAGCACCCAAGCCGAGAAGATACCGTAGAAAAGCGTTTGGATGAGAGTGGAAAGGAAGAAGTGCTCACCCTTTTCCCCTTCAAACGTAATCCCGAGCGATTCTTGAAGTGCGGTCTTGACGCCATCGAACGCTGCGAGAGGATGGGCTGCGGCGCGGGCGCGGGCCTCGCGAGCATAGGAGGCGAGCAGCCAGGCGACATCCTTGGGCTTTTCGAGGGGGACCCGACGAGTCATGACGCGCGCTAGAAAGTCAGGCAGCGTTACGGCGTGCTGGTCAGTGAGAGCGTGGGTCGGGATTTGCCAGAAATCGTCGGCGGTGAGCGTCAGATCATAGCTTTCTAGGACGTGGGGTTGACCATCGATGAGATCGAGTAGATGGAACTGGTGGTAGTTGGTAATCAGACAAAGGCCGAAGTCGCGGAGGTAGTCACGAACTTGCTGGGATCGAGCAAGCTTCGGCAGAGATTCGCCCGTAGGTTTGATTTCAACAGCGCCGCGTTCGGGGCGCTGACCAAGCACAGGCCCGGTTGCACGCGAATTTCGCAAGACGGGAAAGAAACCTCCGTCAGGTTGCTTATTGGAACTAGCGCTGGAGACCTGAGTGGAGAAGACAACGTTCGGCGAAAGCGTTCGGCCTACGGCGTTGAAGAGGGTGTCAAGTGGACCGTAAAACGACGTTTCGGCAGTAGTCGCCCCTGTACCGCGTCGGCGACGCATTTCGGCAAGGTACGTCTGGACAAGGCTTTCAGAAGTGCTCGGCACAATACCACAATCATTTCACAGGAACACGAGCTCACACGTATCGAATGTGGTCCCGAACCAGGTATGTCAGGACCGACCGGTTCTGGGCCTGCGAAATCTCCCGGGCCGCAGCCAACAGGCTGGGCAGCACGGCGAAGCCGATCAGCCGCTTGTAGTGATGCCCACCCAGGCACGTTGGCGAAGTGGGAGCGGGGGGAGAAAGAGCCCATAGGCGTGCTCCTGGGACGGGCGAAGCGATTCCTGCAAGATGGCTGAACAACAGCGACTCCGGCATTTCATGGACCTCCAGCATCCTGCAACGAGTGAGCGTTGGTGGTAAAGTATTCGGTCGCATGCGACTGATAGTAGGCTTCCTGGGTGTTTTGTCCGTAGTGTGGCCGGCGCTGGCCGGGGACGTGGCGCTCGAGGCGGGCTTGGCGCGAGTCGAGATCACGCCTAGCACGTCGATGACGATGTACGGCTAAGCCCGAAGCCGGTGGTGATGAGTAGTGCGCACAGTAGCTTCATGACGGTATCTTCCTTTGTCGGAAGGGACGCTACATTCTACAGAGACAGGCGAATCGGAGAGAATGTTAGCCTTGAGTTCCCGTGGTTCGAGTTTGGGTGGGAGGATCCAGGAGTCCCAAAATGGCAATTCCACTTT
>OCTA010004672.1_pt1 | contig 11985 bp, 7 predicted proteins | sample 1538991 | NCBI WGS metagenome assembly OCTA01 (sample SAMEA3539302, study PRJEB22396) | soil metagenome | biome: tundra; feature: field; material: soil | place: USA | collected 2010-05 | depth 0.15 m | reverse complement strand
GTAGGTCACGTCGAAGTCGTCCAGCGGCCCGAGCGACAGGTCCAGATCTGCGCCGGCCCAGTCGTCGGGCGGCACCACCTCGCGCCGCAACCAGACGGCGCCGTCGATGGCGAGGCCAGCGTCCTCCCAGCGCTGGGGCAGCTCCATCTTCGGCCAGCCGGCGGTCGAGCGACCGGGGCGGGCGTACCCGAGAGCCTCGCCGCGGTTGCCGGTGTCGCGATAAAAATTGTGCGCCTCCCAGTCGGCCAGCTTGCGCGCCGCCTCCGCCTTCACCCGCGGATCGGCCATCGCCCGATCGAACGCGTCGACCATCGGCTTGAGCGTGGGCGACGCCTCCAGCGCGTCGCGGGGCGTCCAGGCTTCGGCGGGCGTGCCACTCCAGGCGGCCTGGATCAGACCGACGGGCACCCCGAGCGTCCGGTGGATCTCGCGTCCGAAATGAAAGGCCACCGCGGAGAAGGCGGCGGCCGTCTGGGGATCGCAGATCTGCCAGGCGCCCTTCCCTCGAGTTTGGGGCGCGGCGGCGGTGGATCGGTCGACGGTATAGAGCCGCAGCCCGGCGCAGCCCCCGCCGACCGCGTCGTGCGCCCCCGTCGACCGCGACAGCGGCAGCTCCATGTTGGACTGACCCGAGGCCAGCCAGACCTCCCCCACCCAGACGTCTCGAAAGCTGAGCCGGTTCGACCCGTCGATCGTGAGCACGAACGGTCCACCGGTGGCCAGCGCCGGGAGGGCGATCGCCCAGTGGTCGGTCGCATCGGCCCGGGTGGAAGCGGTCCGGCCCGCCACCGAGACTCGAATGGATTCGCCCGCAGCCGCCGTGCCCCACAGCCGGACCGGCTGGCCCCGCTGAATAACCATGTGCTCCCCGACGGGCGCGGCGACCTGCACCTCGGCCCGAACGATCGGCGCGCCGGCGAGGCCGACGGCCGTCGAGGCGAGCCACGCGAAGAGGAAGAGTCTGCGACCGATCACGGAGCCCTCGACGCGAACCTTATAGTGGCGACGGCAGAGGGGGAAGAGTCGGAAGACGCGCGACGCGATCGCTCGGATGGGCACTGGGGATCGGATCGGGTGTCATCCGTGTCGAAGCGGGCTAGCATCGGCCGCGATGCTGACGGGAATCTTTCCCTTGCTGGTGGGAGGCGTTTTGCTGGCGGCGACGCCGCCGCCGATTCCGACGCCGCCGCCGACGCCCGCTCTGGGAACGCTCCGGCAGCAAGTACGTCGCGCCAAACCACAGCTTTCGGTCAGCCCGACACTCGACGACTATCACCAGTCGCCTTTCCAGCCCTCCGAGATCGTCGAGCGCGTCCACAGGCTGGAGAGCGATCGGGCCTGGGCCGAGCTGTGCGGGGAGCTGGCGCTCCTGCCGGACGACGAGCTGGAGCTCTTCGAGGACGAGATCCGCAAGCCCGACCATGTCCGACACCTCTCCTGCTCGCCCGCGCTGCTCATCCGGATCACCGCCTACTGGAAGGAGGCCGAACGACGCCTGGCGACCGCGCACCCTTTGAGTGGCTTCGGAACCCTCCCCAGCGCCGCGATCTCGATCGACACCAGCAAGGATTCGCTCCTGCATGACGGCGAGTTGCCCGCGGGCCAGATCGCGCTCACCTTCGACGACGGACCGCACGCGACCCGCACGCCCCGCGTGCTGAAGATCCTCTCCGACGCCGGGATCAAGGCCACCTTCTTCGAGATCGGACGGAACGCCTCGGCGCACCCGGAGATCGCGCGGCAGGTGCTGGCGGCCGGGCACACCGTCGGGTCTCACACCTTCAGCCACCCCAACCTGTCGCGGATTGCCGAGCCCCACGCCGAGACGGAGGTCGAGTCCGGCGACGCGAGCGTCTCGCTGGCGCTGGGCCTCAAACCCGGCGAGCTGCCGTTCTTCCGCTTTCCGTACGGCGCCAAGACGGCGCCCGAGCAGAGCTTCGTCCAGAAGCGCGGCAACACCACCGTCTTTTGGAACATGGATTCCCAGGACTGGAAGATCCGCGATCCCCACCGGCTGTTCCTGAACGTCCTATCGGAGCTCGATCGGGCCCAGCACGGGATCATCCTGTTTCACGATATCCACGAGCAGACGGTGATCGTCCTGCCGCACGTCCTCGCCGAGCTGCGCGCGCGCCACATGAAGACCGTGTTCTTCGTGGCGGCCCCGGCAAAGCCCGGCACCCCGGCCGTCGTGCCGGCCTGGGAACGCTGACGTCCCCGCGCTCCGTTGGCTCGACGCGGGCGCGGCGCCCGCGTGATATTACGGAGGCCCACCTCGAGGAGTGACGATCATGATCTTTTCCACCGTGACGGAAACCGTCGGCCGCACGCCCCTCATCGAGCTCAAGCGAATGGAGACCGGGGGCGCCCACGTCTTCGTCAAGCTGGAGTCGCGCAACCCCTGCGGGAGCGTCAAGGATCGGGTGGGGGTCGCGCGGGTCGAGGACGCCGAGCGGCGGGGGGTGCTCCGCCCGGGCGCGACCTTGATCGAGCCGACCAGCGGCAACACCGGCATCGCGCTCGGCTTCGTGGCCGCCGCCAAGGGGTACCGCCTGGTCCTCACCATGCCCCAGAACATCTCGAAGGAACGGGTGGCCTTCCTGCGCATGCTCGGCGCCAGCATCGTCTTCACCCCGGGCTCGCTCATGCAGGAGGCCGTCCGGAAGGCAGAGGAGATCGTCGCCCAGACACCGGGCGCCGTGATGCTGCAGCAGTTCCGGAACCCCGCCAATGCGGAGATCCACCGCCGCACGACCGCCGAGGAGATCTGGTCCGAGCTGGAGGGCGAGATCGACGTCTTCGTCGCCGGTGTCGGCACGGGCGGGACCATCACCGGCGTCGGCGAAGTGCTCAAGGCCCGGCGGCCCGGCTGCCGGGTGGTCGCGGTGGAGCCCGAAGGGGCGGCCGTGCTGTCGGGGTGCGCCGCCCGATCGCATCACCTGCCGGGATTGGGCGCGGGCTTCATTCCGGAGATCCTCAACCGCGCCGTGATCGACCAGGTTGTCGCGGTGAGCGGGGAGCAGGCCGTTCGCGCCCAGCTGGAGCTGGCGCGAAAGGAGGGGATCGCGGCCGGGATGTCGAGTGGGGCGGCGCTGGCGGCCGCGCTGTCGTTGGCGACACGCCCGGGAGAAGCGGGAAAACGTTACGTGGTCGTACTGCCCGACGGTGGTGAACGCTACGCGGCCAGCCCCGCCTTCACCGAGATGGTCAAGCGGATCGAAGGAGCATGACGGTCCCGGTCAGGGGAGCATGGGCGGCATCAGGACGTCGGCCGGCGGTGGATCGCAGGCCAGCGACTCCAAGAAAGCCACCAGGGCGGCCTGCTCGTCGTCGCTCAGGTAGAGCGGTTTGTACGACGCCGCGGGGGCGCCCGGGGTGTCCTGGTCGGCGATCCCCTGGTTGTAGTGCCACACGACATCGGCCAGCGTCGCGATCGATCCGTCGTGCATGTAGGGCGCCGTCAACGAGACGTTGCGTAGGCTGGGCGTGCGGTAGGCGCCCAGCGGGATCGTGCTCAGATCGGCTTTCAGGTAGGTCGCTTCGTTCGTCGTGACAGCGGTGGTGTCGTCGCTCCAGGCTGAGGTGCGCAGGAAGCCATTGGCCTGCAGCTTCTGGATCCCATCGCGCGCGCCCCAGGGCAGACAGTTCTTGGGACCGTTCATATGCGTGTCGCTCACGGGCGCGCAATCGCACACCGTGCCCGCCGCGCAATCCGATTCCTTGGGCACGCCGGGACCGGTCTGTCCGACCCCGACGTTGTGGAATTGCCCATCCGAGAGCAGCGGCGTGTTGTGGCAATCGCTGCAGCCCGCCTTGCCGACGAACAGCTGCGCGCCCACCTTGGCCTGATCCGAGATCTGCGTCGACGAGTCGCCGTTGCCGGCCGCCAGATCGGTGACCCAGCGATCGAAAGCCGACGGGCCCAGGATCAGCGTCCCCTCGTAGGCCGCGATGGCCTTGCCAAAATTGACCAGGATCGGGGTGATCGCCATCTGGTCCGCGGGCGCCATGCAGTCGTAGGCGTCGCCGAAGGGCTCGGTGGTGCTGCCCGATTGGCAGCCCGCGGTCTTCCCCGGTTTTCCTTGCAGGGGGAACTGCGGCCAACAGTCCATGCTCCCCGCGTTCGCGGTCGAGGGCACCTCCCGGCATCCCGCCGGACAGACGCCCGCGGCCAGCGTGCACTGTCCGTTGGTTCCGACCAGGGCCGCCACCGCAGACGACGGCCCCGCAAACGGCAGCGGCGTGTCGGCGAAGATCGTCTGATAGGTCGCGCCGTAAAGGTCCGAGATGAGCCAGGCGGTGTGCAGCCGGTTTCCGTTGGTGGTGAGCGCGTTCTCGTTGTCGGCGACCGCCTGCGCCCAGAGGGAATCGGCGCGATTGTTCCACAGGTGCAGGTTGTAAAAAGCCGAGTTGAAAGTCGGCAGCGCGTTGTTGTAGGTCCAGCCGGCGCCCATCGAGACGTCGCCGGGAATGCTGGCGGGATCGGCGCTGCCGTGGCCCGGGCTGTGGCAGCTGATACAGGCCACACCGGCGTTCTGACCGGCGGGCGTTCGACCGAACGGCATCGTTCTATTGAGCCCATCGAGGAGGGTCGACGGACCGGAAAACCGCGTGTCGAAATAGAACGATTTTCCGAGCGCCGCCGCGTCGAGATTTGCCGCATAGACATTGGACGTGTCGGGCGGCGCGGCGGTCGGCAATCCCGCCAGAGCCTCCACTCGAGCGAGATCGACGTCCGTCCAGCCGCAGCTGCCTTTGCCGCACAGGAAACCACCCGCTCCTTGACATCCGGCGAACCCGACGGCGAAACCGATCGCCGCGCACATCCGTGCCAACTCGACGACAGCTAAGTGACGTTCTCTCATCGTGGTCTCCTCGCCCCCGCTTGGTCCTCTCGGTCGCGCCGATAAGCCACTTGAGGCGGTCTGTATGTCGAGGATTTACCGACGGTGGAGGTGATGTCGGAGACTCGCCAGTCAGGAGTTGTATCGCTAGATACCGTCGCCGGAGGTGCAGTTAAGTTTCGATCTTGTGGGTCGATGTCTCTCGATCCCCGTGTTCTCCTGCAAACGACAGTTTTTCGCCGGCGGCTGCGGAGGGGCGGAATTTGTCGACGGCAAGGCGTTCCTCAGCTGCGAGTGCCAACCACGATGACCTCGACCGACGCGCGGCCGCCATTTTGGCGCTTGGGGCGCACGGAGATCCCAGGCGTCGCCCTGGCGGCGACAGTGGGCGTGGGCGCGCTGCTCGCGCAACGGATCATTCCGGCCCGGCTGGCGCTCCCCGACGTGCTGGTGGCGCTGATCCTGGGCGCGGCCGTCGTCAACTCGCCGCTCGCCCGCTGGCTGGGCCTGGCTGTCTATGACCGGGGCCGGAACCGCTACGGATCGGGCCTCAACTTCGTGGGGAAGACGGTGTTGCGCACCTCGGTCGTCCTGATGGGGTTGCGCATCGAGGCCCACCTGTTCGAGTCGCGGCAGCTGCTCGCGATCGCGCTGGCCCTGGTGGCGGCACTGCCGACGACGTTCTTCGTCACCCACGCGCTCGCGATTCCCCTGCGGGTGCCGCGACGGCTGGCGGATCTGATCGCCGCCGGGACGATGATCTGCGGCGCCTCCGCGGTGAACGCCGTGGCACCTCTCATCGGGGCCCGGCGCCAGGAGCAGGGGGTCGCGCTGGCCACCATCTTCCTCTACAGCGCGGTGGCGCTGGTCGTGTTTCGACTGGTGGCCAGCTCGGTCGGTCTGTCTGCGCACCAAGGCGGTCTGTGGAGCGGCCTGGCCGTCAACGATCTGGCCAGCGCCGTCGCGGTTGGCGCGCAGATGGGACCGGGCGGGGCCGAGATGGCCGCGGTGAGCAAGTCGGCTCGGATCATCATGCTGGCACCGATCCTCATTCTGTTTTCTCTGTATCGATCGAACGGCGTCCCGCGGTCGGACATCCGTCGCACCGCCGCCGGGCACATCCCCATATTCGTGATCGGATTTTTGCTTCTGGCGCTGGGGCGGGCGGGTGGCGACGCCCTGTTTGGAGCCGCGACCGCCTGGCGGAGGCTCCTGGTGGCCGACCGTCATCTGGTCGCCTTCGCGACCGTGACCGTCTCCGCCGGTATCGGCCTACACCTGGAGCTCGAAGGGCTGCTGGCAGCCGGTGTTCGCGCGGTCGCGCTGGGGGCGATCGCCGCGACAACAATGTCCGGACTGACCCTGGCCCTGCTCATGGAGGCGATCCGGGGCTCCGGAATTCAGCTGATGGGGACCTGCATCGCCTCGGTGGCCGGCTCGTTCGCACTGCTCCAGCTGGCCCGGCGGGCCAAGAGCTATTTGCAGCAGCCGGTCGGGGTCGCGCGGCGCCGGCGGGTTTCGTCGGCGCTCGGCGAGCCCGCGCTCGCCTCCGCGCTCACGGCCAGTGGCGCCCACCAGCACAGCTCGCCCAGCGGCGAGTACCCCGCCTCATGAGCTTCCTTATGGCAATAGAACCCCGAAATTACGTGACCAGGAGGACATAGATGAGAGGCATCAGGAGATCGGTCGAGGGCGGTCATGGACGGAAGGCGCTCGCGCTGGCCGCGATGCTGGCCGGATGCGCGGGCGCCGGAGATCCCGGCACCCAGCCCACGAAAGAGGACGTCACCTTCGCCGAACCCGCGGGCCTCGATCCGTTCTGCCTGCTTCCAGTCCAGGCGACGGTGGTCGCCCAGGGGATTCCGGGCGCAGGCGCCATCACCCAGGTCGGGACCTTTCACCGGGGCGGACCCTTCCACGACAAGGCCGTCTTTGCGGCGTTGACCGCGCCGGGGATGATCCTGGATCCGCAGCGCCTGCTGGTGGCCAGCACTTCCAGCTTCGGGGCGACCCTGTCGCGCCCCGCCGAGGCGCCTGGCGCCGTGCTGTCCGTCGACGTCGGTCATGGCCTGGTGCAGGTGCCGGCGGCCTTCGCGGCGGCGGGCGGTCAGGCCGCGACCACCGACGGTCTGGCCCAGATCTACGCCAATCAAGATGCGGCCTTCCTCAACAGCATCAATAGTCCGGCCGCGGTGACGGCGGCGCTTCCGTCGTCCAGCCTGCCGCTCGGAATCTCGCTCAACCGGGGATTCGGCCGTCCCTGGATCGCCAACTCGCCCACCGGCGCCACCGGTGAGGGGACCATCAGCGTCGACGATCCGAGCGGCGCGCCGCTGGCGGGCGCGCCCGATCCGGTGGCGGGCGGCGTCTTCGCGGGCAACGAGACCAACCGCAGCGCCGCGTCGACCAAGGGGCTCGATCATGGGGCGCTCGCGACCGCTCTCCTCATGAAGTCTCCCGACGGGACCGGCAAGGCCGTCTTCCTGGCGGCCGAGGCCGACGGCAGCATCGTGCAGGTCCACGTCCTCAAGGGCGTCGACGCCTTCGCGCCGGCTGGTACGTTCTCGCCGCTGTCGAACGTCAGCGTGGCGGCCGCGCAATCGACGGCGCCGGGATCGATCACCCGGGTCGGGCTGGCCTTCAACTGGGTGCCGACCCGGATCGTCTACGTGACCGACCCGCTCCAGGACCGAATCGTCGCGATCGACATGGGTGACGACGGCACGCTGTTCACCGCGGGGGCGCCGCGCGCCATCACCTCGCGCTGGTTCCATCAGCCGGTCGACATCGCCGCCACCGTGCCCGAGGTCGCCAGCGACAACTTCTCCAGCAACACCACGCTGGCCGCCGGGTCGGACCTCTACGTGCTCAACCGCGGGAACAACAGCATCGTGCGCGTCACCCAGGCGGGCAAGGTGATCGATGCGCGGCGAATCAGCGCCAAGCTCCCGCCGTTCCGCGTGAACGGCCTGACGGTGTCCGAGAACGCCCAGACAATATGGATCACCGTCGTGATGGACGGCGGTAATGGCGCGGTGTTGCAGCTGCCGGCCTTCGGCTCGGGCTTCATCACGCCGACCATGGTCGAGCACGCCCGGCAAGCGGGCGCCACTGATCCTGTGGCGATGGGCGCCGACATGTTCTCGACGGATCTGTCGCCCCTTCAGGCGGTGGGACCGCTCTTCAACGGAAGGGGCTGCGCCGATTGCCACAACGATCCGATCCCCGGCGGCATGGGCGCGACGCCCGCCACGTTCGTCACCCGCGTCGGCCGGATCACCGGCGGGGTATTCGATCCCCTGATCGGCGAGGGCGGGCCGGTCGCCCGCGCCCATTCGATCGCCCAGCTCGGGTTCTTCTGCGGCCTGCAGACGGGCGTGCCGCCGCTGGCGAACGTCACCTCGCTCCGGAGCGCGATGACCCTGCGGGGGACGGCGCTCATCGACTTCGTTCAGAACCGCGACATTCTGACGGCGCAGGCCGCCGAGCCGGCGGAGGTACGCGGGACGCTCAACGTCCTGTCCGATGGCCGCTCCGGCCGCTTCGGCTGGAAGGCTCAATTCGCGACGCTGGTCGAATTCATGGGCGACGCGTTCACCCACGAGATGGGGGTGACGAATCCTCTGGTGCCGACCGACGAGGAGCAGGGATGCGGCGCTTCGTTCCTGAAGCCGGAGATCGACGCGGTCCCCGTCGAAGCGGTGACCACCTTCATGGGAACCCTCGATCCGGCGGTCCCAGATCCGACCTGCCTCGCCTCCGCGGGCGCGACGACCTTCGCCAGCCTCGGCTGCGCGGGCTGCCACACGCCTTCGTTTCCCGGTCCGACCCGGACGATCAACCTCTACTCGGACCTCCTGGTCCACGACATGGGCGCGGCGATGGATGACCAGTTCACCGCCGGTACCGCCACGGGGAGCCAGTGGCGAACGGCGCCCCTGTGGCGCCTCGCGGATCGCGTCCATTTCCTGCACGACGGACGCGCCGCCAACGTGACCGACGCCATCGCGGCCCACGGCGGACAGGGCGCGGCCGCGGCCGCCGCCTTCGCCGCCCTGGACGCGCCGACGCAACAGGCGTTGCTCGCCTTCCTGGGCTGCATCTGACGGCGCGGCCGACGTCGCGATCTGAGGTCGGTCTGAAATCGGCCGCCTGGCCGGTCTGAAAACCGCCCCGAAAAGGCCTGGCGCCCGTCCAACCAAAGTCGAGTGGGCGCTTTGTTCGTTGGCAAACGCCCGATCGGCCTTATTTGTGAACCATCCCAAACATCACGAACACCACAACACGTCAGTTGCATTACTTGTTTGAACGAGCGAGTAATGATTGGCCTTTCGTCGTTGGCGCGTTGCCGCAACCGACCGTCCCGATTGCTTCAGTCTTCGTCGATCAATCCGATAGTCATGTCTCTCGGAACATCGAGATGGGCGACGGAGAACAACGGTCGCTCGACGCTGGTTTCGCGGGAGGATTGATGAAGAGAGGGCATCGACAAACAGGCGCCGGGCGACCGCCGACAACATCCGCTCTGCTGACTTTTTCCATGTTGTTCGTTGCCGCGGCGGCCCACGCGCAACCCGCAACTCCGGCGACGTCATCTCCGGCCGCTCCCTCCGAGGCCCCGGCGCCCGACAGCCCCGCACCGGCCGAAGCCGCGCCCGCCCCCGAGGACGCACCGAACCTGGTGCTCCCCGACGATAGCGCCGAGGGGCAGGTGGATCCGTTCGTCAAGATCGCCGAGCTCGAGGCCCGACTCGACCAGATGCAGTCCCTGGTGGCTGGCCGTCAACCCCGGGTGGTCGTCGGCGGCTACATCGATCTGGGCTTCTTCGTGCCCGAAGGAAACGGATCGGGGATCATCCGAGATCAGGGAAACCTGCTGTTCCCCCAGTACGCGGGCCGCTACGGCTGGGTGTTCCTGGGCGACATCCTCTCGACCGCGGTCAATTCGCGGGGCGAGGTGGCGGATCTGGGCGATCCCACCGGCGCCCCACCCCGCTTCGACAGCATCCACTCGGGTGGCGCGCCCGGATTCGTCGCCAACGAGATCAACATGAATCTGACCTCCGGCCTGGGACCGACCGCGATCGCCACGGCGAGCATCAACTTCACGCCCCGCAGCGGCTCGAACTTCAGCCTGGGCGACGTGTTCGATGCCGATATCGCCCAGCTCGAATGGATGCCCACCCGATCGCAGAAGACCTCGATCTTCGTGGGCAAGTTCGATTCGGTCCTGGGGATCGAGTATCGGGATCGTAAATCGAACCAGCGGTACGGCATCACGCCCTCGCTCGTCGCCCGCTACACGACCGGCACGGCGCTGGGCGTGAAGGTGCGCTCCAAGTTTGGTCCCGACGATCTGCTGGTGCTGGCCGGGTCGGTGACCAACGGCTCGTTCACCCAGGAGCAGTTCCATTTCTACGACGAGATCGACACCAACCTGGGCAAGACCGCCAGCGGCCGGGTCTCGATCCATCCCCCGATCCCGCTCGACATGGAGCTGGGCGCCTCCGGCTCCTACGGCGCGCAAGATCGTTCGCCCAACGACGACGGGTACATGTGGTTCTGGGGCGTCGACTATCAGGTGCACCTGCGCCGGGTGGATCTGAAGGCGCAATACCTGCGCGGTGGCGCCCCCGGCGATCCCACCAACCAGGTCTACGGGCTGCAGCTTCACGGCGGCGGCTACGTCGAGCTCGACTGGCTCATCCTGCCGTATTTCGGAATCCTGGGACGCGCCGAGTACCGCGACGCCTTCGTCTGGTTGGGCGACCCCAACGCCCCGGGCGGCGCCGACCGCGCCTACCTGACCAAGTCCTGGCGGGGGACCTTTGGCATGCACGTCAATTTCAGCGACCGGGTGGCGCTCAAGGCCGAATTTCTCCACAACGGCGAATACGGAGGCATTCCGCAAATCAAGAACGACGTATTTACCTCCTCGCTGGTCTTGATGTTTTGACCAACGTAATGAACGTTTTGACGAAGCGGAGCATGAGATGAGAGATCTGAAACCGGTTCTGACGAGTCTCCTGGTTGGTCTGGCCGTCGCCCAGCTGGCTCTGCCGGTGCGCGCCGAGGACAAAGGTGGATCAGACGGTCCCCCGACCCGAGCCGACTTCAACAAGCTGCAGAACGACGTGCGGGAACAGAGGCAGCTCATCATCCAGATGCTGCAGACGGAGCAGCAACGCTACGACATGTTGCTCCACCTGCTGCAGGGACAGGGCGGCGGAACCCCGGTGGCCGGGGTTCCGGGCACGCCCGAGCCGAGCGACACACCGGCGCCCGCCGAGGGGGCGGACAAATCCGCCAAAAAGGGCACGGGCGCGGCCAGTGCCGCGGCCGAGCACCGGGTGGGCGCCATCGAAGGGAAGGTCACCGTGGACGGCGGCGGCCTGACCGATGTCTACGTCTACGTCGAGAACGTCAAGGGCCCGATGGCGCGCCACAAATCCATCGAGATCCGGCAGGAGGGTCGTCAGTTCAGCCCGCGCGTCGCGGTGGTCCAATCGGGGACCAGCGTCGTGTTCCCCAACTTCGACGCCATCTATCACAACGTGTTTTCGAACTCGCCCCGCAACAGCTTCGATCTCGGGAGCTACCAGTCGGGCGACAAGCCAAGGGCGGTCACGCTGACGGGCCCGGGGGTGGTCGACGTCTTCTGCAACATCCACCAGAAGATGAGCGCGAAGATTCTGGTCGTCCCCAGCGTCCTTTTCACCAAGGTCCGCGCCGACGGGACGTTCCTGCTCGAGAACGTTCCGGCTGGGCAGCGCCGCCTGGTGGCCTGGAGCCCCGAGACCAAGCCCCAGCAACAGAAGGTGGCGGTCAACGCCGGAAAGACCGAGGTCTCGTTCGCGCTGCAGCACGAGGATCCGGCGGCGCATCCCAACAAGCTCGGCCAGGCATATGGCTCGTACAAGGATTGATCGCGAAACGACCCTCCAAGGATAGGCATGCACAGAACCAGGCTGCTGATAGGCATCGTCCTCATCGCCACGGCGACGGCGGCGGTCGTGTTCGCGATGCGAACCGCCGTCGGCGACCAGGCCCGCGCCCAGGCCACGCTGCTGGCGGCGGCCACGCGCGAGGCGGAATCGCGCGACGCCGAAGTGCGCCGGTCGGCCGAGGGGCGGGTGTCGAG
>OCTA010004670.1_pt1 | contig 11989 bp, 10 predicted proteins | sample 1538991 | NCBI WGS metagenome assembly OCTA01 (sample SAMEA3539302, study PRJEB22396) | soil metagenome | biome: tundra; feature: field; material: soil | place: USA | collected 2010-05 | depth 0.15 m | reverse complement strand
TTCTCGACTTCGGCGTCTTTGGCCGGTTCTGCCAGACCATGGCCTGCAATGACAAACCGCTCTGCGGTTCGCGGAACCAGGAAGTCGTGTTCTTTAGCGAGCGCTATTCACGGCAGGATTTGGAGCCGCAAGGCTATGAGGTGAACATCCGTGAGGATGGAACCCTCGCGACCATTACCGGCTTTCCACCGGCGGACCTGTGCGGGCAAGCAGGATTACCGGGGATCGGATGCCCGGGTGTTCAATTCGCTTATGGCGGCTCTGATGATGGCACCCAACACTGTCCAGTTGTGAGTTGCTGATCCCTCCAGGCAGTCCCTCACTCTTTTGACCGAAGGGAATTTGCCTTCCTGGTGCAGTTCCCTGACGATTTGGCGAACCTTGCGGTCGAGTTCCGCGGTCCGCTGCATCGTGCGCAATCTGAGGCTACTGTCATAGTGAGCCACAATCGCCGCGGACTCTTCGGGACAGAGGTTTACGAGCCGCTGGCGTGAGAGACCGACCCGCTGGCAGGCTTTCTCCAGAGACACGGCGGGCGATTCCAGACTCAGTTCCTGGAGCCGGCGCTTCAAAGTTTCGATCTGACGGACTCGGTATGCGCGCCGACGCTCCAGAAGCTGGTCACAAAGCGCTGAAAAGTGCCCCCGCAAGACCACAGGTCTGCAACAACCCAGGCGCTCGCATAACTGTCCGAGCGATGGCGGCGGGTCTTCATCGAGCGCCGCCTCGAGAGAGCGGCCCATGGATGCTATGTTCAACGCGTTTTGTGCGTCGATTTTCTCCTGGATGTTGCGGCAAAGGTCGGGGAATTTGCGCCTGAGAGTTAGGTCACTCACGAAGCCCAAATCCATCGCGACGTAGTACGCAGCAGTGGGCAGTTCCTGGGCCAGAGAGGCTTCTAAGGCGCCCTTCATTTTCGATAGCGAACAGAACCGTCTATCTGATGGTTTTCGCTGGTCGCCCCGGACTGACTCCTGGTAGCGGGAAGCAATTTGTCTACATAGCTTGGGGTCCACTCGATAAAGCGGATTCAGCTTTAAATAGTTGAACCGGCGTGCGACGTCGGATAGTCTTGGTGGTGGCTCCTCTGAAGCTGCCCGTTCCAGCGCGGCTCGTATGGCCTCGGAGGCGCGCGACGAAGGGAGTCGTCTCGTTTCGACCCTTCCCCTTGCTTCCTGCCATTGGGCTTCGGCGGCGGCCGGCTCGCGCTCTAGAAAACTGATGACTGGAATCTTCAGATGATAGGAAACGCGCAACAGCGTCGGCATGCTTGGCAAACATCTTTCAGTCATCAGAGAATGCACTGTCTCGTGATGCACGTCTGCGGCATCGGCGAAGGCGCTCTTGTTACCTTCGGCGATCAAGTCCACGCAAGCTCGGAAGTTGGCCGTAAACGTCCCCCGCAAGGACGTGGGGTCTACGCGGGGCGCGGCGGCAAGCAGATCGCCAACTGCGCCAGCGTACCAAAGCGCCTTTTCGTCGTCATGCTGTTTGAGGCAGGATCGATCACCTTCCGGAGCATGGCGACCCAACCATTTCTGGCACCTGGAGCAGTACCCTGGGCGGGAGTAGACGGTGAGCGGTTTTGCCCGCCGTGAGCAGTACGGGCAGACCTCTTCGAGGGGCTGCTGGTGGCGCGGGCAGAATGTGACCATCTTGAGAGCCCAGAGTAGAGATTCGTGAACCACGTTCCCTGGGGCCCGACTGTCCTCATAGCAGGCTGGACACCACGCGCGGCAGTGGCGGAAAATCGCGAAGGGCCAGAGCAGGTGTTCAAATGGCAGCAGTGTCAGGAAGTGGAGGTTGGCCTGCATGGTTCCGGCCTGATGGGCCTCAACCCAACTCTTGGCGGCATCTCCGAAGCTGTTTATGGCGTAAGTGCGAGCGTGAAAACCGTGAGGATCCGACCCGGCTTCTGTTCTGAAGGAGTGCACGAGAGGGTTCGCCACGAGCGCCGAAAGTTCCCGGCCCACCAAATTGCCGAGTGAGACCGCGTGGGCATCGGCGAGCCTGGCGACATACCCGGAGAGGCTCTCGACAAATGGCGTTCCGATTCCGAGCGGCTTGAGCCCGTATAGCCGGCTCCTCTTTGGCAAGACCGGCATGGTGCAGTCCCAGGAATCAAATGGCGCTTGCATTCGCATAGACAGACTTGGCATCGCCCACGGCATCGCGGACAGGACTGCGTTGCCCGGGCCTCCGCTGCTTCCGCCGTGTCGCCGCGAGGTCGCCAGGTGGCGGTGCACTGGCGCTGCTCGAATCCTGGCGAGCATTCTCCTTCGAACTCAAGCCAAGTCGCGCCCGCAGGCGACTCCGCTCTTCCGCGCTTTCCACCAGCCGCGCCTCGCCCTCCTCTGCTTCCGACAGCATTTTGTCGCACTGAACGACGCTGAGAGCGTGCGCTTCCAGGTCCTTGCGCCTCAGCGTGTCGGCGTTGCGCCTGGACGCCGACACCAGTGCCCGAATCAGCCAGTCTTTCAGGATCCCAACGCACCCGATGCTCCGCTCGTACAGGTATTCCCATTCGTTGAGCAGCGCCGGCGGATCAGACAACGGAAGTTGCTGCTCAAACGATCGTAAAACCGTTCGGAATGCCTTCCCGTCATCTGGGTTGGCAACCCGGTAGCGCGGAAAATGGATATCAATGCTCCGGCGGCTCAACTGTGCGCTCAAGTTCCGGAACGCGAGAAGTTCATAGGTGCCCATGAGAACGTGAACGGTCTTCGTGCGGTTGGCCAACGATTTGATGACATCCAGTTGATCCGCAAGCCTCCTCCCAGAGCCCATCTTCGCCAGGTGTTGCGCCTCATCGATGAGCACGGCCGCGGGCCGCCGAAAGGCGAGCGCCCGCTCGACAGCGTGTTGGTACTCTGCTCCGACGGCTCTCTCGCTTGGCGTGAATCTCACGATCCGCTCTCCTTGCCGAACTCCCGCCGCAGGGTCGATCTTGTAGTCGACCAGGGGTTCTTCCATTTGAAGCAATAGCCGCCGAAAGTGGTCACGCCAACTGAAGCTGCCCGATTCCGGCGCAACGCACTCCATACTGACAACCGGAAAACGCCCGGCATCGACCTTGATCGCCGGGAGCATTTCGGCTGCGAGCATTTGCTCGATCTTCGTGCGGAGCGTCGTTTTGCCCACGCCGGTAGGCCCGAGGACCAGAATCAGGGAATTGGGTGGCACCTCATGAATCGCATTCACAAGGGCGTCGCGAGCGGTCACGAGCCACGGATGGGCCATCGTGTATGCCCGGAAATACCGGATGCGCGCGCTCCACGGCTGATTCAGCAATTCGCGGGGGAAACCGGCAAGAGCGTCTTGCATCAAAATTCCCCGTATGGCTCGTCAACAGTTCCATCATCCACTGTGCACACAACATTCAGGGGTAGTCCAGCCGGCGCCGGGTGGTTGCCCACGGCATCAGCATTTTCAGCATGGGTTGTGGCTTCTGAACGGATGACCCGGTGCTCGCGATCACGCAGCCGTTGGGTCAGCAAGGTCTCTTCCGCTTCGACGGACTGCAGGAATTCAGCGAGATGACGCGCGGTTATGGCAAATCCGGCCGAATGGTTTTGATGCTTCTGGCGCAGTTCTGTCGTGGCCAGCATGATCTCGCGCTCCGAGCGGCCCTTCAGCGTTCCGTAGCAGTCCGAATGGCATTGGAGCCACTGCCTTTGCACAAACGCGTAGGCGGTGCCGGCGTCAAATGGGTCGTATCGAACTGGGACCGTTTCACCTTCGACTTGCCGAAAAGCTGCGCACCAGTAGCAGATGTGATTGATTTTCACGCCTCTTGACGGCATCACCTTGGCCGCCCCTTTGGCAGTGGTCGGCAACGTCAGCATCAGAAATTCGTCGTTGTCGGAGACCATACGATGAATGCGCGCGCCGCCGGCGGCCAGACCCATTTGAAACGCTTCACGCGGACTCTGGCCAAGCGCCTGGTGCTTTATGGTGTCGTGAACCTCGTAAAGGTATTCCGCCAACCTCCCATGCAGTTCCGCCAAAGGCCATGCGGCAAGCCCCTTCGGATCCACGGACTTGGTAACCTGGCGGACGTTTCGCGTGATCTGGGTGTTGCCTCTCAGGTTGTGGATGAACTGGGTGTTCACAACACCGAAATACCTTTCGCAGATCGAGCCGAATCGCGCCTTCGCCGGCGGCCTCGTTTTCTTCGTGCATTCATACCGCGCCAGCAGTGTCTCGAAGTACGTGCTTCCAAACTCGCGACCTCCGTCGACAACCAGAATCTGCGGAAACCGGCTAAAGCGGCGAACGCATTCGCGCAGGACCATCATGCAAGAGCGGTAGCTCGGTGGATCGAAGGTGAGATAAAACGCCAAGGTCCGGCGAGAGAATGCATCGGTCAGCAGTGTCAGCCAGGGGCGGCCAAGCACCTGGCCGGAACCAGTGACACACTCCACGTCCAACTCGGTATGGTCCATGTGGGCTATCTCGAATGGGCGATCGCCATGGCGTGGTGTCTTGAGGTCGAGGTCCCAATAGAAGGCATCCAGTTGATAGCTGGCGCGCCGGCCTTTCCGCTTCAGTGCTTGATCGGAAGCAGGCCGCTGCCGCACCGCGATACAGAATGTCTTGTAGCTCGGCGTGGGGATCGCTTGGGTCTCGCAGGCAAGCTTCAGTTGTATCCAGGAGGCATACTTTGTCTTTTGTTTCAGCGTCTCGTAATCCCGCTCGATGTATTCCAGCATCAGACGATGAGACGTTTCCGGCAGTTTCGCGGTGCGATTGCCGCGGTCGCCGCACTGCGGCAGCAGGCCCAGGAACCCGCTTCCGTATGTTGCCTCGGCTTGCCGATAGCGGCCAAGCCATCGGAAGAAGGTTCGTATTGAAACTTCCGTGGTTGCCGGCATCGTGCCGCTGTCGAGATACTGGCGAATAAGGCCGGAGCGATAGGTGGCAACCTTCAGGTCGCCTTCGCTTGCTCTCGCGAGGCGATCGTCGATTGGCGCGTCGCTTCCAAGGTTGGATTGATCGCCGGCCACTTGCATGCGATTCTCGCGAATCAAAGCCTCAAAGGCGGCCACCGGCAGTTCGGTGAGTTTTTGATGTTCAGAGAGGAGGCTCACGGACGTCTCACCGAGGTTGACCACATTCCAGAGGCGGCCATCCCAGGTGATCTGGCTCCCACACTGCAATCTGGCCATGGGCAGAGAGGCGGGCCGCAGGGCGCCCCCACAGTTCGTAAGGGACGCCGATTCTGGCGTCAAGAAAACTTTCACCCGGGAGGGCTCCGCAAGCGGCGCAGCGCTCCAATCGGCGAAGAGGACTTCGGTCGCGATCATGCCAAATATGTTGTCGGGGGTGACAGAAGCCTGCGTCAATTGCAGCAGTTCCTCCAGCGGGAGGCCCGGCGTTGCCGAAACACACGCGACGGCCGCGTCGCGACTCGCCGGGGAAAGCTCCTGCAATCCGGACCGAAGATAATCCTCCAGGAACTGGACATTCCGCTGAAAGACCCAATCGATCTCTGCCGATGACCGGACGCGGTAATAAAGGCCCAGACCCTCCGCGTATACGGCACCTGGAGGACAACGCCAGTGCCCACTCTCGTCGGCGCAGTAGCGATTAGAGTTCCGCTCGCGGAGCAGTCGAAGGTCTGCTTCCGTTTTCCACTCCTCCCAACCGGCTTCCTTTTCTCGGATAACGAAAAAGTCCGGAGTGTGGAGCACACCCATTCGCTTTCCTGCGGGACTTTCATAGTCCAGCTTGATTGTCGGCGGCTGGTCAAAATACTCCAGGACTCCGGCGTCGTGCTCCATTTCGTAGATGCCGGCCAGTTCGACTCGATGGCTTTCGAACTGGACGGTCACGCCCATTTTCCTGCTGGGATAGCGCCCGGTAACGTTCGACTTTCCCCCTCCCACACGGCGTGAAGGGCCCGACGAACGAATGTGGCCTATTACTGAACGTGTTTGGTCCGGCATTTCGAGACGCTGGAACCAAGCCAGCACGTCGCCAGGAGCAAGCATCAGGTTGACCTCCCGCCAGCCCGCCTTTCGTTTTTCCGGGCGCGGACAAAGCGCAGCCCGGCCTCCTTCATCAACTCCTGAAGTTGGCGTCCGTTATCGACTGCCTTCTGAATCTCCGGCGCCAGTTCATCAGGTACATAAACCGAGAACCTGCGACTTCCTCGGTAGCCGGACAGGGCATAACTGCTATGGCCTTTACCTGATTCACAAGCGACGCAGTGCTCCCGAATGCACGGGCTCTTCCGCAGGGAAATGGACCCGCCAGCAACCGGCCAGAGCTTCTGGATGGCAGTCGAGAACCAGCGTCTGACCTCTTCCGGGGTTTCGGTTCTTTCCATTGTACAGGTGTTATATTGCACCTGTACCAAACATTTGTCAATGTTTTTGTTTGCCCGGCAAAAGGGCAGAACCCTACCGGGCCCCTTTTTGTCCGCCACGCCCCCTTATGCCAATAATGGATATGGAAGCTGAGATCGGCTAGACTGAAAGCGTATGGAGAAGAGCCTTCAAGCCGTGTACAGGGATGGCGTACTAAAACCTCTGGAGAGCGTACCGCTTGAAGAGAGGCAGCAAGTGACCGTGACCATCAGCGATCCAACTAACGTCGGCCAGGACCTCGCCGGATACTTCACCGCCGAAGAATGGGCCGAAGCCGTCCACGACGACATCAGCCTGGATGAAGTTAGACAAGCTCTCTCCACAATCCCCGGCTCCCTCTCCGATGCCGTAATCGCTCTCCGGCAAGAGCGCTGATTTGCCGGACTACTTTCTCGACACGAGCGCACTCGCGAAGCGCTACCACAAGGAGAACGGATCCGAATACATGGACCGCATCCTTGAGCAGCCGGGTTCTCGATCACTGATCTCTAACCTTTCGATTGTGGAGTTGGAGTCCGTTCTCGCCATCAAGACGAGAACAGGAGAGATCAACCAGCAGTCCTTGGAAATGGCCCGCCGACGTTTCCGGGCGGATCTTGCGCTGCAGCGCCTTCTTGTCGCTCCGTCTCTTCATGAGGGCCATTTCCAGAGCGCCAGGAAACTCCTCGTTCGATACGGGGTCGCGGAAGGACTCCGGACACTCGATGCGCTGCAATTAGCCATGGCCCTTGATCTGCTGCAACTGGGGCAGATTGCTGTGCTTGTCGCGGCCGACCAAAGACTCTGCCGGATCGCTTCATTGGCCGGCTGTTCGGCAGTAAACCCCGAGCAATCAGGCCCGGTCTTGGTTTGAGCTTTCCCCGCCGTGGCGCCCAGTGCGGACACCACTAACCGTCATCGCGAGTTCCGCACCGCCGAGTTCCACCGGATGTCACCTTATCCTTCCATTTTGAACTTGCTGCCACTTTATGTTCCCTGCAAGGTGCCCATCGAGCGCGCCTACTCATAGCATTTTCAACATCTGCACTGCCATTTTATGCTTCATGGCGCTGCCATTTTATGATTCAAGGCACACCGGCCGCCGGCATTTGAAGTCGCCCAGGCGGTCTTCCATGCGACCGCGACGGAGCCGATAGAGGGGGTGACTTTCTCTGGCGGCGAGCCTATGCAGCAGGCCGTCGACCTCCTCGAATTGATTGAAGAACTCCGAAAACGCGATAGCCGATTGAGCTTCGGTCTCTTCACCGGCTACACCGAGCGAGAACTGGCTTCCGGGCGGTACTTCTGTGTCTCGCAGGAAACCACTGCGCAAAAGATTGCCCTGTGGGCTCAGATCCGACAGCGTCTGGATTTCGCGGTGATGGGTCGATATAACCAGGGCCGGCCGGCGTCGGCGCCCCTGTGCAGCAGCGGGAATCAGCGACTGCGGTTGTTGAGCAGCCGTTACGATATGCGCGACTTCGCTCCGCTCCAGATGGAGATCACCATCATGGACGGAGGTCTGGCCCAACTCACGGGCTTTCCTATTTTGGGCGATCCGATTTAAGCCCAGGCCACCAGTTCACGTAATACCCCAACAGTACGCGGTGACCAACGCCACCACCAATCAAACATAACCCAAAGGAGTTTATGCCCAATGGCAACAATGACGATTCCTGAACTTGAAATCCATAACGCGGGGCTCGATCTTGCGCAGAAGACTGTCTGCATCAAGGTCCGGCTCCAACGGCTCGGCAATACCCGGAAGGTCAGCACCTCCCAAATCGAGTGCCGCCGGCGTAACAGATGGCAAGAAAGTATTGAGCAGCTGGATTCCCCTGGGCGGCGGCCCTCTGCAGCCAGCGCGCCGCCTCCGCATCGTCGCGGGTTACCCCACGGCCGTCTGAATAGGCACCACCTAGCCGAAACTGTGCGGTGTCATTACCCTGGTCGGCAGCTTTTCGGTACCAGCGCGCCGCCTCAGTGTAATCCTGCGTCACACCGAACCCCTGCTCGTACATAAAGCCCAGACTCGTTTGGCCGGCGGCGAAACCCTGGTCGGCCGCCGTCCGATACAGGCGGACTGCCTCGGCGTAATCACGCGCCACCGCCTTGCCGTCGGAATATATCGTCCCCAGACCGACCTGCGCCGGGGCGAAACCCTGATCGGCAGCCTTGCGAATCCAACGCAGCGCCTCAGTGTAATCCTGCGCGACGCCCTGACCCTGGTAATACCTATAGGAGATCTCGGTCTGCGCACCTGGATCACCCGATTCTGCACGCTGCCGCAGAGACGCGATTGACTCCCCAGGCGGCATTGCCCCTTGTTGAGCGTAGCCATGTGGAAGAATGGCCATTCCGATGAGCACAAGTGAGGTGAGAAACCCGATTTGGATTCGCGGCTGGTCACTGCGTCGTGTGAACATTTCTCCTCTTCCTCCCTAGAACCTTCGCCTACGGCGCGCGGTACCGAGCCCAACGCGGCACGAAGGTAATCGAACGGCCAAGCTAGCACCCCCGCATCCCGCAACAAGCCGCCGGTCGCGACTACAACCGCCTGTTCACACATGCATATGGCCGGCATTTCATTTCGGGGTATTTTATTGGCCCTTACCGCTAGCGCAGGGGCAGCTTTGAGGACTGAAGCTGAAGCGCTCTCAATCACAGTCAGCTAGTGAATTCTGCTATCATCCAATGCCAAAGGAAACGAACCGACTATGGGGCTCTGGAAAAAGATTTTCAGCCTTTCAAAGAGCGGCGCTGCTGCACAGGCAGCGCCTGCACCGCAGTCCGCCGAGACATTTTTAGCCCCCCTAACGGCCCAAGAACGAGTGGCCGTCAGCGATCTTTCGCCCCTGTTTTACCAGGTTGCCATAGAATTCAAAAAAACCGGAAAGCTCCTTGGAGGCGAGGTGCAACGCGGCGTCCTGGTGTTGCGGGGCGACGCCAAGGAACTCACCGGCTTGGATCAGGTCTATCCGAATGACAACCGAGGCGGTCCGGGAACGCCTACCTCCGGATCGATCGTTGACCCGACTTACGGGTCGCTGCTCGAATTGCTGAAGAAGCTGCCTGTTTCCGACCTTGAGAGGCTGGCAAAATGCGTGGACTTCTGCGTAGAAGCCACGCTTCTCGCTCAGTCAAAACCCACCGAAGCCGCCAAGTTGTATCAGCAGGCGGTCGAGACCAACCAGTACGATGACGTGTCGCGAATGAGCTATGGGTGCCTGCTGGGAATGCAGGGCAATTTTCGTGAGGGCGTTGGCTGGCTGGAAAAATCGCTGAAGCTCAATCCCGGGAACCAGCGGGCGCAGAGCAATCTTCAGGCAATGCAATCAGCGCTTGCCTCAAAGGAAGCGACCCCCCAGAGTATCCGGGAGGCGGCTGGCGTCGGCACGGCACTCTCGGCGTCCAATGACACGTCGCAACTAGTCTCCGCCGCCCTGGAGATCATCCGAAAATGCGTACACTTGGACGCCACCGCTTTCACCGTCGCTGGAGCAGGGTCCGAAGGTGCGGTCATGGACGCTGCTCGCGCTTTTGAAAGAGCACATAAACTCCAGCCGGAGAATCTCACACTGCACTTCGCCTGGGCCTCGGCGCTCCACCTCGCCATGCAGTATCAGACTGCGGAAGAGGAGATGAGACGCCTCGCTACAGCCAATCCTCAGTTTCTTCTTGCACGGTTTGCGTTAGATGGCTGGACGCAATGGAAATCCCCTTTCCTGACACCGGAATGGAGCGCTACGGTGACGCGAGGGCTACCAGTCATAGCGCCTGGGCTTCAAAGCACGGTTCTCCTCCCGGTCATCGACGGAATTACGCCCCGTGCGGCGCTGTTCCTGCGCGATAGCCAGGGCGATTTTCAGAATGCGCACGTCCTGAATTCTGCAAGGATCGACATCACCACCGTGATAAGCACGATCAATAAGCCACAGATTGTCACAGTCAATGCCTGCATATGGGATGATCCCAAGAACCCATTCCGGATCGAGGCCGTCGATTTTCCTCTCCGCCAACGCGGCCACATCGTCCGCAGAACGTATGAATACCTCTGCCTCAAGCAGGACCTGGACTTTGCGGTTATCGACGCACGAAATCGCGTTCTATTAAACAGGCGGATACCGATGCCCCGTCGGATGCTCGAAGCAAACCAGCAACTCCTGAAGCTCCTCCTTCAGTCCGATGGTTCGGACATCCCCACCGACGACGCATACTCGCGTTGGTACGATGCCGTTGGCAGACCCGCTATAAAAGCTCACCAAGGGATGCTTCGCCCTGCAGACGTTCGATATTGAGGCCCAGGGATGCCATACGAGCAGGAAATCGAGCAATTGGCAAAAGGAGCACTCGCTGCGCACGGACAGCTAAGGGAAGTTGTCTTCCTCGAGGCGAATAAAGACAGCATGCTTGTTTTTGCCGATGAGACGGTCATTCCCGTCCTGCACCAGCAGCACGGCTACGATATCCGCGGCGAGGCTTACGCAATGGAGCTTGCCCGCAAGCACAGCGGAACGGATTACTTCTCTCTGCTTGCCTTCGGCTATTCCGGAACCGGCCCTTCGTGTTATGCCGTCTTCTTGCGGACGGCAGGCTTTCAAGCTACGAACGTTGAAAACGTTTCCGCTCCCTTGCGGCTGAAAGCTGATGGAAGGACGGTTCAGGGGGCCGAGCGGGGCGGGTCAATTGAATGGTACGATGGCAGCGAAACGCCTGTCCCTGGCCGCAGTAGGACTCCTCCAAAACCAGCTGCGCCGCCAGTGCTGCGTAAGGAAACCGCCTACGCAGCACCAGCCGCGCAGACACCAAGTGCTGAGAAGAAGAAGTGGTGGGCCTTCTGGCGGTGATTATAGGTGCTATCCACGAATTCGATTACTATTTTCTCTCGATGCTGAACTTCACCCATCGACCGCCGTTACGCCTCGGCTGTTCGTCGGGATAGGCGGCTACTAGTCGCCAACCGGGTTCCGCCAAGTAGCGGGTCATGATTGATTGAATAGCTTCCTGTTGCGGTCGCCAGGCTGCGTCTGCTGTGAATTCCACGGCCAGCACTAGGTGATCCAAAACAATGGCATGCGGTTCCGTCGGTCCTTCGGTCGCCATCCCGGAGCAATACGTGCGTCCGTCCCTTTGGCATGCGCGCTTGATGTCTTCGAACATGGCTGGAAGGATTGTCTGATGCAGATACGCAGCCATTTCTCTGCCCGTCATTAAGTATGGCTTCTTCTGGCCGGCCGGTGCCGTGGCTTTTGAAGTAGCGCCGCCGCCGGCATGACTGAGCGCCTCCTCTGCCGCTCGCCGGACGGCTTCTTTCAATGTTGTATTTGCAACGACCGCGGTTAGGGTTTCGACCGCGCGCGGGCCACCAATCTGGCCAAGCGCCTCGGCCGCCGCTGCTTGCACCTCCCATGTAATGAAATTGGCATTGCCTCTGAAGTTCTTTCGGTCGCCCAGCGTTTCCACCAATACGTCCAGGGCGTTGGCGTCCTTCAGTTGCCCGAGCGACACCGCAGCGTTTCTCTTCAATTGCCAGTCACTGGCGTTCCGGAGGGTGGTCACCAGGACGTCCGTTGCCCGCTTATCACCGATTTGCCCGAGCGCCTTCGATGCTCCCAAGGCCGTATTGCACCAGCCCACCA
>OCTA010004669.1_pt1 | contig 11990 bp, 7 predicted proteins | sample 1538991 | NCBI WGS metagenome assembly OCTA01 (sample SAMEA3539302, study PRJEB22396) | soil metagenome | biome: tundra; feature: field; material: soil | place: USA | collected 2010-05 | depth 0.15 m | reverse complement strand
TCTGAATTGGCGGCCGCAAGCCCCTCACTCAGGACATTGGCCGGTATAAAACGACTTGGGGCCAGCGTGGGGAATCCGAGCAGCTTCCGAGTAGTGCGATCCACCCGAAAGGGTCAGTCTGGTCCAGGGCTCAGTTCGCGCGGATCAGGGCGGAAGCCACTGCGGGGCTGGTGGAATTCACGCAAACCCGGGTATTGGCGGCATCCTGAGCGCTCTCCGCCAAGGCGGGTTTGCCGCCGCTCACGGGCAGGACGGTGAGAAGGCCCGTCACGAAGAGTTTGATGGAGGCGATTGGCATGACATTTTCTCCTTGCTTCCGCCGGCCTTGTACCCCGGCACTCAGGACCCTCGGAAACGCGGAACCACACGGCTAACCGACGTACTTCGAGGATTTGTGACAGAATTCGCCTCATGGGTGGACCTCCCTCCGTCTCCCTGTTGCTGATTGCCTGGGGGCGAGGCGAGCCGGCGGCGCTCGAACAGCTTACGCCGCGGGTCTACCACGAACTGCACAAACCAGCTCGCGCCTACCTGAGCCGGGGGCGGCGCAACCAGTGGCTACAGCCGACCGCTCCGATCAAGGAAGCCTATCTACGCTTGCTCGACCAGGCGCAGCCGGTGCAATGGGAGAACCGGGACGCACTTCTTCGGCATCGCCGCCCGGCTGATGCGCATGATCCTGGTAGACCACGCCCGGGCCCGCCATGCCGCCAAGCGGGGCGGCGCTGCGCCCGCCGTCACGCTGGACGACTGCATGGCGGTCTCTCCCGGCCGCCCTCCGGATGTGCTGGAGATCGACGAGGCTCTCGACCGGCTGGCGGCGGTCGATGAACGCAAGGCCAAGATGATCGAACTCCGCTATTGGCCCGCGAACAGGTCGCTTTCGCCCTGGGCCTGACCGTTCCTACGGAAACCCCGCCCCGCGGATGGCCCGGCGCGGCGGCGCTCAGTTCCGTTTCCGGCCCGCCGTTTGCCGATCGCCGACGATTGCGGTGCAACTGCCGGCCTCCGACGAGCTGGCTGCCTGCCCGTACTCGAAGCAGGTCATTCCATTTGGGATCAGATCCTTGAAGTTGAACTCGACGCCATTCAAACTAAAGGTTTCGCTCGATACCAGCGGCGCCGAGAAAAAGAACTTGTCCGACGCCCAGCTATCGGCGCTTTGGAAGAGTCCCGCGCCCCTGACGAACTTGGCCACGGGTACCCCCCAGGTGCTCCGCTTGGTGAGGTCGCTCCAGTCCCGGGTATCCGGCCTGTTGCTGAAATAGATGGTGCCTTCTCCGGCGGGAACCACCGCGAGAGAGAGCGTCACATTCTTAATTCCCGTATTGGTAAACCCCGCATTGGCAAATCCCACTTGGATGCTCCAGTCCGATACCCAGATGAGGTAAGCGTGTTGTTTGTCGATGACCGGGACACCGGACGCGTCCGGCGCGAACAGGAATCCCAGATCGAGATCCCCAATCACCGGGAAGTACCAAACGCAGATGCCCGTCGAAGCCGAGGTCCAGGTTGACCCACCCGTGAAACCGATAACCACTTGGGAAGCGCCAGCGGGGTCGGCGGCGTTCAATGGAACGAGAGACCCCAGCAGCGTGATTCCCATCAGCACAACAACGGCGAGTTTCATACAATCTCCTTTTAGTCTAAAGTTCGTAGTGATATCAGGCCAACCCTTAAGTTGCCTGCACCCGTAATGCGGAAACCGGTACCGGAAAGGGTAAGGAAGGCAAAAAAACTTTGCGGTCCGGAAGGCGCTCCGCCGCTTCCGCGCGAAGTGATGGAATCGGGGCTCGACTCCGGCGCCCTGGGAACGCGAGCGCGCCCGCCATCAAACCCCCGCCGAACGCTTGAACGACCGCGCCGGCGATGGCAACACAGTATCAGCTCAATCTAATCGAGAGGTCCGGCCACGGGAGTTTTGGCGCCGTAGCCATTTGACAGCATCGTCCTACCGCGACAGCTCGCGCATTAGCCACACGCGAGCGAGTTTCCAGTCGCGCTTGACGCTTTCCGGAGAGATTCTCAGCACTGCGGCGATTTCCTTCATACCCATGCCGACGAAAAAGCGCAGTTCCACCACTCTGGCCTTGCGGGTATCGATTCGCGCCAACGATTCGAGCGCCTCGTCCAGATCCACCAGCCGGCTGTCCAGTTCGGGTAGGGCATCGACGGATTCGTTCAGATCCAGTCGCACCACCCCTCCTCCGCGCTTGCGGGACCCGCGGGCGCGGGCCGCATCCACCAGGATGCGCCGCATAGTTTGAGCGGAGATGGCGAAGAAATGGGCCCGGTCCTGCCAGCTTACACTGCTGACATCCACCAGACGCAGGAAGGCTTCGTTGACCAGGGCGGTGGCTTGTAAGGTGTTCCCCGGTTGCTCGCGTTGCATGTAGTGCCGGGCCATGCGGCGCAGTTCGTCGTAGACCAGCGGCATCAACTGTTCCAGCGCGGCGCGGTCGCCGCCGCTCCAAGCCCTCAGTAAATGCGTGACATCCGCGGTTGGAGAATCCATCCATCGGAATTATAGCCGTCGCCGCGATGTTTCGCGCGGCAAAATGCATGGGATTTGGGATATTGGAGTGCTATAATCCGCCCAGGCTGTTTATGGACCCAGCCCGCTGGAAACGCGTCGAAGAGATTTACCACGCGGCGTCGGAGCGGAAGGCGGCGGAACGGGCGGCCTTTCTCGCGGTGGCTTGCGCCGGGGACGATGACCTACGGAGCGAGGTCGAATCCCTGCTGGCGCAGCCGTCGGCGGAAGGCCCGCTCGACCGGCCCACGTGGGACCCTGCGGCAAGCTGCGGGGACATGTCTTCGGAGGCGGCCCGGCCAGCCGTCGGGCAGCGGGTCGCCCATTACGAGATTCAGGCCAAGCTGGGCGAAGGCGGCATGGGCGCTGTGTACCGTGCTTACGACACGCAGCTCCGCCGTCCGGTGGCGCTCAAGATCCTTCTGCCGGCGTACGCCTCCGACCCCGAGCGGCGGTCGCGGCTGCTGCGCGAAGCCCGCGCCGCTTCCGCACTGAGTCACCCGAACATCGTCAGCATTCACGAGGCCGGCTCCGACAACGGCGTGGACTTCATCGCCATGGAGTTTGTGGAGGGCAAGTCGCTGGGCCAGATCATCCCTGCCAAGGGCATGCCGCTGGGGCAGGCCCTGGACTGCGCGGTGCAGATGGCCAGCGGGCTGGCCAAGGCTCACGCGGCAGGTGTAATCCATCGGGATCTGAAGCCGGGCAACATCATGCTGAGCCGCGATGGACTGGTGAAGCTGTTGGATTTCGGCTTAGCCCGGCGCGTGGAACTGGGGCCGGGACACGACACCACGCTGACGATAGAGGGTCAGATTCTGGGCACGCCCTCGTACATGTCTCCGGAGCAGGCCCAGGGCAAACCAGTGGATGTCCGGTCGGACGTGTTTAGCTTCGGCTCGGTGTTGTACGAGATAGTGACGGGGAAGCGGGCCTTTGAGAAGGGATCGCACGTGGCCACCCTGGCGGCGGTGGTCGAAGTGGAACCGCCGGCGCTGCCGTCCAGCGTGCCGCGCGATCTGGAAAGAATCGTCACGCGCTGCCTGCGGAAGGACCCCGCGCAACGCTTCCAGCACATGGACGACGTGAAGGTGGATTTGGAAGAGCTGAAGAAGGAATCGGAGTCGGGCCAACACCCGGGGATAACCGCGGTTGCGAACGCCTCGCGAAAACGATGGCGCCGTCTGCCGCTGCTCCTCCTGGTAGCCTCTCTGGCGTGCGCGGTAGCGTTGTTCATTTGGACTAGGCCCGACCGTCTCCCCGCGGAGATGAAGCCGCTACTTCTGTTCTCGACGGGGGGGCAGATCTGGGGGGCGGCGTTATCGCCCGACGGCAGCCGTGTGGCATACCAGTGGGTGGCTCCGCCGGAGGCCTCGCACAAAGGGAACGATGACCCGTGCGGCATCTATGTCAAGCAGGTTCGAGGGGGTCCGCCGGTGCGGCTGACCCGCGACGAAACGGACCGAAGCCTGGCATGGTCTCCGGATGACCGATACATCGCATTCTGGCGGTTGAAGGAAAGAGCCATCCTGTTGGTACCCTCCATTGGAGGTCCGGAGAGAAGGATCGCGAAGCTGGATCTGGGGGGGCCTTCTTGGAACTACTCGGGTATCTCCTGGACGCCAGACGCCAAGTGGCTGGTTGTCTCGACGCGGGATTCGCCGAACGAGCCGTATGGGCTCTGGCTGCTCTCGGTGGACACAGGCGAGCGGCATCGCCTGCTCCCACTCCCAGCATCAGCAGCACCGTCGGGCGCCCAAGATGACGCCCCGGGCGATTTCCATGGAGCGCTCTCGCCGGACGGACGATTTCTCGCGTTCGCCAGGAGCTTCAGGAATTATGTGTTCCACCTCTATACGGTCCGCCTGACGCGCGACTTCCAACCGCAGGGTGCGCCACAGCTCCTAGTTGGCCAGAGCTACTGGGATGTCCTTGGGATCACTTGGGCGAGCAACAGGGACATCGTTTACTGCGCCGGGGGGCTGTGGCGAATGCGGGTCGGCGCCAGATCCCCCGAACTTCTGAGTTGGGCGGGATCGGGGGGCCTTCTGGGCCGACCTGTCGCGGCTGCGCAGCGCCGGCTGGCCTACGTGGTGAGTTCCGATACCGGGAAACTCTGGCGAGTGGATCTCCGCACCGGCGAGCGGCGAATGATCGTTGATTCCAGGTACTTTGATGAACATCCGCAGTATTCGCCTGATGGGCGCAAGTTGGCATTCCAATCCGTCCGTACGGGGAACACCGAGGTGTGGACGTGCGATGCGGAGGGTACGAATTGCCAGCAGCTAACCTTCTTCCAAGGGCCCACATGCGGCACACCGCGCTGGTCGCCGGATGGCCGCTGGATCGCGCTGGATTCGCGAGTGGAAGGAACAGCGCAGATCTACGTGATCCCGTCCGACGGCGGCACGCCCCGGCGCGTGACCGGCGACGACGCGCAGAACCAGATACCCAGTTGGTCCCGCGACGGCAAGTGGATCTATTTCGAATCGGACCGATCCGGACAGTGGCGGATCTGGAAGGCGCCCGTCGAGGGCGGTTCGGCCGTCCAGGTGACACAGAAGAGGGGGGGCATGGCATTCGAATCCGTGGACGGCAAGTACTTGTATTTCACCGAGCACAGCGGCTACGGTCTCTTCCGCATGCCGGTCGCTGGCGGTCTCGAAGTAGAGATCGCGCCGAAGGTGGTGATGTGGGACAGTTTCAGCGTCACGGCGAAAGGGGTCTATTTCCTCCCGGATCTGAAGAAGCTCCAATTGTTTGACGCAGCGACAGGCAAGATCACGACGGTGGCCAAGGCGGAGAAGTACTCGTTTGGCGGCGGATTTGGCGGCGGCATCAGCGTCTCGCCGGACGATGCCTACATGGTCTTCGCGGAAGTGGTGTCCGGCGGGTCGGACCTCATGCTGGTGGAGAATCTCCGATAATCGCCAGGCGCAGGCGATGGTGCGGCGTACGGCGAAGAGGACCGGGGCGACTCAAGCTGATCTGGAACTGGTCTCCGACGACCTTGACGCCCCATGGAATCGCCGGTGCCGAGAAGGATCTGAGGGGAGTGCTTTATTTGAACCCCGACTATGTGAGGGCCCCAGAACTGGTGGTCTCTCCGCCTGCTCTACCTCGGCCGCCTGGAAAGAGGCGCCGGCAAAGAACAAGCGAGCGGGGCAACTGGATACCTTGTCACTTCCGGTCAATCATTCTTGCATCCACGCTCTTTTGGCCTGCACTGTCATGATTGGGCGGCAGAGCAGGCGGAGAACGACATCGCTCAACTCCAGGATGTTCGGCCACCCGGAAGTTGGCCCGAAACGGCCTTGTGGGAGATTACTCTCGTGAAGTCCCGACTGCGTCATTTGGCAGCGCACTCTGCCGGGCGCACGCCGGTCACTCCGCGCCCTCGTGTGCAGCACGCCCCACGAGCCGCGCGCAGGCCGGCGGCGAACGCGCGATTCGCGCGTCGTCCCCACGCAGGTGCCGCGGCGCCGACGATCCCGCTGCCCCGGACTCGGGCAAGAAGGTGTCGGCGTCTACCCATCGGCTGCGGCTCAAAACCGCTGTGACGAACGCCGACGAAATGATCGTCGTCGACGCAATGCCGGCAGGTTTGAAAAACGCCGCAGACTCGAGGGAGCACGCACGCGGCGGCTTGTTCGTTCCCTTCGTTCCTTTCGCGCTCTGCGCGCCGGCGCACGCCGAGGTCGGCCGCCGTCGTCCGCCACAAGTTCCAGGAACCGCGCCCTGATCGCGCGGGCTTCACCTGCCTCGCCGCGGCCGCCGCGCTCCTCCACGAGTCGAGCCCGTGCGAGATTCCCAAACCGGGTGGCAAGTCCCTCCGTGCCTTGTCGCGTGATGATCAGATGCACAGAAACTCAGGAATGATGCAGCCGTTGTAGGACTCCAGCCGCCGCGCGCGTGCCGCCGCCATGCGCTCCTCGGTCCCGCCGACGCGCACGCCCGCGTGCCCCGCCGCGACGAACGTACCCTACGGAGGGAGAACCGCCCCAATTTGACCAAACTGCCCCGGACGTAGGGGCGCCACTCTTCGGGCGCCCCTACTGTCTGCCATCAGCTCGCCCTCTTCATCCCCAGGACTGTACGTTGGGCCCAGTGGCGGCGACCAATGGATCAGCGGCGCCAAGCGCGTCTCGGGGAGCGTGCCGGTTTGTTGGACGATAAGGCTGTTATCGCCAGAATCCTCTGTCGTGGACGTGTCCGCGCCCTAACCGACCGCTTCGCGTGAGATTTGTTTCTTGGGGTTGTTTTGGTTGCAAGCCCCATATCTCGGAGGAGAGACGCGAGACATGGGGCCGATAACACCCACGGAAGAACCAGACTAACGATGCGGCTCAGAAGGGCTTCTTCGGCAGCCGGAATCGTCCGCCCGGCGCGGGAGTAAGAAGCATTGGGTCAGAGTTGCTCGACGCTGACTGCGATGAGAACCAACCGGCCGTGTCTTTCTGTGCGACATCACATTCACGGGAAAACTGATAAGGGCGATACGTGAAGTAGGAATCGTCAGGCAAAGCTGCGTGACATTCTTCGGAATCAAAGAACTGCACGGTGGGCGTGTGGCTGAGCGCGTATTCTTTAGTGAAAATACTATGATCGCCTTTTGGAACGGCAAAAGAAATGTCCAGAAGGGCGATCATATACTTTGTAACCACTTCGTGCGCATCTGCGGCGGAAATTGTCGCAGGGGGCGGGGACGAACCCGTGGTCGCGCAGGGCCACGAATCTTCATTAGCTGCCAAGTAATCGGACGAAATCCAGCCCAGGTTAAACCAAACCCGGAAAGCATCGCAGTAATTGGTGAATGAATAGTGATTTGCGCCGTTGACATCCACGCGATAGGAATCGTGACGGTCGATTGCGGCATGCGGGCGTGCGATCCAATCCCTCAGGTCCGGGACCATGGCCTCGGATTGGTCTGGTGTCTCGCCCATAATCAAACTCGGCACCGAAACCCTGGCCAGCTCACGGTAACGGAGGAGCTGCGAGGAGCCATCCAGAGAAATTATTGTCTTAATACGGGGATCCGGGGGTGTCGGCACACAGGTGTTCGCGGGATAGGGCAGAGAATCGTTTCCCCAGACAACCGGCCACAAAGCGTCACAGACCAAATCGTCCCCGCCGGCAAGCGTATAGGTGGCGTATCCACCAATCGAATGTCCACTCGCGGCAATTCTTTCGGGGTCGATAGCGCGAAATAGTAGCTCCCCCCGCGTCACGCTCTTGGCAAGTAATTGCGTTATGGCAAAAGAGACGTCTCGGGGACGGTGGACCATAACCGTTAAGAGATCGTCGCTGAGGCTCCAGGACCACTGCCCATCGGCCCAGTGGTCGATTACCGCGACGACATAGCCGTGGCTGGCCAATCGAGTCCCTATGAAGATATAGCACCAATTGTCACAACCCGATGCAGGTGAAACCATCAGCAGTGGAAACGGCCCGTCATTAGAGGACGTTGGCGCCTCATAGGCGCGATCGAAACCAAGTTTCTCCCAGTCGGTCGAAACAGTAGTCGGCAGCTTAAGTGAGTACGGGTCGGTAAGGTACTGGGCCGGAGGTGTGGAGGAATGAATGTTTCCGGCATTGGCTGGGTACCAAACACTGATCGCCACCGGGCGGTTGCCAGCGTCCTTGTCGACGAATTGATAGCTGGTATGTCCGATTGCGTAGTGACCGAGCTGGCCCGGGTCATCGAGCCATTGTTGGGCGTTGACGGTAGCGCTCAGAAGCATGGTCAACCCCAGAATGCCCCAGAGATGCGCAACTCTGAGGCCAACACGTTTCAGTCGGCAGTTCATGTCTAGCATGTGGTCTTCTCCTTCCTCGAAATAACCGATCGGATCGGTAATTGTTGTGGGCAGGGGCTACCTCGATGGAAACCCCGGAAAGAACGGCAAGGGTACGCCGCTATTAGTTTGTGGGTAAATTCCCGGGTATGCGGCCCGGTGCCTCGCGGGTGTTGCGTCCCGTAGCAGGAACAGCGCTTCGGAGAGCCGAGACAATTACTCGTCGCGCCGAGCGGCGCCAGCGATATCGTCTTCCATGAGCTATTCATGGCCCGACAATGGGCCAGCGGCGTCGCAAAGTCTATGGACGGCGAGTGAAACGTCGCTGACATCGAAGTGATACCGCAAGCGCCTCAAAACAATTGAATTAGGCTTCTCACCGGCGAACGTTTGTGGTAGCGTGAAGCGAGGCTCTATGCCTGCCGCGGGGGCCGTACGGCTAGTTCGGTTCGGCGCGTTCGCCTTTGAGTTCTCTTCCCGGGAACTCCGGAAGGGCGGGACCCGGTTACGTGTGCCCGACCAGTCCCTCGCCATCCTGGCCATGCTGCTGGATCGGCCGGGCGAGCTGGTCACCCGCGAGGAGATCGAGGCGCGCCTCTGGCCGCACGGCACCGTGGTCGAGTTCGAGAACAGCATCAACTCGGCCATGAAGCGCCTGCGCGAGGCGCTGTCGGATGACGCCGCCAAGCCCCGCTTCATCGAGACGCTCCCGCGCCAGGGGTACCGGTTCATTGGCAAGCTGGAGACGGCGGCCCAAAGATCCCCCTTGGTGGTTCCGGGTGCGGCGGTCTCGCACTATCGGATACTGGGAGAGGCCGGGCGGGGAGCTATGGGCGTGGTGTACAAGGCCGAGGACCTGACGCTGGGCCGGGTGGTGGCGCTGAAGTTCCTCCCCGAGGAGTTGGCGGCGCATCCGCCGGCGCTGGAGCGAATGCGCCGCGAGGCGCGCGTGATCGGCGCCTTGAATCACCCCAACATCTGCACGCTGTACGAGCTGGGCGACGCGTCGGGCCGGGTCTTCCTGGCGATGGAGTTTCTCGAGGGCGAGCCGCTGCGGGCGCGGATGGCGCGGGGCCCGGTCACCCAGGCCGAGTTCTTCGAGATCGCGATCCAGATTGCCCAGGCCCTCGCGGAAGCGCACGGGCACGGGATCGTGCATCGCGACATCAAACCGGACAACCTGTTCGTAACCGGCTCCGGGCGGGTGAAGCTGATGGACTTCGGTCTGGCGAAGGCGAGCCAGGAAGACGGGGCCGTGGCGCAATCGGTGGGGACGGGGACCAGCGGATACATGTCGCCGGAGCAGGCTCGCGGTGAGCCGCTCGATGCGCGATCCGACATCTACTCCTTCGGACAGGTGCTGGCAGAGTTGGCGGGAGAGGCGCTGGCGTCCGGTGTGCCTCCGGTGATTGCGAAGGCGTTGGCGAGCGACCCGGCCGAGCGGTGGCAGACAGCGGCTGAGTTGCAGACCGCGCTGGAGGGGATACGGCAGGAACCGGGTGAGAAGATCGCCCGGCAGGCCTTGCGAAAAAGCCGTCGCCGTCTGATGCTGATGCTGTTACTGGCTGCCGTGCTCGTCGTCGTCGGCATTTACCACCGCGCGCGTCAAGCCAAGCCGCTGACGGACAAGGACTCCATTGTCCTCGCCGATTTCACCAACACTACGGGCGACAGCGTTTTCGACGACACGCTGAAGCAGGGACTCGCGGTGCAGCTTGAGCAATCGCCCTTTCTCAACCTGGTTTCTGAGCGCCGGGTGAATGACACTTTGAAGCTGATGGGCCGTCCGGCCGGTGACCGGTTGACGCCGGAGGTCGCGCGCGAGGTCTGCCAGCGCACGGGCAGCAGGGCCATGCTCACCGGATCGATTGCGGAGCTGGGCAGCCAGTACGTGATTGGCCTGAAGGCAGTGAACTGCGAAACGGGGGACGGGCTGGCGGAAGCGCAGGAGCAGGCAGCGGGCAAGGAAGCGGTGCTCAAGGCTCTGGACGCTGCGGCAGTCAGTTTGCGGAGAGAGCTGGGCGAGTCGCTCAGCCTGGTCCGGGAATACGCGACGCCAGTGGAGGAAACGACTACACCATCCCTGGAGGCGCTAAAAGCCTACAGCCTAGGAATAAAGACCGGCTACGCAAAAGGGATGACAGCCGCGCTGCCCTTCCTAAAGCGGGCGGTGGACCTTGATCCGAATTTTGCCATGGCCTACGCCTGGATGGCGTCTATCTACGCCAACCTAAACGAAGTAGGGTTGGGGGCCGAGAGTGCCCGCAAAGCTTACGAGCTGCGGGGGAAGGTAAGCGAACGGGAGCGGTTCTGGATCGAGGGGAACTACTACGGGTTTGCGACGGGAGAACTGGAGAAGGCGGCGCAGACCTACGAGCTGTGGCACCAGACCTACGCGAGAGATGACTTGCCTTGCACAGCGCTAGGATTCGTTTCCGCCACCCTGGGAAACTGGGAAAAGGCATTGGAGGTATGGCGAGAGGCGCTGAGGCTAGATCCAAGTAATGCGGGCAACTATCTCAACCTCGGCATGGCCTACATGGTCCTCAACCGGCCAGATGAAGCGGAGACGGTCTACAAGCAGGCGGAGGAACGCAAGCTGGAGAACGAACTCCTGCTCCTGAGCCGCTACTGGTTGGCTTTTCTGAAGGGCAACAGAACGCAGATGGCGGAGTTGGTCCTAGCCGCCACGGGCAAGCCGGGCGCGGAAGACCTGTTGTTAGCCGCGCAAGGGGACACGGAAGGTTGGTACGGCAAGCTGAAGAACGCACACGAGCTGACCCGGCAGGCAATGGATTCAGCCCAGCGCAACGATGCCAAAGAGAGTGCTGCAGCATATCAGGCAGCGGCGGCGCTGCGCGAAGTGGAGTCGGGAAACCGGGAGCAGGCCCGTGCCGAGGCCAACGCTGCGTTGAAGCTGGCCCCGAACCGCGATGTGCGGGTAATGGCGGCGCTGGCCCTGGCGCGGGCAGGCGATACGGCCGTGGCGGAGAAGCTGGCGGGCGAACTCAACAAGACCTTCCCGCTGGACACGCTGGTGCAGAGGTATTGGCTGCCCACGATCCGGGCGGGGCTCGCCCTGGAACGCAAAAACCCGAACCGGGCCATCGAGCTTCTAGGGGTGGCGAGCACGATTGAACTGAGCGGCCTTACTGGCAACCTCGCGATATTCATGAGTCCCGCTTATATGCGTGGGGAAGCCTATCTCATACTGCAGGACGGCAACCGAGCGGCAGCGGAATTTCAGAAGTTCATCGACCACCGGGGACTCGTGGTGAACTTTCCCTGGGGCGCGCTGGCCCGGCTGGGACTGGCGCGCGCGTACGCCTTACAGGGCAACACGGCCAAAGCCTGCGCCGCGTATCAGGACTTCCTCACACTCTGGAAAGATGCCGACCCCGACATTCCCATCCTGAAGGAAGCCAGGGCGGAATACGCGAAGCTGCAGTTCCAGTAGCCGCGAGGCGGAGGCGCTGGGTGTGCGCACGGCGAGGGGGCTGGGAGACCGCCGGCTCCTCGTCGCCGGTTCCGTTGTGCTTGCTCATTACGATCGCTGATCCCCCCGCCCGATTACTGGCGCGAAATCCCCATCCGTCCAGCTACCGGCTCCGACCGTGAATCACTGTCCACGGAAGACTTCCCGAATCCGCTAGCTCGGTTGG
>OCTA010004666.1_pt1 | contig 11995 bp, 3 predicted proteins | sample 1538991 | NCBI WGS metagenome assembly OCTA01 (sample SAMEA3539302, study PRJEB22396) | soil metagenome | biome: tundra; feature: field; material: soil | place: USA | collected 2010-05 | depth 0.15 m | reverse complement strand
TTCTGGCGACGAGTCGATGTTTTTGAACACATCGCCAGCTTCGGTTGCAGTCACTCCCGCCGGCAACGTGTCAGTTACCGATACCGGTGCACCGCTCGAGGTGGAGCCCGCCCCGACGTTGAAGACTTCGATCCGAATCGCGCCTTTATGACCCGGGGCAAGGTTCGTAGGGTAGTTGCGTGCCGAAAGCTCCCATCCCGGGCCGCAGCTCTGATAGGCGGACTTTGCGGGGCATGCTTCGAGGGCCGAGGCGGGGGCGCTCAGTGCCGCGAGGCCTCCGATGACAAGGGCCACCGCGGCTGTGATTCTCTTGGCGCGCATGCTCACTTGACCCCCCGGTTGGTGTGGGCAGACTTCTTCGCTTTCGTGGGGCCGTACTTCCTCCGTGCCTGCTTTTGGCACACCGTCCGCTTCGTCGTTGATCTGTGCTTCTTGCAGGCTTTCAGCGCTTTAGCAAGCTTTTCGGCCTTGATCTGGGCGGCAGTCTTGGGTTTGGCGGGCGGGCGCGCAAAGTTCCCGACACCGCTGAAGGTCGCGCTCGACGGAGTCGCGAAGGCCGGCGGGGCCGGCGGTACGCCTTGGCAGCCCGTGCCGGCGCACGCGAGCGAGGTTTCAGGGAATCCACCAGCAACCCGCACGTCATAGAGGTCGTTCTTTTCGTCACGGTCTTGCCTTACGAGCTGGGCACGCGTGGCGAGGAATACATCGCTGCCGCTCGGCGTCGCTTCTGCGAAGACGGAGCTTTCGGAGCTCTGTCCGCCCGACAGCAGAAAGACGCAGCCACCATCGCGCCGCGCCGGAGTTGTCCCTGGGCAGCTCGGTGTGCCTTCCTGCTCCCACTCATAGACGTCGAGCTGGCGGTTCGCGTCTTGCGAGACCAACGGTTGCGAGCTCGTGAAGAACACGTGAGCGCCATCGTCAGTGACCCAATGGCGCATGTGAGTCTCGCTGTAGCTCGGGGTTAGGCGGGTGCGCCCCTTTGTAGGCGGAATCGCGGGAGGTGCTCCCGTCGGGTTGCACGACGCGCAGATGATTCGGCCCGCATCTGCGGCGTACACAAACGCCTCTACTTCCACTTCGGGCGTGGCGCCTGTTTCAAAGACGCTGACGTTTCGATAGCCCGTGAGAGGCCTAAGTGATTGGAACACGAGATGGCGACCATCCGCTGTAACCTGGGCAGTTCGCGACCCGAGGTCCGGCTGCCAGTCGCCGTATAGCTCATTGTTTGAGAGAATGGCGCCGCTAACTTCGTTATCGCCCGGCGACAGGATCGCGATGAACGTCGGTTCACCGTTGTGAAACACGTAAAGATTGTCTTCACCTAGCTCGGCTTTTTCATTCCCTGCAGTTTCGTTGGCGGCCAGCACGCCCGTTGCGACGAGGTAGACGTACGCGCCGTCTTCGCCGGTTTGGTTAGTACCGATCACGCCTTGAACGCCTGCGTTTTCGTGTGAAAGGCCTTCCACGGCCAGCGCTTCCCGTGTGTGCGTGTCGACATCGAAGCGGAACAGCCCTCCTTCTGCGGTATAGAACGCGTAGCGGCCGTCGGGAGTAGCCGTCCAGAATTTGGCGGCTCCGGCCGACACCGGGGCGGTGCTCGTCCCGCTCTCGCGTACGTAGATGTGTTCCATATTCGGACCCGGTTGTGTGTCGGTCCAGAAGATCCGTGAACCGTCAGCCGAGATGACGTTGCTGAAGTCCGCTGGATTGCCGTGGTTAGGCGAGGTGCCGCCGAAGGTGGCGCTCGGTGCGGTTTCGCCATTTGGCAGCAGGTTGACCAACCCGAGCCGACCGCCCGTCGAGTCGTACAGGTTGCAGCTGAACGAGCATTTTTCGCCGTTTCCCGTGGCGGTATGACCTCCGCTCGGTTCTTCGGCTTCTTCAGCTTCTTCGGTCAGCGCGGCCTGGCTCTGAAAGAGGATCTGCGAGTCTTCGGCGGACGCCCCGGCGTACTCCGGTTCGCCGCACGCCAGCCTTCCATGTTCATGAGACTTCGTGGCGGTGATCAACGGTTCGTAGCTTCCGCCGCTGTGGTGGAGGTAGGGGACGAGCTGGCATTCTCCCGGCGCTCCTGGTGTTAGTGGCTGAAACGGCCTCTCACCGGATGGTTCCCATCGCAGGAGCCATGACGTCAGATCGCTCGAGAAGCTTTCGAAGTAGGCTCCTTCACCGGTCTGCGGCACCGTGATGTCGCTCGCCAGCCAGCCTTCTGCCGTTCGCTTGCCCAGCCACTCGTTGCCGCCGCCTGGAGCAGTCGCGCCGTTGCCACCCGCAGCCGCCGCTCCCCCGACGTATGCGACGGCGTTGCCGTCCGCGGAAGCCTGGACCAAGCGGCGCGAGGTGATAAGGCCGTCCGACGAGCCGATCAGGTCCGGTGAATAGACTTCACCGAACTTCCCCGTCGTGGAGACCAACTCGTAGGCTCGTTCGTCGGGCAACAGCGAGACCGCGGACGGCGTCGAGGTGGTGGAAAACGCCACATCCGCTCCGAGAACCACACCGAGTTCGTTGCTTGCCACGAGGCGCGCGTGGTAGGCGGTGCCGGGCTGCAGGCCAGCGACCTGGATCTGAACGCCGGCCACCTGGTGACCCGCACCGAGACTGCGTTCGGGCGTGCTGGAGCCGTATCCGGTGGTCGTCCCGTATTCGAGATGGTAGGTCGTCGGCAGGCCGCTGGGGTTGATCTGGGCCGCGACCGTGGCCGTGGTGGGTCCGACTTCTGAGGCGGATTCGCCTTGGATGGTCGGTTCATCCACGGTGTAGAAGGTCGTGTCGCCGCCGCTCGTGGAGCCGTTTTTGTTTGCGACGACGAGCCGGAAATGATAGGTCGTGCGGGCTGTCAAGCCGGAGATCTTCCCGGTCACAGGCACCGGCTGCGTGCCTGCCGGGGTCTGTTCACACGCGACTTCCTGGCCGTAGGCGGTGCTTTCGCCGTATTCGAACTTGCATTCGGTGAGCGGTTCGCCTTCCGGGTTCACGCTCGCGTTAAGGGTCGCCGCGGACGAGGTGACTTCGGAGGCACCCTGTTCGCTTACGCTCGCAAGCGGCACGAAGTTGAAGAACTCGACGCTGTTCGCGCCTCGCTGGCTGGCATAGACCGTCGCCGTCGCGCTTGAGCTGTTGACGGCGACGCCAAAGGATTCGGAAAGCCCGATTTCGGGCAGGGTTTCCAGCAGCGTCAGTTCTTCGCCGTTGGCTTTGACGGGTCTGTATATCGCGATGCTGCTAGGCCCTCCGCTTTGTTTCGTTTTGTCGACGAGCAGGTCCCCGGTGGCGGCATTGCTCGCGAGCGCACTCACATGCAACTCACCAGCTTCGGAAGCTTCGCCAAGCTGTGCCAATTTGGCGCCCGTCGCAGATTCGAACTGCAAGGCTGCTTCCTGAAGAGCGATGACGTAGACGTTGGCGGCATCCACCGCCATGCCGGGCACCGCTTTGTGTTCAGTGTTGAACGCCTTTATGAACGTTCCGGTGTCGCTGAACTCGTCGACACGGCCTTTTTCTTCGCTTTCGGTGTCATACACCCAGACGTTGCCAGAAGGATCGACCGCGACGCCATGAATTTCTACGAAGGAAATCAGTTTGCTACCCGCGCACGATGGCGGCAGTTCGCCCGGGGTTTCGCAGATCCCGGTAAGCTGGCCTTCGTATTTCCCGGTCGCGCCGAACCTGTCGATGACGTTATGACCAATATCGGCGAGGTATACGTCGCCGACCGCGGGGTCTTCCAATACCGTCTTGCCGGAGTTGTCGATCGCGATGCCTTCAGGAGCGGAGAGCGGTTCGGGAGCTGTGGCGCCTTTTTCGTTTGGAAAGGTGCCGCTGCCGTTGAACTGGCCTTCGAATTTACTGCCGGTAGAGTTAAACCACTCCACACGGTTGTTGCCCTTGTCAAGGACGTACACGTCGCCCGCGGTAGGTTCGACGAGCGAGTCGTTGACCGCGATCGAGGTCGGTTCTTTGAACTTGCCTTCGCAGGGTTCGAGGGGTTCGACCGTGCACGGGCCGCTACCGAAGGAGCCACCCGGGACGTATACCTTGGCGGCTGAGGCCGGGGCGCTCGCGAACGCCAAGACGGCGAGAAGCGTAGAGAGGATCGCCAGAAGCGAGGCCGAGAGGAGACGCCCAGCGGGCGAGGGCGCACGGGTCCCTTTGGCGGGGAGGAGGGCACGGAGCGTCGCGAAGATGCCGGTCCGGGGGGAGCGGATCTTGGCGGGGTGCTCTGTGGTTCTCACCTTGTCTCCTTGGTTGTGGTGGTTGTGGGGTTGCGGGACTGCATGGGCCTCACGCGGCTATGACCGGGGAGGACTCGGGTCGGCGGAGGCACGCCGCGCGTGTACCCCCTCCGGGCTGCACAGCAGCCCTCCGGGGCACTGCGCGCGGCTGAGCCGCGCTTGCGGGGTGGACACCCCCTGCGGGGGCGCAGGAGATCCATAGAGGCGTCCGTGCCCCTGGGACGTGTTTTCCTCTTGGCCGGGCACACGAGGTGGCTAGGCCTTTACGGTCTTGGTTGCGCTTCCGGTACGGCCGGACACTGTCTCGCTTGCCTTGATCTTGAGCTTGCTGCCGTGTCTCTTGGCCGCGCGTCCCGTGGCGTTGAGGGGCACGCTGATCGCGTGGGTGCCGGCCTTCACGCCGCGCACGGTCTTCTTCCTGAGCCCCTTGCCGCTGATCACGACCGTGCCGCCTTGCGAGAGCTTCACCGTCACCACGACCACGTTGCCCTTGACCTTGGTCTTCGTGATGGTGACCCCGGGCGGGCAGCCGGTTACGCCGATCGCGGTGTTCTGCGTGATTTCAAGGCCGTTCTGAGCCTTGAACCGCGTCGGCATCACCAGCTTCTGTCCGCAGAAGCTGCCTTTCGCGCTCGCGGGCAGGTTCGCCGCGAACTCCGAGGCGGGGCCCGTGGGAACCGTGACTTCGATGTTTTCAAACGGCACGTCCGGCGTGTTGGCGAACGTCGCGCTGGTGACACCCGTCTTGCCGTTGATGAACGTTTCGCCCGTCAAATCGACGGTCACGCCGTCGCCCTGCAGGACGAGAACCGCATCCGGGAACTTCGCGCCTCCGTGGGAGACGAAGTACACCGGACCCTCCAGCGGGACCGGCAGCACCGGCGTGTGGACAACCGCGTGGCCGATCAGCGAGCCCGGCGGGCACGCCGCGGGGTTCGCGTCAAAGACGCTCGCCAGACACGCTTTCTGGATCGTCGTGAGCCTCACCGGCAGCTGCTTGGGGATGTTGAACTTCGCCTCTCTGACCCACGACTGGCTGCCCTGCGCGCCCTTGGGGTATGAGATCTTGAAGAACAGGCTCGCACCGTTCGCTTTGGAGGACTTGGCGGCGGTGGAGACCGCGAAGCTCGGGGCGAAGGCCAGAGACGCGCATCCGGCTGCCTGGTAGTGGGCGGACAGGGGGGTCTGGGTTCCTGTTGTTGAGGTTGCCGTGCCTGTTATTGCCTTGGTTTCACACGATGTTGGGTTGAAGGTGAAGTTGGGGCGGTTCAGGTTTACGTTTACTCGCTGGATTCTCAGGGGGATGCCGTCGCGGATTGTTGGGAAGGGGTCGGAGACGTCGGTCACGTGCGCGTCGTTGGGGTTGATGAAGAGGGCCTGGCGGATCACCACCACTCCGAGGTCGAAGGGGCCCGCTATCGCGGGGACGATGATCGCGATGCCATACGGGGCTCCCTTGTAGGGGCCCGTCAGATACGCCTTGCCGCTGACGCTGTAGGGCTGGGGGCCGGGGCCGGTCTGCGTCGTCACGGTGCCCAGGAGGCTCGATTCGGGGCAGCTTGGGCTCGCTGCCTCGGCTGCGCCTTCGCCCGGGGCGCTGCGCGCCTGGGCGGCGGCTACCTGGGCTTCGGTGCACTGGCCCACGCCCGCGATCTTGCCGACGAGGCCGGTTGGGAGGTTTGCGGTCAGGCCGCCGAGGCCCTGTTCGTCATCCTGCTTTGAGATTGACAGCGTGAACGGGGAGAAGCTCCCCGCCTGGTTTGAGGTGGTGCCGGCGCTGAAGGCGGGGGTGAAGCCCGAGACGCAGCCGTTGTTGATTGCGAAGGTGTCCGAGGGGGTGGCGTCGGGGCCGGATTCGGGGGCCGACCACGGCTTCATGTCGCTCGTGGTGGTGTAGGTGCCGCACGCTTCCGGTGTCGCGAAGTCGCCTCGGGCGCCGCCGAAGCCGTGGAGCTTCAATTCCGAGTACGGAATCTGCGGCCCATCGTTAGAGACAACGGTGATCTGGCCCGTGGCTTCGTTGGTTTCCAGCTTCGCCGGGACCTTCACGATCGTGCCGGTCCTTTCGTCATCGATCACGAAATAGCCCGCCAGCAGGCTGCCGTAGGGGTTTTCGTACTGCGTCGCGATGTACAACGAGCCGTGCAACGTGCCTTCGATCAGGGGGCTCGTCACTTCGACGGTCCCCACCTTCGAGGCGTCCGGGCAGGTCGGGGCCGCCTCGGTGAAGTTCGAGTAGCCAGGGTTTTCCGGGGAAACAACGCCCTTCCAGCCGATCTGGGCCTCGCTGCACGCCGCAAGGCCACCCGCGGCGGAGGGGTCGATCGTCAGGCCCGGCGGGAGCGTGGCGCTCACATCGCGCAGCGGCGGGGTCGCCAGCGTCCCCGGGGTCTCTGGCTGCGGGAACCTCAAAACGGCGTTCACACCCGTCGGGGCATCCGCCGTGGTCGTTTCCGGTTTAACCGTGAACTCTTCGGCCTGAAAGCGAAGCAGGTTGCATCCGGTCACGGGCGGGGATTCGGAGACGCTGCTCGCCCAATTCGGGTCGCTGAAGTCAGGAGTGCCATCCGGGTTAAAGCGGCCTGGCGCCTGCCAGGAGTCGATGTGGATGGTCGTCTTTAGCGGTTCGCCCGAGCAGTCCGCCGGGTTGGTGAAGAACGCGACCGGCGTGTTGCCGGTTTCGTCGACCTGCGCCGGGTTGCCGTAGAAGGTCGCTTCAATGCGGTTCAGCGTGATCTGCGGCGTCTGCGGCGCGATCGTTCGGAGCACGTAGCCCGCCGAGCTCGGCACCACGCTCGAGTAGAGGACGTGAGAGCCGTGGATCAGGTCGTAGAAGCCGAACTCGGCTGCAACGCCGCGCTCGGGCACGATATTGTAGATCGGGCTGAACACCTGAGCGGCCTGCGTGTGGGGCTGAGTTTCTAGGTGCCCGATGACCGTGCTCGGCGGGCAGTGGTTTTGGGAGGAGAGCTGCGCCAGCGTGCACTGCGGCGTCGCCAACACGGTTCCGAGGAGACCCAGCGGCAGGTCAACCACGACGTCCCTGACATCCTGGATCGCGGTGTCCGTTTCTGGAAAGCCTTCGGGGTCCACTCGGAACTCGTTGTTGAGGTCGATCGTGGTCGTAAACTCGTAGGGGTGACCGCCAGCCTGGGTATCCGGGAGGCCGTCCACGCCTGCGCTCAGCGCGTTGAAGTAGCTGCTCCCGAAGGGTGCCGGGACTTCGCTGACTTCGTTCTGGACGCGGCTTGTTGCTTCCGGCACGCCGCCGCCGGAGATCGTTGCAGTGTTGGTTAGCGGCCCTGAGGCGCCGGACATGGTGACAAATACAACCATTTCCAGGATGTCGTTGGGAGTGACCGGCGGTTCGCCGAGTTCGTTGGTCGCGATTCGACAGGTAACGGTCACGGTGTCGCACAGTTTGGACGAGCTGCCCGGGCCGTATAGTTCTGTTCTTCCCCCGAACAGCGATAGTCGCCCGCGCCAGAGCTGTATTGCCTGCACCGTGACGCCCGGCGGGAGCGAGTCCGCGATCGTGATAGGACTGCCATCACTTGAGCCAGTCCCGGCGTTCCACAGTGTGACGTGGTAGGCGTCACAGCGTCTGAAATCGTTGAATTCTGTGGCGCCCTTGAGGCATGCGGCGCTGTCTTTCGCTGAGAAGCGCGTGGGCGTCGGGTTCGTGTCGACTGCCCAGCGGGGCGGCGCCTGGGCCGCAATCGCGGGCGTCGCCACGAGCATCAATACGCCGAGCGAGATCCAACCGATAGCATTGCGGCGCATTAGAAACCCTTCCTCGTAGGCTTGGATGTCGTGCGTGATCGGGGGCGCTCGCTGGCGTTGGAGCGTGGCCCGTAGCTCCTGTGAGCCTTGGATTCGCACGCTCGACGCTTGCGCCCGCGGGGTTTCCTGCGGCATGCCTTCAGCGCGCTTTGGAGCTTGCGCGCCCGGATCTGGGCCGCCGTCGGGGGGCGCGGCGGGGCTTTCGTGGCGGGCGGGGGGTTGCCCGGTCCGCTGAAGGTGGCACTCCCTGCGCTCGAGACCGGCGGTGTTTCAGACCCGGGGCCATGACAGGCTTCGCCCTCACAGGGCACGGGAGTGGCCGTCGGTTTGATGCACGGTTCGCTGGCCGTGCAGACGCGTGCGTCGTAGACATCCATCGCGGTATCGCCGTCTTCGGGGACGAGCTGGTCGGCGGTCGAGAAGAAGACATCCTTGCCCGTCGCGTCGGTGCCAAGCAGGCACACCGTTGACTTACGTTCTTCGCACGGCTTGGCGGTGGAGGCGGCGGTGTCGCGCCCGTCGGAGATCAGGTGGACTTGGCCTTCGTGCCACTCGTAAACGTTTTCGGCGTAAGGCGGGTCACCGGAGTTTTCTTCCCCTGAGATGCGCACGTTGTTTGACGCTCCGGGGGTCAAGCCGGTCGGGCTGTCGAAGAACACGTACGAGCCGTCGGCTGACATCGTCGGATCCGTCCGCGCCGGGGTTTCCGCCGTGGGGGCCGGAAAGAACGCGTTGCCAGGATTAGCGTTGCCGTTGTCGTTAAAGCCGTTCTCCCCAACCGAAATCCGTGTGAGCTGGGCGGTCTGGGCGTCGTAGCGGAACACCTGAGCCGACCCGGTGGTGCTCGAGTCGTCCGCGGTGAGGTTGCCACGGCTCCTGAACACGAGGAAGCGTCCTTCCTGCGTCACATTGTCGGTGAAGCTACGCGATGTCCACTCGGCGTTGGCATCGATTTCGTTGTCGGCTTCAGGGACCGTCGCAATAAACGCCACTCTGCCGGCGGGGTACGCCGCGTCGCGTTCGTAGACGTACATGTTCTCGCCGCCGTTCCGCGGCGTCTGGCCGCGGCTGTTGGGCACAGCGGTCAGTACTCCGCGCGCGATGAAGTAGACGTGCGACCCATCCGGGGATATCGAGATGACGCCCTGTAGGCGGGGGCCTTCGCCGCTTGTGTCACCCGCAGAAATCGCAGTGAGATTCCTCCCCGGGGGGTTCGCGAAGTCGTACAGATATAGGTTGCAGCCGCTCCCGGGGACCGTGGCACAACGTGTACCGGCCGCGGTGCCTTCCGGGGCCTCGCTCGCGTTGTCGGTCAACTGCTGCGTGTCCTGGAAGACCACCTTGGACCCGTCACTCGACGCGCCGACGTAGGACGCGTCTCCGGGAGGAGAGCCCAGGCAGCCTGAGGCTGCGCCGCATTCGAGCGGCGAGCGGATCGAGAGCGGCACCGTTTGCGACTCGTGAATGCGGGCGAACAGCTCGTCCGCGGGTACGGGGATTCCCGCATTGGCGCCCGTGCCTGATGGACACGGTTCTTGATTGGCTCTTTGCGCGACGAAGAACACCTTGCTGCCGTCGGCCGACATCACGTTGTAGTCGGCGCCTTCGTGCCCCAGTTGCGTGCCGCATTCACTGATGAGGTCGGTGCTCCCGTGGCCGCCGGTGACACCGACGAGGAGCGGAGCGCTGTTGCCCCCACCTACGTACTCGTAGGCGGCGTTCTCTTGGAATCGTTTCGTCCCGTCGAACGGCCACCTCGGTTCGTCGACGTAAACGAGATGCGAGAGATCGGCTGTGGCGTGCACCGTGATGGAGCCTACTATCGCTTGACCAAGTGTCCCAGGCGGGGCGGTGGGTCCGATTTCGGCAAAGGTGCCGTTCGCGGCGCGCCCGTACCACCTGTATTCCCACGATGACGGGGGGGGCATCGAGAATATGGACGTGCCGGCTTCTGCATCCACGGACCAGACGCTGTTGTTCGCGAACTGTGAGGCGGGAGGTGCGAGCGGGGTGTTCTGCCAGCCGCTGCTCGTGCGGGTGAATTCATACGGCGTGCCGACCTTGGCTTCCACCGCGGGGCAGGATTGCGCTTGGCCGAAGCATTGCACGGTTGACATAATCAGCCGGGAGCCGTTGTCGGCGATCTGGGGTTCGAGGCCGAGGAACACGTCGCCGATCAGAGCGGCGTTCTTGTGTGGTGGCGTGACCATCTCGTAGGCGCGGTTGTCTGGCAGCGGTTCGCCGCCGGGGAGGTAGACGAAGGTGTGATCGAGGGTGGTGGTGGTGCCCGCGGCGTTGGTCGCGGACAGGCGCCAGTGGTATTCGGTGTTGGCGGACAGTTCGGTGAGGTGGACCGTGACCGGGACCGCGGTGGTGCCCGAGGGGAGGGTCGACGGTTCACACGGGAGCGGGGTGCCGTAGCCGGTCGAGGTGCCGTATTCGATCTTGCATTCGGTGACGGCCGCGCCGTCCGGGTTGATCGTCGCGGTCAGGTCCGCCGAGGCTTTGGTGATGGACGTCGCTTCCTCGTGTTCGATCGAAGGCGGCCTCTGTGTCAGCGGCTCAGGCGCACTCACGGTGACTTCGCCGACGGCGTTTTCAGCGCGCAAACAGAAGCTGTAAGGGGCGCCCGGGTGCAGGCCGGTCACGATCGCTGAGACGGGCTGCGGAGAGGCAGCCGTAGAGGATGCCGGGGCGGTCGCCTGTTCGCCTTCGCCCTGGCATTCCGTCGCGTTCTGGCGATAAAGGAACTGGTATTTTCCCGGTTCGCCCACGGCGTGGGGGTTCAGGACCCCGTTGAAGGTTGCGGAGGAGCTGGTGACTTCGGTCGCCGGGCTCTCTTCGGGAGCTTCCGGGGGGATCGCCGCGGTAAACGTCTTCGGCGTGCTCAGGGTGAATTCGCCCAGTGCGTTGATCGCCTTGACGCAGAACGTGTAGGGCTTGCCCGGTTCGAGGCTGGAGACTTCCGCGAACTTCGTTTCGCCCGGGGCGCCGGCCGTAGAGCCTTCGGGGGTTTCCGCGCCGCCCGTGCAAACACTCGCGGACTGCGCGTAGAGGAAGCGGTAGTGGCCCGGTTCGCCTTCTTTGAGCGGGTTGACGACGCCTACCAGTTCCGCAGAAGTGGCCCTGCGGCCTTCAACACCGGTGGCTTCAGGGGGTTCGGGTTTGGCGGGGGCGGCGGTTTTGAAGATGACCGGAGCGCTTTTGGCCGTTTCGGCGGTCAGGTTCGTGATCGACAGGCAGACCGTGTATTCGGTGGAGGGGGTCAGGCCTTTGACCTGTTCGGGCGGGAGCGGTTCAGGGGCACCGCCCAGCGCCAGACCGGGGGCGGTTTCTTTCCCCCCGGCCCCGGTGCATTCCGTTTTCGAGGCCCGGTAGAGGAACTTGTAGCTGCCTTCCGCGGGGACGAGACCTTTCGGGCTGAGCGTGCCGTTGAAGGTGGCGATCGAGGCGAAGATCGGTTTGACGGTCAGTTCGGGGGTTTCGGGGGCGGCGGCCAGGGCTGGGGTGGCGGTTAGGGCAAAGGCGGAGAGGGTGAGGGCGGCGCAAAGCGCTGTCCTTGATGCACGCCTGCGCGAGGGCGTAGGTGTCCCTTTGGGGCGGAGGTGGGCGCAGAGCGTCGCGAAGATGCCGGTCCGGGGGGACTGGGTCTTTGCGGTTTGCTCCGTTGGCTTCACTGGTGTGCCTTTCTCGTGGCTGTGGTGATGGTGGGATGCACGCTTCGCGTGCGAGGGAGGGGTTCTTCTATGCACGCTCTGCGTGCGGAGGAGGCGTTTGGGATGCACGGGGTGCGTGCGGAGAAGCCGTCTTGCATGCACGGTTGGCGTGCCAAGAGGCGGGATCGCCCAGTGACCTGACGGGTTCGCACTCCGGGGCGGGGATGCACGCGCCCGCTCCGCGGGCGCGTGCAGGCGGACAGGTACATGTGAAGTGACACGGGTGTGTCGGTGAGCTGGCCCGAGCGGGCGTTCGAGCGG
>OCTA010004665.1_pt1 | contig 11995 bp, 8 predicted proteins | sample 1538991 | NCBI WGS metagenome assembly OCTA01 (sample SAMEA3539302, study PRJEB22396) | soil metagenome | biome: tundra; feature: field; material: soil | place: USA | collected 2010-05 | depth 0.15 m | reverse complement strand
GGAGTGCAGTCGTGTGCTCTTCCGATCTCCGCCGCCGATGTGGCGCTGACCAACGGCGGCGGCGTGCGCGCCGATCTGCCGGCCGGCCCGCTGACCTACGGGCGGCTCTTCGAGGCCCTCCCCTTCGACAACCGGTTCGCCACCGTCCCCCTGACCGCCGCCGATCTGGCGACGATCGTCGCCCGCAACCTACGCCACGAAAACGGGATCATTTCCATCTCCGGCATTCGCGCCCAGGCCCGCTGCGCCGGCGGGGAGCTCGTCGTCACCCTCCTTAGGCCGGACGGGCGGACCGTGGCGCCGGCCACCCATCTGACCCTGGTCACCAGCGACTTTCTGGCCACCGGCGGCGATGGCCTGCTCCCGGCCGATCTCCTGCGACGGGCCGCCCTGGAAGACGGCCCGCCCATCCGCGATGCCGTGGCCGACCGGCTGCGGACGGGCAAGACAGCGCCCAGCGACGAGGATCGCGCCCTTTTTGACCCAGCGCGTCCACGGCTGGCCTACCCGGAGCCCCGTCCGGTGCGCTGCTCCAGTCGCGCGGCGAATTCGCCGTTATGATCTGGAGAGAAGGGATTCGCATGGCTCTCGCGCCCAATACGCCTGCGCCCGCCACGGGGCTGACCACCACTGCCGCGCCGTTCATCGAGGAGGCACGCGCCCACCGCGAGATCTACATCCATCAGCCCTATGAGCTCTACTCCGACGACAACCAGGCGACCTGGGGACGCCTCATCGGGCGCATGCAGGACCGCTGGGGGCGTTACGGCAACCGGCGCTACCTGGAGGGGCTGGACAAGCTGCAGCTCTCGCCGGCGCGGATCCCGCACCTCGAGGACATAAACCGCTTCCTGCAACCACTGACCGGCTTTTGCGCCCGCGCGGTGACCGGCTACGTCCCGTCGTACCTGTTCCTCGACTGCCTGCGCCGGCGCGAGTTCCCCACCACGGTCACCATCCGCGACAGCGCGCACCTCGAGTACCTGCCGGAGCCCGACATCTTCCACGACGTCGCCGGCCACGTCCCGATGCACACCGATCCGGCCTTCGCCGAGGCGCTGGTCCGCTTCGGCGCCTGCGCGGCGGCGGCCGCCCGGCGCGTGGCGGCCACCGCCGATCAACACGAGAAGCTCCGCCGCCTCACCAGCAACATCCGCGCGATGTCGCGCTTCTTCTGGTTCAGCGTCGAGTTCGGCCTGATGCGCGCGTCGCCCGGTGCGCGCGACGGAGATCTCAAGGTCTACGGCAGCGGCCTGCTCTCCTCTTTCGGCGAAATATCGCACGCGATCGAGGCGCCCGAGGTCGAGCGCCGGCCGTTCGAGATCGAGCGGGTGGTCAACCAGCCGTTCGAGATCGATCACTACCAGCCGCTGCTCTTCATCGTCGACTCGTTCGATCATCTCTTCGCGCTGGTGGGCGAGCTGGAAGCCTGGCTCGTCGCCGGCAAGCTCGACGACGTCGCGGGCGGCGAGCCCGAGGTCAAAGAGGCCGATCTGGCCAGTTTCCTCGCCGCCAAGCACGACTGAGGCGAGCGGTCCTGAAGCCGCTGCCAGCGCGCACCCACGGGGGCTCCGGGCCGCCGTTTTCGATGTCGGAAAATTGTCTTTAGTATGGGGTTGCGATGACCAAAAAGGTTCTGGTCCTGACGTTGGTGGTGGCGGCCGGCGGCGCCTGCGGCGGCGGTCAGGCCGGGAAATCCGACGGTGGCGGCGACGGAGGGGCGGACAGCGGCCCGACCATGACCTACCTGACCGGCACGCTCACCGCCTCGCTGCCCGAGGCCGACATCCTGTTCGTCATCGACGATTGGGCTTCGACGACGATCCAACAGCAGAAACTATTGGTGCAGATCCCGACCTTCATGCAGGTCCTTCAGGCACTTCCGCTGGGACTTCCGAGTCTGCACGTAGCGGTGATCTCGGCGGACATGGGCGCCGACACGGGCGCCACAAACCCTGGCTGCAGCGCGACCGGCGGCGATGACGGGGTCTTCAAGAGCGCCGCGCAGGCGCCCTGCATCGCCAGCACGCTCCAGGCCGACGCAACCTTCATCACCGACGACGCAAACGGAACGACGAAGAACTTCACCGCGCCAGACCCGATGGGCATCTCGACCGTCTTCCAGTGCATTGGGGTCTTGGGCGGTGCCGGTTGTGGATTTCCCCAACCGCTCGCCGCCGCCGCACGCGCCCTCGGCGCCGATGGCCAGCCCCCGCCGAGCCAGAACGCCGGATTCCTGCGGGACGACGCCGCCCTGGCCATCATTCTCCTCACCAACCAGGACGACTGCTCCGTTCCAGCGGGAAGCGACTTCTTCACCGACTCCAGCACCAAGGTGTCCGACCCACTGGGTCCTCTGGGCCACTACCGCTGCAATGAGTTCGGGCACCTCTGCAACGGCGTGGCGCCACCCCGCCTGTCGCCCGACCCGAACGACCTCACCACCGCGGTCACCCTCGACAATTGCGTCTCGAATGAAAGCGGCATGCTGACCCCAGTCGCCTCGGTCGCCGCCGAGATCAAGGCCCTCAAGTCCGATCCCAGTCGGGTCCTAGCCGCCGCGATCACCGCGCCCGCTGTCCCCTACACAGTGATGTGGCAACCGCCCCCGAGCGGGGCCGACACGCAACCTTGGCCGACCGTCGAGTCCTCGTGCACCTCGGCGAATGGCGACGGCACCTTCGGCGATCCCTCGGTCCGGACCGCCCAGTGGATTGCCGCCTTCGGGGACAACGGGGTCCTGGCCTCCGTCTGCGACAACAGCTACGCCTCCTCGATGGCTGCGATCGCGTCCAAGATCGGGGCGCTCGCCCAGACGAACTGCCTCACCACCCCGGTCGAGCCCGACAGCGACGGCCAGCCCGAGTGCACCCTCTCCGCCCACATGGTCGAAAGCGGCATCACCACGGACAAGGTCGTCCCGTCCTGCGTCGCCAGCGGCAACACCGCGCCTTGCTGGACGCTCACGGTGGGCGCGACCAGCTGTCCCGATGGAGCCACCTTCACCATCAGCTCCGATCCGAACCATCCTAACCCGACGGCGCTCAGCTTCTCTTACACCTGCGTCGCCGCCACACCGACACCCTGATCGCCCGTCGGACGGGCAGCGCGCTACAGGCCCGTCTAGCTGTCGTCGGCCGCCGGCGGCAGCCCGCTGAAGGTCGGCTTGCGTTTTGGCGAGCAGCCGGTCTTGAACCCGCTGGCGTTGAATCGGTGGATCATCCGACCGCTGTCGCCGGGAATCGCGATCTCGAGCTTGAGCTCGTGGTCGCCTTTTCGTTTGGGCGAACAATAGGAGAAGACGTAGCGGCCGTCGCTGGCCGAGCTCAGCTTGGTGATGACCTGCTCGAACCCCTTCTTGAACGCCTTGGGATCGTTCGAGATGAAGATCCCGCTGTGCCCGATCGCGCTCAGCTCGGTCTTGTTGATCTTCTCGCCGACGCCGATCACGTAGACGTCGACCGGGCTGTCCTTCAAGGCCTGCTCGAGGACCTGGGCGTTCACGCTGTGCGACAGGTCGCCGCGGTCGGTGAACACCACCAGCGAGCCCTTCTTCTGCTCCGCGGTCGACTTGTCCATCTCCTCTTTGAGCGCGCCGAGGCCCTGAAAGACGGCGCCGTTCAAGTTGGTGGTCCGATTGCGCGGGCGAAACTTACGGATGGCGTCCACGACAGTCCCGCTGTCGGAGGTGGCGCCGAAGCCGAGAAACGGCGCGATCTCCTCGCTGCCGTCGAACGCGCTCACCGCGACCTCCTGCGCGGCGCCCACCTTGTCGATGAAGCCGCCCACCGACGTCGCCAGATCGGGCAAGTATTCGGAGTCGACGATCGGGCCGCTCAGATCGACCAGCAGGATCGCGAAGTGCACGCCCACGATGCCGGGGTCGAGCAGGGCGCGCTTGGCCTTGGCCTCCGAGATCAGCTTGCCGTCCTCGAAGATCCGGAAATTCTCCGGATTGAGGCCACCTATCGGCTGGCCGCTCTTGTCGGCGACGCTGAGATAGACCGCGATATTGGCGGGCCTCTGGGCCGAAGCGGCCAGCTTCGTCACCTTGAGTGACCCACTGCCGCAACCCAGGGCCGGTGACAGAACGGAAACAACGAGTGCCAAAACGACCTTCCGACGCGTTTGGTCGAACACGGGCGCAGAATACACCGAAGGTGGAGCGGGCGTCAGATGGTCGGTCGGATCAAGAAGCCGCCGTCTCGACGACGGTCTCGACGACGTCCCCGTCGGAGGCGAATCCGAGCTTGTCGGCCAGGCCCCGCAGGGCCGCGCTCGGCCGCCCGCGATCGAGCAGCTCCCAGACCCGCTCCTCGATCGCGCGCCGATCCGGCGCCGCGGCCGGTAGCGCCAGCAGGCCGAGGAGCACCTCGGCCTGGTGCAGCGCCTCCGCGCCGGGCGTCGTGGCCCCGGTCCCCAGCAGGACCAGCAGCGCCCCGGCCAGCATCGACCGGCGCGCGACCCCGGCGGGGGTGTCGCCGTCCGGCGGCAGCTCGCGGGCGGCCGAGACCACCAGCCGGGCCACCGCCGGATCATGGAGATCGGGCAAGAGCGAGGGAAGCGCCGCCAGCACCAGCGCGCCGCGAGCCTCGTCCCCCAGGTCGGCGACCGTGAGGCGCTGGCCCCCGACCCGCGCTTCGAGGACACCGCCCCGGCGCACGGTCGCCACGAAGTCCGTCTCAGCGACCAGACCGATCCGCCGCTGCCGCGCCAGCGCCAACCCTTGCAAGGTGCGGGCGCCCGACGGCTGTTCGCGCAAGGCCCCGGAGAGGGTGACGTCGAAGCCGGGCACGACCTGCGCCTCCGAAGGCGCCGGGGCCACCAGCGCCTCCAGCGCCGCGCCCGCGACGGCATGCGCGGGGGTCACCCGGTGCTGCGCCATCCGCCGAAAAACGTCGGCGCCGGTGCCCGCCTCGCGACGGTTGCTGTGCCCCTCCGCCAGCGCATCGAGAACCTGACGGGTCGGCGGCGCGTCGCCGGCCTCGCGCAGCAGATCGAGCGCGTGCGCGCCGATCCGCAGGATCAGCGACGCCTCGAGCCCCGCGATGTCGTCGAAGAACCAGCCGCAGCTCGCGTACATGAGCAACGTCGCCCGCTGCAGCTCCAGCAGCAGGCGCGCCTGCGTGCGGGCCGGGTCGCCCCCGGCCGCCAGCGCCGGCCGCCCATACGCCGCCAGCGCGCGATCGCGAACCGGGCGCGGATCGTCGACCACCGCGCCGTAGCCGTCGCGCGCGCCCCAGGGGTCGTAGAAAAGCTGGCCGGCGGCGTCTTCGTAAAACCGCGCGGCCGCGTCGCGAATCAGATCGAGGCCGCGGCGGAGCGGCCCACGCCAGGCCTGGTTCCACCCCGAGGTGCCGTCCATCTGACAGCCGCAGTCGCTCTTCCAGCGGCCGAGCCCGTGCGCGCAGCTCCAGGCGGTCCCCTCGCCGTCGGGACCGGGCGCAAGCCGCGCCTCCCAGGTCGGCGGATGCCGCGCCAGGTAGGCCCCCAGGTTGGTGACGTCGATCCCGCGCCGGTCGGCCTCGACGTGTGTCGCGAACGAGAGCGTCAGATCGGCGAACTTCTTGTGATGCCCCCACAGCTCGCCGTCCGAGGCGCAGAGCACCAGCCGCTGCCCCGCGACCTTGGAGCTCTCGGCGGAGGCGCGCACGGCGTCGAGGAGGCTCTCGGCGCGGGTCGAGGCCTCTCCGAACGCCACCGCCCGCGACAGCGCGCCGTCGAACACCGCCAGCGCGATCGTCCGCCCGGAGCCGTCCGGGTGGCGCCAGAGGTAGGCGCGGCCGGTGTCGAGCGTGTCGCGATCGACCTTCTGCCAGGGCCGCGCCGTGGAACCGTCTCGAGAGCCATCTGGCGGTGCCCGTACCCCGTCGATCTGCTCGGGGCCCAAGATCGTGAACTTGACCCCCAGATCGATCAGCGTCGCGAGCGTGGCGGGCGAGACCGCCGTCTCGGGGAGCCACAGCCCGTCGGCGTCGCGGCCGAAGCGGCGACGAAAATCGTGCAAGCCCCACAGCAGCTGGGTGCGCCGATCGGCCGGGTCACACAGGGGCACGATCGGGTGCGCGTAGGCCTGCGCCACCGCCCCACCCGCCCCCAGACGTTTTCGCTGCTCCGCATCGGCGGCGTGCAGACGGGCCTCGGCGATCGGATCGTGGCGGCCGATCCAGCGAGCCAGCGTCGGCCCGAAGTTGAACGAGAGCCGCTCGTACCCATTGACGATCGACTCGATGCGCCCGTCGCCGGCGTGGATCCGGGCGAAGGCGTTGGCGCGGTAGCTCTCGGCATGGATGCGCGCGTTCCAGTCGTGGTAGGGCGCGGCCGAAGGCTCGCGCGGCACCTCGTCGGTCCAGGGGTTCTCGCGCGGCGGCTGATAGAAGTGGCCGTGGATCACCAGCGCGATCGGCAGCGACGAGGACACTAGAAGTTGCGCGCTCGGGTGAGGAGCGTGTCCTTCGCCTTCTGAACCACCGTGATCCCGCCTTCGCTCACGGTGTGCCGGAGCGAGTCGCGGGCCAGATCTTGCCCGATGTGATCCGCTTCGGGGACCCGCACGTTCTTGTCGATGATGGCGCGGCTCACGTGCGCGCCGCGACCGACGTAGACGTTGTCGAACAGGATCGACGCCTCGACCCGGGCGCCGGCGTCGACGAAGACGTTTCGCCCGAGGATCGAGTCCTTGACGAACCCGCCCGCCACGATGCAGCCGCCCGAGAGGATCGACTGCAGCGCAATCCCGCGCCGGGTCTCCTCGTCGAACACCAGCTTGGCCGGCGGATCGGGATAGTTGGCCGTTACAATGGGCCAGTCCCAGTTGTAGAGGTTCAGGCTCGGCACGACGTTCTTGAGATCCATGTTGGCCTCGTAGTAGGCGTCGATGGTGCCGACGTCGCGCCAGTAGGCGTTCTCGACCTCGTCGGAGACGCCGCGGATCCTGTTGAGGCCGAAGTTGTAGGCGAAGACCTTCTTCGACGGAACCATGGCGGGCAGAATGTTGCGGCCGAAGTCGTGGTGCGATTCCCGCTCCGCGTCGGCCCGCAGCTCCTCGATGAGCGGCCCGGGCGAGAACACATAGTTTCCCATCGAGCCCAGGCAATGCTCCGGATCGCCCGGGATGGTGACCGGGTCGCGCTCGGGCTTCTCCTGAAAACCGACCACCCGCCAATCCTCGTCGACTTCGACGATTCCGAACTGATTCGCCTCCGACTTCTTGATCGGCAGGCAGGCGATGGTCGCCAGGGCTCCCTTTTGCAAATGGAAGTCGGTGATCTGCCGGATGTTCATCTTGTAGATGTGGTCGGCGCCGAAGACCAGCACCGCGTCGGCCCGGTATTCTTCGATGAGATGCAGGTTCTGGAACACCGAATCGGCCGTGCCGCGATACCAGGACTCGCCCATGCGCATTTGCGCCGGTACCACCGTCACGAACGCGTCGTAGGAGCTGCGCCCGCCCCAGGTCCGCTGCACGTGCTCGGCCAGCGACTGCGACTTGTACTGCGTGAGCACGTAGATCGATCGCACGCCGGAGTTCGCCAGGTTCGACAGGACGAAGTCGATGATCCGGTAACGGCCGCCGAACGGCACCGCGGGTTTGGCGCGATCGAGCGTGAGCGGAAAGAGCCGGGAGCCCTTGCCGCCGGCCATGACCAGCGCGATGAACCTTTGCTGTCCGTCCATTGTCTTCGTCGTCGTCAGATCTCGGGGCCCGACTATAACCAATTTACGAACACTTTCCCGGAGGTTAGCGCCGCGAAAAACCGGTTATAGTCCCCCGGCCATGACCCCAGGCGAGAAGCTCAAGAGCCAGCTAACCGATCTGTCCGTCAATCTGTGGTGGGCCTGGAACCCGCACATCATCAAGCTGTTCCGGGATCTCGACCCCGAGGGTTTCCGAGCGGCCAACCACAACCCGGTCTCGGTGCTCTCCGGGTTCGGTCCCGAGCGGTTCGAGAGCCTGGGCCAGGACGCGGCCCTGCGCGCCCGGGTCGACAGCGCCTACCGCGAGCTGCGCGAGTACCTGAGCGCGACCCGCACCTGGGCCTCGCTCAACGCCGGACCGTTGCGGGTGCGGCCGGTGGCCTATTTCTCGGCCGAGTTCGGCATCCACGAATCGCTGCCGATCTACTCGGGCGGCCTGGGCGTGCTGGCCGGCGACCACCTCAAGAGCGCCTCCGATCTGGGGTTGCCCCTGGTCGCTGTGGGTCTCTTCTACCGAGAGTCGTATTTCCGGCAGCGCATCGGCCGCGACGGCTGGCAGCACGCGGAATACGTCCGCTCGCCGGCCGAGCTGCTCCCCGCGCAACCGGCGCTCGACCCGACCGGCAAGCGGATCATCATCGAGGTTCCCCTCTCCAAGGAGACGCTGCGCGCGCAGGTCTGGGAGATCGCCGTCGGCCGCAACCGACTCCTGCTGCTCGACACCGACGTCGAGGGGAACTCCGAGGAGAACCGCCAGCTGGCCGCCCGCCTCTACTTCGGCGATCAGCGGATCCGGATTCGTCAGGAGCTGCTGCTGGGCGTGGGCGGCGTGCGCGCCCTGCACGCGGCCGGCGTCCACTGGGGCGGCCTGCACCTCAACGAGGGGCACAGCGCCTTCGCGACCCTCGAGTACGCCCGCCTGCTCATGGAGCTGACCGGCGCCGATTTCCGCACCTGCGCCCAGGAGGTGGCCCAGAACACGGTCTTCACCACCCACACGCCGGTCGACGCCGGGCATGACCGCTTTCCGCCTGAGCTGGTCGACGATCACCTGGAGCCGCTGCGCCGCTCGCTGGGGCTTTCGCAGCAGGAATTTCTGGGGCTGGGGCGGATCCGCCCCGAGGACAACCGCGAGGCGCTCTGCATGACGGTGCTGGCGTTCAAGATGTCGCGCTACGCGAACGGCGTCTCCGCGCTGCATGGGCGCATCACCCGCAAGTCCTGGCAGGTGCTCTGGCCGCACCACCGCGAGGACGAGGTTCCCGTCGGGCACATCACCAACGGCGTCCACGTCCGGACCTGGCTGGCGCCCGCGATGCAGGAGCTCTACTCGAAACACCTGGGCGCCGATTGGCGCGACCACCTGGCCGACCCGCTCATGTGGTCGCGGATCGACAACGTCCCCGACGCGGAGCTGTGGTCGACCCACCGGGGCCTCAAGGCGGCGCTGGTCAATTTCGTGCGGCGGCGCGTCTCCGAGCAGCGCCGGCGCAACGAGTACCCGGACGAGCTCGTCAAGGCGGCCGAGACCGCGCTCGATCCCGAAGCGCTCACCATCGGCTTCGCCCGCCGGTTCGCGACCTACAAACGCGCCAGCCTGATCTTCAGCGACATCCAGCGCCTGACCCGCCTGCTCACCGATTCGAAGCGACCGGTCCAGCTGGTCTTCTCGGGCAAGGCCCACCCCGCCGATCGCCCGGGGCAGGAAATCCTGCGCCAGGTGCACGAGTCGGCCATCGTCGGCGATTTGAAGTTGAACGTGCTCTTCATCGAGGACTACGACATCAACGTGGGGCGCCACCTGGTCCAGAGCGTCGACGTCTGGCTGAACAACCCACGCCGGCCCCAGGAGGCCAGCGGCACCAGCGGTCAGAAGGTGCTGCTCAACGGCGGCCTCAATTTCTCGGTGCTCGACGGCTGGTGGGCCGAGGCCTACGACGGGCTCAACGGCTTCGCCATCGGCGACGGCATCACCCACGTGAATATCGAAGAGCAGGACCGACGCGACGCCCTGTCGCTCTATGACACCCTGGAAAACCAGATCATCCCCCTGTACTACGAGCGGGACGACGAGGGCGTTCCCCACGGCTGGGTCGAGCGAATGAAGCGCACCATCCGCACCCTGGGCTGGCGCTTCAACACCGACCGGATGGTCATCGACTACACCAACAGCTGCTATCTCCCGGCTGCCGGCGCCGAGAGCTGTCGGATGCCCTGACGCTCTCGTCAAAAACATGACGGTCGGTGAGGCTCAATTTGCGAGCCGACCCCGCCGATGGTCTTTCCCATGCGGGGAAGGATCTTGAAGTTGACGCTCGCGCTCACCGGTATCGCCGGCGGGGTCTACGCCGCCGATCTGGCGACCACGCCCGATCTGCCCGACCTCGGGCACATCGTCGTCGCGCAGCAGGTCGGCGAAGGACAGCTGGTGAAGGCCGGCCAGGCCGGACGACATCAGGTCGAGGCCTACAGCGCCGACCAGATGCTCGATCTGGCCCAGACCTACGACAAGGAGATGCGGGCCGCGATCGAGCATGCCGAGGACGTGAAGATCCTCGCCTACCACTCGCGCGACATCATCCGCATGACCTGTATCGACGACAAGGTGGCCCAGATCCGGACTGTCATCAACGTCGCGCAACCGCGATTTCTCACCCTGAGCACCTTCCGGACCGCGGAGCTCGTGATGCGTGAGCAGTTCAGCGTCATCAATCAAGCCCACGACCGTATCGCCGAGCTGAGCGCACAGGTTGACGCCTGTCTGGGCGACAGCCTGGACGCCGTCACGATGGGCAAGATCCAGGAGGAGGAGCAGCCGGGCGGCGACATCAACGACCCGACCCATCCCCCCTCGCCGATCATCGAAGTCGATCGGCCGCCCGAGGCGAGCCCCTACAACTGACCCCGCGCCCGGCGCGATTCGGTTAGTCTGCCGGCGGCATGTACGTGCCGCTCTCGCGGGTGTTGTTGCGCGCGCCGCTCCTGCCGGTGGGCGCGCTCACGCGCGCACGGCGGGCCCTCACCTCCCACCCCCTCGGCGCGGCGGCGCTCGAGATCGCCAGTCCCGCTCTGGCGCGGGCCAAGGCGGGCGCGGCCCGCGAGCGGGCGATCGATCGCTATGCGCGGCGGGCGGCCTTTCGACCGACCCCCAGCGGCCTGCTGGCCGGGGTGTGCGTGGGAACGCTCGGGCCCAGGACCGACCTTGCCACCGGAACGCCTGTCGCCCATCTGGTCCCGAGCTGGGCCCGCCTGGATGCGCTCGCCCGCGCGCTGCTCGACGAGCCGGCGATCCGCGAGCGGGTCCACCTGCGCACCGCGCCGTCGGCCCTGCGCGGGGCCGCGACCGTCCACTGGGTCGCTCTCGGCGTCGATCGCGGTGATCCCGGCGCGGAGGCGCATGCCGCCGATCTCGACGATCGCCTGACGGCGATCCTGAACGCCACCGACGGGTGGATGCCGTGGCCACAGGTCAGGGCCCGCGCCGCCGGAGGCGAGGCCGATCCAACCGACGATGGGGACGGTGCGGACATCGACGAGCTCCTGCTGGTGCTGATCGACGACGGGCTCCTGCAAACCGATCTGGCGCCGCCCCTGGTGGGCGCCGCGCCCGGCCAGCGGCTGCGCGATCGGTTGGCGGCGATCGGTCGGACGGACGAAGCGCTGGCGCTCGAGACGGCCTGCCGCGCGCTCGGCGCCGGAGATCTGGGGCCAGGGCGCGCCGCGCTGGCCGCGCTCCCCGGCCAGCGCGATCACGACGTCCACGGGATATTGGTTCACCGCCCACGCCGGACGCCGCGGCTGGAACGGTCGGCGGTCGATCGGGCCGCCCGATTGGTGCCGCTCCTGGTCCGCCTGCAGGGGGCGCTGGCGCCGCCGGTGGCCGAGCGCCTCGACTCCCCGGGCCTGGCGGACGCGCTCGACTCGGCGACCGAGATCTTCGGCGCGGGAGCGTTCGACCTGGCGGCGCTCGCGGCCGGCGAATACGGAGTTGACCCGACGGGCGACGGTGGGGACCCCGCCACCGCGGCCAGCCCGCCACCGGCGCTGCTGGCGCTGCTGACCGAGGCGATCACCGAGGCCGCTCGGGAAAAGCGGATCGAGGCGGAGCTGGATCTCGAAGCGCTGGAGGCGGCCGTCGCGGATCACGGGGCCACCCCGCTGCCGACGACCGCCGAGCTGTTTGTCGTGCCGATGCCTCGGCGACCGGGCGGGCGGCTGGGCGCGGGATAGCTGCTCGGCCTGCACGCCCCGGCCGGCGCGTCGATCAGACGATTCGACCACGCCCTCGGCGCGCCTC